>JADMIO011306074.1_pt1 | contig 13484 bp, 15 predicted proteins | sample 8958161 | NCBI WGS metagenome assembly JADMIO01 (sample SAMN16585339, study PRJNA669376) | soil metagenome | isolation source: Crop rotation soil | place: USA: Cullars Rotation, Alabama | collected 2011 | reverse complement strand
GCGACAACTTGTCCACGTGGAATTCTAAGCTTAGGATCCCAATGTGCTGGAAAGGCACGATCTCGTTGATCAACCCCCAGTCCAATGCCTCCGCGGCGCCGATCGGCTTATTGCGCAGGTACGCCTCCGCGGCACGACGAACACCGATCAGCTTAGGCAGGTGCCATGTTCCGCCGCCGTCGCCCGAAAGCCCCAGGGCGGCAAATGCGGTCACGAACTGGGTGCCCTCAGCGGCTATAACCACATCCGCCGCGTACACATAACCCAGTCCGCCGCCGGCGACCGCTCCATGGGCGGCGGTAACGATGGGTGCGTCGATGCGACTCAGAACGCGAAACGCTTCGTGGAACGGTGTCGTCATTTGCGCGAACAGCGCGCCGAACCGCTCGCCGGAGCGGCCTAAGAAGTAGTCGATGTCGCCGCCGACGGTCAGCGCGGGACCGTTGCCGCAGAAAAGGACTGCGCGGATCGAATCGTCGGCCGCGATGCGGCGGGCCACATCGAGGGTTTCCTCAGCCATCCGCATGTCAATGGCATTTCGGGCGTTCGGGCGGTTCAGGCACACGGTGGCGACGGCGTCGCTCACCGAATATTCGATCGTCTGCAGATCCGCCTCGCCGCCAAGGCCGCCAAGGGCCTCCACCCATGCCGCGCTATCGGTCAGCTGGTGCAATGACACGATGCCCCCGTCATCGGCGAAAGCGATGAGATGGATGAATGCCGCGTCCAGCCGCCGGCCCGACTTGCGGCTCTCGCCGCGGTAGTGTCCGGCGACGAAGAGTCGGCCGTCGTCGAGGAGGCGGAACTCTTCCGGCTGCGCTTCTACCTTGTAGTGGCGTCCGATCGTCCACCACACTTCTCGCTGCATTGCCTCGGGCCCGTCGTGCCGGCCACCCATCCCGAGCGGGAGCCCGTTGGTGGCATATCCGACGAATTCCGGGTGCAGTAGCTGTGATAACGCCGATCGGTCCCCGGCGGCAAGCGCCCGGTATAGCCGTTGGGCGGCTGACATTCTGGTTTCGAGGGCATTCACCTCGTGATTCCCCTCCCGGATCCCTAGTTCGGATGCCCCGCGCCTCAATGGAGATTAGAGAGGCGCGACGGTGCCGAGCGTGCTGTCGGCGATGCTATCATAGTTTTCTATTTTCTGTTAAAAAAATCTTCCGCGTGGCGATGGGGTGCATCAGGGCCGGCGCTGAGCTGTTGCACGAGTCGAAACTTTTGCACCTTGCCCGTCGGCGTTGTGGGCAGTTGGTCCGCGCGGTAGAAGACGACACGTTTAGGCACCTTGAACCGTGCCAGCCGCGCACGGCAGACCGACAGGACGTCGGTCTCCGTGATCGTCGCGCCAGGCGCCGGAACCACAACTACGCAGCCGCTTTCCCCCCAACGTTCATCGGGCAGGCCGATCGCAAACACCTGACTGATCTGCTCGTGGCTGGCGAGTAGATCCTCAATCTCCTTGGGCATGACGAGTTCTCCGCCACTCTTGTAGAGTTCCTTGCAGCGCCCGGTCACCCGGAGGTAGCCATCTTCGCGCACCACGCCCAAGTCACCGGACAACAACCAACCGTCACGCAGTGTCGCGGCGGCATCGTCGGGCCGGTTCCAGTACCTCAGCATGTTCGTGGGCCCGCGCGACACGAGTTCGCCTTCCTCGCCCGGCTCTAGGGCGGCACCGCTTTCGGGGTCGATCGCCTGATACTCCACGAGCGCATCCGTTCCCGGTATCCCAGCGGCACCAGCCATCTTCGGGCGCCCCACAGATTCGGACGTCACCTCCAGTGGGTCCTCCGGAAGGGTCAGCGTCATCGCGCCGCCGCATTCGGTCATCCCGTAGCCAGTCACGATCTCGCTGACACCGAATTCCTTCTGGATCCGTTCCCAAAGCCAGATAGGCGCCGGCGCCGAACCGCACAAGATCGCCGACAACGAGCTCAGGTCGTAGTCGTGCCGCGACGGGTGCTCGAGCATCGCCACCCCCATCGTCGGCACACACAGCACGTCGGTCGCCTGGTGCCGCTGGATGCCGGCGAAGTAGCCCTCGGCGGAGAAGCTCGTGTGCGGAATGATGGCCCCACCAACGAATGTGGCCGACAGCAAACCTTCCACATACCCGAACATGTGGTAACACGGCAGCGAGAACAGAATCCGCCGCCCGTTTTCGTACGCCCGGGTCAGCGCGGATGCGAAGGCGGTGCGCAGCACGGCGTCGTGAGACACCAGCACGCCCTTGGGTGTTCCGGTGGTGCCCGAGGTGTAGAGCATGTCGCCGGGTCCGAAGGGATCGCCCGCCCGACCGTCGCTTCCGCCGGGATTGCGGTCACCCAACGCGGCCAGGGCTTCGACCGTTAGCACACCGGAACGCGCCCGGCCGTCGGTGTCGAGCAACACCACGCTGGGCGGGTCGGGTAAACCTTCCAGCATCGCTTGATAATCAAGGCCGGCGAATCCGGTCATCGTGATGAGGACGCTACATCCCGAATCCGCAATGCCGAATCGCAACTCTTCGCGCCGGTACAGGTAGTTGAGTAAAACGGCGATGGCACCGGCTCGGGCGATGGCAAACTTGACAGCGACGAACTCTGGGTAGTTTGCCATCACCATTGCGACTCGGTCGCCCCGTTGGACTCCGAGTGCTGCCAAACCGTCTGCCAGGCGCCGTGATTCGGCTGCGACGTCGGCATAACTGAGTTCGCGGTCGTCAGTGAGGATCATCGGCCGTCCGCGGTAGTTTTCGGCGCACTCGTCGAGCCAATCGGACAGCGTCCGCGGCCGCCATACCGTAAAACGCCGCCGCAGTAGCTCGCGGCGGGCATCGATGTCTGTCGTGGGAGTCATAGCTCCGTCACCCTGCCGCCGATGACTGCGTCCCGGAGCTCGAACTTGCGCACCTTGCCCGTCAGGGTCACGGGAAACTCGTCCACAACGAACCACCGCGCCGGAATTTTGAAGGGTGCCAACCGTTTACGTAAGTGGTCTACAAGATCGCCTTTGAGCGTGGCGTCGCCTCCCCGGGATGTGCGTAGGATCGCGGCCACCTCCTCGCCGAGCCGGTCGTGGGGCAATCCGACGACAGCACAGTCCACGACGTCATGGTGGCTGAGCAGATGCGATTCGATTTCCGCCGGCGCGATGTTCTCACCTCCCCGGATAATCAGCTCTTTGAGGCGACCTGTGATAGTCAGATAGCCGCGCGAATCCATTGTGCCGAGGTCCCCGGTGTGTACGAATCCATGCCTATCGATGGCGCGGGCGGTTGCGCCGGCGTCATGCAGGTACCCCACAAAAGTCTGATAGCCCCTGGCGCATATCTCACCGACCTCACCCACGCCGACCACTTCACCGCTGATGGAATCGACTATTCGGCAATCGACTTGCGGTAGCGGACGACCGACCGTGCTCAGCCGATCGGCACGCGAATCCTCGGGCCGTGTGGCGCTGAGAACTGGGGACAACTCGGTTTGCCCGAAGAGGTTGATGACGCTTGCGCCGAACACCTGCTCGGCGGCCTCGATCAACGCTGGCGAGACATTGGACGCACCGCCCATGATGGTGTGTAACTGCGGAGCGGAAACATCGCTGGCGCGTTGAGCTTCCAATAGTGCCGCTAACACGGCGGGAACGTAAAACAGCACCGACGCCTTCTCCGTTTGCAGCGCCTGGAGAACGGGGCCAGGACTGAAGCGATCTACCAAAATGATTGTGCCGCCGATCCACAACGGCCCGAGCGTCGCGACAACACATCCGGCGGTGTGGAACATCGGCAGCGGATTGAGACATACCGCACCGTCGGGCACCGATAACGCTTCGAACGTCAGTTTCGCCACGTTTATCAATGAGGTGTGGCGAAGCAAAACGCCTTTAGGGCTGCCGGTCGTCCCCGAGGTGTATTGGAGCATGGCGATGTCCGCGGCATTCCTGGGTATCTGGCGCAGGACGGCTTTGTCGATGTGCTCGGCGCTCCATATCGATAGATCGGACAACGACACGCAGGTCAAGCCGGGCAGGCTGGCGGCGACGCGCCGGACGGCAGCAGCCATGTCGTAATCGCGGTTGACATCGGCGTGCAGCAGCACCGCGGAGCCGGAATGTTGCAGTGCATAGTGCAATTCCGGTTCGCGTAGTGCGGGGTTGAGGGCGACGAGCACCATGCCCGCGAGCGCGGCCCCGTACTGAATTATCGGCCACTCGACGACATTCGGGGCCCAGATGGCTACGAAGCTTCCCCGCTCGGCCAATCTTGTCAGCGCGGAGGCAACTCGACTTGCCTCGCGGTGCAACTGCTCGTATGTCAGCCGCACCTGCTGGCCGGTTCCGTGCCGCACTCCAAGGATCGCTACTCGATCGGGGTAGGCGTTGGCGCGGTCGGTAAGGAGTTCGCCGACGGTCAGACTCACCAGATCGACGCTGTGGTCGGCGGTCCAGCTCGCCCGCTGCAGCGCCTTGTCAGCCGATGTCGGGTTATATGCCGTACTCATGTTTAGACCGGGCTTGTCCCCGACTTGGCGTAGGACATGTCGCTGATATCGGGCCAGCGCTGGCTGATTTCCCGCAGCGTAGGCGGCGAAGCGAAAGTAACACCGTCATTTTGGAACTGGGCGACCCGCTGAACGAGTCCGCCGCCGACCACAAACACCGATCGGCTGTCCCGGCTCTCCTCGGAGAGCAGATAGCCGACCGCTGGTGACACCTGGTCTGGGGCGCGTCTCACGACTCCTGCTCCTCAGTTTCACCCCGCCAGCGGCTGTGCGACGGGTCGAGAAGAGCGGTGAGGCGTTCCTCGGGCAGCCAGATGATCGTCTCCAGTTCCAGGGCGTCGAGGTAACGCACCCGGCCGCTGCGGAGGTCCTCCAACCGCAACCGGGGCGCGTTGCCATTGGTATCGAATCGCACTGCCACCTCGGCGAACTCGCTACCGACAATGCCGTTATCGCCATCGAAATCGATTGTCATGCCGACCTCAGATCAGGAATCCGAGCGTGGGCAGAGGTTGATCGTTGTCCACCAGGACCACCTTCTTGTAAACGAGCAAGAGGTCTTGGAGGTCTGGGCCATTGCGCCGTATTCGGTAGGTGGTCCGGCCGCCCCACAGACGGGTCCCGCGCGGACGCGATTCGACGGCCAAAAAGTTGGCGCCCACCTCAAGGTCGACACCCCCATCAAAATTCCGCCTGCCTCCAAGGAATTCAATGTTGGACAGCAGCCGACGCAGATTCGACGGCGGGGCCTGCGCGTAGCGTTTGCCGGTACGCAATTGCTTGAGGCGAGTGGATATCCGGTTGCGATTGTCATAGATCACCGACATCTGCTGCTGCGGCTCTCCGCCCTCGCCGTCGATCGGCACCCAGTACAGCGCGTCGTCGGTCCACAACGCTTCCCATTCGTCGTAGTCGCCCTCGTCCGCTAACCGCGCTTCCCGGTACAGGAATTGCTCTACTAAGTGGCGGTCGAACCCGTCAGGCACCGGGCCGAGATTGGCCTCGGCGCCCACAACAGCGGTCACGTCGCCTCCATCAGGGACTTGTACTGCCGCCAGAAACCTCGCATGCCGGTCTCATCGGTGGCCCCACCGATCGTGAATCCGTTTTCGTCGACGCGCTCGCGGTTCAGCCCCCGGCGCACATCGACCCACTCGGGTGTCAGCGATCGGAGACCGGCCTGGTTGCGCTCATACATCTCGGTGTCGTCCGCGAGCAGCATGCCCGCCGGACCGACGGATCCCACGCACTGCGACACCATGCGCCGGTTGAGCTCGGGCGCGCCCGCCAATTGCACCGCCGTCGAGTGCTGGATGCACTCTCCCACCGCGACCGGTTGGATATTGAAGATCTGGATCTCGGCAATGAATAGGTTGGGGAAGATCATGACGTGAGGGCCGCCCTCGATGAGGATCCGCTCAGCCTCCGCGCCGTGTTTGGCGCGCATCGCCGCAGCGTATTCGGGAACCCGGGACTCCGTGGTGCCGAACCAGCGCATGGGTTCGGCGAATTTGCGGAACTCCGGGCGCAGATCGTTCTCGCTGTGCCCGTTGCCCAGGTCGCGGGTCACCGCCGTGGAGGAATCGCTGTAGAGCGGACCGATCGTACTGCCCGTCACCCCGAATATCGATCCGTGCACGAACTGCGGGTGGTAGCCGTCGGTTTCGTTCTCGGCCAACAGTTTCCAATTCGCCTGTGTCCGGTGCTGCAGCCAACCGGCAGTGAGTTCCACACGGCCTTCGGGAGACAACCCCACCAGCCGGTCGATTTCGCCGGCCGCGGCGCCGAGGTGTTCCGACAGTGTCGGACCTTCTGTAGCGAAACTGCCGAAGACGAAGCCGTGATAGGAGTCGACTCGCGGCACCAGCCCGAGAGCCAAATCCAGCTTGCGTTGACCGTAGCCCTTGAAGAACGGGAAGCCGACGAGTTCGCCGTTGTTGCGGTACGTCCAACCGTGATAGGGGCAACGAAATGCTGATGCGTTGCCCCTCGCGTCGTCGCACACCTGATTGCCCCGATGCGCGCAGCGGTTCAGCAGCAGGTGCAGCTCGCCCTCGCGGTCACGGGTCATGATGATGTCCTGTAGTCCGAGACGTTTCCGAACGTAGTCGCCGGGCTGGGCCACTTCGCTCTCGTGACCTACGAAAACCCAAGCGCGGTACCAGATCTTGCGCAGCTCCTCAGCGAAGATGGCGGGCTCCGTGTACAGGGATCCATGCACCTTGTCGCGCTTGATCAGTCGGTCGTACGGGCTGTCGCTGGCAGTCGCCGGGTCGATGACGGTGGTCACGGTTGCGCTCCTTCCCTCGCGCCGAAAACGGGCCGCCGTCTCTCCCGAAAGGCCGCGATACCTTCGGCGAAGTCATTGGTATCGAAAAGCTCTGCTTGGCAGTCGGTTTCGCGCTCCAGCAGTTCGTACGGGCTGCCGGCGCGCGGATCCGCCAAAAGCGCCTTGATCACCGCGTACGCGCGCGCGGGACCTGCAGCCAAATGTCGGGCATCGCGGCGCGCCGCCTGCAGCACCTGACCCGGCTCGACAACCGCGTCGACAAGGCCCATTTGGAGCGCCTCCGGCGCGGAGATCGGCGTCGCCATCATCAGCATCTGGCGTGCCCGTGCCACTCCGACGCGGGCCGGCAACGACACGAAGGTACCCATGTCGCCGGCTACGCCGATATTGACGAAGGTGGTCGCGAACGTCGCGTCGCGCGCCGCCACAACCCGGTCGCAGGCGGCAGCCAGCGCGGTACCCGCGCCGAAAGCCGATCCCTCGACGGCCGCAAGCACGGGTTTCGGTGTGTTCCAGATCGCGCGGATGACGCGCTGCGCGAGCTCGATTCGCTCGCGAGCACGGTCGGCGGGCATGCGCTGCATCGTGGAGATGTCCCCGCCTGAACAGAACACCGGGCCTGCCCCCGTCACGATGATGACGCGAATGCCGGCATCGCGGTCGGCGGAATCAATCGCCTCAGCCAGGGCCACACGCAGCTCGATGTCGATCGCGTTGCGTTTGTTGGGCCGGTTCAGCGTGACCGTGCGCACCGCAGCATTATCTTCGACGAGCACAGGACCGGCGGTCGGGCTGGTCATTGGCCGGTGAACCTCGGTGATCGACGTTCGATGACGGCGCGTAACCCCTCGAGCGCATCGGCGGTGCCGGACAGTTCGGACACGGTGCGCGACTCCTCGGCCAGCCGCTGCTCAACCGAGGCCCCCAAGCCATTCCATACGAGCCGCTTGGTGGCCGAAACCGCCAGCGTGGGAGAGTTCGCCAGGGCGTTGGCGATTTCTGTTGCCCGGGCCGATAATTCGCCGTCGGGAACCGTCTCGGATACTAGGCCGATGTCGCGCGCCTCCCCGGCTGACAAGGTGGGATTGAGCAGCAGTATCCGCAGCGCCTGACGCAGCCCGACGAGCTGGGTCAGCGTCACCGACGACCCGCCATCCGGGGCCATTCCCACACGTACCGCGCCCGAGAAGAATTTTGCCGACTCGGCGGCAACGACGACGTCGGAGGCGCAGACAAGACCCAGCCCACCGCCGCCGGCGGCGAAACCCTGCACCGCAGTGACCACCGGTATGCGCAACTGGATCAACGCCGAAGTGGCCAGCTGCAGCCAGGCCGTCGCCTCTCGCAGGTACTGCGGCAGCTCCGCGCCCTTGGACTCGAAGGTGTGGATATCACCGCCGGCGCAGAAATTTCGACCTTCGCCGGTGAGCAGGACTACCCGAGCCGAGGCATCCGCGTGGCAGCGCAGGATCGCCTCATGCAGCGCTTTGAGCAACTCCACGTTGAGCCCATTCGAGGCTTCCGGTCGGTTCAGGCGCAGCCAAGCAATGCCGTCAGAATCGACATCGAGCTTCACTGGCGCTGCGTCAATGGCGGTCATAGGATGTACCTACCCTTCTGAACTCGCCGATGCCGCGACGGCTGATGTGCTCGACAACCGCTGCGATCTCGTCATCGAGTCCTTGGTCCAGCGGCTGCTGTTGTGCTCTTCCAACAAGTTTCTTAATCGTTGTCATGGCGGCGCGGTCGCGACCGGCCAGCTTTATAACGAAATCCCGCAGGCCTGCTTCGAAGTCGTGCGGCGCAAAGCTGCGGTATGCCAAGCCGAGTCGTACCGCGTCGAGTCCGCTCACACAGTCGCCGCTCAACAAGAGTCCCAGCGCAAGCTGGCGCCCAACCAGGCGCGGCAGCCGTTGAGTACTGCCACCGCCTGGGATCATGCCGAAGTTGATGTGGCTGTCGGCGATCTTGGCTTCGTCGCTGACAATCACGATGTCGGCTGCCTGCATGAGCTCGAAGCCGCCTGCCATGGCGACACCCTCGACGGCAGCGACCACCGGGACGTCGACGGTGTTGATGGCGCCACATGCCGAGCGGAACGCGTCGAACAACAGCCTCAACGCTTGAGGCCCTGCCGACCGGAGGCGCTCAACCTCCGCGACATCGCCACCGGCGCAGAAGTTCTTGCCTGCCCCGCGAATGACGATCACGTTCACCGTCGGGTCGGCGGACAGCTCGTTCAGCGCTCGTTCGAGTTGGCCGGCCAGTTCGGTTGTCACCGCGTTCATGCGATCCGGCCGGTTCAGCGTGATCTGCCCGACGCCGTCGGCGACCGCCTGCAGCACGACTGTCACATGTAGTCCCATCCACCGGTTCCAGAATTTCTAATCTAGGTTAAACTATCTCGCAGATAGCCACAAGAAGGCCACACAGTGAGGAGTCGGCATGGATCTAGGGTTGGCGGATGCGCGGGTCCTCGTCACCGGAGGCGCCTCCAATATCGGACGTGGCATCGTGCACGCGTTCGCCGCCGAAGGCGCACGCATCGTGCTCAACGACATCGACGCGCCGCAGGCGGAGAAGGTGCAAGCCGAAGCCAAGGAATTGGGCGCCGCCGATGTCAATGTGGTGATCGCCGACCTGACGAGTCCTGGAGCGGCAGAAGAGGCGGTGGGCGCCGCCCAGGATGCTTGGGCCGGCTTGGATGTACTTATCAACAATGCAGGCTGGAGTGTCCCGGGCTTCATCGCCACCGATACCGATCGGGACAAGTGGCAGCGCACCATCGAGATCAACCTGTTCTCCGCGATCGCGGCGACCCAAGCGGCAATACCGTCGATGAAAGCGGCGGGAGGCGGAGCGATCGTGTACATCGCCAGCGACGCGGCTTTCGGACAGATCCGGCAGGGCGTCTACGGGGCGTCGAAGGCTGCGATGGTGGCACTGGCTCGAACCACCGCGCGCGAACACGGCCGGCACGGAATCAGATCTAACGTCGTGTGCCCAGGACTGGTGATCCCCGAAGGACCCGAAGCGATTGGTGCATCAAGCCTTTGGGCGGTCGGGCAGGACGCGGTCTTTGATCAGATGCAGATCGACTTCATGCTCAAGGACACGCCGTTGCGGAGACTCACCACTGCTGACGACATCGGACGTGCGGTTTTGTGGTTCTCCTCGCCCTTGGCCGCACGCCAAGTCACTGGCCAGCTGATCTCCGTCAGCGGCGGGTACACAATGCCCTAGGTCAGGACCGCCGTGTCGAACCAATGACATAGGAGCAGTGCGACTTCTACATCGAGTCGGTCGTCAGTGATTGGCTTGCCCCGACGTTCTAGTGCGCGCTGCACACGGTACTTCACCGAATTGACATGCAAGTGCAACTCTTCGGCGGTCGCTTTAAAACTGGACCCGGTGTGTAGGAACTCCCTAAGCGTTTCACGCATTCGTTTCGTCACTGTCTGTCGCGGAGGCGAGGAGTCCCAGGACGTCGCCGACCCATGCTCGCACATGCTCGAGGTCGGTGCAGAATTGGGCGGCCACCACGAGACCTGGATCGCTGGCCGCCGTGACCACCGGCGGGTGTGATCCTGACGCAATTACGACGGCGCGCGCGGCGAGCGCTTGCCCGTGCGAACGCCGGAAGCCGTCGACGCCCGGGAGGGGAGCACCAGCCGCGATCCACGAAGCGTCGGGCCGCGTGTCATCCGGTGACACGATCCGCCGCCATGACAATGGCCGCTCGCGCGCGCCAAGCGATTTCGCGAGTTCGCCTATGAAGTCCCATTGCAGCGAGTTCGTTACTGCTCTCATTCGACGCAGCAAAGGATCACTGACAAATGAATCCGTCGGCCAGGCGCTCGGCCGAGACCACACCACGGTCATGTACGCCCAGCGCAAGATTCTCTCCGAGATGGCCCAGCGACGCGAAGTATTCAGTGGGTAGCCGATGGCCTCCGCTGTCTTGTCGACGTCGATTTCGCCGCCGTCAAGCACTTCACGGACACGCGATGCTCGCAGGCGGTTTTGGTTTGCCAGCCATCGAAAGTGCTGAACAGCAGCGCAATTGCTTCTGCGGTCAACCAATCAGGAAGACTGTCGGCTCGGGTCGAAAAGTGAGCAGGTGATTCCGGAAGAAACTGCTCAGAATTCGACCGGAACCGACACGCGCGTACAAGGGGTTGGTTTCTGTTGTGGCCGTTGACGCCGATGCCCGCTGAGCGATGGCGGCGGTCGGCTACTGTGAGGCGATGACCAGCGACGCAATCGCCTCGGGGACACCGTCGCGGCGGCAGCTGCAGCGGGCCGCCTCGGTGAACCGCATCGTCACCGCCACCGAAAGTCTCCTTTCGGAGACCGAACGCGTCTCGGAGATTTCCGTCGAGCAAATCCTGGCGCGCGCAGGTGTCTCACGGTCGACGTTCTATAGCTATTTCGACGACATAGGTCATCTACTGCGAGTCGTGGGCGAGGGCGTGGTCGGGGAAGTGGCCGCCGCGGCACGTGAGTGGATGGACCTGGACACGGGCGTTGAGGAGCAGCAACTGCGCGTCATCTTCGCGAACCTCATTGCCACCTACCGCAACCGTGCCACTCTACTGGCGGCATTGGCTGACGCCTCGACGTACGACCAGGGGGTGCGCGACGAGTTCCACCGGCTGTTTGCGATTGGTCTGACCGAACTGGCTAAGCACATTCGCCGTGCGCAGGCCGCCGGCGGTGTGCGAGCAGATATTGATCCGGAGCCGACTGCAGGGTGGCTAGTGTGGATGATCGAACGCGGTCTCTATCAACAGATTCGGCCCGCTCCCCCCGACGAGGTGGACCGCCATGTTGCGGCGTTAACGTCCATCGTCTGGCATGCGCTCTACGCACCCGCACCGGCATGATCGATCTGGTCAGCGCGGTCGTGACCGGTCGGTCCGCCGTAGCGAAAGCAGGTAGCTGCCGCCGATCAGGTCGCCTCGGGGAGGCAAGGCGCCGTATTGGCGCATCATCTCGGTGATCTCGTACTGGGCCAGGTACCTGGACAGTAATCCGTCGCGAAATCCCAGAAAGATGTCGCATCCGTAGGTTTCGAAACGGCCTTCGCCGTAACGTGCAGGGGCGCTACCGCTTTGGCGGAAAAGATACAAGGCGCGGCCGTCTTGTGGTGCACTGAAGAACTGAACTTCAGCGAAGTGCACATCGGGCATGACCTTCCAGATCATGTCGATGTAGGCCCGCGTACCCTCCTTGCCGTCGATGACGGTCGGCCAGAAGACGGTATCTTCCCAGACGATATCGGGATGCAGGAGAGCCAGGACATCCTCGGTATCGTGGGAATTCCAGGCATGTTCCCAGCGGGTTCCGAAGTCCCGCAAGAAGTCCCAATCCAATGGTCTGTCGTGATCAGCATTCATCGGTTTCACCTTCTGTTGTTGTCGATTACTCACTCGCTCGCCCGTCGGGCGGTAACTGTAGAGACGGTGCACAATCGCCCGCCCACGCTGCGATCCAGCACCTCAGCCACCGCGAAACCCTTGCCGACGTGATAAACGCGAGCCGTGGTCCCTCACTCCGGAGCGGGACTCCAACGAGCCGGGATCCGCAACGAACACCAAGATCCGGTTTCAACCGAGTTCGCACGGGAGACCACCGTCATCGCCTAATTGCAGCTGAGCCGCTCGGTGGCGCGGCTGTCACCAGACTTTAGACGCTGCAGTCCCTCGTTGATCCGGCGGGTGAACAGTCCTCGTTGCAAGAGGTCTTGGGTAACCCGTAGCTCATAGGCGGTGGCCCCGATGTGGTCCATGTTCTGGGCGCGCAGAGTCACCTCTTTGAGGATCGTGGTCAGCTCGGCTCCCGACTCGGCGATCTGCTTGGCCAATGTCAGGGCAGTGTCACGCAACAGCCCGACCGGCACGACCTCGTCGACCAAGCCGACCCGCAGCGCCTCCCGAGCGGAGATCGGGTCGCCGGTGAACAGCATCCGCCTTGCCCGCTGGGTGTTCGCCTTGGACAACATGCCGTGGTAGAAGCCATTCATCGCGTACTTGACCTGGGTCGAGCCAAACGCGGCATTCTCCGATGCGATGGTGACATCGCACATGTTGGCCAGGTCCATGCCGTAGCCGGGGGCCACACCGGCGACCGCCGCGACGGTGGGTTTGCGATAGTCGTACAGATCGGTCATCAATCGCAACGCCAGATCCGTGAAGGCATTGCGGTCCGTGTCGTTGCTGCTCTGTAAGACGTCCAGCGCCCAGCCGGCGCAGAAGTAGTCTTCGTTGCCGATGATCAGCACCGCGGCGACGTCATCGTCATAGGCCCAGGCCGCCAGCGCGGAGATCAATTCCTGGTGCAATTCCCAGCCCAAAGCGTTGCGTTTCTCGGGGTAGTTGAGCTGGAGGATTCCCACGCCGTCCGCGACGCTGGTGAGCAGGTATCGGTACTTGGCCATCGAAGGTCCTTACTACGTCGCTGGGAATGGAGACGACGGGTTACGAACCGCGGCGCTCGACAAAACTGTACATTCTGTTCGAGTTCTTGGCAAAAAGTCGAACATGTTGTACGGTTGGTGCTGAGGCTGACCCGTTGGCCCCTCGCGAACAAGACCAAGGAAGTGCGATGTCGGTACCGTCCGAGCGAGCGCAGAGCTACGCCGACCACGGCTGGTGGACCTTTCCAGCACAGTGGGATCCGAAGCTTGGAATTCACGTGACTTGAAGTCGCGG
>JADMIO010785122.1_pt1 | contig 13484 bp, 11 predicted proteins | sample 8958161 | NCBI WGS metagenome assembly JADMIO01 (sample SAMN16585339, study PRJNA669376) | soil metagenome | isolation source: Crop rotation soil | place: USA: Cullars Rotation, Alabama | collected 2011 | reverse complement strand
CTTTCCCCGGGCGGAGGTGTAGTTGATGTCATGGGCAAGTTCCTGCAGGAACTTGTTCTCGATGACGCTCTGGTAAAACGCTGGGTCCTTGCGGCCGCCTTTGTCACGCGGGTCTTCCACGAAGAATTCGCTCTGGCCGATGCTGGTGGCGGAAAACGTGTTGGTCTCGATGATGTCAGCGCCTGCTTCGAGGAAGCGCCGGTGGATATCGCCGATTTCGGCCGGACGGGTGAGGGAGTAGATGTCACCGTTGTTCTTGAGGTCCTTCGGAGCGTCTTTGAACCGCGCTCCGCGCACGTCCTGTTCCGTGAGATTGTAAGTGCGAATGGTCGTACCCATCGCGCCATCAAGCACGGCGATGCGCTCACCCAAGGTACGGCGGAGAGCGGTTTCAGCGCTGGTTGGAAGGTGAAGGTCAGGTGATGACACGGAATGAAAAATCTATATATCAGTATGTAATGATATAACGCAAGTATTTTGTTAGCCAGATGTTTGTCAAGCGAGGCCGCTGCCAATCGCGATAATCGTAGTGGGCTGGTGCAGAGGGTTTTGGCTTGCGAGCTTGGAGCGTGACTGCGCTTCTGGGCGCCGTCCTGAGGTTCTTTCCAGTCAATTCAGCAGTCACAGGGAAGGCCGTGAAATCCGGCCACAGTAGCGCTGCGGTAACGCACCACAATCCCCCATTCCGCTTCAGGGCGGGAGCAAGGCCAATCGGGCAACCGGTGAAGGCGGGGGTGAGAACACGCTAAGCATGCAAATCCCAAAAATCCAAAATGCCAAAATCCAAATGGGCGCCGCGGCTTCGCCGCATTGATCGTTTGGAGTGTGGAATTCTGGAGTTTGGCATTTTGCGCGTGCAACGCGTAAGAAATGCGGAGTCCGAACATCTGTCTGCCGAAACTCACTTCGCCGGCGCGTGTGCGCGCACCGGCGGCAACCTTCATCGCACTCAATGAAGCGTGAGAGTATGACCGTGTGGCGCCTTGCGCCGCGGCGGTCTGCTCTTGCCGTTAGCAATAGCAGACCATGAACCCCTCCCTCCCGGCGTCCTTGCGACGTCTTTTCGTCCTTTGCCTCGCGGCCGCCCTCGGCCGTCTGGTCGCGCAGGAAGCCTCCACCGTCGTCCTGCCTGATTATGTGCTCACTGCGACGCGCACGCCCGCGGCACTGACGACCACCGGCACCGTCGTGGACTCGCTCAGCGCCGCCGAACTGGCGCGCATGCAGCTCAACAACCTCAGCTCGGCACTCGCCGGCATTCCGGGCGCGCCGGCATCCGCTTCGGGTGCACCCGGAGGCGTGACTTCGCTCTTTTTGCGCGGTTCGAATTCCAACCAGACTCTGTTCCTCGTGGACGGTATCCGGGCCAACGATCCGAACACAGACTACCAGGCCACACTGGGCGGCATCTGCCTCGGAGCTTGCGATAACCTCGAGGTCTCGCACGGCCCGCAGAGCACGCTCTACGGCGGCGAGGCGGTCGGCGGCGTCGTGGCGATCCGCGGGCAGCGCGGCACCGGCCCGGCGCACGGGGCGGTTTCGGTCGAGGCCGGATCTTTCGGCACCTACCAGGGCGCGGCCAACGCGCAGGCTGGCAATGCGGAAGGCGGTTACACCTTTTCAATTCTCGGCGGCCACACCGACAATGAGCGCGCCAATAACGAATTCGACAGCGTAACCTACGCTCTGCGGCTCGACCGGAAGCTGTCGCCCAAGATCGCGATCGGTGCAACCTGGCGCGGATTTGTCGGCGTGTACGGGTCGCCGGGCGCCGCGATCGGCTTCGGCGCCAACGATCCCGATAATGAGGAACGCGAAAACAACCAGCTCGCGACCATTTTCGCGGAGTTCACGCCCTCGCCGGAGTTCAGCCACAAGGCTGTGCTCGGGGGACAGGACCGCCGGTATGTTTCGTTCAATGGCACATCGTCCACCATCGTGAAGAACCGCCGGGCCGTCCTCGACTGGCAAGGCACCTACGTCGCCAGCGAACAGCACAAGGTGACCGGCGGCCTCACGGCCGAGTCGAACCACACTCGCAACACGGGCTTCGGCAGCATCAACGAGCGGCAGCAGTTGCTCGCGCTGTTCGTGCAGGATGAGTGGACGCCGGTGGAGCACGTTTACCTGACCGGGGGCCTGCGCAGCGACGATCACGACACTTACGGCCGGGCCACCACGGGCCGGGTTACGGCGGCATGGCTGTCGAACGACTCGCGTTGGAAAACGCGTGCCAGCTACGGCACGGCGTTTCGTTCGCCCAGCTTCCTCGACCTTTACGGCCAGAGTTCTTACTACGTGGGCAACCCGAACCTGAAGGCGGAGAAGGCGAGGGGCTGGGACGCCGGGGTGGATTATTTCCTGGCCGACAAAAAGGGCGTCCTCAGCGCGACCTGGTTCGACACCCGGCTCACGAACCTCATTGCGTACGACTTCGCGGCTTTTCCCGGCACGACGAAGAACGTCGGCAAGGCCCGCACCAAGGGCCTCGAGGTTTCGGGCAAGTTTGCCCTGCCCGGCGCGGTGGACGTGCGCCTTGCCTATACCTACCTCGACGCCGACGACCTCACGGCCGGCACGCGGCTGTTGCGCCGGCCGCGCCAAAGCGGCTCGCTCGACCTCTGGCACGACTTTGGCGGTGGTTTCAGCGCCGGCACCGGCCTGGTTTTTGCCAGCGACCGCATGGACGTGCACGCCGCAACCTTCGCCACGATCAAGGGCGAGGACTACACGGTCGTGCGTGTGTATGGCGCCTGGCAGGTGAACCCGCGTGTCGCGATCAAAGCCCGGCTCGAGAACCTGCTCGACGAGAAATACGAGCAGGTGCACGGCTACCCGATGCTCGGGTTCGGAGCCTTTGCAGGGGCGGAGTTGAAGTTCTGAGCAATCGAATGGATTGAGGGTGGGAGCGGGCCTGTTCCGCGGCGTGAAACTCTCGCGCCATTGAGCCCCTCCCACATTTCTATCCCACCCCGTCCATCAGGCGTGGCCGCTTGCGGCGGAAGGTGGAACGCCGCGGGTTCAGCTGCTCCGTTGCCGGTTTAGTGCGGTCAACTTCTCGAGCAGCTTCTTGTTAGCCACGTCCTCCGGCCAGCCGTAGGCGGAAAGAACGGCCCTATTGAGTTGCTCGGTGTTTTCGCTCCGCGCGCTGCGGGCGATGGCATGACGCTGTTCCTCCTGGCTGGTGGTGAGGGCGCTCAGTGCGGTGGCGGGCGGCCACGGGAACGGAAAAGACTCCAACCGCTGCACCGGCCCGATTCGGGTGCGGCCATGGTCCCACCAGCGCGCGAAGACTTCGGATTGCAGCACGCCGTGGATGAAGTCCTCGTCGCGGGCGACGACAACCAGGCTGGCGTCCGGCAGCAAGTCGTCCGCGATCCAGCGCCACTCTGGCACCGTTGCGTCCGCTGGGATGGCCAGAAAACGGGACACGCGGGCCAGGGCCCGGCGCAGGGCGGGCCGAGCATGCGGGCTGGTCCAGTCGGCACCGGGTGAACGCTCGATCAGCCAGGCGAAAGGTTTTTCATAGAGAGCCGCTTCCTGTGCAGTGAAGTGATCAGGGAAATCAATCTGCCAGCTTTCCACCGCCTCGCCGTCACTGACCGCCAGACGCCGACGCAGGACATCCGAATTGGGTCGGCCACAGCGGTTGGTGGCGGCCATTAGTTGCTCCGCTTGCACCCCGGACAGGAGGGCGGGTGCCCACGCGGGCTCGCCGAGAAAGGCGAAACCGGCGTTTTCGGGCAGCGGATGGGGCGCAGGGATGCTCACGAGCGTGGGGGATTGTCAGGCTGAACCTCGGGAGGAATCGAGCATGAGTTTTGGGGGTGGGCGTCGGTTTCCACACCGACACCATTCACGCTGCGATAGTCCTTGTCGCCGGTAGGGAAACCGGCGACCACCTGATGTGAGGCAAAAAGCCCCTCCACCTTCGAGTCACACGCCATAAGGCGGTCACCGATCAATCGCTGAAGGTGATCCGCGGATTGGTCTTCAGGTAGCTGGCGATGGCCTCGGCGAAGATCGCGCCGAATTCAGCGCGCTTCTTTTCGCCGACGCCAGTGATGCCTTCCATCGCTTCCAGGCGTGTGGGGTAGTCGCGGGCCATCTGGCGGAGCGTGGCGTCACCGAACACCACGTAGGCTGGCACCTTGCGTTCGTCAGCCAGTCGCTTGCGCAGGGAACGCAGATGATCGAAAAGGATCTCGTCGCACGCAATGTCGCCTTCGCGGCGGAAAACCCGCTTCGCCTTGGGCAGGTCCAGGGATTTGGTGAGCGTGATGGGAGTGCGGGCTCGCAACACTTCACGACCTTCGGCCGTCAGCTCCAGCGTGGCGAACTCGCCTTCCGCGACAGCGACATAGCCCAGGCGCATAAGCTCGCGGCCGATGGCTGCCCAGGCCGGTCGCGGCAGGTCTTTGCCGATGCCATAGGTCGTCAGGCGGTCGTGCCCCCAGCGTTGGATTTTATCGGTGTCTGCGCCGGTCAGAACATCGACGAGATGGTTCAGGCCCACGCTGAAGCTGCCGTTTTGGGCAATGCGGTAGACGCAGGAGAGGAATTTTTGGGCGACGACGGTGCCGTCGTAGGTTTCCCGGGGTTCGAGGCAGTTGTCGCAGGCGCCGCAATTGTTGGCGCCGAATTTTTCGCCGAAATACCCGAGGAGCTCGGCCCGCCGGCAGCCGGCGCTCTCGGCATAGTGCACGATCTGGCGCAACTGGGCCCGGGCGACGGCCTGCTCCTGCTCGTCCGTGATCTCGGTCAGAAAATGCGTTTGCTTGGCGATGTCGCCGGCGCTGAAAAGCAGGAGGCAATCGCCCGGCAGGCCGTCGCGCCCGGCGCGTCCGGTTTCCTGGTAGTAGCCCTCGATGTTCTTCGGCAGGTCGTGGTGGATGACCCAGCGGACGTTGGGTTTGTTGATACCCATGCCGAAGGCGATGGTCGCGCAGATGATGCGGGTCTCGTCGCGCAGGAAAAGTTCCTGGTTGCGGGTGCGTTCCGCGGCGTCGAGGCCCGCGTGGTACGGACGGGCGGAAAAGCCGCGGCCAGCGAGGGATTCGGCGACGCGTTCCGCGGTGGCCCGGCTGGCGCAGTAGATGATGCCGCTCTCGTGTTCGCGCTGGCGGACGAAGTTGATGACCTGTTTCGCCGGCTGGTCCTTCGGGATGACGCGGTAGGACAGATTGGGGCGGTTGAAGCTGGCGACGAAGGTCGCGGGATCGCGCAGCCTGAGATGGTGGATGATGTCGGTGCGCACCCGGCCGGTTGCCGTCGCGGTGAGAGCCATCACGGGCACTCCGGGAAGCAGGTCGCGGAGCTTCGCAATCTGCCGGTATTCGGGACGGAAATCGTGGCCCCATTCGGAAATGCAATGCGCCTCGTCGATCGCGAGGGCGGTGACGTTCCATGCCTTCAGGTTTTCCTGCCAGTTGTCGAGCATCAGGCGCTCGGGGGCGACGTAGAGCAACCGCCATTGCCCCCGATGCAATCCGCTGAGGCGCGAGCGCGCCTCGTCGGCTTCGAGGGTGGAGTTGAGGTAGGTGGCGGCCACGCCCGCGGCCTGGAGCTGGTCTACCTGGTCCTTCATCAGCGCGATGAGGGGAGAGACGACGACGGTCAGGCCCGGCCGGAGCAGGGCGGGGAGTTGAAAGCAAAGCGACTTGCCTCCGCCGGTCGGCAGCAGGGCGAAGACGTCGCGACCCGCGAGCGAGGCCTCGATGATCTCGCGCTGCAGCGGGTGGAAGCTGCCGTAGCCGAAGGTGGTCTTGAGCGTGAGGAGAAGGTCGTCCACAGGGAGCGCTGTGGATGGGGGAGCCGCGGGTGGTCGGCAAGCCCGCAGACTACGTAATTTGAATTACTTGCGGCCAAGCGACCTGGCGGCCGCGCGCTTGATGGCGCGGATATCGCGGGTTGGCAGTTGGCCGTTGCCTCGGTGGCGGCGCCGGCCAAGCGTAGGTTGATGCCGCAGCGCCGTGCCCTTGTTTTCCTGCTCGGGATGGATGTGGCGGCGCTCGCGGCGGCTTCCCCGTTGCAGGACTCGGTGCGGGCCCACCGCGTGGCGCATGAGCAGGAGTTGATGGCCGAATATCGGGAATTCGTGGCCATCCCGAATGTCGGGGCCGACCAGGCGAACATCCGGCGCAACGCCGAGTTCGTCGTGGCCATGATGCAACGCCGCGGCATCCCCGCCGAGTTGCTCGAAGGAAAAACCGCCGCAACCAATCCCGCGGTCTTTGGCGAAATCAAGGTGGCCGGGGCGACGCGCACGGTGGTTTTCTACGCGCACTATGACGGCATGCCCGTCAACCCGAAGGACTGGGCCGAGGGGCTCGACCCGTGGAAGCCGGTGTTCCTGACGGCCCCGGTGGGACGCGGAGGCAAGATCATCACCGATTGGAAGCCCGGCGACGCCATCGACCCCGACTGGCGCCTCAACGGCCGGGCCAGCGCCGACGACAAGGCCGGCGTGTTCTCCATCCTCAACGCCTACGCGGCGCTCGTAGCCACCGGGGCGAAGCCGACCGTGAACGTGAAGTTCTTCTTCGAGGGCGAGGAGGAAATGAGTTCACCCCACCTCGGCGAACTCCTGGAATTGCACCGCGCCAAGCTGGAGAGCGACCTGTGGATCATCTGCGACGGGCCGCGACCCGTGTCCGGGCGGAAGTCGGTCGTCTTCGGCGTGCGCGGCGATGTGAACGTGGAGCTGATCGCCTATGGTGCGAAGCGGCCCCTGCACAGTGGCAACTACGGCAACTGGGCCCCGAACCCGGCGGACCGGCTCGTGGCACTGCTCGCCAGCATGAAGGACGAGAACGGCCGCGTGCTCATCAAGGGCTTCTACGACGAATATGTGATGTTCTCCGGGAGCGAGCGCATGGCGATCAAGGACGCCGGGGCCTCCGACGCCGTGCTGCTGAAGGACCTCGGCCTGAAGCAGCCCGAGCAACCCGGCCGCTCGCTGCTGGAGGGTTTCGAGCTGCCGGGACTCAACCTCAACGGAGTCACGGCGGCCAACACCGGCAAGACCGCCACCAACGTGATCCCCGCGGTGGCGCGGGCCACGCTCGACCTGCGCCTGGTGCTCGGCATCGATTGGCGCAAGCAGACGGAGCGAGTCATCGAGCATATCAAGGCCCAGGGCTGGCACGTGGTCGATCACGAGCCGACCGACGCCGAGCGCGCCGAGTTTGCCAGGCTCATCAAGGTGGAGATCGGCCACGGCTACAACGCCCAGCGCACGTTGATGAACCTGCCGATCGCCCAGTCGGTGGTCGCGGCCGTGCAATCGACCACGAACGAACCGGTGGTCCGGCAACCGACGGCCGGCGGCAGCCTGCCATTGAGCGTCATCGAGGAAAAACTCGGTGCCAAGGTGATCCTTGTGCCGGCAGTGAATTACGACAACAACCAGCACGCCGAGAACGAAAACCTGCACATCCGCTTCCTGTGGGAGGGCATCGAGACCTTTGCGGCGCTGATGACGATTCCGTGAGGGGCGTCAATGGCGGAGACCCAGCCAGCGGGCGAGCCCGAGGATGGCGTCGGCGGCCGGGTGGCCGCGTTTTAGGGAACGGCGCATGATACGGAGGCGGCGAGCGGGGCGATCGGCCTTGGGGTCGACGTGGCCGACGAGTTCGGTCCCGGCCAGCACCGGCAGGGCGTAGTACCCCCGGACACGTTTGGCCGGAGGCGTGTAAACTTCCCAGGTATAGTCGTAGTTCCAGAGCGTTGCGGTCAGCGGACGGTGGTAGATCAGGGGATCCAGCGGCGCGAGGAGCAGCGCGGCGTGCCGCTCATTTTCGATTTCCGCTTTTTGATTTCCGATTTGGTCGAGCAAAGGGAGATCCGAGCGGAGGCAGTAGAGGGTGGGGCAGCTTTCCACCGTGATGGCCTGGACGAGGTCGGACACGTGGGGGAGTTCGGTGCGCTTGAGTGGGGTGAGCCGGCGCTGGCGGAGCTTGAGGAGCACTTCCCAGCGGGCGGTTTCCGCGCGCGACGGTTCAGGCAGTTTCAGCACCTTCGCCGGCAGGACCCGCCCCGGCAGGTCGTAGTAGCGACGATTGCTTTCGCTGCGACGGGCGATGAGCAGTTCGCCATGGAAAAAGAGCTTCTGCAGCGTGGATTTGGCGAGGGTGGCGGCGCCCCAGGCGGAGCGCGCCCGGCCGGTGTCGGCGAAATGCTCGGAGCTGAGCGGACCGCGGGCGGTGATCTCAGCGAAGAGCCGCGGGGCGATTTCCTTTTGCCGCGGCGTCAGGCGTCCCGACCACGCGCCGTTGCGGCGGGTTCGGTGGCGCATTTCGGCCTGTAGGTGCGGCCAGGCGTCGAGGGTGAGCGCGACCAGGGTGTGGTCCGTGGGCAGATGATGCTCGAAGGCCGTTCGTTCGGCGGGCGCCAGCAATTTGCCACCGGCGGCCAGGGACTCGGCGCCCGGGCCGTGGAGGTGGCGCAGCAGCGCGCCTTCGGTGTAGCCGGCCACGCGGTTGCGCAGAATCAGGTCGTGCATCCGGCCGCAGACGTTGATCGGGTCGATCTGGATGTAGCCATGGTGGGCGAGGGCGGTCGCGATGTCGGGCGCCGGTTCGTCGAGCAGCAGGGCGCGGCGCATGAACCGGCGGGCGGTGACGGCATCGAGGCGGAGCGGGGTCATGCGAAAGAAATGGCCATCAGAAAAGGCGAAAAGCACAAAAACAAAAACCGCGCTCGAAGCGCGGTTTTCGAAGGCTCAGAGCAGGGACCTGATTACTTTTTCGGCGCGTTGGCCTGGATTTCCGTCAGGCGCTTGTCGAGGGCGTTCATCTCGCTGACCAGGCGTTCCTCGATCTTCTTGCGCTCGGTGCTGTTGACGATGCTCAGGTTGGAGGCATCACGCACGATGTTGGCCGGCAGGGAAAGGAGGCGGGTGATGAGGCCCTGGTCCTTGAAGCTGCTGAGATAGAGCGCGGTGATCTCGTGCGAGAGCTTCATCGAGTCCTGGGCGACCGTCTGCGAGGCGAGGAGCTGGTTGTTCAGCTCCTGGTTGCGGGACATCTCGGAGGTCAGCACGCCGCTGATCTGGTCGGAGATGCGCTGGCTGTAGCCCTGGATGGACTCGCGGGTGAGGTTCTGGTCCTTGGACATTTCGGCCAGGATGGGCTGGATCTTGTCCGCCATGCGGCTGGAGACCTTGTCGACCTGCTCGTTCTGCAGCTTCTCGGCTTCCTCAGCGCTCTTCGGCAGGGGGTTGTAGGGCTGGACCTTCTTGGCGATGGCCTCGGCGAGGGCATTGACCTTCTCGGCGTTGAGCTTGGAGACTTCTTCCTCGGTCATAAAGACGTCGGCCGCCCGCTTGGAGATGGCGTCTTTGAGGAGCTGATTGACGGACTCGATGTGACGGCGGGTTTCCTCGGCGGAGGCCTTCATCTCGGCGGCGGTCTGCTCGCGCAAGGCGGTCATCTCAGCCTGCTGTTTCGCGGCCATTTCGGCGGTGATCTTCTGGTTATACCAGAACGCAACGCCAAGAATGATCAGGGCGGTGAGAATGATCGCAGGGATTTGGTCTTTTAACTTTTGCCACATGGTGAGTAACGGGGTTGGGTGGGTGTGCTCCGACATGCCTAGCAGGTGTTAGTTCAAAAGCAATGCATCCCTTAACCGCTTCAACGACCCGGAAATGAGCCTAAACCGCTACGAACAAGCCATCTTTGACTATTGGGAGAAGCAGCCGGACGAGCGACGCCACTGGATGACCAAGGTCATGGAAATGAGTCGAACACAGGCTGCCACGGCGCTCGCCCGGCCGCTGGAGCGCGAATTGTGGGACTATTTTGTCGAGCGACGCGAGCACGTGCAGCAATTTCGCAACCCAAACCTGCCAGAGGTGTCTCGCATCAGTATGCTGAACTTGGCCGAGCACCTGCTGAGGATCTGGGGGCCACCGCCCAAGCCGCGCAAACCGATCGAACGTTATCATTGATAGCTGTCGTCACCGAAAGTTTTCACAATTTGCAATTACTGCATTTACAAAGCGCCCAATAGGATACATTTCATATTCACAAGTTATCCACTCGATGGAAAACACCACCAGCTCGGTTGAGAAAACGCCGCAGCGTCACGTTGAAGTAAGGGCCAAGACTTACGTTCTCGATACGAACGTCCTGCTGCACGACCCGCAATCGATCTTCAAATTTGAAGATAACAACCTCGCCATACCCGTCGAGGTGCTCGAGGAACTCGACGCCATCAAGGGCGAACAGTCCACCGAGCGGGGCCGCAACGCCCGTCGCGTGCATCGCATCCTGCAGGAATTACTGCCCGACTCCCGTTCCATGCACGAGGGCGTCAAGCTGCCGAATGGCGGCACGCTTTCGGTCATCATCAACCGCTACCTGGTCGAGAACAATTGGTCGTCCCCGGCCATGCAGCGCCTGCGCGCGGTGCTCTCGGACTTCACCAAGAAGGACAACCGCATCATCGCTTCCGCGCTGTTCGTCCAGGAAACCTTCCCGCCCCCGACCATTCTCGTCACCAAGGACGTGAACGTGCAGCTGAAGGCCCGGGCCGTCGGCCTCGAGGCGGAGGATTACCTCAACGACAAGGTGCCCGAGGCAGTCAGCGACGATGATTCGTACCAGACCGTCACGCTCGATGTTTACGAGATGCAGCGCTTCTGCTCCGAGGGGGAGATCGAGTTGGGTGAAGAGGTCGCGAAAAAACTTTATCTCAACGAATACGTCCTGCTGATGACGCCCGAGGGCAAGACAATGCCCGGTCGCTATTACGGGGCCAGCATCGTGCGCCGCCTGCAGATCCCGGATTTCGTCAAGGCGCCCGGCGGCATCCCGATCCGTCCGCGCAACCTCGAGCAGCAGTTTTTCGTCGATGCGCTGATGGATGACAGCATCTCGCTGGTCACTTGCTTCGGCAAGGCCGGCACGGGCAAGACCCTCCTTTCCACGGCCTGCGCCCTCTTCCAGACCACGGAGGAACGTTCCATCTACGATGGCCTCTCGATTTCCCGCCCGGTCATCGCGCTCGGCAAGGATATCGGTTTTCTTCCCGGCACGCTCGAGGAGAAGATGAAACCCTGGCTGCAGCCTTACCATGACGCTCTGGAGGTCCTCATGCCGTCCAAGCCGCAAAAGGAGCCGCAGTTCGCCAGCAAGAAGACCGGCAAGAAAAAGAAGAAACACGACGACGTGATGGCGATGATGAGTTCGCCGCAGCCATCGCACGGCGGGGGCAGCAATGGCCTGCCGCCAATGAAACCTTACGAGCGACTGATCAAGAACGGCGTCGTCGAGATCGAAGCGCTTTGCTTCATTCGCGGCCGCTCGATCGCCCGCCGCTTCTTCATTTTGGACGAGGCGCAGCAACTCACGCCGCATGAAGTGAAGACCGTCATCACGCGCATCGCAGAGAGTTCGAAGCTCGTGCTCATTGGCGATCCGGCGCAGATCGACAACCCTTACGTGGATTCCCGCAGCAACGGGCTGGTTTATTGCCACAACCGGATGAAGGGTCACGCCCTTGCAGCCCACGTCAAACTGTCGAAAGGCGAACGCTCGAAGCTCGCTGAGCTCGCTGCCGATCTGCTGTAAGTAGCTGTCTTGGTTAAAGGTGGAGCATCGCGCTGGTTTGTCGCTGTTTACTTTTTTTTGACGCTAGATTTTGGAGTGTATCCGTCTGCTCTGCTGATTCTTGGCTTGCGGCTCGCAAGTCTTTTGCGAAAGCTATCGATCGTGAACCAAGCGTTGTCAGTCGTCCAATCAGCCTCTCCGTTTGAAGCCCAGGAAGAGTCATTGGAGTCGCAGCGCCAGATCATGCAGCTGAGGGAAACAGTGGCGGCGCTTCGCCTTCGGCTGGAAGGCGCCGAGATTCACCGCACCGAGGCGGTTCAAGCAGCAGTGGCGACGGGAGCGGACGAAATTCGCATCCTGCGCACGACCATCAGCACGCTGCGCGACGAGTTGCAGGGCCTGCAGGCTGCCAAGGACGCGGCGGTCCAGGCGGCGGTGGCGGCCGGCCAGAACGAGGCCCACCAGCTTCAACTCACGATCCAGACTTTGCGCGAGCAACTGGAGCGCGGTCAATTTGACTTTCCAGCACATTGGGATCCTAAGCTTAGAATTCCACGTGGACAAGTTGTCGCGGCCGCTTCTATAGTGTCACCTAAATACTAGTGACTCCAGCGTAACTGGACTGGCCACAGTTAGGCCGCAAATGTAATCACACTGGCTCACCTTCGGGTGGGCCTTTCTGCGTTCGCGAGTGGACCCGATAAGCTCATGGAGCGGCGTAACCGTCGCACAGGAAGGACAGAGAAAGCGCGGATCTGGGAAGTGACGGACAGAACGGTCAGGACCTGGATTGGGGAGGCGGTTGCCGCCGCTGCTGCTGACGGTGTGACGTTCTCTGTTCCGGTCACACCACATACGTTCCGCCATTCCTATGCGATGCACATGCTGTATGCCGGTATACCGCTGAAAGTTCTGCAAAGCCTGATGGGACATAAGTCCATCAGTTCAACGGAAGTCTACACGAAGGTTTTTGCGCTGGATGTGGCTGCCCGGCACCGGGTGCAGTTTGCGATGCCGGAGTCTGATGCGGTTGCGATGCTGAAACAATTATCCTGAGAATAAATGCCTTGGCCTTTATATGGAAATGTGGAACTGAGTGGATATGCTGTTTTTGTCTGTTAAACAGAGAAGCTGGCTGTTATCCACTGAGAAGCGAACGAAACAGTCGGGAAAATCTCCCATTATCGTAGAGATCCGCATTATTAATCTCAGGAGCCTGTGTAGCGTTTATAGGAAGTAGTGTTCTGTCATGATGCCTGCAAGCGGTAACGAAAACGATTTGAATATGCCTTCAGGAACAATAGAAATCTTCGTGCGGTGTTACGTTGAAGTGGAGCGGATTATGTCAGCAATGGACAGAACAACCTAATGAACACAGAACCATGATGTGGTCTGTCCTTTTACAGCCAGTAGTGCTCGCCGCAGTCGAGCGACAGGGCGAAGCCCTCGGCTGGTTGCCCTCGCCGCTGGGCTGGCGGCCGTCTATGGCCCTGCAAACGCGCCAGAAACGCCGTCGAAGCCGTGTGCGAGACACCGCGGCCGGCCGCCGGCGTTGTGGATACCTCGCGGAAAACTTGGCCCTCACTGACAGATGAGGGGCGGACGTTGACACTTGAGGGGCCGACTCACCCGGCGCGGCGTTGACAGATGAGGGGCAGGCTCGATTTCGGCCGGCGACGTGGAGCTGGCCAGCCTCGCAAATCGGCGAAAACGCCTGATTTTACGCGAGTTTCCCACAGATGATGTGGACAAGCCTGGGGATAAGTGCCCTGCGGTATTGACACTTGAGGGGCGCGACTACTGACAGATGAGGGGCGCGATCCTTGACACTTGAGGGGCAGAGTGCTGACAGATGAGGGGCGCACCTATTGACATTTGAGGGGCTGTCCACAGGCAGAAAATCCAGCATTTGCAAGGGTTTCGGGAAAG
>JADMIO011602951.1_pt1 | contig 13485 bp, 14 predicted proteins | sample 8958161 | NCBI WGS metagenome assembly JADMIO01 (sample SAMN16585339, study PRJNA669376) | soil metagenome | isolation source: Crop rotation soil | place: USA: Cullars Rotation, Alabama | collected 2011 | reverse complement strand
CGTCTCGACCAGCGGACCGCGTTCGCGGGCGCGGACAATCGCCCGCGCGACCCGCCGCGAATGACGCTCCTCGCCGTACTGATAAATGATGTCGGCGAGCGTCGACTCGTCGGCTTCGGCAATCATCTCGGCCGCGGTCTGACCACGCGTCGGGTCCATGCGCATGTCGAGTGGACCATTCATCCGAAAGCTGAAACCGCGCGCGGGGTCATCGAGCTGCCAGGAAGACACGCCGAGATCCGCGAGGACCCCATCGACGCGCTGGAGACCGCGGTCAGCGAGCACGCGCGGCAGGTCGCGATAGTCGGCGTGGACCAAGTCGACCTGGGTGCCAGATGACGCGAGTCGCGCGCCCGCGCGCGCGAGCGCACCAGGATCGCGGTCGAGCCCAATCACACGACCGGCGCCGGCGCCGAGTATCGCCGCGGTGTGTCCGCCGAGTCCCACAGTGCAATCCACGTACGTCCCATCTGGTCGCGGCTGCAGCAGCCCGACCACCTCGCGCACGAGCACCGGCTCGTGCCGCGCGTCAGATTCCGAATTCCGCGAGCGCTCGGGCGTCGTCATCAGTGAACGGCTCGCGCTGGAGCTTCGCCAGGAACCGATCGTGGTTCCACACGTCGAGGTAGTCGACCAGCCCGAGCACGTCGACCTCGCCCGTCATGCCCGCTGCGTCACGCAGCCTGGGCGGAATCGACACGCGCCCCTGCGCGTCGAACTCCGTCACCTGTCCGTAGTAATTGACCCGATCGAGAAACTTGAGTCGCGCGGGGTGCGAGCTCGGCATCTTCCCGAGGCGCTCTTCAACCGCATGCCACGCAGCCATGGAGTACATGCGGACCGACTCGCCCGTGACGCTGGTCACGTACAGACCTGCGCCGTGCTTCTGCTCGACGAACGCCTTGAAGGCGTTCGGGATTTTCAGGCGGCCCTTGTCGTCGATGCGGGCGGAATAGCTTCCCCGGAGCACTTTTACTCCACTTCACTCCAAATAGCTCCACGGATGGTAGAAGTACCTCCACAGACTGTCAATTGCAAAGTACAGAAAACAGTGGGTTTACCTTTTGATTTCGGTGTCGGAAAGTGACGAAGAAAAGGCGAAAATTCGGCCGCGTGATAGCATCCGGGGTTCGACATGCTCAGAGCCGGCCTTGTAGGTCTCGCGTCATCCGGCAAGACCACACTCTTCTCCTTACTCACCAGCGCACGCGAAGCCCCACGTACTCACGGCAAGGCCGAAGCGAACGTCGGCGTTTCACGGGTACCTGATGAGCGTCTCGACAGGCTGACGGCGCTCTTCAATCCGAAGAAACGCGTGCCGGCGACGGTGGAGTTCGCCGACATGGCGGCCGGGCGTTCCGACGCCGCGACGCTGCTCGACATCGCCGCGTTCAAACAGGCTGACGCGCTGCTGCATGTCGTGCGCGCGTTTCGCGATCCGTCAGTGCCGCATCCGCAGAGCTCGATCGATCCGCTCCGCGATGCGAAGCTCGTCGAAGAAGAAATGATCCTTGCGGATCTGGGCGTCGTCGAACGGCGTCTCGAACGTCTGGTGAAGGATCTGAAGAAGAACCCGTCGCCGGAACTCAAGAAGGAAGAAGAGCTGCTGCTGCAGTTCCGCCCGACCCTGGAAAACGGTCGTGCACTGCGTACGCTCGGGCTGGCGCGCGAGGACGCGCGGCGGTTACGGGGCTTTCAACTGCTTTCAGCGAAGCCGATGCTCGTCGTCATCAACGTCGACGAAGCGGATTTGCAGAGCGCGGCCACCGCCGAGCGCTATCCCGATCTCGCCGCCTACGTTCGCGAGATGCACGGCTTGTCCGTCGAAGTCTGCGCGAAGATCGAGCTCGAGATCGCGCAACTCGATCCCGCGGACGCTCAGGCATTCATGACGGATCTCGGCCTGAAGGAATCCGGCCTGGATCGTGTGATTCGCGCGGCCTATCAGCTGCTCGGCTACATTTCATTCCTGACGGTTGGTGAGGACGAGTGCCGCGCCTGGTCCATTCCGCGGGACACGCCGGCCGTCGAAGCCGCCGGCGCGATTCACTCCGACATTCAGCGCGGGTTCATTCGTGCGGAGGTGGTGGCGGCGGAGCGCCTGCTCGCGCGAGGGTCACTGGCCGCGTGCCGCGATCACGGTGAGCTGCGACTCGAGGGCAAGGAATACGTCGTGCTCGACGGCGACGTGATCAACTTCCGCCACGCGACCTGATCATGGGCACCCTGCTCGTCGTGCTCCCCACGTATAACGAGCGCCAGAATCTCGAGCGCGTCACGTCGGGCATTCTCCGCTATTCGTGGACACGGATTCTGATCGTGGACGACGGATCGCCGGATGGCACGGGTCAGCTGGCGGACGAACTCGCCGTGCGATATCCCGGACGAGTCTCCGTGTTGCATCGTTCCGGACCTCGGGGCCTCGGACTCGCGTACGTGGATGGCCTTCGAGAAGCGCTGGCGGACGGCGCGGAAGCGATCGGGCAGATGGACGCTGACCTCTCGCACGATCCGTCGTACCTTCCGGATCTCGTCAACGCGCTCGAACAGCACGACCTGGTGATCGGCTCGCGCTACCTGAGGGGCGTGAGCGTCGTCAACTGGCCGCTTCATCGCATTGCGCTCAGCGCGTTCGCTAACCGCTACATCCGTGCGATTACCGGCATCGAGACGCAGGACTGCACGAGCGGCTTCCGCGTCTGGCGCCGGGAAGCACTCGCCGGCATCTCGCTCGACGCAGTCCGCGCCAATGGTTACGCCTTTCTCACCGAAATGCTCTATCGAGCCGCGCGCGCGGGGTGCCGGATTGGCGAGGTTCCGATCATCTTCGTCGAGCGGCGGGAGGGGCACTCCAAGGTTTCGCGGCGCGTGCTGGCGGAATCGCTGCTGACCCCATGGCGACTCGCCCTGCGTGGCCGGATCCGGCGCCAGGACACTCGCACGTAAGGGCAGGTTCAGCCCGCCGTTCTGTGCTAGTTTTTGACCATCACGATGAACGTCCGCGTCGATCCCCGCCCCGTCGGCCTCACGATTTTCTTTCCGGCGTGTAACGACTGCGGTACGATCGCGAGTCTCGTCATCACGGCCCGGCGAACTGCCCAGCGACTCACCACCGACTTCGAAATCATCGTCGTGAACGATGGCAGTGCGGACGCGACGCCTGACATTGCGGACGAACTGGCGCGAACGTACCCGGAAGTCCGCGTCGTGCACCATCCGGTCAATCGCGGCTATGGCGGCGCGCTCAGAACCGGATTCGCGACGGCGAGCAAGGACCTCATCTTTTATACGGACGGCGACGCGCAGTACGATCCGGCCGAACTCGAAGCGTTGTGGCCGCATATGAAGGACGGCGTCGATCTCGTCAACGGCTACAAGATCAGCCGATCGGATCCGCTCCACCGCATCATCATCGGGCGCATCTACCACTACATCGTCAAAATCCTGTTCGGCATCCGCGTGCGCGACGTCGACTGCGATTTCCGTCTGCTGCGGCGGCCGATCTTCGATCGGGTGCATCTCGAGCACAACAGCGGCGTCATTTGCGTCGAGATGATGAAGAAAATTCAGGACGCGGGCTTCCGCATCGCGGAAGTCCCCGTGCACCACTATCACCGCGCGTTCGGGAAGTCGCAGTTCTTCAACTTCCCGCGACTGTTCCGCACCGGGCTCGGTCTGAGCCGGCTTTGGATCGATCTCGTGGTGCTCGGACGTCACCGGCGCGAGGAGCGCCCCGTTCCCGCGCCGGGCGACAAGCCGCAGTACGAACGAGACCGGTCATGAGCCACGCCGGAACGACTGACGTTCCATTCCTTTCCCTGATTCCCGGCCCAGACAGCGCAGACGTTCGTGCGGCTGTCGAGCGCGTGATCGCGCGCGGCTGGTTCGTCCTCGGTCCGGAAGTGGAGGCGTTCGAGCACGAGTTCGCCGCGGCCTGCCACGCGACGCACACGGTGGGCGTCGGCACCGGCACTGACGGTCTGGCGCTTGCACTGCGCGCACTCGGCATCGGTCCCGGCGACGAAGTCATCACGACGCCGCTGTCCGCCGCGTTTTCCGCGCTCGCGATCATGATGGCGGGCGCGGTGCCGGTGTTTGCCGACATCGACCCCGAACGTCTGACGATCGATCCCGCGGCGCTCGAGTCGGCGATCACCAGTCGCACCTCGGCGATCATGCCCGTGCATCTTTACGGGCAACCCGCGGACATGCCGACGATCGAAGCGATTGCGCAGCGGCACGGCCTCGCGCTGCTCGAGGATGCGTGTCAGGCGCATCTGGCGACCTCGGCAGGCCGACCGGTCGGCAGCTTTGGCGCGGCCGCCGTGTTCAGTTTTTATCCGACAAAGAATCTCGGTGCGATTGGTGACGGCGGCGCGGTCACCACGCGCGACGCCTCACTCGCCGATCGACTGCGTCGCTTGCGCAATGGGGGACAGACGGAGAAGTACCGTCACGCGGAGTTCGGCGTCAATACGCGTCTCGACGAAGTGCAGGCGGCGGTCCTTCGCGCGCGTCTGCCGTACCTCGCGGCATGGACCGAACGACGACGCGCATTGGCTGCACGCTATCGACACGCGCTTCAGAACACCTCGATATCCGTTCCGCGTGAGTGCGATCCCGGCCACGTGTACCACCTCTTTCCGATTCTCACCGGCGATCGCACGGGATTCCGCGCACATCTGACGCAGCACGGCGTCGGTACCGAAGTCCATTACCCGAATCCCATTCCCCGCCAGGGCATGTGCGCGGATCTTCCACATCGTCCGTGCCCCAACACCGATCGTGTGTGTGCGAGCGTCTGCTCGTTGCCGCTGCATCCGCGACTCTCGGACGCCGACGTCGATCGCGTGGCCGCGGCGATCCACAGCTGGCGCGGAGCTCCGCTCAGCACGTCGTGATCCCCGGCACGCTCACGTGTGTGGGCGCCCGCGGCGCGACCGTGACGGCAACGCTCGCCAGCTTTCTCACTGCAGACCTTCGAGAGATTGTCCGGTCCGAGACCGACAGCTGGATCAAGAGTCTTCGCACGGTTGAGTACGACGGCCGCCCGATGCGTGCGCGCTTCACGTACGATCGTGCGCGAGGGCAGAAACACCGGCGTGGGCGGCCTCAGCCGCGAACGTCGCGGTGAGTGTGCTGCCGACGGCATTCCGGCCGGCGACAACGGCAGCGCGTGAAGACTGCGCGCCCAGCTACATCCCTCAAGTCATCGAGTCGATCACGCAGCGAATTGGCGTGGACGCGATACGCTGCATCGCCGTCGGCCCGCGCAGGCACCTGCGCAGAAAAAAGACGATGACCGCGATCGTCGCTGCCGCGGCGCGACTGCCGGTGACCCCGACCGAACAGCTCGCGCCGTCACGGCAGCTCGGCGGTGCGATCGAAGTGGCGACATATCAGTGGCCCTGGTCCGCAGGCGTCATGGACAGACGGACTTCGGAAGGCGAGGATGGCCCGCATGACGCCGGACGAACATGCGCAAGTCCGCCGCAATCTCGGCGTGACCGAAGGCGCACGGCTGGCGACGCTCGTCGCACGGTACGCCGAGGTCAGTGCGTTCCTGCCGGCCATCTGCTCTGCGGCATCGGCCCAACCGGGCATGCACATCGCGATCAAGACACATCCGTCGGACGCGCCTGAACTGTATGGCGCGCTGGCCAGCTCCGCGAACGTCACGATCGTTCCCGAAACGATGGAACTCGGTCGGCTTATTGGCGCGGCCGACGGTCTCGTCACTACTCGCGAGTCGACGGTGGCGATCGACGCGCTCGCGCTCGGCGTGCCGTCGCTGATCGTCGGATCCCCGGATCATCTCGGTCCGCTCGTCGACGCCGGCATCATGCTCGGAAGCCCGACCGTCGACACGTCGCGTCCTGTCTGCACTCGCTCCTGTATGATGGCGAGGTTCGTCAGCGGCTGAGACGCGTTGTCGGTGTGCAGAACGCACAGGATGCGCCGCAGGCCGGAGCCGCCGATCGCGCGGCTGACGCCATTCTTCAACTGAGGCAGGGACGCTGAATCATGAGAGCGCTGCTCACTGGCGGTGCCGGCTTCATCGGTTCGCATCTGGCTGATGCGCTTCTGGCGCAGGGCCACGACGTCTCGATCATCGACAACTTTTCGACCGGCTCGCCCGACAACATCGCGCATCTCGACGGACATCCGCGCTGCACGTCTGTCGTCGACACGATCATGAACGAGGCGCGATTGGCCGAGCTCGTCGATCGGTCCGATGTGATCTTTCATCTCGCAGCGGCGGTCGGCGTCAAGCTGATCGTCGACGCGCCGGTGCACACGATTGAGACCAACGTGCACGGCACCGAAGTCGTGCTCGCGCAGGCGAACCGCGATCGCAAGCCCGTCGTGATCTTTTCGAGCTCCGAGGTGTACGGGAAAAGTGCGGCGGTGCCGTTTCGCGAGGACGCGGACCTGGTCTTCGGGCCCACGCAGAAACAGCGCTGGGCGTACGCCTGTAGCAAGGCGCTCGATGAGTTTCTCGCGCTGGCCTACGCCCGCGAGCGCGCGCAGCCCGTCATCGTCGTGCGTCTCTTCAACACTGTTGGACCACGCCAGACGGGCCGCTACGGCATGGTGATTCCGACGTTCGTACGTCAGGCGCTGACCGGTGCGCCGATCACCGTCTACGGCGATGGCCGGCAGTCACGCGCGTTCACGGACGTCAGCGATGTCGTGGACGCGCTCGTGCGACTGATCGCGGAGCCGCACGCGATCGGCCAAGTGCTGAACATCGGCAGCACGGAAGAGATCACGATGCTCGACCTTGCCCGTCGGGTGAAGCAATTGACCAGCAGCTCGTCGGATGTGGTGTTCGTGCCGTACGAGGAGGCGTATGACGCCGGATTCGAGGATATGCCGCGCCGAGTCCCTGATCTGAGCCGCATCCGGGCACTTATCGGCTACAACCCCGTGCGCACGCTCGACGACATCCTGAGGCATGTGATTGCGTTCGAGAAAACCGCCACGGAATTGCCATCAAGTGCCACTTTTTTACAAGTTTGACCGGCCTGTCTTCACCCTGAAACGTCCGAATGACAAGGTCACGGTCGTATACTGGGAAGACCCCACGCCCTTCCTTTATCAGTAGGAGAACGCGATGCGGACGAAGGCACTGCTCGCAGGATTGATTACCGGGCTCGTCGTGATCGTCGGCGTACGCCCGTCGGCGCAGGTGCCGGCCGCTACCGAGCGGAAGCTCGTCCTGACCTTCGACGGCAACGGATACGCGAGCCTCACGGCACAGAATGTCACCGTCGCTGAGGTGTTCGCTGAATGGGCGCGGGTCGGCGGTTCACGAATCACCAACGCTGAAAAGCTCCCGGGCAACAGGATTTCCGTCCAGTTCGTGAATACGCCTGAAGCCAAACTCGTCGAGGCGCTGGTCCTGCGGCTGAGCAAGGCGCAGGGCGCCGGCTTCATCGTCGCGCCGCGTTCGGCTGATGCTCCAGCGACACCGTCGCGGTTGCAGTCGATCAACATCATGCCGAGCAGTTCGCCGACGAACAGCTACGTCGCGACAGCGATGCCAAACTCGCCGACGTATCCGCAGGGTACGATCGATGAGACGGAAGTACCGCCGGTGATGCCGACTGCTGGTCCTGGTCCAGCCTCGCAGAATCCTCCGCCATCGCCGCAGCCTAATCCGCAGTCGCCCGCGAATCGGGGACCGGGTGTGAGCGTGGTGCCCGTGGCTCCGGTGTCGCCGACCACTCCGGCGACGCCACCCGGCACGTCGACCACGGGTCGTGGCCGAGGCGGACTGTAGCCCGTCTCTACAGGCGCGCGATTTCCTCAACAGTCAGCTGACGATATTTCGGTCTGGTGCGCCGTCGCTGGCGCACTGACGCGAGATACAAATCTCTGAGCTGCTTTAGATAGCCCGTGCCCTCGCGCATGGTCATCTTGCTCTCGCCCTCCTGTCGATCGTCGAATCGGTACGGAAACTCGACCAGCACTGACGGCGCCGCGCGGCTGAGGAGTTCGAGCGCGATCTTGAACCCGCGCACGCGAATGGTCACGGCCTGAGCGACATCACGTCGAATCAGAAAAAACCCGGATGTCGCGTCACGGATCGGGGTCAGGCCCCAGGCCAGCATCGATCCGAGCCGTGACATGAACCTGCGACTGAACGGCCAGTTAGAGGTGCTGCCGCCAGGAATGTACCGGCTCGCGACCAGCATGTCGGCGCCGGTTGCCCGAAACGCGGCGAGCATCTTGGGAAGGAATTGCGGCGGATGGCTGAGGTCAGCGTCCATCGCGCCAACGATGGCCGCGCTGGCCAATCCGAAGCCCTCGATCACCGCGGTCCCGAGTCCGAGCTTGCCCGCGCGATGCAGCACCTTGATGCGATGCGCACGCGCCAGCTCGTCGGCCAGGGCGCCGGTGCCGTCGGGAGAATTGTCGTCGACGATCACGAGCTCCAGCACGAAGCCGGCACGCTCGGCGACGTCGAACACGCGCGAGATCAGCTCAGCCAGCCGGTCGCGCTCGTTGTACGTCGGCACGACCATCGTCAGATCCGGCGGCGGCGTCACCGATGCAACTATATCGCCTGAGCCTGCACGATATACTGGCGGGCGCTTCTACCTCTCATGACTCATGGCTGAGATAGATCGCTATCGACCAGAAGATCGGCGCCAGGTCGACGCACTCTATCGGCGGATCTTCGGATCGGACGCCGCGGACGCCAATCGGCTCCGCTGGGACTGGCAGTACCGTCGCAACCCGCACTCGCCCGGAGATGCTCCGCTCATCTGGGTCGCCCGTGAAGGCAGCACCGTCGTCGGACAATGCGCGGCGATGCCCGTGCGGCTGTCGGTGAACGGCCGCGAGATCGACGCGACGTGGGGCATGGACGTGATGGTTGCCCCCGAGCGGCAGCGGCAGGGTCTCGGTGAGGTGCTGCTGCGAACGTGGGACCGCAACGTCGGCGCATCACTCGGACTGGGGCTGTCCGAAGCGTCGTATCGCCTCTTTCAGAAAATGCGCTGGCCGAACGTGGGGCCGGTGGAGTGCATGACGAAGCCGCTCAGTCGACGGGCGCTGCGCATTCCGACGTGGCCGGTCTCGATCAATCGGTTCATCTCGGCGATCACGCTGCCGTGGATCCGGCTCGTCGCGCGCACGCGTCCGCTGCAGGGCGAAGTACAGCCGATCCGTCACTTCGACGAAAGCTTCACGCGGCTGTGGGATCGCATCGGCAGCAAATTCTCATTCGCTGTTCGTCGTGACGCGCGTTATCTGAACTGGAAGTACATCCAGACCCCGCACATCCGCTACTCTGCCGCGGCGCTGCGCCGGGACGGCGAAGCCGCCGGGTACGTGGTGTACCGCCACGTGCAGGAGCCACAGGGTCGCGTCACGCTGCTCGTCGACTTCCTGGCCGATCCCGAAGACGAACAGGGATGGCTCACGCTGCTGCGCTGGATGGATCGCGAAGCGCGTGCAGCGGATTCGGACAAGATTCGGACGTTCACGATGCACCAGGGATTTCGCCGCCATCTGCGCAAGTCCGGCTACTATCCGGTGAAGTCGTCGATGGAATTCATTGCGAAGGTGAACGGCGCGGTGGTGCCGGCGGGGTTTTATGATTCCACCGAGGCGTGGCACATCACGCTCGGGGATTCGGATCAGGATCGGTGAGGACGCATCATGGCGACGCTCGTAGAACGCATCACGAAGGACATCGCGGACGCGATGCGCGAGAAGAATCAGGCGACGCTCGCGCCGTTGCGCATGCTCAAAGCCGCGCTGATGAACAAGGAAGTCGAGAAGGGCCGCCCGCTCGATGACACAGAATCGACACAAGTCGTGACGTCGCTGGTCAAGCAGCGCAAGGATTCCATCGAGGCGTTCATCGCCGGTGGCCGGCGCGAACTGGCCGACAAGGAACAGCAGGAAGCGACATTCCTGGAACGGTATCTGCCGCCGAAGGCGGACGAAGGCGCCATTACCGCCGCGATCGAGGCCGCCGTGTCTGAAACCGGGGCATCAAGCCCGAAGGATATGGGCAAGGTGATGAAGGCGGTGAGGGATCGTCTGGCTGGCGTGACCGTCGATGGACGCGCCTTGAGCGACGCGGTGAAGAAAAGACTCGGCGGCTGACGAAACTCGCCAAACTTTCTCAGAAAGGCCGCCGTCTAAGTAAATGACAGGCACGCAAGAGCCTCTCATCCATCCTCCGGGCAGGGGCCTCAACCTTCAAGGTTGAGGCCCCTTCTTATTTGCGGCCCCATCTCTTAACGTTCCTTTAACAATTTCTGAGTTTGGTACCATGCCCTCACGATGTCCTCGCGGTACTCACGCAATGTGACCTATCAGTTCGGTCCGGGCGGCATGACGCCGGCAGTCCGCATGCTGCTCTACGCGAACATCGGAGTCTTCCTCCTACAGTTCTTCGCGCAGCAGGTCGCACCCTCGTTTGGACAGGAGCTCATCAACTTCGGCGGGCTGCGTCCGAGCGGCGTGATCGAGCAGTTTCTGATCTGGCAGGTGGTGACCTACCTCTTCCTGCACGGATCGTTCACGCACATCTTGTTCAACATGCTGTACCTCTGGATGTTCGGCGTGCAGCTGGAACGACGGTGGGGCACGCAGGCGTTTACGAGGTACTACTTCATCACTGGAATTGGCGCTGGTCTGACGGTGCTTCTGGTTTCACTGCTGCCGTTCGACGCGACGCGTTCGACCTACCACGCGGTGACGATCGGCGCGTCAGGCGCCATCTACGCCGTGATGCTCGCGTGGGCACTGGTGTTTCCCGATCAAACGATCATGTTCATGATGATGGTCCCGCTGCCCTCGCGCGTGTTTGTCGCGCTGATGGCCGCGGTCTCTTTTTTCTCGGCGCTTGGATCGAGCGGCACCGGCGTCGCGCACTTCGCACACCTCGGCGGCCTCGTCGTCGGCTATCTGTATTTGAAAGGCCCGAGAGGACCGCGCGATCTGAAGCTCGAGATTCAGTACCGGCTCACGAAGTGGCGGATGGATCGGATGCGGAAGAAGTTCGACGTCCATCGCGGCGGACGCGTGCACTGATCTCTACTTGCGGCGTCTGCGTCCCAGAAGCGAACGGACTTCGCTCACCTTCAGTACGCCGGCTCGATCCGCCAGCGCGAGATATAGAAGTCCGAATGCCCCAAGAATCACCAGACCACGAACGATCAGCAGATGACCGGGCACGGCCCAGCGCAGCGCCGTCGCGGGAATCGCCGCGGCAGCAGCGACCAGCCAGGCCTTGACGAGAAATGACGCGGGGATCGTCACAGCGCCGATCCGACGCCGCAGCGTGTGACGGAGCAATAGGAACTCGATCCATCCGGCGATGCCGGCCGAGGCGGTCAACCCCGCGGTGCCCCAGCTCATCGGGATACCAAGCATCGGCGGCAGCTTCAACGCCATCGCGAATCCGAGAAGGACGACGAGCGCCACGCGGATGATCGCAAAGACCATCGGCGTTCTCGTGTCGCGCAACGCGTAGAACGCCGACGAGTACAGCCGTCCAATGGTTGTGGCGAGGAGACCGACCGACGAACCTGCCAACGCACCCCACGCGTACAAGGTGTCGTCGTGCGTAAACCGGCCGCGTTGGAACAGCATCGCGATCATGACGTCGCCAAATGCGAGGAACGCGACCATCGACGGGACGACGAGCGCGGTAATCGCCTGTTGACCGCTCAGCAGTCGCGCGCGCAGAACCTCCGGCACATCCGCACTCACCGCCGCCGACAGCGACGGTAGCGCCGCCGATGACACCGACATGCCGAACAAACCAATCGGCAGCTGATAGAGTTGCGTGGCGTAGCCGAGGACGGCCGTCGCGCCCGTTGGCAGCAACGTCACGATCAATTGATCGATGTAGCTGCTCACTTGAACGACGCCCCGACTGAACGCCACGGGAATCGCTGACGTCAGCACGCGGCGGACATGCACGTCGATCGCGTTTCGTGTAGCAGCGCTCGCGCCCGCCATGATGCGCCAGACCACGGGCACCTGCACACCGAACTGGAACGCGCTGCCCGCCACCGTGCCCCATGCCAAGTAGATCGAAAGCTTCGGCAGATCCTGATGTCGCCACACCAGCATCGTGACGACCATGGCGGCGTTCCAGAGCACGGGCGCGAAATACGAGAGGAAGAATTTGCGGTGGCTGTTCAGAATGGCCAGACACCATGCCGACCACACCAGCAGACCGATTCCCGGAAACAGGATGCGCACGAGCTCAATCGTGAGCTCGCGCTTGTCGGGCGGAAAACCGGGCGCGACAACCGGAATCAAATACGGGGCGGCCGCAACGCCGATGAGTACGAGTGCACTGGAGATCAGGGTCAGCAAGCCGAGCACGGCTCGCGCGATGCGATCGGCCTCCTCCTGTCGCTGCTTCTGGAGGAACTCCGAGTACACAGGGATCAGGGACGCAGACAGCACGCCTTCGCCCAGCAAATTCTGCAGAAAGTTCGGAATCTTGAGGGCGGCGAGAAATGCGTCGGCAACGTCGGTGGTACCGAACAGCTTTGAGAACACGGCCATGCGGACGAATCCCGACACACGGCTCAGCAACATGCCGGCGCCGACGAGAATCGCCGAGACAGACGATGACTCTGGCTTGCTCTTCCCTGACTGAGGCGAAGTGGTCTGTGAAGTCACCGGATCGTTTCGATCAGGTGTATCGGCCGGTGCGCTCATCGAGGGGATGGACTCCCCGTGACGGTCATGACGAAAGTATCGTCCAGGGCTTCAGCCTGATGCGCAGCGCCCGCGGGCACCTGCAGCACTTCCCCTTCATGCACGGTGGTTTCTTCGCCATCGAGCACCGCCCGCAGCGCGCCTTGCAGTACGTAGATGAATTGCTCGCCCGGATGTGCGTGTTGTTGCACCAGTGCGCCTTTTTTCAGATACGACTGGGCCAGCACGGCCTGGGCGCCGGCGATGGTCTTACGGGCCACCATTTCTGTGATCTTTTCGAGCGGCAGTTCATCCCAGCGGTGGACCGTGATGTGCCGTGTGACGCTCATGGGAAGTTGCTCCGAGTATAATTTACGGGTTGTCCAACCCTCGCGAAGCGGCACAAACAACTCGATCACGGCCCCCTATGAGAACCAGTCTCTCTAACGGACGCGCAGCCGAGCGCGCACAGGACGCGCCACGCCCGGTGTCCGCACCGGCGGCGGCCTCGACCGAAGGGCTGAGTCCCGACACGCTGCGTGCGATCTACCGCACCATGCTCACGTCGCGCCGCATCGACGACAAAGAAATCCAGCTCAAGAACCAGAGCCTCATCTTCTTTCAGATCAGCGGCGCCGGTCATGAGGCCGTGCTGACGGCTGCAGGTCTCCTGCTCAAGGGCGGCTACGACTGGTTCTTTCCGTACTACCGCGATCGCGCCTTGTGTCTGCAGATCGGCATGACGCCGTACGAGATGTTCCTCAGTGCCGTCGGCGCCAAGGACGATCCGAACAGCGGCGG
>JADMIO011246965.1_pt1 | contig 13485 bp, 15 predicted proteins | sample 8958161 | NCBI WGS metagenome assembly JADMIO01 (sample SAMN16585339, study PRJNA669376) | soil metagenome | isolation source: Crop rotation soil | place: USA: Cullars Rotation, Alabama | collected 2011 | reverse complement strand
AGGATCGCCAAGCCGGTCGGCGCGATATCGCCGGAGGAGGGCGCGAAGACCATCGTCTATCTGGCGTCTTCGCAAGCGGTCGAAGGCAAGAGCGGCGGCTATTACTATAAGTGCAAGCTCGCCACGCCGACCGCCGAGGCGCAGAACGACGCCGACGCCAAGCGGCTGTGGGACGTCTCCGCGAAGATCGCTCATGTCGGCTGAGGGTCACGTGCCCGCGCCGCCGGGCGATTTCGTCCTGCCGTTCGATCTTCCCGCCGCCGGCGTGCGCGGACGGCTGGTGCGGCTCGACGCGACCTCGGCCCGCGCGCTGAGCGCCCATGCGCTACCCGAGGCGCCGTCGCGCGTGCTGGGCGAGACCTTGGCGCTGAGCGTCATCCTCGGCACCGCGCTCAAGCTCGACGGACGGCTCACCATCCAGACGCAGAGCAACGGCCCGCTCGATCTCGTCGCCGCGGACTACTACGGTGCCGACGACGGCCGGCCCAAAGGCGTGCGCGGCTTCGCGCGGTTCCAGGAAGGTGCTGCCGAAACCGAATTCGCCAAGCTCGTGGGCACCGGCTCGCTCGCCATCACCATCGAGCCGCGCACGGGCGGGCAGACCTATCAGGGCATCGTGGCGCTCGCCCCCGACGGCATCGCCGCGTCGGCGGAGGCCTATTTCATGCGCTCCGAGCAGCTGCCGACCGCGCTGCGCCTCGCCGCCGGTCCGCTCTACGAGGCAGGAAAGACGGGGCCGCAGTGGCGCGCCGCCGGCATCATGCTGCAGGTCACGCCCGACGCGAAACGCTCCGATGACGATTGGGAGCGGCTGATGATGCATTTGCGGACGACCGAGGATCTCGAGCTGCTCGACACCACGCTTCCGGGCGAGACGCTTCTGTGGCGGCTGTTCAACGAGGACGAGGTGCGCGTGCTCCCCGCCGAGCCGGTCGCTTTCCGCTGCGAATGCGATCGCGAGCGCATCGCCGCCGTGCTGCGCTCCTACACGCCGGAGGAGCGCGCCGGCCTCGCCGATCCCGACGGCGTGATCCGCGCGCGCTGCGAGTTCTGCGGCGCGGTGCACGAGATCGAGCCCAAAGCGCTTTAGGCGATCGCTTGCAGGCCCTTGTTTTTGGCCAAGGTCAACAGCTTGAGCGCCGATCCGCTTGGCTTCTTCTCGCCGCGCTCCCATTGGCTGACCAAGCCAGGCGCGACGTTTAGATAGCACGCGAACGCTTTCTGGCTCCGGCCTTCGTTCACGCGAAGGGCGCGGATCTGCTTCGGCGACAGCGGCTTCAGCGGCGTGAGGCATAGCTCATCGAAGTGCTGCATCGTCTTTTTGTCGGCGAGGCCGATCTCATACATATCGCGCATGGCATCGTGGACTGCTGACAGCGCAGGGCTACGATAAGTCTTGAGCATCATCTGTAACTTCTTCCCACATTCCCGACGAAACCGCTTCCGCTATTGCCAACGCGCCGTAGCTCAAAATCTCTCGCGCTGCATCTTGGAAGGCACGAAGTTCTCGCTCACTGATATTGTCGCGATCCTTCTCGGCAAAACCATAAACGAAAACCGATTTTACCCAAGCGGTACAGGATGATCGTTCTGTCACTGCCGGATTTTCCACCCCCGGCTCGGGCGACCCGTTGCTTGACGACGCCTCATCCGAGATCGGCATCGGCCAAGCCGGCATCTACCCGATATACGGCATCGCGCAACGCGCGTGCGCCGATTTTCTCGCGGGTGGCGAAGCGCCTGAACGTCCTCGTGAGGAAGATGCGCGTCGCCATCCCGGCGTCATATACCACACCGGATATTAGTAGACAATAGTCAGCTTATGGCCTTCGCCACGACCTTGCGCAGGAACGCTTCGCAGGCCGCGATCTCGGACAGCGCGACGAACTCGTCGGCCTTGTGCGCCTGCTCGATCGAGCCGGGGCCGCAGATGACGGCGGGGATTCCGGCGCGGGCGAAGTGGCCGGCCTCGGTGCCGTAGGCGACGGCCTCGACCGCGTTGGCGCCGCTGATCTCGCGCGCGAGCGCGATGGCCGGCGAGTCGAGGTCGAGCGCCAGGCCCGGATAGCTCGTCATCACCGTCGTATCGAAGGCGGCGTCGGGCGCGCCCTTTTTGTATTTGGGAAGGATCTCGTTTTCGACGATCTCGCGCATGCGCCCGACCACGGCCAGCGGATCGCGGCCCGGCAGCGGGCGGCATTCCCAAGTCACCGTCGCCTCACGCGCCAGGATGTTGAGCGCCGTGCCACCGTGCACGACGTTGGCCTGCGTCGTGGTGTGGGGCGGGTCGAAGCGCGGATCGCTGTCGTCCTGAAGCTCCACGCCCACGCGGGCGAGCGCGGCGATGAACTCGCCCGCCATCATCACCGCGCTCGCGCCCTTGTGCGGCGCGCTGGAATGGTGTTCGAGCCCGCGGCAGCGCGTGCGCACCGAGGTGCCGCCTTTGTGCGCCCCGACGACCTTCATCAAGGTCGGCTCGCCGATGATGGCGAGCGCCGGTTTCTCCTCCAGGTCTTCGATCAGCCGCGGCACGCCGGCGCAGCCGACCTCTTCGTCGTAGGAGAACACAAAGTGGATCGGCCGTTTCAGCTTCGCACCCGCGATCTCGGGGACCAGCGTCAGCGCGCAGGCCAGGAACCCCTTCATGTCGCAGGCGCCGCGGCCATAGAGCTTGTCGCCGCGCACCTCCGCCTGGAACGGATCGCTCGACCAGTCCTGGCCATCGACCGGCACCACGTCGGTGTGGCCGGAGAGCACATAGCCGCCGTCGCCGTCCGGCCCGAAGGTCGCGAACAGGTTCGCCTTGCTGCGCTCGGCATTATAGCTGCGGCGGCAGCGCGCGCCGGCCGCTTCGAGCATCGCCTCGACGTCGTCGATCAGCGCGAGGTTGGAAAGCCGGCTGGTGGTGTCGAAGGCGATGAGGCGCTTGAGGTGTTCGAGCGCGTCCATCGTTTTGGCTCTCAGCCGTCGACGCTGGAGGCCGGGTTGCCGATGACGCTCAGGAACTCGCGCCGCGTCAGCGGGTTCTTGCGGAACTCGCCGTGCATCGCCGACGTCACCATCGACACGCCCGTCTTGTGCACGCCGCGCGTCGTCATGCATTGATGCGTCGCCTCGATCACCACCGCGACGCCCTTGGGCTCGAGCACGTGCTGGATGCAGTGCGCGATCTGCGCGTTCATCTTCTCCTGCACCTGAAGCCGGCGCGCATAGGCCTCGACCACGCGCGCGAGCTTGGAGATGCCCACGACCTTGTTGTTCGGCAGATAACCCACATGCACGCGGCCGATGATCGGCGCCAGATGATGCTCGCAATGCGATTCGAAGCGGATGTCCTTCAGCACGATCATGTCGTCATAGCCTTCGACTTCCTCGAAGGTGCGCTGGAGGAATTCCTCCGGATCCTCGTTGTAGCCCGAGAACCAATCCTCGTAGGCGCGCGCGACGCGGGCCGGCGTGTCGCGCAGGCCTTCGCGCGCGGGGTCGTCGCCCGCCCAGAGAAGAAGCGTGCGGATGGCGCGTTCGGCCTCCTCGCGCGACGGGCGCGGCTCGGCGGGCTTGGCCTGCTTGGTGCAGAAGGTGGCAGCTTTGGGGTTTTCGGACATCGCCTAATGAATTTGGCGACGCTCGTGCGGACTTTCAAGCAGAAATGCCGGGATCTCGGCCTCGAAGGCCTCGCCCGAGGCGGTGCGCATTTGATAGCGCCCGAACATATGCCCCGACGAGGTGGGCAGGGGACAACCCGAGGTGTATTCGAACGCCTGGCCCGGCGCGATGACGGGCTGCGAGCCCACGACGCCCGGTCCGCGCACTTCCTGGAAGCGGCCGAAGCCGTCGGTGATGTGCCAATAGCGCGACAGCAGCTGGACCGGCTCCGCGCCCGTGTTCTCGATCGTGACGGTGTAGGACCACAGGAACTGGCCCTCGTCGGGATCGGACTGGTCGTCGAGGAAGGCGGGCCTCACCGCCACCTTGATTCCACGGGTCGAGCGCTCGTACATGCGGCCATTATCGCGCCGGTCGTGCACGCCATGCAAGCCGGGGCCGCGCGGGCGGTTAATGTGACGTCACGACTGTGGCGCGACGGTCACGTCGGTCTTGACCGAATTGGCGATGAAGCAGTCTTCGTGGGATTTGTGATGAATGTGATCGAGCGTCGCCGCATCGACGGCGGTGCCGGGCGCGAAGGTCACCTTGGGACGCAGCGTGACGCGCGCCATCCAGAACTTTCCGCTCTCGCCTTTTTCCAGCCAGCCCTCGGCGTCGTCTTCATACGCGTCGACGGTCAGACGCTTGCGCGCGCAGATCGCCAGGAACGTCAGCATGTGGCACGCCGACAAGGACGCGACGAACGCCTCTTCCGGATCGACGCGGTCGGCGTCGCCCTTGAACGCCGGCGCGCCCGAGGCCGGCAGCACGATGGCGCCGGACTTGAATCGCACCTCGTGCGCGCGGTTGTAGCTGTCGTAGGTGAAGTCGGCGCTGGTCCGCTTCCAGATGACGCTGGCATGGTGGGAGGACATCGGCGTTTCCCGCTTGGAGGGTGAGGGAAAAGTAATATAGCGTCGCGACGGGCTAAAGAAGGGGTTGGGGGCATGCGCTTATCCACGGTCACGGCTGCGTGTTTCGCATGTATGCTGATGGGCAGTGCCGCGGCGGCCGACGCGCCGCCGCCGAACCTCACGCCGGCGCAGCAGGCGCGGCTCGCCAAGCTGAACCAGATCGCCGAAAGCCTGCATCCGCAGACCGGCGAGGTGAAGGTGCCGGTCGCTGGCGCGACGCTGCATCTGGGCAGGGACTACTATTTCATCCCCGCGGCCGAGGCGCGCAGCATCATCGTCGACGCGTGGGAGAATCCGCCCGACACCGCCATCGGCGTGCAAGGCATCGTCTTTCCGGCCGGCACCACGTTCATGAGCGACAGCTGGGCCGCGCTCATCACCTATGAGGACAGCGGCTTCGTCGACGACAAGGACGCCAAGACCACCGACTACGGCGAGATGCTCAAGCAGGCCAAGGAGGCCGACGAAGAGGACAACGCGCAGCGCAAGGAGAAGGGCTATGCGCCGCTGCATCTGATCGGCTGGGCGCAGCCGCCTTACTACGACCAGGGGCACCACACGCTGGTGTGGGCGCGCGAGCTTTCCATCGACGGCGTGCCGGAGCACACGCTGAACTACGACCTGCGCGCGCTCGGCCGCCACGGCGTGCTCAGCATGAACATCATCGCCGGCATGTCGAAGATCGCCGACGTGCGCGGCGCCGCGGCCAAGCTGCAGAACATCGGCACGTTCGACCAGGGCGCGCGCTATCAGGATTACCAGGCCGGCAGCGACAAGCTCGCCGAATACGGCGTCGGCGGGTTGGTCGCGGCGGGCATCGGCCTGCTCGCGGCCAAGAAGCTCGGGCTGCTGGCGCTGGGGCTTGTGTTCATCAAGAAGTTCTTCGTGCTCATCATGGCGGGGCTGGCCGGCGTCGGCGCGTGGTTCCGGCGGATGTTCGGAGGCAAGAAGGCGGCAGGGCCGGAGGTAGCGGTCGCCACTGCTGCAGCATCGGATACGCCCGCGCCGCTGCCGCCGCCGGAGGGGCCGGGGCCGGTGGGGTGATCTGCTCCGCCGCGGCCAGGAGCCACGGTCGGCAGCGCGAACTCTTTCAATACCGCCAGCTCGTCAGGTCCGCGCCCTTCGGCGCCGTCGCCTGGATGCGGCTGAGGATCTTGGGCAGGTACTGGAAGTTATAGTGCAGCCGCGACCACGCGTTGGGCAGCTTGGGATCGCCGTTCCAGCAATGCTCGGCGCGGTCGCCATAGGTGACCTCGCCGCCATAGGCCGGGTTCTTGAGCGCCTCGAGCGTCGCCTGCGTGTAATAGACCGCGTCGGTCAGATAATAGGTATCGGCGCTGCCGACATAGATGTGCACCTTGCCCGCTAGCTTCGGGCCCAAGGTCTTCCAGTCGCGCTCCATGATGTGGCTGAGGTCGTAGTGGTCGCGCCAATACTTGGCCACCGCCGGATCGATGGCGCCCGTCACCTTGTCGAAGATGGGCTTGGGATAGCCGTCCGCGCCCATTGGCGAGAATACCGCCTGCCAGATGTCGTATTGCCCGCCCGAGCGGCTCAAGTCGCCTTGCGCGAGCTCCAGGTGATTGGTGTCGCGCTGGGTGGTGAAGACCTCGCCCAGATAGTTGCGGATCGCCGGCCGCTCGACCGTCGCCGCCGCGCCTTCGAGCATATAGGCGTTTTTGTCCGTATACAGATTGATCACGGTATAGGCGCGGAAGTCGATCGGGTCGGGGCAGGCCGCGAACGCGCCGTTGTACATGTCGGGATAGAACACCTGCGTCGCCAGCGCTTCCCACCCGCCGGTTGAGCCGCCATAGGTGAAGCGCGCCCAGCCCGCGCCGATGCCGCGGAACTTTTTCTCGATGGCGGGGATGAGCTCCTTGTTGATCGCGTCGCCATAGGGCCCGAGGTTGGCCGAGTTCACCGCATAGCTATCGTCGTAGTACGGATTGGCGTGCTGGATCTCGACGACCAGGAAGCGGGGGAAGCCGGGCGACACCCATTTCTTGTAGAACGCATACGCCTCCTGCTGCTGGATGCGGTTGTAGCCGGCAAGATGGAAGCGCTCGGAATAGTCGGGTTTCAGCTTCGGATCGGGCGGCTCGGTCCTGAAGCCGGAGATGTCGGTCGGGAAGTGGCCGTGGAACACCATCAGCGGATAGTGCGCCCCAGGGTGCTTGTCGAAGTCGAGCGGCACGAGCACGTGCGCCCCCAGATACATCGGCCGGCCCCACCATTTCGACAGCAACGCGCTCTTGATGCGGATGTGGCGGATGAAGAGCGTGTCTTTCTTGTCGGCGATGGGCGCGATCTTCTGATCGAGGGTGAGGGCGACGCGCTGGTCGCCGCCCGCGACGTGAAGCTTCATCGACTTGGAATAGAGGTTGCCCGGCTTCTCCGCCCAATGCTGGCCCTCGCCCATGTCGGGCGGCAGCTTCACCGCGGGCCCGACCGCGCGATGGAAAATCTCATAGCGGTTGAGCACGGCCTGCACGGTGTAGTCGCCGGGCTTGAGATCGGAGAGCCGCGCCGCCGGCCAGCCGAACGCCTTGTCGTCGACGACGACCGCAGTACCCGGCTTCATTCCGTCGACGGTCAGCCCGAACACGAACGGCGTCTTCAAGGGCTCATCGGCGGAGACGAGCTTGCGCGGCTCGTCCTTCGGCGCGCCTTTGGCGAGCAGCAGGGTGATGTGGCCGTCGAGCGGCGCGTTGCTCATCGATGCGGGGAACGACACCGCGAAAGAGAGGCTCGCGGCATGGGCCGTGGCCGCGAAGGTCAGGCCGGCGGCGAACGCGGCAACGCGTGTGAACTGGCTCATGCGGTTTCCCCCGGTGACGGTTCGGACGAGTGTGGCGCCGCTCTGTCATCTGGGCAACACGGCGAATAATTGACTCGACTTATATGCCACCTTAGCGTGATTGTGCGAGAGCAGGGGGTTTCAATGAGACGGAACGGTTGGTTGCGCGCTCTGGCGTGCTGTGCGGTTGCGTTGGCGATGACGGCATCGGTAGGTGCGCAACAGGCGCCGGGTCAAACCAAGAAGTTCAAAACCACGGTCGACTACGTCACGCATTTCTATCCGCTATGGTTCACCTATTACCAGTCGTCGCTGCTCGGCACCACGGACCGCCTGGCCGGACCGGTGCGCGTCTCGCCGCTCTATCAGATCGTGGTGGCGATCAACGTGGACACCTATTACGCCAGCGCCTTCCTCGACATGACCGACGAGCCGGCGATCCTCACCATCCCCTCGACCGACGTGAGCTATTCGATCCTCACCCTCGATCCCTACGGCGACACGTTCACGCTCATCCCGAAGGAAGCGGGCGCCTATGCCCTGACCGGCCCGGGCTACAGCGGCTCGATCCCGAACGGCACGACGCAAATCGCGATGCCCTACAACCACATGATCCTGATCTTCCGCGCCGACAAATACACCAGCGACGGCCAGAGCGAGAAGAAGGCGGCCGAGATCTTTCGCCGCTCGCTGCTGCTGCAGCCGCAGAGCAAGTACGAGCAGGACAAGACCGGCGGCGCCACCGTCATCCTGCCCGAGGTGGTGTTCGCCGCGCCTTTCAAGACCGTCGCCGATGCGCTCGCGCTCAAGGACCCGATCCAATTCCTCCAGCAGCTCCAGGCCGCGGTGATGTCGCCCAACACCCCGCCGATGACGGTGGAGGAGCAGAAGCTGTCCGACAAGTTCAACGATCTCTTCGCCCAGGGCGGCAACCAGTTCGAGTTCGCCCAAGGAACCCAGGCGGCGCACCGTCTGATCGTGGACGACTATCTGACCCATACCGACAGCCACAACTGGATCAACTTCACCAACATGGGCACGTGGAAGCCGGGCGATTTCCTCGACCGTTCCGCCATCACCGAGTTCATCCAATACGGCAACAACCACGCGACCTCGGCCTATTACCATACGTTCAAGGACAATACCGGCGCGGCGCTGGACGGCTCCAAAGGCGCGGTCTATGTGCTCAACATCCCCAAGAACAAGATCCCGCAAGCCAGCCGCTTCTGGTCGTTCACCGCCTACACGCCGGAATCGATCGAACTGATCCACAACAAGCTCAAGAAGTACGACATCGCGAGCTACACGCCTGGGCTCACCTACAACGCCGACAAGTCGCTGACGCTCTATTTCTCGAGAGTGCAGCCGAACGGCGTGCCCGAGGCGAACTGGCTGCCGGTGGCGTCGCGGCCGTTCAACATCATGCTGCGCGTCTACGGGCCGGAAGGCACGGTCGCGGACGGCACCTACAAGCCGCCGGCGATCACGAAACAGAACTGAGCGCGCGCTCCAGGTCGTCGCAGATATCGGCTTCGTCCTCGAGCCCGACCGACAGGCGCAACAGGCCCGATGCGATGCCGAGCTCGGCGCGCGCTTCAGCGCTCAGCTTGGAATGGGTCGTGGTCTGAGGGTGCGTGATCAGGCTCTTGGCGTCGCCGAGATTGTTGGAGATGTCGATCAGCCCGAGCGCGTCCTGGAGCGCGAACGCGGCCTTCCTGCCGCCTTCGACCTCGAAGCTCACCACGCCGCCGCCGCCCGACATCTGCGCGCGGGCAAGGACGTGCTGCGGGTGCGATGCGAGATAGGGATAGATCACCCGGCGCACCTTCTTGTGGCCGCTCAAGAACCGCGCGACCGCCAGCGCGTTTTCACAATGCGCGCGCATGCGCAGGTCCAAGGTCTCCAGGCTCTTCAGGTGCACCCAGGCATTGAACGGGCTCATCACCGGGCCGGTGTTGCGGATGAAGCTCTGGAGACGGTCTTTGAGGAAATCCTCGTGGCACAGGATCACGCCGCCGAGGCAGCGCCCTTGACCGTCGATCCATTTGGTCGCGGAATGCACGACGATGTGCGCGCCGAGTTCGAACGGCCGCTGCAAGGCGGGACTCGCGAACGCGTTGTCGACGATCAGACGGGCGCCGTTCGCCTCGGCAATCGCGGCCACCGCCTTGATGTCGACGATGTCGAGGGTTGGGTTGGCCGGAGTTTCCAGGAACAGCATGCGCGTGCTCGGCCGCATCGCTTCGCGCCACGCATCCATGTCGCCGCCGTCGATCAAGGTATACGTCACGCCGAAGCGCGGCAGGATCTCGGCGATCACCGTGCGGCACGAACCGAACATCGCCTTCGCCGCCACGACGTGGTCGCCCGCCTTGACGCCGGCCAGCAGCGCCGTGCTCACCGCCGCCATGCCGCTCGCGGTCGCGCGCGCGATGGGAGCGCCTTCGAGCGCGGCCATGCGCTCCTCGAACATCGAGATCGTCGGGTTGGAGAAGCGCGTGTACTGGAAGCCGTCGTCCTCGCCGGTGAAGCGGCCCTCGGCCTGCGCCGCCGACTCGTAGGCATAGCCCGAGGTCAGGAACAGCCCTTCGGAGGTTTCCTGGAAGCGCGCCTGACCGCCGCGGACCGCCAAGGTCCGTGCGCGCCATTTGCCGGGCTTTTTGTTGGTCGCCATGCCGGTTTGTGACGCGCCTTGCCGCTGGGGGTCAAGTTTCTTATGGTCGCGCCGCATTCAAGGGCGCCGCGCATGAATCCGATCAGCCACCATACCGCTTTGATCTACGTCATGGTCGTCGTGGCGGCATCCGACGGCGTCATCAGCGACCGGGAGCTCAAGACCATCGGCGCGCTCACCAAGACGCTGCCGTGCTTCCGCGAGTTCGACCACGAGAAACTGATTGCCACCGGGCAGGATTGCGGCGCCATCCTGCAGGAGCCCGACGCTGCCCGAGCCGTTGCACGAGACCGCCTATTGGCTGGCGCTGGAGATCGCGCTGTCCGACAGCCGCGTGATGCTGGAGGAGGTGCGCATCCTCGACGCCATCCGCCGCGCGCTCGGCCTCGACCGCCTGGTCGCCGCTGCCTTGGAGCGTGGCGCGCGCGCCCGCTACCAGGTGGGATAGCGTGAAGCGTCTCCTGCTCTTGCGCCATGCCAAGGCGGAGCGCGAGACCACCGACGACATCAAGCGCACCCTCGAGAAGCGCGGCGAGAAGGACAGCGCGCGCATCGGCCGCTTCCTGCGCGACGACGTCTATATCCCCGATCTCGTCCTCAGCTCGACCTCGATGCGCACGCGCAAGACGGTGGAGTTCCTGCTGCCCGAGCTCGGCGCTACGCCGGAGATCGAGTACCGGAGCGAGCTTTATCTCGCCGAGCCTGAGGTAATCCTGTCGCTGATCCGCCGCGTCTCCGACAGGATCGGCGTGCTGATGGTGGTGGGCCACAACCCGGGGCTCGAGCAGCTGGCGCTGGCGCTGGCCGCGACCCCGCTCGAGAAGAAGCTGCGCAAGCGCTACGACGCGATGGACGAGAAGTTCCCGACCTCGGCGCTCGCGGTGATCGATTTTCACGTCGCGCGCTGGATCGACGTCACGCTTGGAAGCGGCGAGCTGGATGCGTTCGTGCGGCCCAAGGATCTCGAAGACTGACTATATTTTGCGCGCAATTCCCGGGCGACGCGGCTCGCGCTTTCGCCCGATTGCGCTTATCGCGCCGCGCTGCGCTCGCCCACGACCAGGCTTTTCCAGCCGAACGCGACCTCGGGGACGGGATCGCCCATCATCCGCTCGGTGCGCTCGGCGACCAGCCGTCCGCCCATCGCCTCGTAGAAGAAGCGCGCGTTGTTTCTGGCATGCGCCCAGATCACGCAGGAGCGGCAGCCCTGGCGGCTCAATTGCGCGAACGCCGCGGTCAAGAGCTTGCGTCCCGCGCCCTGGCCCAGGAACGACGGCGCGACATAGAGCGTGTAGATCTCGCCATCGAAGCCGATCGAGCGGTCGCGCGTGGGGCCGAAGCTCGTCATCGCGACGACGCCGTGGCGCTCGTGCTCGGCGACGAGAACATGCTCACCCTGGCAGATCGCGGCGCGCCAGCGCCCCGTCTGCCCGCCGATGGTCATGTTGGCGAGCAGGACATGCGACAGTGAGCCCGGATAGGTGTCCTGCCAGGACTCGACATAGACGCGCGCGATCCCTGCGGCATCCGGCGGACGCGCGGCGCGGATCGTCAGCGGCAGGTTTTCCATGGACGAAGCTTCGCGCAACGGTGCCGGTGCGGCAAGCGGTTGCGCGGAAATTATTTTCCGGCGCGCTTGCGTTGCGGTTCCGCGTTCATTTCCCGCGCAGGTTCCTTATGCCGGTCCACACCAGGAAACCGCCGAGCGCGACGAAAGGCCCGCCGAAGATCGCCGCCATGGCGAAGATGCCGGCGCCGTCGCCCGCGGTCGTCGGATGCATCAGCATCTCGATCAGCGCGCCGCCGCCGAACAGGCCGGTGCACAGTCCCGACGGCACCAGGATCACCAGACCGATGAGCAGAAGGGCAATGCCGGTGGCGGTATTGCGGGGCTTTTCGGGTTGATCAGACACGCGCGGCCTCCCGGAATTTCGCAACCGAACCGTTGCGGTAGAAGAGATTGTAGGTGTCGAAGGGGATGATCTTCGCCTCGGGCGTCACGAAATGGATGCAGGAGCGCTTCACCGCGGCTATGCAAAAGTTATAGCGGTCGAGGAACGAGACGATCGCGACGCGGAACACCTTGTCGTAGCCGAGGTCGTCGGGCACCTCGACCTGGGGCAGGCAGCAGAGCAGGTCGCCCAGCACGGTCCTGGTGCGCTCGCCCGACGAGGCCAGCGACAACAGGTCGAACAGCCGGTCGCGCAGCTGCGGATACTTCTCAAATGATATCGTGTTCGGCGCGATGGCGAGCAGCTCGGCCTTGGGGATCAGCTGGGTGATCGGCGTGACCTTGGTGCCGTCGCGCAGTCCATAGGCGATGGCGATCGCATCGGGATTGCACGGCAGTGGGATGACGTCGCTGGCCGCGAACACCTCGCCCGCCTGTTCATAGACCGCGCGGCGGATGTCGGTCAGCAGCATGCGGTCGCGGTTCTTGTCGAAATCCAGGTTGCGGCCGGCGTCCTGCACCGGCTGGAAGGTGATGCCGCGGACGCATTTGAACGACAGCGCGTGACGCACGATGTCGCCGATCTCACGATCGTTGACGCCTTTCTTCACGACGCAGACCAAGGTGGTCGAGATGCCGGCGGCTTCCAGATTGGCCAGCGCCTGCTCGCGCACCTTGCGCAGGTCGGCGCCGCGGATGTTTTCCAGGGCTTCTCGTTTCATCGAGTCGAACTGGAGATAGACCTCGAAGCCGGGCTTCAGCGCGGCCAGTTCCTCCACGAAGGCGCGGTCGCGCGCGATGCGGATGCCGTTGGTGTTGAGCATGATGTGGCGGATCGGCCGCGCCTTGGCGGCTTTCAGGATCGCGACGATGTCGGGATGGATGGTCGGCTCGCCGCCGCTGATCTGCACCAGATCGGGGAAGCCTTCGCTCGCGACCAGGGTGTCGAGCATGGCTTCGACCTCAGCCAGCGATTTCTGCTCGGTGCGCGCCTGGCCGGATTCGGCGAAGCACACGGGGCAGGTGAGGTTGCAGGCATCGTTGACCTCGATCAGCGCCAGGCAGGAATGCTGCTCGTGGTCGGGGCACAGCCCGCAATCGTAAGGACAGCCGTATTCGGTGCGGCTCTGGTGCTTGAGGGGCAGGTCGCCCGGCTTGATGAACTCCTTGCAGCTCTTGAAATAGCCCGCGTCGGTCGCGACCAGCGTCTTCTGCGCGCCGTGCTCGCGGCAGCGCTTCAAATAGAACACATCGTCGCCTTCGATGACGATCTTTGCAGGCACGAGCGTCAGGCAGGTCTCGCACAGCGAGGTCGTCTGCCCGTAGAAGCTGTAGTCCTTAGACGGCCTGACGAAGCTCATTGTTGCGTCCCAGCATGACGAGCGAATAAGCAAGCAGAACGATACAGACGAAATGGAACAGGTTGAACGGCCCCAACACGACCGGATAGGGCTTGAAGAATTCCCATACGAAACGCTGCGCAGCATACCACCCGGCG
>JADMIO010941469.1_pt1 | contig 13487 bp, 10 predicted proteins | sample 8958161 | NCBI WGS metagenome assembly JADMIO01 (sample SAMN16585339, study PRJNA669376) | soil metagenome | isolation source: Crop rotation soil | place: USA: Cullars Rotation, Alabama | collected 2011 | reverse complement strand
CCAACATCGCTGGTTAACTTAGCCGAAGAGCCCGCCGAGTCCGGGCGGAAGCATGCCGCCAATCTTGCCTTTGATCGCTTCGTCCACTTTGCGGTTCGCCTCGTTTGCGGCCGCTACGATCATGTCCTGAAGCATCTCGACGTCGCCTTCTTTCACGGCTTCGGGATCGATCTTGAGCGAGAGGATTTCATGATTGCCTTTCATCTGGACAGTGACGACGCCACCGCCCGCTGAAGCATCGACGCGCAGCTCGTCCATCTCTTTCTGCATCTTCTCCTGCATCTGCTGCGCCTGCTTCATCATCTGCTGCATGTTGAATCCGCCTGGAAATTTCATTGCGTCACCTCTTCGAAAATTAGCCAAACTGTCAGCGAACGTGACGCCATCCTAGCCGCCCACTGTTTGGAGTTCAAGCGCGAGCTATTGACAGCTTGCGCAGAATCCACAGAATGAGAGGCCGATGACCAGCCTTGATCCCAACACTGACCGCGCGCTCGCGGCGAGGATCAATCTTTATTACGATCTGCACGTCACCTCGCCTGGACCAGCGCCGTTGCTGATCGCGCTGCACGGCTACGGCGCGAACAAGCGCCAGATGATGCGCGAGGCGCGACTGATGGCGCCCGAAGGCTTCGCGATCGCCTCGTTACAAGGCCCGCATCAACACATCAAAGAGCCATACGAACCTGGTGGCCCACTGCGCTTTGGTTTTGGTTGGTTGACGAATTTTCGGCCCGAAGAATCTGTCGAAGTTCATCACCGCGCTTTGAAAGAACTCATTTCGGAGTTGGTAGACGAGGGCGTCGCAGACTCGAGCCGGATCTATCTCGTCGGCTTCTCGCAGTCGTGCGCGTTGAATTATCGCTTTGCGTTTTCGAACCCGGAGCGCCTACGCGGGATCATAGGTATCTGCGGCGGTCTTCCCGGCGACTGGGACACAAATCCCGCTTACCGGCGGTCGCAAATAAACGTCTTTCATCTCGCCGGGACCCGTGACGAAATCTATACGCCCGAACGAGTGCGCGACTACAAACAACAACTCGAGACCAGAACACCCAATGTAACTTTCCAAAGCTATGACGCAGCGCATGAATTCGTTCCCGAGATGCGCGAGGACATACGCCAATGGTTGCAGAAGTAGAGCGCTCCGTCGAAGCGCGCAGCGCCGTCCTGAAAAAAGAACTCGGCCTGTTTGATCTCGTGCTGGCCCAGGTTGTCTTCGTTGTCGGCACGATCTGGGTCGGTTGGGCCGCGAAGCTCGGCTACGATCAGAACGTCTTCTGGCTCATCGCGATCGTTACTTACTACCTGCCGCTCGCGGCCGTCGTAATTTTCCTAAACCGTCTCGCGCCGCTCGAAGGCGGTCTGTACCAATGGGCCAAGCTGGCGTTCAACGACTTCGTCGCGTTCATGGTGGCGTGGAACCTGTGGGTGTTTGCGATCACCATTCTCGCGGGCATCGGTCTCGTCGTCACCACAAACTTTTCCTACGCGATCGGGCCGCGAGCAGCGTGGATGCGCGAACACACGCTCGTGATCACGACGTTCAGCACGTTGCTCGTGATCGGCATGGTCGTGGCAGCGATGCACGGTTTGAAAGTCGGCAAGTGGGTGCAGAACGCCGGCGGGCTGATGCTGTTGATAACTTTCGCCGCTTTGATCCTGCTGCCGCTGCTCGGCTTTGTTCAGGGCAACAGCGGCGCCTACCGCCCGTTTGCTTTTCAGGTTCCGAGCTTCACGCCGTACAACATCAATGTAACCAGCAAGCTCGCGCTCGGCGGTCTCGCGGGTTTTGAGTACATCGCGATCCTCGCGGGCGAGACGAAAGCGCCGGCGCGCAACATCGCGCGCTCGGTGGTGATCGCGGCGCCGATCATCGCCGTGATGTTCATTCTCGGCACCAGCTCGGTGCTGGCGTTTGTGTCGCCGGACAAAGTTGATCTGATCGGACCGATTCCACAGGTATTGTCGATCGGTTTCGGGTCTTATGGTTGGGTCGGCAAGGTCGTTTCCATCGCGATTCTCGGGGTAGTGATGCGGCAGATCGCTTTGATGAGCATGTACTTCGCCGGCAACACGCGGCTGCCGATGGTTGCCGGCTGGGATCGGCTCTTGCCCGCCTGGTTTACGCGTCTGCATCCGACTTACAAGACGCCGATCAACTCGATTCTGTTCGTCGGCGCGGTAACGCTGGCTTTGGGTCTGTTGAGTTTGAGCGGCGTCGGCGTGCAGGAAGCGTTTCAACTGCTCGACAATGCCGGCGGAGTTTTCTACGCGTTAACTTATCTCGCCCTGTTTGCGATTCCGCTCATCGGCATGAAAGGTTTTGGCGTGCGCGCGCCGTGGTGGCTGAAGCTCGCGTGCGCGTCGGGCTTCGTGATGTCGATAATTTATATCTGCTTTACTCCGGTTCCCATCATTCCCGTCGAAAATAGACTGATCTTTGCTCTCAAAATCATCGCCACGGTCATCCTGGTAAACGCGATGGGCGTGACGATTTATGCGTTGGCTAAAAGACGAACGTAATCTCAAACTCAAATCTCGAAAGGAGATCCCCCATGAGTAAAATCAACTTCGGCCGAGTGATCCTGGGTGGGTTGGTTGCCGGACTGGTGCTGAATATCGGTGAGTATCTGTTGAATGAAGTCATCTTCAAGCAACAGATGGAGGAAATGTTTACGAAGATGCGCCTGACGCCACCGGGCGGCAATTTCATCGCGATCGCGGTGGCGATCACGTTTCTGCTCGGGATTCTGATTGTTTGTCTGTACGCGATGATCCGGCCGCGTTACGGCGCTGGGCCAAAGACAGCGCTGTGTGCTGCGTCGGTCATCTGGTTCTGTGTTTACTTCTACTGCGGCGTGCTGAACGCGGCGCTCTTCGGGCTGGCGACCAGCTTCGTGATCATCGGGATGGTTTGGGGCATTGTTGAGTACTCGCTGGCGGCGATCGCGGGCGCGTGGCTTTATCGGGAATGACGCTGGCGATTGTTAACTGTGCGCAGGTGGTGACGCTTGCGGGGCCGGCGCGGCCGCGCGTGGGTCCCGAGATGCGTCAGCTCGGCATCGTCGCGCCCGGCGCCTTATTGATCCGTGACGGTTTGATCGAACGCGTCGACACGCCGCAGGAGATCGAGAAGTTGATCGATCGCGACTGCGAGGTAGTCGATGCGGGCGGCCGGATCGTTTTGCCGGGGTTTGTCGACGCGCACACGCATCCGGTGTTTGCCGGGACGCGCGTCGACGAGTTCGAACAACGGATCAGCGGCGCGACCTACCAGGAGATCGCCGCTCATGGCGGTGGGATTCAAGCGACAGTCAATCGGACGCGGGCGGCGAGTCTTGACGATCTGGTCGCGGCCGGCAAGCGTTACGCAGCCTGGTTTCTGCGCGGCGGCACGACGACGATCGAAGCGAAGTCGGGCTACGGTTTGTCACTCGAAGACGAAGTCAAAATGCTGCGCGCGATCCGCCGGCTCGATGAAGAAACCCCATTGCGTTACGTGCCGACGTTTCTCGGCGCGCATAGCATTCCGCCGGAGTATCGCGCGCGACGAGACGATTATGTTTCGTTGCTCGTCGACGAGATGCTGCCGCAGATCGCGCGGCAGAAACTCGCCGAGTTTTGCGACGTGTTTTGTGAAGAGAACGTCTTCACCACGGATGAAGCGTGGCGAATACTTTCCGCCGCGCGTTGCCACGGTCTCGGGCTCAGGATTCACGCGGATCAACTCTCGCTCGGCGGCGGCGCGAAGCTCGCGGCAGAATTAGGAACGATTACCGCGGATCATCTCGAACACACTGATGCCGAGAGAATCGCCGCTTTGAAAAATGCAGGCGTCCAGCCGGTGTTATTGCCGGGGTCGGTTTACGCGCTTGGCTCGTCGCGTTATCCCGCAGCGCGCCAAATGATCGACGCCGGCCTCGCGGTCGTACTCGCCACTGATTTCAATCCCGGCTCGTCGCCAACGCCTTCGCTGTTGACGATTCTCTCGCTCGCGGCGACGCAGATGAAAATGACGCTCGCGGAAGCAATTACCGCCGTGACGATCAACGCCGCGTACAGTCTGAATCGCGGCGATCAACTCGGTTCACTCGAACCCGGCAAGACTGCCGATCTCGTGATTCACGACACCGAGGATTATCGCGAACTCGCCTACTTTTTCGGCGTCAATCACGCGTGGCAAGTCTACGCTGCGGGCAAAGCACAAATCGCAAAATAACCGGTTGACGCTTCCGCGCGTGTCCCTTATTATGCGAGCAACACTGGAAAGGAGGTGATTCAAAAATATATGAGTTTTTATCACAGTGAGGTGGCTGCGGCCTGACCTCTGAACCAGCTAACTCGTTAGGATTCTGGTTCGGTCGTCTTACTTAGTGCTCCTCCTTTTCGGAAGGCACACAGTCAGCCTCAGGCCAATCCCAACAGTTCACCGGAGCCGTCCACGGTCTTGATCGTGGACGGCTTTTTTATTATGAAGTAACCGCGCATTCTCAGTCTGTCATCCAAACCGCTGTGAGTTCTTCGGAGTCCCCCGTTTTCCACGATCCTGGCGGCCGCCGCTGGCGGCGTGTCAGACGCGCGTGGCTCGCCGTTTCGGTGCTCGTCACCGCGCTCGCGATCTTGTTCATCGCGAGTGTGCTGGCGAATCCCGTTCTGCCGAGCTTCAACCTGAAAGCGATCTCCGTGCTGCCGCATTCGGCAGACGTCAAAGACATCAAACCTAAAGGCCCGAACCTGCCCGCCAATCCGATCGAACGCAAAGCGAGAAAAGCCCAGGCCGAACTGCAGCACGCGCTCGCGAAGACAAACTACATCGCGCCCGGCAAACGCCGCGCACACATTCCGGTCGTGCCGCCGCCGCCGACCGTGCCGGCGCCCATCGTGCCGACCACGCGTCCGCTGTCAGTGGGCTTCTTCATCAACTGGGACGAGTCGAGTTACGAATCGCTGAAACGAAATCTGGATCATCTCGATTGGGTTGTCGCCGAGTGGTCGCACTTGCAAGACACGCCCAACGGCGGCAATCCGCTCGTCACCGACGTTCACATTCCGGCGTTGAACTGGATTCGTTTGACGCGTCCGCAAACGCGCATCATCCCGATGGTGCAAAACATGGTCGACGAGCAGTGGCAACACGAATTGCTCGCGCGCGCGATCGGCGACGAGCCGCACCGCCAGACGCTCATCAACTCGCTCATGAGCTTCGTGCAGGAGAACAAGTTTGCCGGCATCTGCGTCGACTTCGAGGAGCCGCCGGTTTCTTCGCAGGCAAACCTGCTGACCTTCATGCAGGAGTTGCACGCTGCGTTTGCCGCGAAGAACCTGCTGGTGGTGCAGGCCGTTCCGTTTGCCGATCCCGATTGGAATTACAAAGCTTACGCGGCCGCCAACGACTACCTGATGTTGATGGCTTACGACCAGCACTGGAGCGGCAGCGACGCGGGTCCGGTCGCCGCGCAGGATTGGTTTGAACAACAGCTCATCGCGCAGATGAAGAACCTCGATGCGTCGAAGACGATCATCGCGCTCGGCAACTACGGCTACAACTGGAGCAGCGCTTCTAACACCGCCGACGAAGTCACGTTTCAGGAAGCGTTGATTACCGCGCAGGAGTCGAGCGCCGCACCCGTTTTCGATTCCGCCACCCGCAATCCTTATTTTGAGTACGACGAAGAGGATGAATCGCATCACAAAGTGTGGTTTCTCGACGCCGTGACCGCTTACAACCAGATGCGCGCGGCGAGCGGCTACAAGCCGGCGGGCTTCGCCATCTGGCGACTCGGTTCCGAAGACCCGTCCATCTGGACCATCCTCGGCGAGAACGGAAACACTTCGCCCGACACGTTGCGCTCGATCAACTACGGTTACCAGGTCGACTTCGAAGGCAATGGCGAGGTGCTTAAAGTGATGTCGCGGCCGCAGAAAGGCGCGCGCGATCTACAAGTCGACGGGCCGAGCGGCTTCATCAAGTCGGAACAGTTCACGGCGCTGCCGACGTCTTATGTCGTGCAGCGTACCGGCGATCGCCCCGGCTTGATCGCGCTCACGTTCGACGACGGTCCCGATCCGCGTTGGACGCCGGCCATTCTCAACATCCTGAAACAGGAGCAGGTGCCGGCCACGTTCTTCATCATCGGCAAGAACGGGCAGGCCTATCCCGATCTCGTCCGGCGCATCGTCGCGGACGGACACGAAGTCGGCAATCACTCGTTCACTCATCCGAACCTCGGCGAAATTCCGTTGTCGATGGTCGAGCTGGAGTTGAACGCGACGCAGCGGTTGATCGAATCGGAAACCGGCCGTTCGACGGTGCTTTTTCGTCCGCCTTACTTCGGCGACGCTGAAGCAGACAAGCCGCAGGACGTCGAACCCGCGCTCATCGCGCAGAACCTCGGCTACCTCATGGTCGGCGTGCGGATCGATCCCGACGACTGGAAACTGCCGATAACAGCGGATCAGATCGTGAACCGCACGATCGAGCGTGCGACAGATACAAACCCGGAAACACGCGGCGAAGTCGTTCTGCTGCACGACTCGGGCGGCGATCGGGCGGCGACGATCGCAGCGCTGCCGCGCTTGATTCACGAGTTGCGCGCGCGCGGTTTTCGTTTCGTCCCGGTGTCTGACTTGGCCGGACTGTCGCGAGATCAAGTGATGCCGCAGATCCCGGCGAACCAACGAGTGTTCACGCGCGCCGACGCGATTGCGTTCTTCTTCCTTTCCACCGGCGGCTGGACCATGCAGTGGCTTTTCGTGATCGGCATCGTGCTTGGCTTGGCGCGGCTGTTCTTTGTCGGTTCGCTGGCCTTTGCGCAGTGGCTGAGATCTCGGCGGCGCGAACGGCTGCACTCGGGCAGCGACTACAGTCCGTTTGTTTCGATCATCGTGCCCGCCTACAACGAAGAGCTCGTGATCAGCAACACGATTCGCAGTTTGCTCGCTTCGGAGTACACGAATTACGAAATCATCGTGGTCGACGACGGCTCGCAGGACAACACGAGCAAACTCGTGCGCGATGAGTTTGGCCGCGACGAACGAGTCAAACTGTTTACCGAGCCGAACGGCGGCAAGGCGACTGCGCTCAACACCGGTTTGCGTTACGCACGCGGCGAACTAATCGTCGCGCTCGATGCCGACACGGTTTTCACGCCGCAAACCGTCGGCGCGCTCGCGCACCGTTTTTACGACAAACATTTTGGCGCGATCGCGGGCAATGCGAAGGTCGGCAACCGCGTCAATCTCGTGACGCGCTGGCAGGCGTTGGAATACATCACGTCGCAGAACATGGACCGCCGCGCGTTTGCGAGTTTGAATTGCATCACGGTCGTGCCCGGCGCTGTGGGCGCGTGGCGCAAAGATCTGCTGCTCGAAGCGGGCGGTTTTCCCACAGACACGCTCGCCGAGGATCAGGACCTGACGCTGCAAATCCGCCGGCTCGGTTACAAGATTGGCTACGAAGAAGCCGCGGTGGCGTGGACCGAAGCGCCACATAACTTGAGTTCGCTCGCGAAACAACGCTTTCGCTGGTCGTACGGCACGTTGCAGTGCATGTGGAAACATCAGGACGCGCTGTTTCGGCCGCGCTTCGGCACGCTCGGTTTCATCGCGATGCCAAACGTCTGGATCTTTCAGATCTTCTTTCCGCTGATCTCGCCGGTGATGGATCTGATCCTGCTTTACACGTTGATCTCGACGGCGATCGATCGTTGGCAGCAAGGCGCCGGGTACACTTCCACCAACCTGCAACAGGTGCTCTTTTACTACGCGCTGTTTCTGGCGATCGATTGGGTGACGGCGGGCTTCGCGTTTCTGCTCGAGCGGCGCGAGCGCTGGAGTTTGCTGTGGTGGTTGTTCCTGCAACGGTTCTGTTATCGGCAGGTGATGTACTACGTGATGATTAAGTCGGTGGCGATGGCGATTCGGGGGCCGGTCGTGGGCTGGGGCAAACTCGAGCGCAAAGCCACCGCCGAAGCAGGACCTTAACGCGCGAAAATTTGATGTCTTACAACAAGCGGCTTTGGTCGGTTTATGCATTGCTGCTGCTCGTGGCGCTCGGTTTTCGGCTCTTCATCGCGCTGCGTTTGCCGAACGACGAGCCGGGTGACGCGATTGTTTATTCGCAGCTCGCGGTTAACGTTCTCGAACAGCACGTTTATTCTCACGAACCGCAAGCGCCTTACGCTCCTTCGCTGATTCGCCTGCCGGGTTATCCGCTGTTTCTCGCCGGCGTTTACAAGATTTTCGGGCATGGGAATAAGACCGCCGTGCGCGTGGTCCAGGCGGTGATCGACACGTTGACGTGTGTGTTGGTGGCGTTGATGGCGTTTGCGTGGGCGGTGGATCTCGAACGCAGGCACCGGGCTGCAATCATCGCGTTTGCGTTGGCGGCGGTGTGTCCGTTCACGGCGATCTACGTGGCGACGCTGTTGACGGAAGTACCGACGAACTTTTTGGCGGTGGCGATGGTGCTGGCGGTGACGTTTGCTTTTAAAGCCACCGATGACACGGATGGGACTTACGGAAGGAAAGCGTTGTGGTGGTGGGTTGTCAGTGGGTTCATCGCCGCGTTGGCCGTGTTGTTTCGGCCGGACAGCGGATTGTTTGCCGCGGCTGTGGGCGTCACGCTCGTATTGTCGATGCTTTTGCAGCGGCGCGCGAACCCGTTCAAGCTGCGGATGAAACGGTTGTTTGTTTCGGGCGCGGTGTTTTCGCTGGTCTTTTGTTTGGTCCTGGTGCCGTGGACGATTCGCAACTACCGCGTCTTCCATCTCTTTCAACCGTTGGCGCCGGCGCACGGTGAAATGCCGAACGAATTTGTGCCGCGCGGGTATCTGCTCTGGTTGCGCACGTGGCTCGACGACGAACGCTACATCGCGCCGGTGATCTGGAGCCTCGACGACCGTCCGATTCGCATCACCGATTTTCCCGAACGCGCATTCGATTCGAAAGAGGAACGCGATCGCGTGGCGGCGCTGCTCGACAAGTACAACAAAGGTTCTGACAATCCCTCCGCCGACGAGGCAACGGAAGACAACTCCTCCGATAATCAGAACGACCAAAACGACGACGAACAAAACGGGGACGAAGACTCCGGAGACGACGACCAAAACTCGGAAGAACCCGAAGAGAAACCCGAACCTGAAGAAGCAGACGTCGAGATGACGCCGGAGATCGACGCCGCGTTTGCGCAGCTCGGACAGGAACGCAAAACGCGCTCGCCCTTTCGCTACTACATCCTCTTGCCGCTCAAGCGCGCGAAGACGCTCTGGTTCGACACCCACTCGCAGTATTACCCATTCAACGGCGAATTACTCCCGCTCGCGGATCTCGACTACGACATTCATCAGCAATACTGGCTGCCGCTGTTTGCGGCGCTGACGGCGATCTATTCGCTGTTGGGTGTGCTCGGTGGATTGCTGCTCTTGCTTGCGCGAAATGCGACGGCGCGACGGTGGGTATTGCTGGCGGCGCTTTTGATGTTTCTGCGGCTCGGCTTCTTTGCGACGCTCGAGAACCCCGAGCCGCGTTACACGGTCGAGCTCTTTCCGTTTTTGATCATTCTCGCCGGCGCCGGACTCGCGCGCATCAAGCGCCGGGCGAAGGCGACGGAACCGGAGTCGGCGACGGAATCGGCCTCGACGGCGGAATCGGAGTCGCCGCCGGAGTAGCCGGAACCTGCTCGGACGGCGGAATGCTCGCCGGGTTCGGCGTGTCAGGCGATGAATGCAGATGAATCGCTTTCCACGCGTTGCCGACTTTGCGGAAGACGAGCGTCATGCGGCCCGACGCGGTTTCGGGCGTGCCTTTGTAGTTTTGCGATTGCGTCCAAAGGCAGGTGAGCAGCGCTGCGTCGCGACCGAGCATCGTGACGTTGATGTCGCGCACGTCGAGCGTGACGTCTTTGATTTCCGGATAGGAGCTCTCGCGATTTTTGCGCATCTGCTCCCAGCCTTTGGTCACGGTGCCGTTGTAGTTGAAGAGGTTGAGGCGTGGCGAGTTCCAGTAAACGCTGGTCACTTCGTTGACGTTGGCGTGAGTGATGCCCGCGCGAAGTTTGCTGAAAGCGGCGAGCACCGCGTCGGAATCGCTTTGCGGCGCTGCTGTCGCCGGTTTTGTAGCGGCGGGCTTTGTAGCCGGCGTTGGTGATGTTGTGGCTCGTGGTCGGGTGGCCGGTGTCGGAGACGGCGCTGGTTTCGTGGTTGGCGCTTTCGTTTGCCCGTAGGCCACGGATAACACGGATGCGAAACCCAGGATCAGAAAAGGTTTTGTGTTCATAGCTACTCCTTAAGTAAACCACGGAACTCCGCTGCGCAGACGCGTGACGGACGCATCGCGCCCGAGCACGTCGAAGATCTCAAACATTGATGGCCCAACTGCCTGTCCGGTGAGCATTGTACGCGCGCCGTTGATCAGTAGCCCGGCTTTCACGCCGACTTCGCCGGCAAACGCTCGCAATGCTGCTGCCGCAGTTTCCGCGTTGAACGGCTCGACTGTTTCGAGTTTGTTCGCGAGGCCGTTCAGCAGTTCACGCAAACGCGGCTCCTGGCGCAAGTTTTTGTCGACTGCCGCTTCGTCAAAATCAAAGTCGTCCGAAAAGTAAGCGCGCCCCTGCGTCGAGAAGTCTTTCAACGTGAAGAACCGCTCGCGAATCAGATCGACAGTTTTCGCAAACCACGCGCGATCGTCATCATCATATTCTTCGCGCCACAACTTATTCGCGCGCAACTCCGCCTTCACCATCGGCAACAACTCTTCGATCGGCATCGTGCGGATGTACTCGGCGTTCATCCACAGCGCTTTGTCGTCGGTCCAGCGACGCGGATCGTTCTCCTGAAAATTAAAGATCGCATTTGCGCGGCCGATGCCTTCGAGGGAGAAATATTCGACCAACTCCTCTTTGCTGAGAATCTCTTTGCCTTCCGGCGGCGACCAGCCGAGCAGCGCGAGAAAGTTGCGAAACGCCGCCGGCACAAACCCGCGATCGCGATACGTCGTCAGCGAAACCACCTCGCCGTGCTTACGTTTCGACAGCTTGCTTTTGTTCGGCGCGAGGATCAGCGGCAAGTGCGCAAACTGCGGCACCCTCGCGCCCAGCGCCTCGTAGAGCAGGATCTGCTTGTGGGTGTTAGTGAGATGGTCCTGGCCGCGGATGACATGCGTGATGCCCATCTCGATGTCGTCGAGCACGACCGAGAGGTTGTAAAGCGGATGGCCGTCAGAACGCAGCAAGACGAGATCTTCAATCTCCGCATAACAGCGCTCCTGCGGACCATAAACGATGTCGTCAAACTTCGTTTGCCCGCGCTCCGCCACTTTCAAACGAATCGCAAACGGCTCGCCCGCCGCGGCCCGCGCGTCTGACTCTGCTTTCGACAGGTTGCGAAACGGATTGCTGCGGTGGTCCAGGCCTTCCCCAGCATGGGCGCGCGCGCGTTCGGCGATATTTTCTTTGACACTCTGGTCGTCGCGTTGTTCCTTCGGCGTGAAGTCGCGATATGCCTTGCCTTCGGCGACGAGGCGCTCGGCGGCGGCGCGATGTTTCGCCGCGTTGGCTGATTGGAAAACGACTGCTTCGTCGTAATCGAGTCCGAGCCACTCGAGACCTTCGATGATCGAGCGCGTCGATGCTTCAGTCGAACGCTGCAAATCCGTGTCTTCGATCCGCAGGAGAAACTTCCCGCCGGTCTTGCGTGCGTAGAGCCAATTGAAGAGTGCGGAACGCGCGGCGCCAATGTGCAGGTAACCGGTCGGAGATGGAGCGAAACGCACGCGTACCGTCATTGAGCCACAAAAAAGCACAAAAAACACAAAAGATCCAGTTGAGAATTTTTTGTGCTTCTTGTGCTTCTTTGTGGCTTAATTTTCTGGCGGAGATGACAGGATTCGAACCTGTGAAGGGCTTTTGACCCTTAACGGTTTAGCAAACCGCCGCCTTCAGCCACTCGGCCACATCTCCGTGCCGCCAGGCGAAGACCCAATTCTAGTCGGCAGCCGCGTATTGTCAAGGTAAGGTAGAATCCCGTTCGTGTCTGCGTTTCCTTTAAGTCGCCGCCAGTTTTTAAGAGGGTTGGTGGCGACGCCTCTGGTGGGTGTGGCGGGCGTTTCCGCTTACGCGAGTCTCGTCGAACCCTACAGTTATTGGATCTCCGAAACCGACATTTTCATTCGCGATCTGCCCGAGCGTTTCGAAAACTTCCGTATCACGCAACTAACCGACATTCACCACAGCCGCATTCTCGGGATCGAGGAAGTCCGTAACGTAGTCGCCCTGGCCCAACAAACCAAACCCGACATGTTCGTGCTCACCGGCGATTACACGACTAATTACCGGCGTTTCATCGAGCCGTGTGCGGAAGCGCTCGCGCCGTTGAATGCGCCCGAGGGCGTTTGGGCGGTGCTCGGCAATCACGATCACTACACCGATCCGGAACTCACGACGCGAGCCCTGGAACGACAGCACATCGCCGTGCTCAACAACGCCCACACCACACTCCAGCGCGGACCAGACTCCGTGCAACTCTCCGGCATCGACGACTGGAGCTGGAACGCCGTCGACTGGCCACGCGCGTTCGCCGATCTCAACCCGAAGACGCCGACGATTCTGTTGTCGCACCAACCGACCGTGCTCGATCTCGAACAGACGCAAAACGTCTCGTTGATTCTCAGCGGCCACACGCACGGCGGCCAGGTGCGGTTTCCGTTTGTCGGCGCGCCCGCGCTCTACGCGGCCAACGAAATAAAGTACGATCGCGGACTGTTTCGCCGTGGCGCGACGCAGTTATATGTTTCGAGCGGCACGGGCATGATTGGCTTGCCGGTACGGCTGGGCGCGCGGCCCGAGATCGCCGTGTTGCGCCTGAAACGCGAAATTTAGCTTGACTCCCGCACTTGAGCAGAGTACTTTATATCGCCAAGTATCGAGCGCTAACAGCGACACGGATAAAACAAAATGATTGGGGTACAATGCGGCCACGATGAGCATCCTTGAGAGTATTAACTCGCCCGCCGACCTGCGTGCTTTACCTCCGGATCAACTTCGAACGGTTTCCGACGAAATTCGCAACTACATTCTCGAGACGATGTCGCGCGTGGGCGGACACACCGGCGCGTCGCTCGGCGCCGTCGAGCTCGCCGTCGCGCTCCAATACGCGTTCGACACGCCCAAGGACCGGCTCGTTTGGGACGTGGGCCACCAGGCTTACGCGCATAAAATCCTGACCGGGCGGCGTGAACTGCTGCCGACGATCAAGCAGTACGGCGGCATCAGCGGTTTTCTGCGCCGCGACGAATCGGAGTACGACACGTTTGGCGCGGGCCACGCCTCGACGTCGCTCTCAGCGGCGCTCGGCATGGCGATCGCACGCGATCGCAAAGGCGAGGACTATCACGTGGTCGCGTTGATCGGCGACGCGTCGCTCGCCGGCGGCATGGCGATGGAAGCGATCAACCAGGCGGGCCATCTGAAGAGCCGTTTGATCGTGGTG
>JADMIO010820067.1_pt1 | contig 13489 bp, 6 predicted proteins | sample 8958161 | NCBI WGS metagenome assembly JADMIO01 (sample SAMN16585339, study PRJNA669376) | soil metagenome | isolation source: Crop rotation soil | place: USA: Cullars Rotation, Alabama | collected 2011 | reverse complement strand
CCGCGACTTCAAGTCACGTGAATTCCAAGCTTCGGATCCCACTGTGCTGGAAAGGCCGGCGGTACCCGTTAGCACACTGCAAGTCCTGCGAGAGAGGTTCTCTCAAGCCGGCCAGTCGCTCGTTATTACGTCTCGGGAGCCGCTCGCAGCGATCGCACGCACAGCCGGGCATGTGTCGCGCCTTGATGGTCTTTTCGGACCGAACATTGCGTGCGCGCCACTGACCGAGGAGGAGTCGATCTCCCTTATCACAACCTCACTGCCCGACAAGCTGCCCCCGGATTCTCTAAACGAGGTCGGCTTGACAACATGGATTCTCCGCCATGCTGGGCCTCATCCACTATTCATAGACGACCTCCTTTCACGCGTGCGCAAGCGTGCGCTCAGAGGCGCGCCAGTAGACGCAGAGTTTTTAGCAGACCTAGCACGCAGAATCCCAGAGACCTGGGAACGATATTTTGCGGCGATGTGGCGTTCGCTCTCCTCTGACGAGGCCGAGCTAGTATCTCGCATAAGCACAGGGGCTAGCCTAGCTGCTGATCGCGAAGAGGCCCGTCGAGTAGCTCGTCTTCGCTCTATTCTCCATTGTGGCCCTGGGGACTGTGAACCAATTAACCCGCCTCTGCGCACGTGGGTATCCTCCGCACAATTGCGCAAGCTCGTTAACTCACTTCCACACAGTACGGTGTCCAACGCATCTCGCTCAGTGGAGGCGACCTTCGATACCATGCTCCGCGATCCGGACCCCTTGTATTACCTACGGCGCGCCGTTCAGCAGCTCGATCCAGGTAACCCAGATTACGATTCCGCAAACGCCATGCTCCGCACGGTCATGGAGAATTTTATTATCATTGCCGGCACTAGGGTAACGGGTAACTACGGTGGGATGAAAGGTGGACAGAATAGTCGCAAGGAAGTTCTTTCACGTATTGTTAAGCAGTGCTGCCTTGAGGAATCCTTTGTAGAGTTCTGGAATGGGTTTCTAAGTTATCTAAATAAGAACGGCCCACACCCCGGAGCTCCTGGGCAGGCGGACGACACTCTCTTACGTCTAATGCTCGTATGCAACATCCTTCAGCTCATTTCTACAAGGCTGCGCTCGCAAAGTCATACTCAGGTTGATCAACACTAGAGTAGCAGGGGCGGACTGACCGTCAGGCTTGCTTCTCATAGACCAATGGCCCGCAATCGCCGCCTCGGATAGACAAGGACAACCCCCGACCCGGCAGTCAACGAATGCCGCCTCCCCCCCACAGCCGAGCCTCCTATAAGTTTCCGCGTTTGTTGAAATCACGGTGTCACGCTAGTGCTCATGGTTGGTCGACAACCAGCGAGGTTTCTGATTCTACGCCCATGTCCTGCTCCATAACACTCGGCAGCCGGAGCAACCTGTCCTTGAGGAGCTTGATCGTGTTAGGCTGCAGGGCAGCATTCTTCCGCCTACACTGCCATTCGGCAATTGAGTCGTAGACACAATGACGCAGGTAGTTGAGTACACCCTCGCTTCCCGCCAACTGTGACCAGTGCGGGTGATTGCAATTCACCACTACAATGATGCCCATGTCACCGACATCAGTTGCAAAGTACGGATCGTTAGGTGATTCGTCGAAAGAGAGATAGACCCGACAGGTGGTCTCACCCACACTGGCGTTAAACCTGGGCTCCTCTCGCTCAGCGGCGCTCAATATGGGCTGGTTAGCCTGTTCAATCACGTCGGGTGGAGGCACACTCTCGATTTCGACCAGATCCACAAACTCCTGCGACTGCATTTCCGTTCGCAGCTCATCTACGGCAGTCTGTACTTCAGTTTGGGTAGGGCCGCGTTTGTCACCCTTTCCCTTTCGTGGTACTTTGGCGAGTTCGACGAAGTCACGACTAATTTCTCCAAGCAGCTTCTGTACCTCGTCTTCCTCATCTCCCGTCCACAGAATGTCATCCTTGGTGTGGCTCACGTCAAAGTCGTCTAGGTGGATTTCCCCGGTGATTCTCTGGTTGATTAGATCGTTAGTTCCTTGGTACTGGCCGAAGATCTCCTCGGGCCGCCAAGCGTCTGGGTGCCCGCGAATGACACGGCCAAATCGCAAGATTGAGAAGCCAGCATTGGGCCTTCCACTTCGACCCTCGCCTAGGATACCTACATATCCCCAGACACGCTTTCCGTTGACTTCAAAAGAGAAATCACGTTTATAAGGTTCACCCGCAGCGTTGGCCAGGAAACTCTCCTTGGCGTCCCACTCTAGCAGTTTCCCCTCCCACCATAAATCAAGCAGCCCGGTCCGGATGTCCACTCTATACATCGACTTCAGGAAGTCTTTCACCTTGGACAGGCGACGCCCCTTCAGTTTCGAATGAAGGCGTCGTACCTCGATTACTGTGTAGTGCAGGCCTGCTGGTTTGGGAGTGCGCCTTTCAGGAAGATCTACATTCCCTTTCGCTACATCTTCTACGTTGAAAACCGTGGCAATTTCGTAGTCGGTGCCAAACTTCTTGGTGGTGATGGCCCACTCCTCGCCCAACCAGCAAGCGGCCGTCTTAAGTCCCAGCCCGAACTGTGAACGACCGCTAACGATGGAGGTTGGCTTCCCGATCTTTAGAGCATTGTCAAGCTCGGCAGCGTCCATTCCCATGGCGTTGTCCGAAATCCGAAGGAGGCTATTCTCGCGGTCGTATACGATCCGGACCTCGAGCTTCTCAGACTGGTCCTTTAGCAGTGGTTCCAGGAGCTCGCGATTCCGGAAGAATGACTCCGTAGAGTTATCTACGAGCTCAGCTAAGGCATGCCACGGAGTATATCCTAGCCGCTTATAGGAGAGGATAACATCGGAGCCGATTTCAACCTTGACTGCCATTAGATCACCTCCCGCAGGCGGGCGGGAACGAGACTTAGCTCGCCCTCTTGGTCACGAATTAGAAGAAAACTGTTCACTTGCGTAGGGAGTGGATATCGGCGCAACGGCATTAGCCATACTCGATCGGCAGAATCTACTCGACGCCACACACTCCTTCCGCCTTCGGTCGCTATGGTCAATCGGCCAGATTGTAATTCGGTCACGCTTGCTGGCGAGTCAATGATGAGAGACTGACGCATTAGCGGGTCTACCCTACAGACTGAGACGATATCCTGGAGAGGTTCTGGATGGTCGCCATCGATGAGGAGTACTTCACGATTCGTCTGAGATCTGAACACTTCAACCACGCCGATCTGAGCCTCCCATTTCCCCAGAAGTGAGCTCCAGCTAGGGCATGGCTCATTGACAAGAACAAGCACACCAGGTGACGTGCCCATCATCATTTCCCTAAGGGCCTCCTTCGACAGATGCTGATGCTTCTCCCCAAGGTAAGCAGCGTCTTCGCGGCCATAGTCAGCAGTCGCCAAAACGGCAACTTGCGGCTCTACGTGGTCCCGCAGGGAATGGCTAGAAAGTTCGACTTCGACTACCCACCACTTTCTATATCGCCGGTCTATCAGGGCAAGGTCGGGCATCGCCGAGCCGTACTCTGATGTCACTATCTTCTTATATGGTACCAGGTGTGAGGTAGGATAGAGCTCGCCCGCATTAGCTAGTAAAAGGGACTCATAGTCGGCCTCAAAAAGCGAGCCGGGCGATACTGATTCATAGCGCTCACCGCGAGCAATCAACCTAGCCACGTGAAATCTTAGCTTTGCGCCAACTGACAGTTAGTACGCCAGCCAGGCGTGAGGCTTCCAATGCTAGGCGCTCCCGCTCGGGGCGAGTGGCGAATATCGTATACACAATTGCATGGCCCTTACCGGGGGCTGGTCGTAACACTCGGCCAAGCCGCTGTACTCTCTGTCGATTGCTAGCTGTCGCACTAGACACCACAGCTAGCCGTACTTCGGGAATATTTATTCCTTCATCGAGTGCGCGGCATGTGACTAGCACGTCGAAGACTCCCGTTCGGAAGAGTCGAAGATTGTCTCGCCGTAGGGACGGCGACAGCCCTGAATGATAGATCGTAGCGCTGTGGCCTCGTGCTTTCAGATGAGCGAGGATGCGATCTGCGTGATCGATCGATTCGTGAAATACTAGAGTGCGAGTCCCTTTGTAAGACTCCACGATCTTTGCCGTAACTGGAATTCGCATTTCCGCCAAACCTGCTACCCGGGCCCTCTTTCTAAGAAGAATTTTTTGCCTCTCCTCTTTCTGATTGGCTAGGCCTTTTGTCGTCTGCAGACGTGCAAGTTGACGGGTAAGGGTCGAGTACTGCTGCCTCTCGTGGTCAAGGAGTGGCACCTCAACGTTAATAATCTCAAACGGCACTAGAACGCCATCCGCAGTCGCCTCCTGTAAGCCGTAACGGTATAGGATGGGGCCCAACCACGGCCTCAGAACCTCTTCGTACCTAGCATCGTATTCGCCCTCCGGAGTTGCCGACATGCCGAGTGTAGCAGTGTAGTCTCCGGAGAGTATTAGTGAATTGGCTGCGCTCCCGACCCGGTGACATTCGTCCACAATGAGAGCAGCTGCCCCTCGAGCCAAGATCTTACCGGCTGCCCAACGCGCAGTGTTGAAAACCATAACATGCACTTGACGTTCAATACTCCCTGTTCCTAGCCCTGACCAGAGTCCGATTTGCTCCTCAGCGAAACCACCATCTTCCTTGAGGGTAACGTACCACTGATCGAGGAGAGCCTGGGTTGGCACTGCAATGATTACTTTAAGATTGGGCAGTTCCTCGAGTAATGACCGAATACACAAAATTGCTAGGAAAGTCTTCCCCCCACCGGTGACGACCTCGATGATGCCACGACGGCCACAGCAGAGCCAGGCATCAAGTGCTTCGCGTTGCCACCTCCGCGGCTCCGGGGTCGCAAGGCTACTCGAGTGCAAAATCCCTCATTTCGAGTGGGGCCTGAGGAGACAAATTCAGAAACCTTCCTCGCGAACTTTCTACATATGCTTCGTTCGCTTCCACGGCGATCCATCGGCGCCCTAGTCGTTCTGCAACAGCACCCGTCGTGTTACTACCCGCGAAGGGATCAACCACCAAGTCTCCAGGGTCAGTGCAAAGTCGAACGAAGAACTCTGCCAACGCGGCGGGCATGCGTGCAGGGTGTGGGACTATTCCCCTAGACTTACAGTAACTGATGTAGCCGTCGGAATGTGAGGTATTCGCTCCGGATAGTAGGTTATCCAAAGCCGGCTGCTCATCTAGCATCAATACGTTGGGTGGAATCGCTCCACCATTGTCGGTAAGGAACGAAGTCTGGCCGATGATGTGCTCGGACGGTCGTGGGCCAGCATTGTAGGTCTGCTTGGTCAACAGACTCTTCATCGAGGCGCTGTACGGCTTTAGGACATTTCGGTTGTCCGCCTTAGGCTTGGTGGTATTGCTAAGCCACCAAAGGCGCGTAAATGCGTCCTTGACCCGAATGCGTTCGACATTTACCCATTGTGCCGGAGTTGGCAACTTTGCTGGGTTGTACCAAATGAATTCCTGACAAAGGAAAAAGCCACCGCTTTTTTTGAATTCCAGCAGGGATTCTAATGCCAGCGTTGACATCACAGGCTCGCCCGGCTCCCAGGCGTTACCCATTTCTAGGACTATGGACCCATTGGGTTTGAGGATTTCCCGCAGTACAGGCGCGAACCCGCTCAACCAAGATTTGAACTGCTCTCCTTCCTTATTACCGTATCTCTTCTTTCGGTTCAGTGGAAAAGGGGGAGAGGTGAATACAAGTTGCACTTGCCCCTTGAGAGGCTTCGACGATTCGTGACTGAATACCGCCTGGCTGTTACCGAGAACAGACACGCCCAGATGCGTAGCGAAGCAGAGCTTAAAGAAGTCGCCCGATTCGGCCCATCGCTTTAGGTCGTTGCTATGCGCGGCTTGCTTTCTTCTCATTGTACCCAGTCGGCGTGAGCATTTTTGTTACACGCAATCGGAGGAGCGCACCAGATCTGAACCGCAGGACAAAGGGCTGACCCCCAATCGATCGATGAGAGTACCGAATGGAGTCCTGGTCTTGCTGGGCGCCAGTGAACACCCAAGACGGCGCTCTCTGTTACACCGACATACTACCTCGTTTTGCGGCTGTAAGGGAATTAACAACAATACAAACGGTCAGCCAAGGCACCGTCGTGTGCTGCACCGTCGGCGCCGAATCCGGATTCGCGCTGGACGACACGTACTGACTACTGACGCGTTATTCAGGCGCCGTCATGCGCAGGTCTTCAACCGGATCCTCGCACACAGGCCCATGGCTCTGTGGGGCGCCAGCGGGCCCGGTTATGGACGGCTCGAGGCGTAGCGAGATCCCAATGGCGATAGCTGAGCGGCGTGTGGGGACGAGAAGATCACGCTGTCCGGCGGTGCGCCAGCTGGGAAATCCGGCAACAGGCGGGCGAAAACTCTCATCGGCTCAACGGGGGGGGATCCGCACAACTTTATCAACATATTCGCGCCAGGCGAATGGTCCAGTAGCAGGCCGGAGTGGGATCATGTAGGGACGGGGTGCTGCCGGTGACCGGGAAGCAGCCGGCGAGGCGCCGGCAATGGGGGGTAGATAGGCAGGCGAACCCACTGCCCCTACCCACGCGCTTGCACCCCCGGCCATATGCGCAATTCATGCCCCTCATGCGACAGCAGCACATGTGCCACCGGCCGCGCGTCCGCGGCCGCGGCCGATTCGCGCCCACCACTCCTGGGCCCGCTCCGTGCTCCACCCCGACAGCAGGGAAACCGCCAGGGTGCCGAGCCTCGCCCTGACCCGGCCGGCCACGAGCCAGACCAGGCCCATGGTCGAGCTGGCGCAGAGGTGCCCCACGGCCACCGGCATGGTCACCACCGCGACGAACGGCGCGCCGCCGATGAGGGTCATACTGATCGTGAGGGCGACGTAGAACCCGAACGAGACGAGGAAGAGCGTCTTGGCGACCAGCGCCAGGCGCTCCCGCACGAAGCCCAGGCCGCTGGAGCTGTCCAGGCCGCGCTCGAGCAGCGGACGGCTCGCGCTGTCGGTTGGCCGGGTCGACGGTGGCAGTGCGACCGGCGGAGCTGGGTTGGGCATGGGGAGAAGATGGCCTTCCCCGGGCACGAGGCAAGGAGCAGGCGACGCGGGTGGACGCGAAACGGCTGCCGGACTTGGCGGCGCAGCCGCCCCGAGGGGCCTGCTATATTTCCGCATGTCCCTTCCAGCCTTTCACCCCGCCATCTCCCGCTGGTTCACCGAGCGCCTGGGCCAGCCGACCCCCGTCCAGCAGCACGGCTGGGAGGCCATCCGCGCGGGCCGGAACGCCCTGATCTCGGCCCCGACCGGATCCGGCAAGACCCTCGCGGCCTTCCTCATCGAGCTCGACCTCCTGCTCCGCGAGAGCCTCGCCGGTGCGCTGCCCGAGGAGACCCGGGTCCTCTACGTCTCGCCCTTGAAGGCGCTGAGCGCCGACATCCACCGGAACCTCGCCGAGCCCCGGCGGGAGATCCGGCGGCTCGCCGAGGAGATGGGGCTCGGCACGCCGCGGATCACGGCCGCGGTCCGCTCCGGCGATACCCCGGCCGCCGAGCGGGCGGCGATGCTCAAGACCCCGCCGCACATCCTCGTCACCACGCCCGAATCGCTCTACCTCCTGCTGACCGCGCGGCGGAGCCGGGACATGCTGCGGACGGTGCGGACCGTCATCGTGGACGAGATCCACGCCGTGCTCGAGTCCCGGCGCGGCGCCCACCTGGCGCTCAGCCTCGAGCGGCTGGAGCACGTCGCGGGGCGGCCGCTGCAGCGGATCGGGCTCTCGGCCACGATGGAGCCGATCGGGGAGGTGGCACGGTGGTTGGAGGGTGCAGGGCGAGACGATGGAGGTACTGCGGCCGGAGTCGAGGTGATCAACGAGGGCCACCGCCGCGCCCTCGACCTGGCGCTCGAGCTGCCCGGCTCGCCGCTCGAGGCCGTGATGTCGAACGAGGTCTGGGAGGAGGTCTATACCAGCCTGGCCGACCTGATCCGGGCCCATCGCACCACCCTCGTCTTCGTCAACACCCGCCGCATGGCCGAGCGGGTAGCACGGCAGCTCGCCGAGCGGGTGGGCGAGGAGGCCGTGACCGCGCATCACGGCAGCCTCTCGAAGGAGAGCCGGCTCGACGCCGAGGAACGGCTCAAGGCGGGCAAGCTGCGCGCCCTGGTGGCCACGGCGTCGCTCGAGCTGGGGATCGACATCGGGCACGTGGACCTGGTCTGCCAGCTCGGCACGCCGCGGCGGATCTCCACCTTCCTGCAGCGGGTGGGGCGCTCCGGACACACGGTGCACGGCACGCCCAAGGGCCGCCTCTTCCCGCTCACCCGGGACGAGCTGGTGGAGTGCACCGCCCTGCTCCGGTCGGTCCAGGCCGGGAAGCTCGACCGGATCGTGATCCGGGAGCAGCCGCTCGACGTGCTGTCGCAGCAGATCGTGGCGGAGACCTCGGCCGAGGACTGGCAGGCGGACGACCTGTTCGGGCTGGTCCGCCGAGCCTATCCCTACCGGCGGCTCGAGCGGGCCGAATTCGACGCGGTGGTCGCGATGGTCTCGCAGGGATTCGAGACCCGCCGCGGGCGCCGCGGCGCGCTGGTCCATCACGACACGATCAACGGACGGCTGCGCGGCCGGCGCGGCGCGCGGATGGCCGCGATCACCTCGGGCGGCGCGATTCCGGACAACGCGGACTACCGGGTGGTGCTCGAGCCCGAGGGCACGTTCATCGGCACGGTGAACGAGGACTTCGCGGTCGAGAGCATCGCGGGCGACATCTTCCAGCTCGGCAACCTGTCCTGGCGGATCCGGCAGGTGGTCCGGGGGACGGTCCGGGTGGAGGACGCCCGCGGGCAGCCGCCCAACATTCCGTTCTGGCTGGGCGAGGCGCCGGCAAGGAGTCGGGAGTTGTCGGAGGCGGTGGCGGACCTGAGGGGGAAGGTGGAGGCGGGGCTGGAGGCACGTCATCCCGAGCGCGCCCGTTATCCCGAACTCCGTCATCCCGAGCGGAGCGAGGGACCTACTAGAACGGGTCCGGAAACGCGTCGGCAAGGTCCCTCGGTCGCTGCGCTCCCTCGGGATGACGGCGCGAGCGGAGCGGAGGGCGCAGACGCCGCGCACGGCACGGCCAGCTCACAGCTCCTCGCCTATCTCGGCGAGGCCCACCGCATGCTCGGCGCCCTCCCGACACGCGACACCATCATCGCCGAGCGGTTCTTCGACGAGGCGGGCGGGATGCAGCTCGTGCTGCACGCGCCGTTCGGCAGCCGGGTGAACCGGGCCTGGGGCCTGGCGCTCCGGAAACGCTTCTGTCGCCAGTTCAACTTCGAGCTCCAGGCGGCGGCCACCGAGGAGGCGGTGCTGCTCTCGCTCGGGCCGCAGCACTCGTTCCCGCTGGAGACGGTGTTCACATTCCTCCATCCCGACACGGTGGGCGACATCCTGGTCCAGGCGCTGCTCGACGCGCCGATGTTCGGCACCCACTGGCGATGGAACGCGTCGATCGCGCTGGCGCTGCCGCGAAGCCGGGGCGGCCGACGAGTCCCGCCGCAGATTCAGCGGATGGAGGCGGAGGACCTCCTGGCCGCCGCCTTCCCCGATGCCGCCGCGTGCCTGGAGAACATTCCGGGCGACCGGGAGATCCCCACCCATCCACTGGTGCGGCAGACCATCGACGACTGCCTCAACGAGGTGATGGACCTGGACGGCCTGGTCACCGTGCTGCGCCGGATCCACGCGGGAGAGATCCGCTGCATCGCCCGCGACCTGCCGGAGCCGTCGCCGCTCGCGAGCGAGATCCTCAACGCCAAGCCGTACGCGTTCCTCGACGACGCGCCGCTGGAGGAGCGCCGCACCCAGGCCGTCTACACCCGCCGTGCCACGGAGCCCTCCTCCGCGGACGACCTCGGCGCACTGGACCCGGCGGCCATCGAGCGCGTGCGCGACGAGGCCTGGCCCGAGGTGCAGAACGCCGACGAGCTGCACGACGCCCTGCTCACCTCCGGCTTCCTCACCGAGGACGAGGGCAGCGCTGGCCGGGCGGGCGAGGCCTGGCTCGGGTACTGGCGGGAGCTGGTCGAAGCCGGCCGCGCGGTGCGGCTGGCGTCGGGGGATGGCCGTCCGGCCCTCTGGGTCGCGGCGGAGCGCCTGGCGGAGCTGGAGCAGCTCTCCGATCCCGCGTCGCGGGAGACGGCGGTGCGCGAGATCTTCCGCGGCCGGCTCGGCATCCTGGGTCCGGTGACCGCGGTCCGGCTCGCCGCCTCGCTCGGGCTGCCCGGGATCGAGGCTGAGGCGGCGCTGATCGCGCTCGAGGCTGAGGGAGTGGTGCTGCGGGGACGGTTTACGCCAGGCGCCCTGGTTGCGCCCGGCGAGCTGGAGTGGTGCGATCGCCGGCTGCTGGCGCGGATCCACCGCTACACCCTCAACCGGCTCCGCGCCGAGATCGAGCCGGTGAGCGCGGCGGACTTCATGCGGTTCCTGTTCGCCTGGCAACGGGTCGATCCAGAGCACCGGGTGGCGGGGCTCGAGGGGCTGGCCACGCTGATCGCGCAGCTCGAAGGCCTGGAGGTGCCGGCCGCGGCCTGGGAGAGCGACGTGCTCTCGGCCCGCTGCGAGGCGTACGAGCCGATGCTGCTGGACACGCTGTGCCTGACAGGGCGTGCGGCCTGGGGCCGCGTGCGCGAGGGCGCGCAGGCGGGCGGGCGGGCGGGTGGATCTGTGGGGCCGATTCGCTCGACGCCGATCGCGCTGTTTTCGAGAGCGAACATGGGAGCCTGGCTGCCAGCGCGGCCCCCGGCGGATGAGCAGGCACTGTCGAGCAACGCGGCGCGGGTGCGCGAAGTGCTGGAGCAGCGCGGGGCGATCTTCTTTCACGAGCTGGTGGCCGCGTCGGGGCTGCTCACCACTCAGGTGGAGCAGGCGCTGGCCGAGCTGGCGGGGCTGGGGATGGTGACGTCGGACGGCTTCTCGGGGCTTCGGGCGCTGATCACGCCGTCGAGCAAGCGGAAGCCCCTGGGGAGCGGGCGGCGGCGGCATCGGACAGTCGCCCTGGGGTTCGAGAGCGCGGGGAGATGGGCGCTGGTGTCCGAGGGACCAGGGGTGCCCGAGGCGGAGCGGGTCGAGCTGATCGCCCGTGCGTTGCTCCGCCGCTACGGCGTGGTCTTCAAACGGATCCTCGCGCGCGAGCCGGCGGCGCCCTCGTGGCGCGAGCTGATCCAGGTCTACCGGCGCCTCGAGGCGCGGGGCGAGATCCGCGGCGGGCGGTTCGTGAGCGGGATGTCGGGCGAGCAGTTCGCCCTGCCGGAGGCGGTGAGCCAGTTGCGGGCAATCCGGCGGGCGGAGGCCGGCGGCAATCTCGTCGCGCTCGGCGCCGCGGATCCACTCAACTTCACCGGCATCCTCACGCCGGGGGAGCGGGTGCCCGCGGTGGGGCGGAACCGGATCCTGTATCGCGACGGGGTGCCGGTGCTTGCGCTTGAAGGCGGGGATGCAAGGGCGCTGGTACCGGATGAGGCCGCACCCTCAGCGGACCTGGTGCGGGCGCTGGTGCGCAAGCGGCTCACGCCCGCGCTCAGGGCGCAGCTGGCGATGTCGGGGCTGCCGGCGGGGGAAGCGGTACCCGGGAAGCGGTCCGCCCGGCGGCGGACGAAGAAGGCGGCAGCGAAGGGGGACTAGCCGCCCGCCACCAGCCTCCGAAACCCGGGATCCGCGCGCACCCGATCCCACGCCGGATCCGCCTCGAGCAGCGGCACCGAGATCCACGACGGCACCGAGAGCAAGGTCCTGAGCTCCTTCACGGCCGAGTCCGCCTCGCCCAGCGTCGCGTAGACCACCGCCAGATTCCGCAGCATGTCCACGCCATACCAGGTGTCCTTCTCCGACGGCACCAGCTCGACCGCACGTCGGCCCTCGCGGACCGCCTCGTCCCGGCGGCCAAGGCCGGCGTAGACCAGCCCGAGCGTCGAGTGGAGCGTGGGATCGTCCGGCCGGGCGCGGCTTCGCGGCTCCAGCACCCGCGCCGCCGAGTCGTAGTAGGCCCGCGCGGCCCGCGGGTCGCCGGCGAAGCGGCCGGCCCGGGCCTTCGCCAGGTAGTAGCTGCCGGAGTCCCCGCTGAACCGCTCGAAGGTGAGGTCGTTCACGGCCCGCTTGAGCTCGGGGTCCAGGTCCCGCCACAGCGCGGCGCCGGCGACGTCGCTCTGGGGCAGCCAGAAGGCCATCGATCCGGGCCCCGCGCGCCGCATGCCGTCGTTCAGCACCGAGGCGGCGGCCGCGACATTGCCGTCGCGGGCCATGATCAGCAGCGCCTTGTAGAAGTAGGCGGGAGACTCGGGCTCCAGCTCCATCACCCGGTTCACGTAGGGCTCGGCCTGGTCGTACTCCCGCCGCCGCAGGTGCAGCTCGAACAGGTCCAGGCTCTTGATCCCCGCCCGCGGATCGAGGTCCGCGGCCCGCTTGAGGTCCGCCTGCGCCTGGGTCCACTGGCCCAGCCGCCGCTCCACCAGCCCGCGGGCCCAGGCCAGGTCGCCGTTGCCCGGGTCGCGCGCGAGCGCGGTTCGGAATTCGCCCAGCGCCTTGGGGTAGTCCAGCTCGCCCCAGTAGTAGATCTGGCCCAGCGCCAGATGCGCCTCGGGCAGGTCGGGCACGAGCGCCAGCGCCGAGTCGGCGGCGCGCCGCGCCTCATCGAGCCGCCGCTGGGTCCGGTCGGAGTACAGGTGGAACTGCCAGATGTGGGCTCGCGCCAGCCGGGCGAAGGCCAGCGCGAACGAGGGATCCAGCTCCGTCGCCCTGGCGTACATCTCCTGCGCCCGCCGGAGATCCTCGGCGCCCGCGCCGCCGAAGTACTCGTTGCCGCGCAGGTAGAAATCGTAGGCCTGGAGGTTGCCGGTCGGCCGGGCGGCGAGCACCTGGTGATGGGTCGGCTGGAGGGCCAGGTCGAGTGCCGTCGCGACCTGCTCGGCGATCCGGGACTGGACGGTGAAGACCTCCTGCAGGGTCTCGTCGTAGCGCCCGGCCCAGAGGTGGCGGTCGTCCGACACCCGGATGAGCTGCGGGGTGACCCGCACCCGGCTGGGCCGCCCGGGCGTCTTCTCCCAGCGCACGCTGCCCTCGAGCACGTAGTCGGCGCCGAGCTCGCGGCCGATCTGCTTGAGCGGCTTGTCGCTCGTCCGGTACTGGTCGGCGCTGGTGCGGGAGATGACCGCGAGGTCGGGCAGCATGGCGAGGCGGCTGGTGATCTCCTCAGTGATGCCGTCGGTGAAGTAACCGTCCTCGGGCGCGCCCAGGTTCTGGAACGGCAGCACGGCGATGGCCCTGCCCGCCCCGTGCTCCTCACCACGGCGGGTCAGGCCGTAGGCCAGGGCGAGAGCCGCGAGCAGGGCGCCTCCCGCTGCGAGCAGGACCCGGCGCCGCGATCGTCGAGGCGGGGCGACCCCGACATGGCCGCCCGAGATGCCGGCCTGCTCGAGCGCGGCGGCGAACTCCGCCGCCGTCCCGAACCGAGCGGCGGGCTGCTTGGCCAGGGAAAG
>JADMIO011418084.1_pt1 | contig 13490 bp, 11 predicted proteins | sample 8958161 | NCBI WGS metagenome assembly JADMIO01 (sample SAMN16585339, study PRJNA669376) | soil metagenome | isolation source: Crop rotation soil | place: USA: Cullars Rotation, Alabama | collected 2011 | reverse complement strand
CCTTCGCGATCGTGCTGCCGCCCCCGATCGTAGCGCCGCGGCCGATCGTGACCGGCGCGACCAGCACGCAATTCGAGCCGATCGACGCTCCGTCCTCGATCACCGTCCGATGCTTGTTCGCGCCGTCGTAATTCGCGGTGATCGAGCCGGCGCCGAAGTTGACGCCCGCGCCGAGCGTCGTATCTCCGATGTAGGCGAGATGATTGGCCTTCGACCCGCGGCCGATCGAGCTTGCCTTCACCTCGACGAAGTTGCCGATATGGACGTCGGCGGCAAGTGCGGCCCCCGGACGCAGCCGCGCATACGGACCGACGCGCGCATTCGCGCCGACCGCTGCGCCCTCGAGGTGCGAGTAGGGAAGGATCTCGGCGCCGGCTTCGACGATCGTGTCCTTCAGCACGCAATAGGCGCCGACCGCCGCGCCTTTGCCGAGCCGTACCGTGCCTTCGAACACGCAGCCGACATCGATTGCGACCTCGGCCTCGCACTCGAGCGTTCCGCGGATATCGATGCGATCGGGATCGGTGAGAAGGACACCGCCGTCGAGCAGCAGGTCTGCCTGCGCACGCTGATAGAGGCGCTCGAGCTCGGCCAGCTCGCGCATCGTATTGACGCCGAGCGTCTCGATCACGTTGGAGGAGCGCGTCGCCTCGACCTTCGTTCCCTCCTTGCGCGCGAGTGCGATGACGTCGGTCAGATAGTACTCACCGCTCGCGTTTCCTTTGCCGATCGCCGGCAGCCATCGCGCGAAGCATTCGGTCGGCGCCGCCATCACGCCGGTGTTGATTTCGCGAATCTTCCGCTGCTCGGCGGTCGCGTCCTTGTATTCGACGATCGCCTGCACTGCGCCTTGCGCATCGCGGACGATCCGTCCATAGCGCGCGGGGTCGTCGAGCTGGATGGTCAGGAGCGAAAGCGCGCCTTCATTTGCCGGCCGCAGCACCGCTTCGAGCGTCTCGGTGGTCACCAGCGGATCGGCGCCGAAGAGGACGAGCGTCACGCCGCGGCCGTTGAGTTGCGGCAGCGCCTGCGCCAACGCATGGCCGGTGCCCTGCGGCGGATCCTGCCGCGCCCAGTGCAGATCCTTGTCGGGGAAGCGTTCGCGCACCGCATCGCCGCCGTGACCGTATACGATGCAGATGCAATCGGGGCCGAGCTTGCGCGCGGTTTCGATGACGTGGCCGAGCAAGGGACGCCCGCCGAGCGGGTGCAGCACTTTCGGTACGCCTGAGCGCATCCGCTTGCCGTGACCCGCGGCGAGGATGGCGATATTGAGCGACGAAGGATGGGCAGCGGCCATCGGTCAAACGGATTTTACGCGAATGCGCTCTCGCGTATCCTCGCCGTGATGGGCGTCATCGCAGTGTTCAATCAGAAGGGCGGGGTCGGCAAGACGACGACGGCGCTCAACCTCCTCGCGACGATCGCCCAGCGCGGCCATCGGCCGCTCGGAATCGACCTCGATCCCCAGGCTCACCTCTCGCATATCTTCGGGCTCCAGCCGCGGCTCGCCGAGGACTCGATCTACAGCTTCTTCGTGCGCGGGTGCGCGCTCGCCGACGTCGCGCAGATCACGCGCAGCGGGGTCGTCGTGTGTCCGGCGCACCTGGAGCTCGCCAAGATCGACTCGCTGCTCGGCAAGAGCGTCAACGTGGTCACGAAGCTGCGCCATGCGTTGCACGACAGGCAGGCTGCGCCCGGCCCTGTCGTCATCGACTGCTCTCCGCTGCTCAATGTCCTGTCGCTGAACGCGATATTCGCGTGCGACGTTCTGCTGGTCCCGGTCTCCTGCGACTTCCTCTCGATGCGCAGCGCGCAGCAGGTCGAGCGCGCGCTGAACGCGCTCGAACCCGTCTTCAAGCGACGACTGCCTCGCCGCTATCTGCTGACACGCTACGACGCGCGGCGAAAGATGAGCGACGAGGTGGTGCAACAGATGATCTCCGCGTTCCGACCCGAAGACGTTTGTGAGACGCGAATCCACGAAAGCGTGAAGCTCGCGGAGAGCCCGGCGGTCGAGCTCGACGTCTTCAGGCATGCGCCCGGCAGCAAGGGCGCGCAAGACTACGAAGCGCTCGGCAACGAGCTAGTGCGTGCCGGTTTTGTGGGCTGACGGCGCCGCACTGATCAATCCGATCACATGCTCGACGTCGAGCGCATCGCTGCGTCGCGAAACGGACTGTTCGCGCCGTTCGATGATTTCGCAGCTGACGTACATTTGCCGCAGCCGCCGCTCGGCATCGTCGAGCGTCGCCGCCATGATCTGGATGTTGTCGACCCGCTGTCCCAATCGGGTGCGAATGTTGAAACCGTAGCGGATCATCGACGCCTCCCCTTCCTTCGCCCCGGCGCCGATGCTCCAAACGGGCGGAGGCGTCGCGGGTTGCTATGATAGATCAACAAGTTGCAGCAAATTACGCGCCCGTGAGCAAAGTGCCTTGAGCGCCCCCCGAAGAACCGCTTCCAGCTCGGGCGAAATCGACCGAGGCAGCGCTGTCATCGCGCGTGCGCTGGTCAATATGGGCCTAGTGAGCGCTCACCAGCCGTTCACGCTGGTCGCTTTGACGGGCGGCGTCTCGTCGGACGTTTATCGTGCAGATCTGCCGTCGAGCGCCGTCTGTGTGAAGCGAGCGCTTCCTAAGCTGAAGGTGGCCGCCGATTGGCGAGCACCGGTCGAGCGCAACCGCTGGGAGGTTGAATGGATGCGGATCGCCGCCGACGTCGTGCCGTCCGCCGTTCCGAAAATCCTGGGCGAAGATCGCGATGCGGGCTGTTTTGCGATGGCATTCTTGCCGCCCGAGCGCTATCCCGTCTGGAAGGCGCAACTGCTGGCCGGCCTGATCGATCGCACAACGGCGGTTGCGGTGGGTGACGCGCTCGGACGCATTCACGCGGCCACCGCCGGTCGCGACGACATCGCTGCGCGCTTTCCGACCGACGAGATCTTCTACGCGATCCGCCTCGAGCCGTATCTGGTCGCGACCGCTCGCGCACATCCCGATCTCGCAGCGCGCCTCCACGCGCTGGTCGAAGCCACGCGCTCGAGGAAGCACGTTCTAGTCCATGGCGACTTCAGTCCGAAGAACTTGCTGATCGGCCCCGAGGGTCCCGTGATTCTCGACGCCGAATGCGCGTGGTACGGCGATCCGGCTTTCGATCTGGCATTCGTGCTGAATCACCTGCTTCTGAAGGGCGCGTGCCGCCCGCAATGGCGCGAGCGCTACGCTGACGCGTACGCGGCGCTCGCCGGCGCTTACTTCGCGCACGTCGGCTGGGAATCGGTGACGAGCTGCAACGCGCGCACGGCCGCGCTGTTGCCGGCGCTGATGCTCGCGCGCATCGATGGGAAGTCTCCGGTCGAATACCTGACCGACGCCGCACAGCATGACGAGGTGCGGGCGTTTGCACGAGCGTTGTTGCTGAATCCCGCCACCGAAGTCGGCGAGATCGCGCGCCGGTGGTGCGCGACGTCGACATGCCCGTGACGCGCGGGGAGAAGCAAGGACGGACAGGTCTCGATGCGTGAAGCGATCGCTCACATCTCCGCGCGCCGCGTATGGGACTCGCGCGGCCGACCCACTGTCGAAGCCGAAGTCGCGCTCGCAAGCGGTGCACTGGGACGGGCGATTGCGCCAGCGGGTGCGTCGCGCGGATCTCGCGAGGCCATCGATCTGCGCGACGGCGGCTCGCGGTTCGGCGGCATGGATGTGCAAGGCGCGATCGCAAACGTCACAGGACCGATCGCGCGGACGCTCGCCGGCCGCGATCCCTATGACCAGGCGGGTATCGACGCGGCGCTGATCGCGCTGGACGGCTCGCCGAACAAGTCGCGGCTGGGCGGCAACGCGACGGTTGCGGTCTCCCTCGCCGTCGCGCACGCGGCAGCGGCGGCGCGCGGCGTTCCGCTGTGGCGCTATCTCGCGGGCAGTGGGCCCGTCTTACTGCCGATGCCCGAAATCCAGATCTTCGGCGGCGGGGCGCACGCGGGACGCCGGATCGATCTGCAGGATCTGATGGTCGTTCCGCTCGCCGCCGCGACGTTCGGCCAGGCGCTCGAGATGACAGCCGAGGTGTACCGCGCAGCGGGCGAACTGCTGCGCGACGCCGGCAAGCTGACCGGGGTCGCGGACGAAGGCGGCTGGTGGCCCGCGTTCGACAGCAACGAAGAAGCGCTGGCCATGCTGGTCCGCGCAATCGAGCGGGCGGGCTTCGATCCGGGCGGTGATCTTGCCATTGCGCTCGACGTCGCCGCGTCGGAATTCGGCCGCAACGGAGTCTACCGTCTCGGTTTGGAGCGCCGCGCGCTCGATACCGAAGCGATGATCGCGCTTCTACTCGATTGGCTCGATCGCTATCCGATCGTCTCGATCGAGGATCCGCTCGCCGAAGACGACCGCGACGGCTGGATCGCGTTCGCGCGAGCGGCCGCTTCACGCGTCGAGATCGTCGGCGACGATTACCTGACGACCGATGCGGAGCGGGTGCGCGTTGCGGCCACGCAGCGCGCGTGCAATGCGGTGCTCATCAAGCCGAATCAAGCCGGGACACTCACGGAGACGCTGTCCGCGCTGCGCGCCGGAAAAGATGCAGGATTCGCGACGATCGTTTCTGCGCGCTCGGGCGAGACCGAGGACCTCTCGATCGTCCATCTGGCTGTCGGCTGGAATGCCGGTCGCCTCAAGGTCGGTTCGTTCGTCCGCTCCGAGCGGATGGCGAAATGGAATGAAGGGCTGCGGATCGAGGAAGCGCTGGGAGAGCACGCGCGATTCGCGGGACATGGCAGGCTGCTGCGCGCGCGCCGCCAACCGTAGGACCCGCGTCGACCGCGGCCTTGGAAACCGGAGCGCGCGGGCCGCGTGTTCACCGCGCGAGCCCCGGCACAGACGCCGCGGCGGGAACTCGTTAGAATGGGTGCCCCCGGCCGCGGCTCGACGCCCGCCGGCCCACCACGCGGGTAGGTCGCTGCCCGAACCTCGCTCGAATGTTCGCACGTCGCACCCCCGCGCCCCGAGGAGATCTCCGATGCCCAGTCTGAACGTCAACGGTCGCGTCCTTCAGCATGACGCGGAGCCGGACACGCCACTGCTTTGGGTGCTGCGCGAGCAGCTCCGGCTTACCGGTACGAAGTACGGTTGCGGTATCGCCCAGTGTGGTGCATGCACCGTGCACATCGACGGCGCGGCGATGCGCAGCTGCGTGCTTCCCGTATCGTCGGTCGCGCCCACCGCGAAGATCGTGACGATCGAAGGATTGTCGGCGAACGGCTCGCATCCGGTGCAGAAGGCATGGGTCGCGCTCGACGTGCCGCAGTGCGGCTTCTGCCAATCCGGAATGATCATGGCCGCTGCCGCCCTGCTCAAGCAGAAACCGAAGCCGAGCGACGCCGACATCGATACGGCGATGACCAACATCTGCCGATGCGGGACGTACAACCGCGTACGCGCGGCGATCAAGGCCGCCGCGCAAGGCGGTGCCATCAAGGCCGCAGGGCTCGGGATTCAACATGCCGACGGGAGCACATCATGACGATCCAACTCTCACGGCGTCAGTTCCTCGGCGCGTCGTCGGCTGTTGCGGGCAGTCTCGTCGTCGGCTTCCACATTCCGTTCGCCTCCGTCGCATCGGCCGAGGGCCCGGCGACGAACGAGATCAATGCCTGGGTCGTCGTGCGGCCCGACGATACGGTCGTGATTCGCATCGCGCGCTCCGAGATGGGTCAGGGAACGCTGACCGGCCTCGCCCAGCTCGTCGCCGAAGAGCTCGAATGCGACTGGGCCAAAGTGAAAACCGAATACCCGACGCCCGGCGAGAACCTCGCGCGCAACCGTGTATGGGGCAACTTTTCGACCGGCGGTAGCCGCGGCATTCGCGATTCGAACGAGTACGTACGCAAGGGCGGCGCGACGGCGCGCCTGATGCTGGTGCAGGCGGCCGCGAACGACTGGAAGGTGCCGGCATCCGAATGCACGGTCGAGAAAGGGGTCATCACACACAAGGCGACCAAGCGCAAAACGACCTACGGCAAGGTCGCTGCGGCCGCGGCGAAGATCGCGCCGCCGACGGAAGTCACCCTCAAGGATCCGAAGGACTGGAAGATCGCCGGCAAGCGGCTCGCGCGCCTCGACACCGTCGACAAGACGACGGGCAAGCAGATCTACGGAATGGACCTCGTTCTTCCCGGAATGCTCAACGCGGCGATCAAGGATTGCCCGGTGTTCGGCGGCAGGGTGAAGAGCTTCGATGCGGCCGTCGCGATGAAGCGGCCGGGCGTCAAGAAGGTCGTCCACGTCGGCGACTCCGCGGTCGCCGTGGTCGCCGACACCTGGTGGCATGCGAAGACCGCACTCGATGCGATGCCGATCGAATGGGACTACGGCCCGAATGCCGACGCGTCGAGCGCCAAGTTCGCGGAAGTGCTCAAGGCCGGGCTCGATGCGACCGACGCCGTCGTCGGCAATGAAGTCGGCAACGCTCGCTCAGCGCTCGCCGCGGCGCCGCGCAAGATCGAGGCGGTCTATTCGTATCCGCACCAGAACCACGCGACGATGGAGGTGATGAACGCGACCGTGCGCTGGACGCCGGAGCGTTGCGAAGTATGGACGCCGACGCAGAACGGTGAGGCTGCGCTCGCGGCGGCGTCCGAGGCAGCGGGACTACCGCTCGCGAAGTGCGACGTCCACAAGTTGCTGCTCGGCGGCGGATTCGGCCGTCGCGGCGCTGTTCACGACTGGGTGACGCAGGCGGTGCTGATCGCGAAGGAAATGCCGGGCACGCCGGTGAAGCTCATCTGGACGCGCGAAGAGGACATGACGCACGGCCGCTATCACCCGGTGACGCAATGCAAGCTGACTGCCGGGGTCGATGCCGACGGCAACGTCACTGCGCTGCACATGCGCATCTCGGGACAGTCGATCGTCGCCGCGATCTTTCCGGCGAACATCAAGGACGGCAAGGATCCGGTCGTCTTCCAGGGCTTGAATCCGCCGGGACCGGAGGCGTCGATCGGTTACACGGCGATTCCGAACCTGCTGATCGATCACGCGATGCGCAATCCGCACGTGCCGCCGGGGTTCTGGCGCGGCGTGAATCTGAATCAGAACACGATCTATCTCGAATGCTTCATCGACGAGATCGCCCACGCGACCGACCAGGATCCGCTCGCGCTGCGCCGGAAATTGTTGGCGAAGAGTCCGAAGCACCTCGGCGTGCTCAATGCCGTCGCGGAACGCGCCGGGTGGGGCAAACCGGCGCCGGCTGGCGTCTATCGCGGCCTCGCGCAGACGATGGGCTTCGGCAGTTATGTCGCCGCTTGCGCTGAGGTTTCGGTGAGCCCTGGTGGCACGCTCAAGATCCACAGAATCGTCGCGGCGACCGACTCCGGGCATGCGGTCAATCCGCAACAGATCGAGGCGCAGGTCGAGGGGTCGTTCGTGTATGGCTTGTCGGCAGCGCTTTACGGCGAATGCACGGTGAAGAATGGACGGATCGAGCAGACGAACTTCGACACGTATCGTGCGCTGCGCATGGACGAGATGCCTGCCGTCGAGACGATCGTCATGCCGACGGGTGGATTCTGGGGTGGCGTCGGCGAGCCGACGATCGCCGTCGCGGCCCCGGCGGTGCTCAACGCGATCTTCGCCGCGACAGGGAAGCGGATTCGCAACCTCCCGCTCAAGGATCAGGATCTGAAGAAGGCGTAGAAACACTTCGCGCCCCCCCGGTCGCCCGTGCGCCGACGGATCGCGCGGCGGCCGGGATCTCGCCATGCATCGTTCAATCCAGAGTACTCCGATCCTCGAGTCGGTTCTGACGTGTCCCTGTTGCGGGACATCCGCGTCCGAGACCATGCCGACGAACGCGTGCATCCATTTCTACGAGTGCACCGGGTGCCACACCCTGCTTCGGCCGAAGCCCGGCGATTGCTGCGTGTTCTGCTCGTACGGCTCGGTAAAGTGTCCGCCGGTTCAGCAGGAGGCGCTCGGCTGCTGTTCGGAGGTCGCGGGGCCCGGCTGACGCCGGGTGGTCAAGCCAGCAGGAAGTCAGCGAGTTCCGCGAAGCCCGCGCCGGCTTGGCTTCGGGTGACGAATGCCGGCAGCGTCGCGATCCGATCGGCGAACGCGCGCACGTTCGCGACGCCGACGGCGTTCGGAAAGTACGCGAACATCGGCGCATCGTTCGGCGAATCACCGGCGAAGACGAAGCGTCCCCGCTCGGCATCGAGGTCGATGCGGAAGAGCTCGCTGAGCGCAGTCCGCGTCATCGACAGCTTGTCGAACGCGCCGAACCAGCCGTTCACATGAATCGAGCTGACCTTCGCCGTCAGGCCTTCGGCCTGCATCAGCGCGACGATCCGGTCGACCGCTTCTCGCGGAAGCGGTGTCACGTCCTCGCAGTAATCGATCGCGAGATCGGATTCGCGATAGCGTTGATCGGACGCGAGCGCACTCCCCGGGACCGCCGCGAGGATACGCTCGCCGATCGTCGCCAGTCGCTCGCGATTCGCGCTGCGCGTCGCTTCGTCCACGGCGAAGCGCCGGACGAGCGTCTTCGAGGCGTCGTCGTGGCGCATGTAGAACGCGCCGTTCTCGCCGACCACGGCGTCGACGGGCCACATCCTCGCGATGTGGTCGCACCAGCCAGCGGGACGTCCGGTGATCGGAATCACGAGACGGCCCGCGCTGCGCAGCCGCTCCATCGCGGCATAGGCGGCGGCACCGATCCGGCCCTGCGTCGAAAGCGTGTCGTCGATGTCGGTCAGCACGCCGCGAATCGCGCGCCGCGTCGCGTCCGGCATCATCGCAAGAGGCTGCATCGTCATCGGCTCGCCCGATTGGGAACGCGTGATACGTCCATCGATGTCGGACGCGCGGCGGCGGTCACGAACGCGCCGATCCGCCGCCGCTCGGCGTCGTTCATTCCTATCCCGCATTTGGTCCTTCGCCACAGCACGTCGTCGCCCGTGCAGGCCCATTCATGGCGAACGAAATACGTGACCTCGGCTTCGGTAAGATCGTGCCCGAAGTCTTCACCGAGGTCCGCCAATTCGCGCGCGTCGCCGAGAATCGCCGTCGCGCACGTACCGTGGCGGTGCGCAAGCGCGCGCAACAGCGATGCGGGCAGCTTCGCATAGCGCTTGCCGAGCTCGGCGATCCACGCGGTCAAGCCTCCGGCCGGCAAATCGCCCCCGGGGAGCACCGCTCGCGCCGTCCATTGCGGCTTGAGCGGCGGCAGATAGCGCGCGATGTGTTCGAGCGCCTGCTCGGCGAGCTTGCGATACGTCGTGATCTTGCCGCCGTAGATCGACAGCATCGGCGCGCCGCCGTGCGTTCCCGTATCGATCTCGAATACGTAATCGCGGGTGATCTCGGAGGGATCGGCGGAGCCATCGTCGTAGAGCGGGCGCACGCCGCTGTAAGTCCACACGATATCGCTGCGACCGAGAGGCCGCGCGAGGTAGGTGTTCGCGAGCTCGAACAGATAGTCGATCTCGGCCGGGTCGATCCGCGGCACCTCGTACGCTTCGACAGCGATATCGGTCGTCCCGATGAGCGAATAGCGTTCCTGGTACGGGATCACGAACACGATTCGCTTGTCGGCGTTTTGCAGAATGTACGCGTGGTCCTCGTCGTGGATTCGAGGCACGACGATGTGGCTGCCTTTGACGTGGCGGACATTCTCCTTCGACTTGAAGCCGTTGATCGCTTCCCGTACGGCTTTCACGGAGTTGCCCGTCGCGTTGACGATCGTTTTGGCGCTGACCTCGCGCGCGCCCTGGGGCGTCTCGAGCGTCACGCGCCACGACGGGCCGCCGCTGCCGTGTTGTCTCTCTGCCGCCGTGAGCCGCGTGTGGACGTGCACCTCTGCGCCGCGATCGCGCGCATCCATCGTGTTGAACACGACGAGCCGCGCGTCGTCGACTCGCGCGTCCGAATAGACGAACCCCTTGCGGAACTTCGGCTTGAGTCCCGCACCCCATTTCGATGACGCGAGATCGACGCTGAACGATGCGGGCAGCGTTTCGCGTTTTCCCAGATGATCATAAAGAAACAGTCCTGCACGCAGCATCCACGCGGGCCGGAGGTGGGGTTCGTGCGGGAGGACGAACTGGAGCGGCTGGACGATGTGCGGCGCCTGGTGAAGGACGACTTCACGCTCGGCGAGCGCTTCGTGCACGAGGCGAAATTCGTATTGCTCGAGATAACGGAGACCGCCGTGAATCAGCTTCGTGCTCCACTGCGAGGTCGCCGACGCGAGGTCGCCCTTCTCGACGATGAGCACGCGCAGCCCGCGGCCTGCGGCGTCGCGGGCAATGCCGGCGCCGTTGATTCCGGCGCCGACGACGAGAAGGTCGTATTCTGGGTCGGGAGTGGACATCCGGCAGGCTCTAGGCGGCCTTCACGTCCGATTCTAGCGCAGCGTGAGTGCGGGCTTACGCCCGGCAGCCGCGACGTTGCGCTACCATCGCGGCTTTCCTGTCGTCCGCCTTGCAAGGGAGATCCGATGAAAACCGTCGCCGAGATCGACAAGCTCGTTCCCGACATGAAAGCGTGGCGCCATTACATCCACGCGCATCCGGAGACGGCGTTCGAGGAGAGCTCTACGTCGGCGTTTGTGGCCGACAAGCTGCGCTCGTTCGGCCTCGACGTTCACACGGGCCTTGCGACGACCGGACTCGTCGGCGTCCTCCGCAGCGGATCGGGCAAAGCTGCAATCGGACTGCGCGCCGATCTCGACGCACTGCACATCCACGAGAAGACGGGCGTCGCGCACGCGTCGACGGTCGCCGGCAAGATGCACGCATGCGGGCACGACGGTCACACCGCGATGCTGCTGGGCGCCGCAGCGGCGCTCGCCCGCAACAAGGGTTTCGACGGCACGCTCTATTTCATCTTCCAGCCGGCCGAGGAAAACGAGGGCGGTGGCCGCGTGATGGTGGAACAAGGTCTTTTCGAGCGATTTCCGATGCGTGCCGTCTATGGCATGCACAACTGGCCGCTTCTGCCCGAGGGCACGTTTGCAATGCGCGTAGGACCGTTGATGGGCGCATTCGACATCTTCGAGATCGTCGCAACGGGCAAGGGCGCGCATGCAGCCATGCCCAACACAGGCAAGGATCCGATGCTCTTCGCGGCGCATGCGATCGGCGCGCTGCAGACGATCGTCGCGCGCAATTTGCATCCGCTCGACGCGGGTGTGGTAAGCGTCACGCAAGTGCACGGCGGCGACACGTGGAACGTCATTCCGCAGGAAGTCGTGCTGCGCGGCACCGTTCGGACGTTCAATGCCGCGGTCCAGGATCTCATCGAGAGGCGGATGCGCGAAATCGTCGCGGGCGCCGCCGCGATGTTCGACATGAGCGCAACAGTGCGTTATGAGCGCCGCTATCCGGCCACGGTGAACGCAAAGGAAGAGACGCAACACGCGATCGCCGCCGCGACCGCCGTCGTCGGTGCAGCGAATGTCGACACCGATCCGCAGCCGAACATGGGGAGCGAGGACTTCGCGTTCATGCTGCAGGCAAAGCCCGGGTGCTACGTCTGGCTCGGTGCCGGCCGCGGACCCGAGACACCGAACGTGCACAACCCGCACTACGATTTCAACGACGATGTGCTCGCGATCGGCGCGAGCTATTGGGTCACGCTCGCGCGCCAGCAACTGGCGGCCTGACGAAGCGCCGACTCTGCTTCGCGATCACCGACGCGGCAGGCGCCCGCGTTGACATCGCGGCGCGGCTCGCGGCCGTGCTACGCGCGGTGGCGCATCTTGCGGATCGCCTCGAGCTGGGCGAGCGCGACCGCGAGCTCCGCTTCGGCGGACGCGATCTCCTCGCGCGAAGTCTTGTTCTGCATCGCTTCCTCGGCGGCTTTTTTCGCCGCCTGCGCCGAAGCTTCGTCGAGATCCTTCGCACGGATCGCGGTGTCGGCGAGCACCGTCACGCGGTGCGGCTGCACCTCGAGGAACCCACCCTGCACGAACACGAGCTCGTCGTTCGCCTGTCCCGGAATCTTGATGCGAACCGCCCCCGGCTTGATCTGCGTGAGCAGCGGCGTATGGCGCGGGTAGATGCCGAGCTCGCCCAGCACGCCGGGGAGCACGACGAACTCGGCGTCCCCGGAGAAGATCTGCTCCTCGGCGCTGACGACGTCGACGCGAATCGTATTGGCCATGACGGATCAGTCCTTGACGTCGGAGCCGCGCATCACTGCAGCGTCTTCGCCTTCTCGAAAGCTTCCTCGATCGGGCCGACCATGTAGAACGCCTGCTCGGGCAGCGCGTCGCATTCGCCGTCGACGATCATCTTGAAGCCCTTGATCGTCTCCTTGAGCGCAACGTACTTGCCGGGCGACCCGGTGAACGCCTCCGCGACCGTGAAAGGCTGCGACAGGAAGCGCTGGATCTTGCGCGCGCGGGCGACGACCAGCTTGTCCTCCGGCGAGAGCTCGTCCATGCCGAGAATCGCAATGATGTCGCGCAATTCCTTGTAGCGCTGCAGCACCGATTGCACCGAGCGCGTCACGCCGTAGTGCTCGGGGCCGATCACGTTCGGATCGATCTGGCGTGATGTCGAATCGAGCGGATCCACTGCCGGGTAGATGCCGAGCGACGCGATGTCACGCGAGAGAACGACCGTTGCGTCCAGGTGCCCGAAGGTCGTCGCCGGCGAGGGGTCCGTCAGGTCGTCCGCGGGGACGTAGATCGCCTGGATCGAGGTGATCGAGCCGGTCTTCGTCGACGTAATCCGTTCTTGAAGCCGGCCCATCTCCTCGGCGAGCGTCGGCTGGTAGCCCACCGCAGAGGGCATCCGCCCGAGCAGCGCCGACACTTCGGTGCCCGCGAGCGTGAAACGATAGATGTTATCGATGAACAGCAGCACGTCGCGGCCTTCGTCGCGGAACGATTCCGCAATCGTCAGCCCGGTCAAGCCGACGCGCAGCCGGTTGCCCGGCGGCTCGTTCATCTGCCCGTACACCATCGCAACCTTCGACTTCGTGAAATCGCTCTTGTTGACTACGCCGGCTTCGATCATCTCGTGATAGAAGTCGTTACCCTCGCGCGTGCGCTCGCCGACGCCCGCGAACACCGAGAGACCCGAGTGCGCGGTCGCGATGTTGTTGATCAGCTCCATCATCGTCACCGTCTTGCCCACGCCCGCGCCGCCGAAGAGACCGACCTTGCCCCCCTTTGCGAACGGGCAGATCAGGTCGATCACCTTGATGCCGGTCTCGAGCAGCTCCTGCGACGGCGACAGCTCCTCGAACTCGGGCGCTTCGCGGTGGATCGACATCTCCTTGTCGGCATTGATCGGGCCGCACTCGTCGATCGGCCGGCCGAGCACGTCCATGATGCGGCCGAGTGTCCTGCCGCCGACGGGCACCGTGATCGGCTCGCCTGTATTGACGACCTTCATTCCGCGGCGCAAGCCGTCGGAGCTGCCCTTTCCAGCACATTGGGATCCTAAGCTTAGAATTCCACGTGGACAAGTTGTCGCG
>JADMIO010634676.1_pt1 | contig 13490 bp, 14 predicted proteins | sample 8958161 | NCBI WGS metagenome assembly JADMIO01 (sample SAMN16585339, study PRJNA669376) | soil metagenome | isolation source: Crop rotation soil | place: USA: Cullars Rotation, Alabama | collected 2011 | reverse complement strand
CGCGACTTCAAGTCACGTGAATTCCAAGCTTCGGATCCCACTGTGCTGGAAAGTCCGCGCGCAGATCGAGGACACGACCTCGGACTACGACCGTGAGAAGCTGCAGGAGCGCCTGGCCAAGCTCGTCGGCGGTGTCGCGGTCATCAAGGTCGGCGCGGCGACCGAGACGGAGATGAAGGAGAAGAAGGCGCGCGTCGAGGACGCGATGCACGCCACCAAGGCGGCGGTCGAGGAAGGCATCGTTCCCGGCGGCGGCGTGGCGCTCGTGCGCGCCGGCAAGGCGCTCGAGGGCCTCAAGCTCGAAGGCGACCAGAAGGTCGGCCTCGAGATCATCCGCCGGGCGATCGAAGAGCCGATGCGGTGGATCGCGACCAACGCCGGTCAGGAAGGCTCGATCATCGTGTCCAAGGTCAAGGAGCAGAAGAACCAGGACGACGGGTTCAATGCGGCGACCGAGACCTACGAGGACCTGGTGAAGGCGGGCGTCATCGATCCGGCGAAGGTGGTCCGCAGCGCGCTCCAGAACGCCTCGTCGATCGCCTCGCTGCTGCTCACGACCGAAGCGCTCGTCTCCGAAATCCCCGAGGAGAAGAAGGACGCCGGCCACTCACACGGCGGCGCGCCCGGCATGGGCGGGATGTACTAAGCCAATCGTGAATCGTTGAATTGTGAATCTTGAGTTTTAATTCATGGTTCTTGATTCGTGATTCGTGAACGTTTCGGGGTTCACACCGAACACAAAGCGAGGCGGGCCGTCAGGTCCGCCTCGTTGTGTTTCTGGCCATTCACGATTCGCGATTCACGATTCCTGATTACCTCGTGCCGATCGGCTGCCCTTTCTCGTTGACGTCGATCGTCTTGACCGGGCCCATCCCGATAATCTGCACGATCACATCCTCGTCCTTGGCGCCGTCGTAATGATGCACGCCGGCGGGGTGGAGCATGAACGAGCCGGTTTTCATCGCGGCAGTCTTGTTCTTGTCGAAGATGTCGCCCTCTCCCGACCACCACGTTCCTTTGATGACCGTGACGAGCCGATCCTGATCGTGGAAGTGCGGCTTGCTCATCTCGCCGGGCTTGAAGCGGCGGCGGATGGCATAGAGGCCGGGCTTGGCCGGATCGCCGAACACCGTCATCTGTACCGCGTTGCCGAGCAAGGCTTCCGCCGCCTCCGGCTGCATCCGCCGATGGTCCGCATTGACCAGCGCTGGCGCCGATTGCTGGGCACGGCCAACCAGAGACGGAGCGATCAAGAGAAGCGCTCCCACCGCGGCAGTCGTCCATCGAGTACTCAGAACGGGCATTCGGCGGTCTCCTTTGTGGCCTGAGATATTACGCCGTCGTCAGTGCAGATTAAAAGCAACGGTCACCGTCATCACCACCGGCACCGGCTGACCGTTGAGCAGCGTCGGCGTGAAACGCCACTGCCGCACGGCGTCGACCGCCGCCTGATCCAGCAGCGGAATCGACCGCAGCACCTTGAGGTCACGGACGTTGCCGTCCTCGCCAATCACCGCTTCCAGAATCACGACGCCGCTGACCCGCGCCGACTGCGCGATCGGCGGGTAGATCGGCCGCACATCGTGTGTTCGCATCGGCGCGCTGATGGCACCGCCAACGCGGACAGGGCCCGCCACGGGCGGTGACGGTGGCGGCGGTGGCGGCTCGACGGACGCGACAGGCACCGAACCGATCCCCGCTACGAGTGCGCCATCCAGCGGAGACGGCACGTCGGCGATCGTCCGCGGCGAGGTCTCCGGCAGTACCCCGTTCTGCGCCTCCAAAGGCGCAGCGTCGGGAGACGGCGGCGCCTGGTCGCGCCGCTGCACGCGCGGAGCCGGCGGCGGTTCCGCCGGCAGGGCGGGTTTGACGATCAGAAACTCAGAAGCGCGCCGCGGTTCGGGGAGCGCGTCCGTGGCGATGACGGTGCGCACGACGACGGCGCACGCCAACAGAGAGTGCGCGACGATTGAGAAGAGGATCGTGTAGGTCCGCATCAGGCCTCCTAGCCTTGTCAGGAGAGGCCTCGCCGGCGTGGCCCGATAACACGTTCGACACCGGCGCCGTGCGCCGGTTCCCCGCGTGTCGAAAGGGCGAGCCACGAAACAGGTCGGGCCGCCCACAGGCGGCCCGAACGTTTGCACGGAATGAGGAAAGGGCCGGGGTCGGCCGCGGCAGCCTATTTCGTCTCGTTGTAGATCAACTGGAAATTGGCCTTGTCGCGCACCGCGTTGGGCATCGTGTTGTAGCCGGTGTATTTCGCCGGAACCTTCCACGAACCGGCCGCCTCGTCGATCGTCTTGCCGGCCTTTTTCTGATCCTGTGCGTGCGCGACGTAATCGCGCACGAAACCGATGTATTCCCGCAGGTCGGCGCGCGTCGACGTCGTGTTGTTGTGGCCGTTGACCAGCACGTCGATGTTGTTCTTGTCGGCGAAGTCGGCCGCCTTCGTCAGCGTCCCGGCGTACTCGACGCCGCTGCCGCCGTTGTTCAAGTCCATGCCGGGGACACCCTTGTTGGGAAACACGTCCGCCATGTGCATCACGCGCAGGGCCGGAAACACGACAAAGGTATCGCCGTTGGTATGGGCACGGCCAAAGTAGTAGAGATCGATCTGCTCGGCGCCGCGGCCGATCGTCATCTTGTCCTTATAGGTCCGCTTCGGCATCCCCTTGCCCTTGTTCTGGGTGAAGATGTTCGGCGGCGGACCGCCAGCCGGCGGCGCCACGAACGACGCCGGGCGCATCGACTCCATGTTCTTCTTCGTGTTCTCGTGCGCGACGATGTCGACGTTGGCGGGGAACTCGACGTTGCCGCTGACGTGATCGCCATGCGTGTGCGTGTTGATGATCATCGTCACCGGCTTGTCGGTCACGCTCTTGATCTTGTCGAGCAGTGGCTGGCCCCAGCCGGGATTCTTCGTGTCGACGACGACCACGCCGCTGCTCGTAATGAAGACGGAGCTGTTGCCGCCGCCGCCCTTCATCACGTACAGGTTGTCCTTGGACCTTGTCGACCTCCACCACCTGCGCCTGCTGTCCTGCCGGGGGCTGCTGGAACGCGGCCGCCGAGATCGACAGCACGCCGATCGCGAGCAGCCCGCCAAGAACCATTCGTCTCCTCACCGTGTCCTTCCTCTGGCGGAGATGATACTCGTTTGCACCACGCGGCTGCGCCGTCCGGCCGGCGGCCCGACGCGTCGCGCCATCACTTGAAATAGTCCGGTTCGTTGCCCGCCTTCCATTTGATGTTGCAGCCGATGCTCGCCTTCTGCAGCGCCGGCACCGGCCGTCCGGCGAGAAGGGCATCGATGGCCGCACGCAGATCGGCACCCGTTGAAGGGATGTTATTGCCCGGGCGGCTGTCATCCGCCTGTCCCCGATACACGAGCCGCCCCTCCCCGTCGAAGAGGAACAGGTCGGGCGTGCACGCGGCGCGAAACGCCTTCGCCACCTGCTGCGCTTCGTCGAACAGGTACGGGAAGGTATAGCCGGCCTCCTGCGCCTCCTGCTTCATCCCTTCCGGTCCATCCTGCGGAAACGCGCCGACGTCGTTGGACATGATGCCCACCACGCCGAGACCGCGCGGCTGATAGTCGCTGGCGATACGCGCCAGCTCCTGCCGCACGTGGCGGACGAACGGGCAATGGTTGCAGATGAAGGCGACGAGCAGCCCCTGTTTTCCGCGGACGTCGTCGGAAGACACCTGGCGGCCGTTGAAGTCAGGCAGGCGAAAGCTCGGAAGCGCCGTGCCGAGGTCGAGCATCGTCGATGGCGTTGCAGGCATAGGGACAGAGGATACCCGAAGGCGGCGTAAAATTCCCCCGTGCGTCGCATCCCGATCGCCCTGAGCCTGCTGTGCGCGGCCGTCGCCCTGGCGCCGCCGGTTGCCGCGCAGGTCGACGACATGCTGTTCGACGCCATCACCCACCCGGCGATTGCGTACGTGACGACGCCGCTGCAGGATCCGGTCGCGCGGTTGACCGCGCGTCTGCGCGCCGGCTCGGCGCATCTCGACTACGACCGCAGTGGAGGCGGCTATCTGCGTTCCGTGCTGGCCGGACTTGGCGTCCCCATCGAATCGCAGATGGCCGTGTTCTCGAAAACCAGCCTGCAGTCGTCGGTCATCGCCTCCGGCAATCCGCGCTCGATCTTCTTCACCGACGATGTGGCGGTCGCCTGGCCGCGCGGCGGCTTCATCGAGATCGCCGCGCACGATCCGCAACAAGGTGTCCAGTTCTACATGCTCGAACAGCGGGAAATCGACAAGCCTGAATTCCTTCGTCCCGAGTCGTTCAGACCCGGCGGCGCATGCCTCGCCTGCCATCAGGCGTTCGCGACGCTCGGCGTCCCCGGCATGCTGGCGCGCAGCGTCGCGGCCGGACGCGACGGACGGCTGTTGCCGCAACTGGCCAACTACATCACCGACGATCGGAGCCCGCTCGAGGAGCGATGGGCGGGCTGGTACGTCACGGGTCGAACGGGGACGGTACGGCATCTCGGCAACCCCGACACCGTCACCGCTCGTGATGGGGCTCTCCTCCTCAATGCTCACGCGACCGCCGTGGAATCGTTAGCGGGCACGCTCGACCTGACCGGCTACCTGACGCCGTACAGCGACGTCGCCGCACTGCTTGTGTTCGATCATCAGACGCGTCTGGTCAACCTGCTGACGCGGGTGGGATGGGCGGTCCGCATCGCCACAGCCGACAAGCTCGATGCGGAGAAGGTGGCGCGTGAAACGGCGGCCGAACTCGCCGACGCGATGCTGTTCGTCGACGAGGCACCGCTGCCGGGCAGGATCGAGAGCACGTCGGGTTTCGTGCGTGCATTCGAATCGCGCGGTCCCGCCGACGCGAAAGGGCGCTCGCTGCGGCAGCTCGATCTGACGCGGCGGCTGATGCGCTATCCGTGCAGCTACATGATCTACTCGGCGGCGTTTTCCAATCTGCCGCCGGCCGCGCGCGACGCGGTCTACGCGCGGATGTGGCGCATCCTTTCCGGCGCCGAGAGCGGCCCGCGGTACGCTCGCCTCTCGGCCGCCGATCGCCGCGCGATCGTCGAGATCCTGCGAGACACCAAACCGGACCTGCCCGCCTACTTCGCGCTGCCGTGACCAGCGGGCGCGATCATCACCACGTGTACGTGGTGTATCTCCGCAACCCTAAAGGCGACGGACGCGCGGGATATTACGTCGGGATGACGGGACTGACGCCCGAGGAGCGCTTCGCCAATCACAAGCGGGGCGTGAAAGCGTCAACGGTCGTCCGGCGCTGCGGAGAGCGGCTCGTGCCACGGCTCTACGCGCACCTGAACCCCATGTCGTACGAAGAGGCCGTCAGGATGGAACAGGAGCTGGCCGACAAGCTGCGCGCGGAGGGGTATCAGGTGTTCGGCGGACACTGAGCCGCGATTTGGAATCTTGAATCTTGAATCTTGAATCTGGAATCTTGATTCTTGATTGCTGATTCTTGATTACTGATTCTCGATTCGGGAATCCGTGACGGGCTCCGTTCGAGAATCAAAAATCAACAATCACGGTCCAAGCAAATCAAGAATCAAGAATCAAGAATCAAGATTGCGTCGTCATCTCGTAATCACGCCGCAGGCGATGCGGCCGCCGGCGTTTCCCGCGGGGTCGGTCGTGTAGTCGTCGCCCATCGCGTGCAGCACCAGCGCTGCGCCATCGGCGTCGAACAACGACTTCGCACCCGAGGTCAGGCTCACGCTCGTATCGAGCACTTCGACCGACAGCTTGCCGTCCGCCGGCACGGAGACGTTCGGCATGTCGCCGGCGTGAGGGCCACCAGTGGCCATCAGTCCGTGTTTCATCATCGTCGGATTGAAATGCCCGCCGGCGGTCATGAAGTCGGGCGGGTCGCACTTGCCCGTGGTGTGGATATGGAACGCGTGCGCCCCTGGGGCGACGCCCTGCAGATCCGCTTTGATGAGGACGCCGGCCGACGACTCGCGCAGCGTCGCCTCGCCAAGCGTTTTCCCCTGCGCATCTTTCAGCGTGGCGCGGGCAGTGGCAGCGGCCCCGGCGACCGACGGCGCCTGCGTTACCGGCGCCTGCGCACCGACGCTGCCTGCCAGACACAGCAGGCCACACGAGACTGCCCCTGCAAAGAAGACGAATTTGGTCATGGGTAGAGCGTAGGACGGAAAAGATCGCTGGAGCAAGCCGGACGTGCGTGCGGCCGGCGAGCACGCGTCCGCGCCGGAGGCGCGGACGCGTCTTGATGCGGCTACTACCGCAGCGTGAAGGTGAGCTCGATCGTGACGAGCACGGCGACCGGTTGGCCGAGTCGCGTTCCGGGCCGGAAACGCCACTGCTTCGCCGCTTTGATGGCTTCCTGATCGAGACCAAAGGCCGAGTCGAGTGACTTGACGACCTGCACGTTGCCGACGCTTCCGTCAGGGAGCACGACACACTCGAGCAATACGGTGCCCTGAACTTTGGCGCGCATCGCCTCCGCGGTGTACTGCGGTTTGACCTCGCGCTCGACACGCGGCAGATCGACGCCGTTGCCGGGACGGAACACACCGCCGCCGGTGCCGCCGCCGGTGCCCTGGCCGAGACCCGACCCTTGCCCCTGACCGATGCCGGTGCCGGTGCCCGTACCCGCGCCTCCGGCCGTACCGACGCCTTGCGACGCGGAGTCCTGATTCGACTCGATCGCACCGGGCGTCGTTTGCGTCGCCGCGGCAAGCGTCTGCGCCGGAATATTCAGCTCTTCCTGTTTCGGCGGCTCCGGCTTGGGAGGCTCGGGTGTCGGTTCGGGCGGCTTGACGGCCGGAACGGTAATTTTCTCCTTGCCGGGAAGTTCGGCCTTTTTCGGCGGCTCGGGCGTGCTGTTGCCACCGCCACCGCCGCCGCCACCGGGGCCGGGCTCGGACAACCAGACAATCTGATCCGAAAGGCGGTCGGGAAGTACGGCCTGGTAGACCTGCTTCGGCAGCAGGCGCCCGAGCAGCAGGATCAACCCGAGCAACGCGATATGGGTGATGACCGAAGCACCAAGGGCGCCGCCGATGCGCTTCTGCTGCTGCTCGAAGGAGAAGTGGATTTCGACGGGACCGTCGCCGGTCGGCCGTACGGTGAGGTGCTCTGAAGAGTCGGCGGACTCAGGCTTTGGTTGTTGACTCGTCATGACCGCCGCAGAAGTTTCGGAATGGCCCATTTTCCCCGAGCACCCTCAAGGCTGCAAGCTGCAAAACGGATACCTCAACAACCGTTCACCGTTTCAGTCGGTTTTGCACCATTAGACGCCAGCACCGCCGAAAATGGCCGCCCCTGGTGAGCGCGGCATTACGGGATCTGTCACGACCCGGTCCATTCGCCCTGGGCGACGCGGCTTGCCCCGGCCCGCGTCAACAGTTCCTGTGCGCGGGTGACAAACGCGGCGTCCACATGCCCGCCAACGAGAATAGCGCCGCCCGCGATGCGCTGTTCCCACTGTTCGGCGTCGGCGCGCGCGAGACCCGCCGACTGCAGCGTGCGAACGAGGCCGCCTCCGACATGCCCCGCCGCTTCGCCGAGACCGGCGGCCAGCGGGCCGTCGGCGACGAGCGGCCCGATGCCCGGCATGCCGACCGCGACTGCTGCCAGCAGATGCGCGCTCAATTCGCCCAGACGGCCGGCCGTTCGCGAATCTTCGAGCTCCGAACCTGGTGTCGCGCCAGCGGCGCGCGCCACGCTTCCCTCCTCATCGTGCGTCCGGGCGACGATCGAGACGTTCTGCGGCGCCACGCCCGCCGCCCGCAGCTCACGCGCGGCGTTGGCCGCCGCTGCCGCCGTATCGAACAGCCCGAGGACGAGGGAATGGGACATGCGCGTCAAAGAGTAATGCAAAAGGGCAACGGCACAAGGCAAAAGGAGCAAGGCAACGGCGACGCGCGCGCGTCAGTTCGCAACATAGCCGTCCCGCGCGCGGACGCGAAGGCCGGCGCGCGCATCCCTCAGCGCCACGCGAATCGACCGCCACTCCTGCGAGCCTGGCTCGATCCGTTCCGCCGGGGCATAGCCAAGCAGGTACTGGTAGCGCAGCTCGCGCGCGATCGTCTCGAGCGTCGACTGCAGCTCGCGCGCGTCACGCAACTGGAACGACCGTCCGCCGGTGAGCACGGCGAGCTGCGGCAGGAGCGGTGCCCGCTTCTTGCCGAACGCAATCGGATAGATGAGGGCGTTGCTGCGGCGCGCGCGCTCGATGACCGTCGCCTCGGTGGCGCGGCTGTAGCGATCGACGCCGTCGGAGAACACCACAAGCGCCTGACGTCCCTGTTCCGGCGCAATGCGATCGAGGGCCGCGATGATGGCGTCGTGCAGCGAGGTGGTACTCCACGCATCGAGACCAGCGATCGCGCGCGCCTGCGCGGCGCGATCGGCCGAGAGCGGCGCGATCACCTCCGCGTCGTTGCTGATGGCCACGACCATCGAACGGTCGCCCGGCTTGAGCTCGCGCAGAAAGCCCTGCGAGGCATCCTTGGCCAGCCGCAACGGCTCGCCAGCCATACTGAAGCTGCGATCGACGCCGAGCGCCACCGTCAGGGGGAAATCCCCGGCGGCGAAAGTGCTCACCTCTTGCGGCTCGTTGTTCTCGAAGACCTGAAAATCCGCGCGAGTCAGGCCCCGCACGGGCTCGCCACTGGCATCGGTCACCGTGGCGTACACCTCGACCAGCTGGACCCCGGAGGAAAACTGCGCAACAGGCTCCTGCGCAGCCAGCGCGACCGACGCCATCACGGCGCAGAGAATTGCTCGCATAGAGCCGAACGGTTCAAAAGGCGTTCCGCAACCCGGCGTAGTAGAATGAGGACATGGGAAGACTAGGTCTGCCGGAGCTGCTGATCATCCTGGCGATCGTCGTGCTGATTTTCGGGGCGAACCGGTTGCCCGATCTCGGTCGCGGCATCGGCAAGGGCATCAAGAATTTCAAGGACGGCATGAAGGACGCGGAAGACAAGACCTAACGGCCTCCTCGTCCTCGTCCCCTCCCTTTTCCTTCAGCCCTCTGTCCCCTCTTCGCGCTCTTGCGGGCCTCGCGTTCCCGTCGGCCCGGACGTTGTGCGCGCCGCTGCTCGCTCTTCGGCCTCGTCTTGCTGCGAATCGGCTCGCGCGGGTAGTCGTCGCGCCGCACGGCTTCCAGAATGTCGACCAAACCGAGATCCACCTGCCGGCGTTCCATGTCGACACGGACGACCTGCACGCGCACCTTGTCACCCAGCCGGTACACCTTCCTGGTGTTCTCCCCGCGCAGGATGTGCTGCTGCTCGACGAACCGGTAGTAGTCGTCCGCCATGCTCGCGATGTGCACGAGCCCCTCGACGTAGTGCTCGATCAGCTCCACGAATAGGCCATACGGCGCAACGCCGGTGATGTAGCCCTCGTATTCATCGCCGACCTTGTCGGCCATGAAGCGGACCTTCTTCCACTGCACCAGCTCCCGCTCCGCATCGTCGGCACGCCGCTCCATCTCGGAGGTGTGCCTGGCGATGTCCGGCAGTTCCTCGTCCAGCTCGTCGCGCCGGGCGTCGGTAATCGGTCCCCGCCGCGACTCGCGCAGCATGCGGTGGACGACGAGGTCGGGGTAGCGGCGAATCGGCGACGTGAAATGCGTGTAATCGTCGGCCGCCAGTCCGAAGTGCCCGAGGCTGACCGCGTCATACCGCGCCTTCTGCATCGTGCGCAGCATCAGCGCGGAGATCGGCCGCTCCTCCGGCGTGCCGCGCATCCGATCGATCAGCTTCTGAAAGTGTTTCGGTTTCAGGGTATGCCCGGTCGCCGCCAGGCTGTAGCCCAGGGTCGTGATAAAGACCTCGAAGTCCTCCACTTTCTTGATGTCCGGCGCTTCGTGCACGCGGTGCAGCGCCGGCACGTCGTTGGCCACCAGATGCGACGCAACCGTCTCGTTGGCGAGGAGCATGAACTCCTCGATGATGCGGTGGGCGACGTTGCGTTCGAGGGCGACGATGTCTTCGATTTGACCGAACTCGGAGAGGATGACTTCCGCCTCGGGCAGGTCGAAGTCGATCGAACCGCGCCGCCGCCGCCGCTCGTGCAGGATGTCGAACAGCTCGCGCATCAGCTCGAACATCGGTACGAGCGGCTCGTACTCGCGCATGGTGTCCGCATCCCGATCGGTCAGGATGGCGTTCACCGCCGTGTACGTCATGCGCGCGTCGCTGTTGATCACGCCGTCGTGGATCTCGTAGCGAAGGACGGAACCGCGCCGGTCGACCTCCATGAGGCACGATTGCACCAGCCGATCGACGTGCGGATTGAGACTGCACAGTCCTGTCGCCAGCTCCGACGGAAACATGTGGACCGCGCGCTCGGGAAAATAGACTGATGTGCCGCGGTCGTACGCCTCCTCGTCGAGGGCGCCGCCTTCCTTCACATAGTGGGAAACGTCCGCAATGTGCACGCCGAGCCAGTAGTTGCCGTTCTTCAACCGTTCGATGGTGATCGCGTCGTCGAAGTCGCGCGCGTGCTCGCCGTCGATGGTGACCGTGGTCACCGGCCGGAAGTCCGTACGCCCGCGGATATCGCGCTCGCGGACGGCGCTGCCGACCCGGCGCGCTTCCTCGACGGCCTCATCGGAATGCGCGTCGGGAATGCCGTACTTGCGAATGATGATCTGGGTGTCGACACCCGGCTCGTCGACGTTCCCCAGAACTTCGACGACGCGGCCGATCGGTCCGCGCGTGGCGGTCGGCCAGCGGGTCATCTGGACAACGACCATCTCGCCGGGTTCGGCCGACGAGAACTGCCCCGTCGGAACGTGCACATCGGTCAGCACGCGCCTGTCGAACGGGACCACATACCCGAGACCGGCATCGTCGAGTTCGAAGCGGCCGACGATCGTCTCCTGGCTGCGCTGGAGGATGCGGATGATGCGGCCTTCCGGTCCTTTGTCGGTCTGCCGCTCGACGCGCGCGACCACGCGGTCCCCGTGCATCGCTTCGGTCAGGTTCGAGGCGGCGATGTAGATGTCGCGCCGCTCCCCGTCCGCGTGTTCCGGCACGACGAAGCCGAACCCGGCGGGATTCGTGTTCAGACGGCCGACCACGAGGTCCATCTTTTCCGGAATGCCGAAGCGGTTGCCGCGGATGAGGAGCAGGTCGCCGCTGTCGGCGAGCGCTTTCAGCTGGCGTTTCAGGTTGGTGCGCTCTTCGCGCGGCACGCGAAGAATCTGCGCGAGCTCTCGCGCAGTGGCAGGGTGATGGACGTTGGTTCGAATGAGACGGAGCAGCTCGTCGCGGCCGATCATTGATGATTGGATGGTAGGCGGTCGGGCGGTCGCCGACAAGGCGACCCTATTCGGCGATCAACAGGACCTGGAGATCGCCCACATTGGTGTCGGTCGGTCCGGTTCGCACCAGATCGCCAAGCGCGTCGAAAAACGCATACGCATCGTTGTTGTCGAGGTAATGCCTCGGATCGTCGAGACGCAAGGCGCGCGCACGCGCCAGCGTCGATGCGTCGACGATGGCGCCGGCGGCGTCGGTCGGGCCATCGATTCCGTCGGTGCCGATGCTCGCCGCGACAACGGATTGTCCGAGAGTGGCAATCGACAGGCTCATAGCCAGCGCGAACTCCTGGTTGCGGCCGCCCTTACCGTGTCCGCGCACCGTGACCGTCGTCTCGCCCGAGGAAATCACGCACAGCGGTCGTGGAAGCGGTTCCACGATGCGCTCGAGCCGCCGCACGTGTTCGACGGCCGTCAGGCGCGCCTCGCCCGTGACCGGCGCGTCGATCACGTGAACGTGATAGCCGAGTGCTTCAGCAGCGGTGCGCGCACCGTCGATCGCGCCTCGTTGGCGTCCAATCACCCGCGCGTTGGACCGTAACAAACGCGGGTCACCAGGTTTGGGCGTTTCGCCGGCCCCGCCTTCGACACCACGCCGAAGACGCGTTACGACGCCGGCGGGATAGTGCGTCGTCCCGCCGCGCCGCTCCAGCACGTCGAGAGCCGCCGCGAACGTGCTGTCGTCAGGAACCGTGGGGCCGGAGGCGATGACCGACAGGTCGTCGCCCACCACATCGGAGACGGCAAGCGTCAGCACCGACCCGCCGCATGCCGCGGCGAGCTGCCCTCCTTTGATGGCGGAAAGGTGTTTCCGGACCGTGTTCAATTCGTGGATGTCGGCGCTCTCCTGCATCAAGAGCTGCGCCGTCGTCTGCTTTTCGCCGAGCGTGATCCCCTCGGCCGGCAACGCCATCAACGCCGACCCTCCACCCGAGAGAAGTACAACCAGCAGGTCGTCTGGTCCGGACGCTCGCGCGATTGCCCTGGCGCGGCGCGCACCGGCAACGCTGCCATCGGTTGGCAGAGGGTGCCCGCCGGTGATCCACTCGACACCCGCGGCCAAGGGGGCGGGTTGCGGGCCGATGGCCAGAACGCGGCGGGCAGCGGGGACGTCCGGCCGCGCGACAAAGGCATTGGCCATCGCCGCTGCCGCCTTGCCGGCGGCGATGACGTCGATGGCCGCCGCACCGCGCAGCATGGTTCGCACGTCCGAGTCGTCGAGGGCGCGAGCGACGAGACGACCGGCATGCACGGCATCGACCGCCGCGCGAAGAACGGTGCTCAGATCGTGGCGTAGCCGCGAAGCGGGGGGAGTCAGTTAGTGAACTTGTCGGGGTTCGGTCCAGGCGGAAAGCCCGGTGACGACATCGAATTCGCGGAGCAGGCGGCTGACGACCTTGTCGGCGTCACCCTTGGAGCAGAGGTGATCGAGCTCGGAGAGGACCTTGGTCAGCGCGCGTTCGGCGTCGGTGATAGCGCGCTCCGAGTAGAACTCGCGCTGCTGCTCGAGGCAGCGTTGGCAGCGCACGAATTCCTCGCGATAGAAGTTGGAAACGGAATAGAAAACCGGATCCCACTGCGGCCGCGAGTCGGTCAGGAAGCGTGACAAACGGTTCCGTGACGCTGGCATATTCCTGATTTGCTCCCAGTCTAGCGACCGTCCGACGTCTCTGTCAACGCCGGCAGCCGGTTATCCGTGCAATGTGACGCCGTGTGTCGATCGACCGTTTTTCCCGGACTTTCCCGCTCTGTGCCGCCTTGTCCCGGGCTTACACCGCATGGCGCGCGGCGGCAAAGCCACCGGCCGCGCCGACCGCCATCCCGCCGGCCACCAGGTACACGCACAGCCGCGCGGGCAGGAACGCCACCGACCCGCCATCGAGGACCGAGGCCAGTTCGCTCCCCCACCAGCCGCGCGTCGCCGCAAACCCCATCCACAGCAACGCCACCGCGACGAGCGCACCGACGCCCCCCTGCAGCAGTCCCTCGGCGACGAGGGGTCCGCGGATGAAGGTCAACGGCGCCCCGACCAGTTCCATGATTTCGATTTCGTCGCGGCGGGCATGGAGCCCGAGCCGGACGACTGCGGCCACCGTTGCCGCGGCCGCCAGGCCCATAAGCGCGGCCAGCAGCAGGCCCGCCCCCCGTACCGTCCCGACCGCGGCGCTGAAGCGCGCGA
>JADMIO010830272.1_pt1 | contig 13493 bp, 18 predicted proteins | sample 8958161 | NCBI WGS metagenome assembly JADMIO01 (sample SAMN16585339, study PRJNA669376) | soil metagenome | isolation source: Crop rotation soil | place: USA: Cullars Rotation, Alabama | collected 2011 | reverse complement strand
CCCGCGTGGTGCTGGGCCTGTAGCCGGCCTACTGCGCCGCCACCGCCTGCGCCGCCGGCGTCGCCCCCGCGGCGGCCAGGGCCGCGGCCTTGGCGCCGCCGAGGTCGTACATGCGGTTCATCATCGTGCGCTGGGCCGAAAGCCCGCCGCCGGCCTGCAGCGCCACGACCAGGTGCCAGCCGCCGTAGGCGTCGGCCGTGAGGTCGCGGATCAGGTTGTAGACCCGCATCCGTGTCTCGACGTCCACACCGGACTTGGTGTGCAGGTACTTGCGCATGTAGCCGCCGGTTGCGTTGGAGCGCAGGTCGCTCTCGGTAGGGAGGGTCAGGACCAGGCCGCCGGCCAGGTCTTGCAAGCGCTTCACCGCGTCGTGGTAGTTGGCCGCGTAGTAGTACTTCGCCGCGTTCACCGCGAGGCCGTTCGGATAGATCATGCCGGAGGCCGTCGTCTCGTAGTGGCGGCACGCGTAGTCCAGGCTCATGCGCAGCATCTCGGCGTAGCAGATCAGCTCGGCCACGGTGTTCTGGACGTTGGCGTCCTTGTCCTTGCCCTGCATCTCGCTGACCAACTGGGCCAGGCCCACGAACAGCTTCGAGGTCCCGACCGAGCCCACCAGCCCGCCGACGCGCTCCCACAGGCCCAGCGACTGGGCGAGGCGCCACGCCAGCTGGACCTCGCCGGCCAGGAACACCCGGTCCCACGGTACGAACACGTCGTCGAAGATCACGAAGCCTTCCGGCATCGAGTGATGCGCGCTGGCCGGATAGTCGAAGGTGTTGAGGTCGGGGGCGGCAAAGCTGCGGTTGATGATCTTCACGCCGGGGGCGTTCACGGGGATCGAGAACGAGACGGCGTAGTCGGTCTCGTCCTGGCGCATGCCCTTGGTCGGCATGACCACCAGCTCGTGCACGAGGGAGGCGGCGGTGATGTGCAGCTTGGCGCCGCGCACCACGATGCCCTCGTCATTGCGGCTGACGATGCGGACGTAGAGGTCCGGGTCGTCCTGCTCGTGGGCGCGGCGGCTGCGGTCGCCCTTGGGGTCGGTGATCACCTCGGCGGCGCGCAGGTCGTTGTCACGGATGTACTTGTAGATGCGCTCGATGTTGGCCGCGTACTCGGGCTTCACCTCGGCCACCGCGTCCTTGACGCTGAGCAACGCCATCATCACCCCGGTGACGCCGCCCACGATCGACATATCGTGCATCAGCTCGACGCGGGTGGCGAGGTCGCCCTCGCTCCTTGGGATCTGGAAAACCCGGTGCGAGCGCGCCCCGGTCTCGTCGATGTAGGAGATCACGTCGCGGCGCGCAGGGTTGTCGTAGTCGTAGTCCGAGGCGGCGACCGCGATGGGCGTCGCAAAGCGCGGATGGGTGGTGATGTCCTCGATGCGCTCGCCGTCCCAATAGGTCTCGCGGCCATCGCGCAGGCTCTCGATGTACTCGGCGGCGGATTTCAATCCCATAGCGGCCTCCCAGGCGCGGCGGGGCGGCCCGTCCCGGCCGTCTCCCGGATGCATATTCCTATAACCCGTTTCAAAACGGAAGCGCGGTTGACGGCCTTCGCGAAGCTTGCGAGCGTCCGGCCTTCCGAAGCCCCCAAGAGGGTTGATGCTAGAGACTGCGCGCGCCTGAGGGCCGGCTGACGCCCGCCCTCCGATCCGACCGACCGCCGGCGTCCGCCCGCGCGGTCGCGTATCCGCGCGACATCTCCAAGAGCATCCCTTTGAACATCTCCAAGTCCGAGCAGCGCGTCCTGCACGCGCTGGCCCAGGGGGGCCACATCCGTCATGAACGGGACGACGACGGCCGCCTGACGGAGGTCCACTGCATGACCCGCGACGGCTATCGTCTGAGCCAGTGCGACCTCGTCATCTTCGCACGGCTGAAACGCCGGCGAATGATCGCCTCGCGGCTGGGCGCGCCCTACCGCATCACCAAGGAGGGGCTGAGCGCTGTCCGCGCCCAACTGAACCAGCGGTGAGCCCAAATGCGCGCGTGGTCATTCGCCGGGGCCGTCCCGACGAAAGCGACGCCGTAGCCCGCCTCTACCGCGTCACCTCCGATCGCGAGTGGAGCTTCCTCTACCCGCACACGCCGGACGAAGACCGCGCCTTCTTCCGCGCCGCGTTCGAGAAGGGCCCGGTCTGGGTGGCCGAGGACGAGGGTGTCCTCGTGGGCTTCATCGCCACCCGACGCGGCTGGATCGACCACTTCTACGTGGTCCACGAACGGCACGGCGAGGGGATCGGCCAGGCGCTGATCCGCCGGGCGATGAGGGGCCGCAGCCATGTCCGGCTCTGGACCTTCCAGGTGAACGCCCGCAGCCGCGCCTTCTACCGCCGCCAGGGCTTCGTCGAGGCCGTCTTCACCGACGGCGCGGCCAACGAGGAGAAGGAGCCCGACGTGATGCTGGAATGGCGCCGTCGGCCGCCCGACCACTGCTGACAGACTGCTGTCAGCAGGGCTTGGCTATGACGTCTCCCGCACCCCAGGAGGTCCCGCCATGCTGCGCCAAGTGATCCTGCTTCCCACCGCGCTCGCGTTGTTCGCCACCGCCGTGGCCGCGTCCCCGCCCGCCAACGCGGCGGTCAAGCCCGGCCCGGCGTTCGAGCGCCTGGCCGGGTGCTGGCAGATCGACGGCGTCGTCGCCGGCAAACCCATCAAGCACCTGGCCAAGGGCGGATGGCGGCTGGATGGCAATTACTTCGTCTACCAGGAGCAGAGCGCCCCAGGCGAGCCGGCCTACCAGGCCGTGGCGTTCTTCGGCCGCCGCGACGACGGCAAGCTGGTGATGCACTGGCTCGACACCTACGGCGGCCAGTACTCGCAGACCACCGGCTTCGGCGAAGAGAAGGCCGACCGCATTGAGGTCGACACGCCCTATCCCGACGGGCCGATGCACAGCGTCATCACGTGGGCTTCCACTGGGGCTTCCCCGGCGGCGTCCGCGGGCGAGCCGACCGGCGGCTGGCGGATGCGGATCACCGAACACCCGAACGGCAAGCCCGAGCAGCTGTTCTCCGACTATCGCTTCTCGCGCGTCGGCTGCGACGAACAGCGGTTCAGCTTCTAAAGGGCGCAGGGCCTCGCCGTTGCCACCCTAACGCGGCGAGGCCACAGTCCGCGCAGCCTTGAGTCGCGGGAGCCGCAACGCATGACGCACGATCCGGCCCTGGAGGCCCACGAGCACGCCGAACACGCCGAGCACGCGGCCCACCAGAGCGACCCCTTCATCTCGCAGGTGTCGATCACCATCGCCGTGCTGGCCGTGCTGGCGGCCAGCGTCGGCAGCCTGGAGACCATCGAGGCCGGCGGGGCGATCACCTCGGCCAGCGAGGCGGTGCTGCGCCAGGACCAGGCCACGGACTTCTGGGCCGAATTCCAGTCCGACAGCATCAAGAAGAACATCTACGGCATCGCCGCCGATGCGGGCGGAGCCAAGGCGCAGAAGTACGCCGACACCTCCAAGGAGGAGGGCGGCAAGCAGGCCGAGGTCAAGAAGAAGGCCATGGAGGACGAGGCCGACCGCGACAAGCTGCTCGCCGTCAGTCGCCTTCACGAGCACCGCCACCACTGGCTGACCGCCGCGGCCACACTGCTGGAGATCGCCATCGCCATCTGCACGGTGGCGATCATCACCCGCAAGCGCTGGTTCTGGCTGGGCTCGCTGGCGCTGGGCGCCGGCGGCCTGGCCCTGACCGCCGTCGCCTTCCTGACCTGAGCGGCTAGCGCTTCGCCGGGTACTGGATCTTCGGCTGCAGGTTGGCCGCGACCGCGTGCGCGTCGAAGGCGCGCGGGTCGCCGCCGGGCTTGGCGCCCTTGTGCGTGACGATCTCGGCGCTCGCCTCGTAGTTCTCGACGGTGTTCACGTCGACGCGGTCGGCCCAGAAGGGGTCGCCCCAGAAGGGGTCCCAGGTGCGCCAGCCGAACCCGCGGGTGCGGTAGCGCCAGGATGGGCGCCAGTAGCCGAAACCGGGGCCGTACCACGGGTGGTACAGCGGGTCGGGCTGGACGTAGGTGCGGGCGTTGCGGTCGGTGTTGCGGTCGACCATCTCGAACCAGTCGTCGCCGTTCTGCAGGGTCAGCTCCGCCGCGCGGAACAGCAGGTAGCCTTCGACGGTCTCCCGCGAGGTCATGCTGTTGCCGGTGAAGTTGACCCGCCAGCGGTTGGGCTCGATCCGCTGTTCGGAATAGCCGCCCGACGTCGCCTGGCCGGGGAGGTTGGGCTGGTAGGGGGTCGCCGTTTCGCAGGCCGCCAGGCCAAGGGAGATGGCCAGGGCGGCGACGGCGATGGTGTAGGTCTTGGGCATTGTCAGGTCTCGAACGGTCAAGTCCCTCGGGTCGTCAGGGATTAATGCCCCCAAACCCGCGTCCGGGATTGTGGTTTCAGGATTTCACTTCCGCCAAGGCCAAGTTTCAGCCGCGCGTCGGGTAGGGAAAATCGGCCCCCGAGGGCCTAGCCTCCGCGCAAACCGCGCCTTGGAGGACCCATGGCCCCTCGTCTTTTCCCGTCCATAGCCTTCGCCGCCGCCGCGATCGCGGCCGGCGCGGCGGCGCCGGCGACCGCCGAACCGGGCCCGCTCTCCGACGCCCGCGTGACGCAGATCACCCTACCGGTGAAGGACCTCGACCGCGCAGTCGCCTTCTACCGCGACACTCTGGGCGTGAAGCTGCTGTTCGTGGTCAAGGGCGCAGCGTTCCTCGACGCGGGCGGCGTGCGGGTGCGGCTCGAGCAGAACGTCAACGCCGTCGCCAGCGGTGGGGTCGAGATCTACTTCGCCGATCCCGGGCTCGCGCGGTTCAAGCCGCTCGCCGCGCGCGGTGTGAAGTTCATCGGGCCGCCGGAGACCGTCCAGCGTCTGCCCGCCGCCGACGTGAAGCTGGCGGAGTTCACCGACCCGGACGGTAACGCGATCGGGCTGATGGGCGAGGTCCCGAGGCGCTAGACTGCCGCCATGACGACCCGTCGCCCCAGAGGTCGCCCCCCGCACGCCGACGTGCTGACGCCGGCCGAATGGCGCGTGGTCGAGGCGGTGCGCCACGGGATGAGCAATCCGCAGATCGCCCGGCGTCAGGGCGTCAGCCTCGACGCGGTGAAGTTCCACGTCGCCAACGCGCTCACCAAGCTGGGCCTCGCCAGCCGCGCCGAACTGCGGCGCTGGGACGGCGTGCGCGGCGACAGCGCGCTGAAACGGAGGAAGACGACCATGCCTGCCGACCTCAAGCTGGGGCCCCTGGCCCAGATCGCCCGCACGGTGCCCGATATCGACGCCGCCAAGGCCTGGTATGGCGAGACCCTCGGCCTCGACCTGATCTATGCCTTCCCTGGCATGGCGTTCTTCCGCTTGGGCGACGTGCGCCTCTACTTGCAGCAGGGGGACAAAGGCGGCCCGGAGTCGGTCCTCTACTTCCGGGTGGACGACATCCACGGCGCGCACGCGGCGTTGAGCGGCCGCGGCGTGGCGTTCGTCAACGCGCCGCACATGATCTATCGCGACCCGTCCGGCGTGGAGACTTGGCTCGCGGAGTTCCGTGACCCGCAGGGCCGGCCGCTTGCCCTGACCTGTGACGTGCGCGCGATGGCCCCGGCCTAGACCCCGCCGGTCGCCAGCCCGTAGATGATCTTGCCGAGCGCGCCGAACAACAGGGCGGCGGTCACCAGCGCCTGCACCAGGAAGCCCGGCCCGCGGCGCTCGGCCGCCGAGTAGTAGGCCAGGGCGTAGACGACGCGGGCTGCGCACCACACCGCGCCCAGGGCCGCGGCCACCAGCTCGTTCCAGTAGATGGCGAACAGCCACATCGAGACCAGGAAGATCGGCAGCCATTCCAGGGTGTTGTAGTGCGCCCGTATGGTGCGCTCGAGCAGCGGGTCGCCGGTCATCGCCGGGGCGGAGATGCCGCACTTGATGCGCGCCCGCGGCACCTGGGTGGACATCCAGAAGTAGACGAGGAGCGCCAGGATGGTCACCAGGGCGGTCCAGCGATGCTCGATCATGTGCGTTTCCCCCGCGTCGGCGAACGTCTCTTCGCCTGCGGCGGAGCTTGCACGGTTTCGTCCGGTCACGGAACCGGGTTTGCCGGAAGCGCCTTCTTAGCGCGACCAACCGTTGGGGAGCGCGCCATGGACGTCCGATCCACGGCCATCCGCGAGATCGACTACGACGCCGATCGCGCCAAGCTGGTGGTCCGCTTCACCTCGGGCGAGCGCTACGTCTACGTGGGCGTTCCGGGCGAGGTGCACCGCTCGTTCTGCGAGGCCGAGTCCAAGGGCCGCTTCTTCCAGCTCCAGATCCGCGACCGCTACCCGTACAACCGGCTGGACAGCTGAAGCCTCCTCTCCCCGACGCGCAGCGCGAGGGAGAGGGCAGGGTGAGGGCCGGCTGGGACCGACGGCTGGCTCAGGATGACAGCGCGAGGGCGCTTGGGTCGTCATCCGGTGCAATTCGGTCTCACGAGCCGGCCTTCACCCTTCCCTCTCCCAGTCTCCGCGGGGAGAGGAGGCTCTAGCCGCCGCGCTGGTCCCGCTTCGACTTCACCCGCAGGCGCAGGGCGTTCAACTTGATGAAGCCTGTGGCGTCGCGGTGGTCGTAGGCGACCTTGCCTTCCTCGAAGGTGACCAGCTCCTGGTCGTAGAGCGAGTAGGGGCTGGTGCGGCCGATGACGGTGACGCTGCCCTTGTAGAGCTTCACCCGCACTTGGCCGGTGACGTTCTTCTGGGAGTGGTCGATCGCCGCCTGCAGCATCTCGCGCTCCGGCGAGAACCAGAAGCCGTTGTAGATCAAGCTCGCGTACTTCGGCATCAGCTCGTCCTTCAGGTGCATGGACCCGCGGTCCAGCGTGATGGACTCGATGCCCCGGTGGGCGTGCAGCAGGATCGTGCCGCCCGGCGTCTCGTAGACCCCGCGCGACTTCATGCCGACGTAGCGGTTCTCCACCAGGTCCAGGCGGCCGACGCCATTGTCGTGGCCCAGCTGGTTCAGCCTGGTCAGCAGGGCGGCGGGCGAGAGCTTCTTGCCGTCGATGGCGACGGGGTCGCCGTTCTCGAAGTCCATCGTGAAGATGGTGGGGATGTCGGGGGCGTCCTCGGGCGCGATCGTGCGCATGTGCACGAACTCGGGCGCCTCGACGGCGGGGTCCTCCAGCACCTTCCCCTCGGAGGAGGAGTGCAGCAGGTTGGCGTCGACGCTGAACGGCGCCTCGCCGCGCTTGTCCTTGGTGATCGGGATCTGGTGCTTCTCGGCGAAGTCCAGCAGCGCCTCGCGGCTCTTGAAGTCCCACTCCCGCCACGGCGCCACGACCCGGATGTCAGGCTCCAGCGCGTAGTAAGCGACCTCGTAGCGGACCTGGTCGTTGCCCTTGCCGGTCGAGCCGTGGCTGACGGCGTCGGCGCCGATCTTCCGGGCGATCTCGATCTGCTTCTTGGCGATCAGCGGCCGCGCGATCGAGGTGCCCAGCAGGTACTGGCCCTCGTAGACGGTGTTGGCCCGGAACATCGGGAAGACGTAGTCGCGCACGAACTCCTCGCGCACGTCCTCGACGAAGGCGTACTCGGGCTTGATGCCCAGGGTGATGGCCTTCTGCCGGGCCGGCTCGACCTCCTCGCCCTGGCCGAGGTCGGCGGTGAAGGTCGCCACCTCCGCGCCCAGCTCGGTCTGCAGCCACTTCACGATGGTCGAGGAATCGAGGCCGCCGGAGTAGGCGAGCACGACCTTCTTGATGGGCTTGTCGGCCATGGCGGCGGGCAGTCCTTGCGCGAGCGATGGGAGGAAGTCGCGGGCCTTTAAGGGCGAAGGCGCTTCCGGTTCAAGGCCTAAGCGTGTCCCGCAGCCCGCGAAGGTGCAGCAGCGCCAGCAGCGAGGCGGTGATCGCGCGCACGCCGAACAGCACGAACGAGGCTTCCTCGCCCACCATGCGCGCCTGCAGCGCCGGCCACAGGCTGACCGCGAAGCTGGCGACCGGCAGGGCCCAGAGCATCAGGCTGCGCGGCCCCTGGCCGCCCAGATAGCGCACCTTGGCCTGGCCCTTCGTGCGTCCCGCCGCCGCCCGCGAGGCGGCGAACATGATCGTGAGCGCCGCCACCCAGAGCGCGTCGCCGACATAGGCGAGGAGCGTGGCCCAGGACAAGGACGACAGCACCGGTTCAGACCGAGACCTGGGCGCCCAACTCCACCACCCGGCCCGGCGGGATCTTGTAGAAGTCGGTCGGGTTGGCGGCGTTCTTCAGCAGGAAGATGAACAGCTTGTCCTGCCAGAGCGGCATGCCGGACTGCGCCGAGGGCACCACCGAGCGGCGGCCCACGAAGAAGCTGGTGGCCATGATGTCGAACTTCAGCCCCAGCTTGCGGCAGAGCGTCAGCGCCTTGGGCAGGTTCGGGCTCTCCATGAAGCCGTAGGTGATGATCAGCTTCTTGAAGTCGTCGTTGATCGGCTCGATCCGCACCCGCTGGTCGTCGGCCACCCGCGGCGTCTCCACCGTCTCGACCGTCAGGATGATGTTCTTCTCGTGCAGCACCTTGTTGTGCTTGAGGTTGTGCATCAGCGCGACCGGCGCGATCGAGGCGTCGCTGGTCAGGAAGATCGCCGTGCCCGGCGCCCGGTGCGGCGGCCGCGCCCGCAGGATCTCGGAGAGCTCCAGCAGGGGCACGCTGTCGCGCCGCGTCTTGTCCGTCAGGATCTGCGCCCCGCGGGTCCAGGTCCACATGATCGTCACCAGCGCCGAGCCCAGCACCAGCGGCAGCCACGCGCCCTGCGGGATCTTCAGCAGGTTCGAGGAGATGAAGGTCACGTCCAGGATGCCGAAGCCGCCCGAAGCGAGGGCCGCCACCCAGACTGGCTTGTTCCACATCCAGCGCACGATCACGAAGAAGAGCAGGGTGTCGACGAACATCGCCCCGGTCACCGCGATGCCGTAGGCGGCCGTCAGGTGGGCGCTGTCCTTGAACAGCACCAAGAGCACCAGCACGCCCACCATCAGGGCGTTGTTCACGTAGGGCACGAAGATCTGCCCCGCCTGGGTCTCCGACGTGCGGCGGATGTCGATGCGCGGGAAGAGGCCCAGCTGCACCGCCTGCTGGGTCATCGAGAACGCCCCGGTGATCACCGCCTGGCTGGCGATGATCGTGGCCACCGTCATCAGGAGCAGGATCGGCCAATAGATGACGTCGGGGATCATCTTGTAGAACGGGTTCTCCCGCGCCCACGGGTGGTGCAGCACCAGGGCGCCCTGGCCCAGGTAATTCAGCACCAGCGCCGGCAAGGCGAAGAACAGCCACGCAGACTGGATCGGCTTCTTCCCGAAGTGGCCCATGTCGGCGTAGAGCGCCTCGGCGCCGGTCACCGCCAGGAACACCGAGCCCAGGATCACGAAGCCCAGGAAGCTCTCGCGGACCAGGAACACGATCCCGTAGTGCGGCGACAGCGCCCGGAAGATCCCGAGGTCGTCCTTGATGTGGTAGAGGCCCAGCCCCGCCAGCACCAGGAACCACAGGGCCATGATCGGCCCGAAGAACTTGGCCACGCTGGCGGTGCCGCGCGACTGCACCAGGAAGAGCCCGATCAGGATCGCCGCCGAGATCGGCAGCACCAGGGCGCCTACGCCGTGCGGCGCGCCCGGCGCGTCGCGCAGGCCCTCGACCGCCGAGACCACCGACACTGCCGGCGTGATGATCCCGTCGCCGTAGAACAGCGCTGCGCCCACCATGCCGAGGGCGAAGATCAGGCCGGACCGGTGCGGGATGATCCGCTGGGCCAGCGCCATGAGCGCGAGCGTGCCGCCCTCGCCCTTGTTGTCGGCCCGCATCAGGAAGATGACGTACTTGACCGTCACCACCAGCACGAGCGCCCAGATCACCAGCGAGCAGACGCCCAGGACTGCGAAGCTCTGGTCGACGCGCGCGCCCGAGTGCGCCAGCGCCTCGCGCATGGCGTAGAGGGGGCTGGTGCCGATGTCGCCGAAGACGACCCCCATCGCACCCAGGGAGAGCGCGAAGAAGCCTTCGGACTGCGGGGCGTGACGCGCCTCGTCGGGCGCGTCGCTCGCGCCCCCGGCCGGATCAGCCATCCAATATCTCCGGGAGCGCTACCACTGTCCCGATTGGCGGCCCCATGCCGTCACGCGGCGGGCGCGATACACCCATTCCGGACACCGTTCAATGCGTGGCCGTCACACTGCGCCACAATGGCGCCGCTTTCGCTTGAATGCCCGCACGTCCGGCCTAGTTTCGCCCTCGAGGGTCGCGGAGTCGTTGATGGATCGCAGATTGGCGCTGGTGACGGGGGCTTCGGCGGGGATCGGCGCGGCCTTCGCCCGCATCCTGGCCAGCCACGGCTACGACGTGGCGCTGACCGCACGCCGCCTCGACCGGCTGGAGAAGCTGGCGGAGGAGCTCTCCCTGCGCTTCGGGGTCGAGGCGCTCAGCATCGCCGCCGACCTGGCCGAGCCCGAGGCGCCGGGCCAGATCCTGGACCACCTGACCGCCCACGGCCGCACGGTGGACTGCCTGGTGAACAACGCCGGCTACGGTCTGCCCGGCGCCTACGCCGACACCCGCTGGACCGACCAGGCGGCGGCGATCCAGGTGATGGTGACCGCGCCGGCGGAGCTGGCGCACCGGGTGCTGCCGGGCATGCGCCACCGCCACTACGGCCGCATCGTCAACGTCGCCTCGCTGGCGGGCCTGGCCCCGGGCGCGGCCGGGCACACGCTCTACGCCGCCACCAAGGCCTTCCTGATCAGGTTCTCCCAGAGCCTGCACCTGGAGTGTGAGGGCCAGGGCGTGCATGTGAGCGCGCTTTGCCCCGGCTTCACGTTCTCCGAGTTCCACGACGTCAACGGCACCCGCGCCCAGGTGACCAACTCGACCCCGCCGTGGCTGTGGCTGGGCGCCGACGAGGTGGCGGCCGCCGGCTACGAGGCCGTCGAGGCCAACCGCCCGATCTGCGTCCCCGGCGCGCCGAACAAGGCGCTGGCGGCGCTCACCAAGCTGATCCCCGATGAGTGGGGCATGGCGCTGATGGCCTCGCAGAGCTCCCGCTTCCGCAAGCTCTAGTGGCCGTAGGGCTGAGCGGCGTCGGGGCGGATCAGGCCGCTGGTGGAATCGGCGATTCCGGACAGCAGGAACTGCACCGCCATGGCGCAGAGGATCAGCCCCAGCACGCGCACGATGATGCTCATGCCGATCCGGCCCAGCAGGCGGCTGATCAGCGGCGTGGCCAGGAACGACAGCAGGGTGGCGATCGCGACCGCCACGATGGCGCCGACCCCCATGGCCGCGCCGGGCAGGCCCATGCCCTTGGCTTGGCTGGCGTAGATGATCACCGTCGAGATCGCGCCGGGGCCGATCAGCAGCGGCATGGCGAAGGGCACGATCATCTGCTCGACGCGTCGGCGCACGTAGGTGCGCTGGTCGCCGGGCTTCTCGACGGCGTCGGCGAAGCTAGAGGTGAAGTCGTCGCCGACCATCTTCAGGCCCAGGATGAACAGGATCACCCCGCCGGCGATGCGGAAGGCCGGCAGCGAGATCCCGAAGAAGGCCAGCAGGGAAAGGCCCGAGAAATAGAAGAGCGTCAGGAAGCCCGCGACGAACAGCGAGATGACGAAGGCGATCTGCGCGCGGTCGCGGCCCGAGGCGCCCAGGGTGGACGCGGCGAAGACCGGCACGTTGCCGATCGGGTCCAGCAGGGCGAACAGGGCGACGAAGAAGTTGACCGCGAACTCGGCGTGGCTCATGCAAGGCTCTTAGCCCAATTCACCGCGCGCGCCGAACCTTCGGGCGAGATCGCGCGCCTGCCCGGAGCCTTCGCCATGGCCGCCGCTGCTGTCGCGCAACCCGCCACCCTGCGCACCGACCCGCGCCTGATCGTTCCCCTTGACGTGCCCACCGTGGCCGAGGCCCGCGAGGTCGTGGCCCGCATCGGCGAGCCGGTCAGCTTCTACAAGGTCGGCCTGGAGCTCTTCGCCACCGGCGAGGGCATGGGCCTGGCCCGGGAGCTGAAGCAGGCCGGCAAGCAGGTGTTCATCGACTGGAAGCTGCACGACATCGGCACGACCGTGCAGCGGGCCGCGGCCGTCCTGGCCGACTCGGGCTGCGACTTCCTGACGGTGCACGGCGAGCCACAGGTGATGGCCTCGGCGGTGCGCGGCCGCGGTCGCTCGGGCCTGAAGGTCCTGGCGGTGACGGTGCTGACCAGCCTCTCCGACGACGACCTGAAGGAGCTGGGCTATGCCGAGAAGGCCCGCGCCCTGGTCGAGCGGCGCATCCATCAGGCCATCGAGGCCGGCTGCGACGGAGTGATCGCCAGCCCCCACGAGGCGGCGCTGGCCCGCGCCCTTGGCGGGCGCGACTTCCTGGTGGTGACGCCGGGCGTGCGGCCCGACTGGTCGGCCAAGAACGACCAGGCCCGCGCGGCCACGCCGCTGGAGGCGCTGAAGGCCGGCGCCTCCCACATCGTCTGCGGCCGCCCGATCACCGGCGCCAACGACCCCCACGCCGCGGCCCTGCAGGTGGTGGGCGAGATGGCCCAGAGCCCCGCCTAGACCCACCCAACGACCGTCATGGCCGGGCTTGTCCCGGCCACCCATAAACGCGACCGACCCTAGAATCGGGCGCGGATATGCGGAGGCCAGCCTTGCAGCGCGGAGATCATGGGTGGCCGGGACAAGCCCGGCCATGACGATCAAGAGGGGGTCTAGAAATCCACCGCAATCCCTTTGCGCTCCCAGTCGCCGAACCGGGTCGGCTCCAGGCCCTTTGGCCCGCCCTGTTCGGGCGGCAGTCGGGCCGCGGCCTCGGCCTGACGGCGGGCTTCGGCCTCCTCGAGTGCGCGTTGCGCCTCGGGGGAGAGCGCTTTGCCGGGCGCCGCGTTGGGCGGGGACTTGTCCATGCGCGACATCTAATCCCGGATCGGCGCGGTACCAAGCGTTGCACGGTCGCCGCAACCGGCGTTAGATCGTAGCACGATGTAATATCGGGGGAGACTTTATATGCCACGGCTTTCTTTGGCGTTCTTCAGCGTCGGCGCGCTCTGCGTGATGATCGGCATGGTCTGGGGCTCGATCATGGGCTCGACGGAAAACTTCACGCTCGCGCCCGCGCACGCGCACCTGAACCTCGTCGGTTGGGCGACCTTCGGCCTGATGGGGACCTTCTATGCGCTCTGCGGCCGCGGGGGCCGGCTGGGCTGGGCCAACTTCGCCTTCTCCGCAGCGGGGGTCGCGGTCCTGATCCCGTCGCTGGCGATGTACCTGTCCGGCAAATCGGCGTTCCAGCCCGGCGTGATCGCCGGCTCGATGCTGACCATGATCGGCATGCTGCTGTTCCTGATCGTCGTGTTGAGCGGCTGGCGGAGCGCCAAGGCCGCCTAACCCCCTTGCGCCGCGGCGGCGATCCGGGCACGCCGCCGCGCGTGAGTGACAACGCGCCTTCCGACGCCGCCGGCCTGCCCGCGCGCGCCGCCGCCCTCGACCTCCTGACCGCGGCGCTCAGTGGGGGAAAG
>JADMIO011507130.1_pt1 | contig 13494 bp, 16 predicted proteins | sample 8958161 | NCBI WGS metagenome assembly JADMIO01 (sample SAMN16585339, study PRJNA669376) | soil metagenome | isolation source: Crop rotation soil | place: USA: Cullars Rotation, Alabama | collected 2011 | reverse complement strand
CGCAGATAACACGCGCTTGGAGCGGACTCGCCATGAGCGGGCTTCGTTGTTAAGTTGTGTGGGCTCGCCGCTCAAGCGCAACGTTATGCTGCTTCGCTCTAAGTAAGAAACAAGACCGGGTTCGTTGATAGCCACAGGTCCACTATGTGGCTATTTCTCTTCCTCAAGAAGTTGAGAGGAGATAACGTGACTCTATGGGCGTTTATCACCTTTGTCTAATCGCGATCAGTGCGTTCAGTTTTGCTTCCTGTCGGCCGAATGATCGGGCACAAACCGCTCGACAAAATAATGCTATTCCCTCGCCAGCTCCAGAGATGGGAGTCTCATGGTCCCCATCGGATCTCGACCAGTTGCTCGAGGGGAACCAGGCATTAAAGCGCGCGTGGAAGAATTTCGAGATGTCCCAGAAATACCGATTCGCATTACCTCCTGATCGGAAGCTCACACCGGCAGCCGCGGCTCGAGTGAAATCAAACAATCCAAACCAAATCATACCTTTTAAGACGTGGTGGGGGGCTCGTGGGTATGATGGTCGCTCGGATTTCCTCATTGCGATAGTAGTTGACCCTTCACGGACTGATGCGCATCGTTACGGTCTTGTTGTAATCGCCGGACCCAAATCTGAAGGGTCGCATTACAAGCCCTACTGGGTGTTGCGAGAGGAAGACATGGAAAGCTATTTGATTTCAGGGGCGAGCGGAAATGTGTCCATCGAGTGCTTTCGACGCGACGGAACCCAGGAGACCAAATCTCTGGTTTGGCAAAACGCGTCGCGTCGGTTTCGGTTAATATGAAGGCCGCACCGAACAAGCGCTTCGAGCGGACTCGCCATAACGGTACCTTTATTCGTAGTGGCGTGGGCGAGCCGCTCAAGCGCGGCGTTATGCAGCTTGTAAATACCCGTGAACGACATTCCTGAATTTGAAGACGCACTTGCCTCGTTTCGTCAGTTCCTGGCGCAGTGTGGTCATTCAACAGATATTGTTTGGGTCTTTCGTGACGACGTATGGAAACGGTCGGTGACTGAAGTGTTCGTTAGAATTCCTTCTCAGCGCAAGAACTCGGTGCTGGCTAAGAAGGTCTTTAACGAAGGTCGTGAGAAGGGTCTCGTTGACGTTCACGCCGTGGCTATCGTGGACCGTGCTATCGCGGCAACCGTTTGGTTTCCTCGAACCGAAGCTGACGAAATCCAGAGTTGGAATCGCGCTATGAAACTAACGATTTCTGAACCTTTGCTTCGCGCTAAAACATTTGGTTCGTTTCGATGGTGGCTAATTTCTTTTCTTTCTGGCTTTCGGTATTACCAAGCGCATGACTTTACAATCGGCACCCGACGCTGGGCCGCCGCATAACAAATCGTTGGACCGGAGCCACGGGAAGCGCCTGCATCAAGCGTGATCCAGCTAAGCTGCTCGCTAACGCCGTGGCCAGGTCAACTCAGACGTTCGGCTTCTTCGATTACTTATGACCGTCTCGGAATTTCATGCTTCACACATCGGACGAGTAGCAGTGAGCTTTCATTTGTCATCACCAAATCTTGAGCCTGATATAGTCACTAGAGCTCTTGGTATCGCCGCGGAATTAGTTTCAGTACCACCTTCAACCCATGGATTCTGGAGTATAAGTTCTAAAGATAAGATCGCTTCCAAAGATATCAATGAACACTTCCGTTATCTTCTTCGCACCTTGCTTCCTGTTCGGGAGACGATCCTGGAGTTCGCAAAGGACGGCGAGACTTACTTCGATGTGTTGTGGCAGTCGAGTTACCTGTATGCAGGAACAGGTCCTGAGATTGCAGTTGATTGCATCGCAGGGATCTGCCAACTCAACGCGGGATTAGGTTTCGATATTTATCAAATCGACGCCAATTATAAGTAGTAGTTTTTCATCGTGGGACGAATCCGAACAAGCGCTTGGAGCGAACTCGCCGGTGAGTAGCCTTTATTCGTAGTTGCGTGGGCGAGCCGCTTAAGCGCAGCGTTCGGCGCTTCGAGATTGATTCTGTGGTAGATTCGGCACATGGGTACTGCTAAGCAAGAAGTTGAAGCTCTGTTGAATAAGTTGCCGGATGATTGTTCGCTCGAAGACATTCAATATCACCTGTATGTCATCGAGAAAGTGCGCAATGGTCTGGAGGCTGCTGATTCGCAAGGCTCAGTTCCTCAGGAAGAAGTTGAGCAGCGGCTTGCCAAATGGCTTACTGAGTAGCATGGCCTCCGCGAGCGATGAAGACCTCGAAGCAATCGCTCATTACATCTCTGCGGATTCCACCGCGTATGCCGCAGCAGTCGTAAAGGCAATTCTTAATACTACACGCAACCTGTCAGAGGTTCCCTTCGCAGGTCGGGTCGTGCCAGAGCTCGGTGATGAGAATATCGCGAGTGGTTTGCGTATAGTTACCGAGTCATCTATCGAATTGAGGAGCGGGTTGTGACAATCGCCGCTCTAGTTCACAGCGAGCGGTTGTTGGATATAGAGTAATTCAGCGACGCACAACACGCGCTTGGAGCGGACTCGCCGGTGAGCAACTTTTATTCGCAGTAACTTGGGCGAGCCGCTCAAGCGCAGGGTTCAGTGGCTACGTAGCCTATCGGAGCAGCCGAAAGATATGGCGGTCGAATATTCTTGGAGGAACGAGCTAAGGGAAGCCGCGCTTTCCAGTGAAGCAAGCTGGTCCTTGTTTGATAAGATCGCTGCTGCCATTGTTAAGAAATTCCATGGAAGATTTGTTGAAAAGCTTGATGGTATAGATGAAAGGTACTGGGACATCGAGATTCAAAACATGGTTCTAATTTTGCACCTTCAGCATTATGTGGGAATCGTATTATTCCCCGCCAAGAGAGACGGAAATAGCCTCGTCGAAGAAGTTGGAAAGTACCTCGAGGACTCTGTGCAAGAGAGTTAAGAAAGAAACGATCTAATCTTCGCCACCACCGAACACGCGCTTGGAGCGCCGGTGAGTAACTTTTATTTGAAGCAACTTGTGCGAGCCGCTCAAGCGCAACGTTGGATTTGCGGGCCCATGTTTCTAACGACTTCATTGACCGTGGCGTGGCTCACAAACGATAGTCGCTACATGAGTGCGAGAAACATCAAAGAAGAAGCCAAACGCTTGTTGGAAAAGTTGCCAGATGATCTCACCTGGGATGATCTGATGCATGAGATTTACGTGCGGCAATCTATAGAAGCCGGGTTGGCAGATAGCGAGGTCGGTAAAGCGGTTGAAGTTTCCGAGGTGCGAGAGCGCTTCGGGCTATCTTCGTGAAAGTTCTCTGGACAGATTCAGCAGTAGCTCAGCTGCAGGCAATTCATAATTACATCGCGCAAACCTCACCTGAGTATGCGCTCGGCATGGTCGACGTTTAACGAGTCACTCGATACAAATCGCGTCTTTTCCTTTTTCTGGTCGAATGGTGCCTGAGTACGAACTGAATGAGTGCGTGAGGTAATTGAGGGACGGTATCGAATCATTTATTTAATTGAGGAGAAACAGGTATATGTGCTTGCGGTCATTCACGGAACACGGGAGCCGTTTCGTCCGTTGAGTTGAATAATTCCGCTCAAATCCAACAGGCGCGTGAAGCGGACGCGATCGATATTCGTCACACTCGCGTCGCATGTTCCTGTTCCTGGCTCAGGGTAGAACTTCACTTCGCTGCTGTTCAAGCCAAGCAACGGATCAAGTCATGGCAGACCTATAAGCGCTTGAAGCGGACGCGATTGAATGTTAGTTAACTTGAAATGTAGGACTGAAAGTTGAATTGGTTCTCGTGCAGCTTAAGCGCGGCGTTAGATGTCTCCTTTAAGAAATGAACTTTGAAGATTTGCGACCACCAGTTAAGCGTAACGAGTTCTTTCTTTGGCTGAAGAAGAGGAGTGAGGAATACTGGGAGAGTGTAGAAATCAAAAGGAACGTTTTTGGATTTCAAATCCAACGAGGAACGAAATGGTTGCATGGCTTAACTAGCAGCGACATAGCCGAGTACGAAAGAGAAATCGGCTTCTCCTTTTCTGAGAATTACAAAATCTATTTAAGGCATATGAACGGTACAGACACGCCAACTATCAATGTCTATGGTCTCTGCGGCGAACCGTATCGGTATTCTCCTGGCTATTATTCTTATCCAAGAGATTTAGAAGCTGTGAAAGACAAGATCAAATGGATACATGAAGAATTCGGCGTAACGCCTGAATTGATCGAAGAGAAGCAGATCCCGCGGATCATGCCGCTAGTTAGTCATAGATTCCTTGTCGTGGATCGTTGCGCAGAGAATCCAATTCTTTCGATACAGGGCCGAGATAGCATCTTCTTCGCATCATCGCTTGAGAGTTTTCTAGTAAATGACATTTTCAGAGGAGATGAAGTTAGGATCACCGTTAACGAGCCAGCCGTTGAGGTTCAATGCTGGCTTGATGGAGAGGTTAATAGTCGTATTATTTGAAGCGCTTGGAGCGGACTCGCCATAATGGTTCCTCAATGGGAGGATCAAGCTTCCTGGCATCGAACCTCGCAATCTCGATGCTACGCTAAACTGACACTCGTTAACTAAGGGGACCTCAATGAATTCCTCGTCTTCAGCGCAGTAACTGTTTGATTCTGTTGTGGTGCCGAGGGCGGGAGTCGAACCCGCACGTCCTTACGGACAACGGATTTTAAGTCCCGTGATCGGGCCATTACCTACTCTTCCTAAACGATATAAGCCAGTATTTACGCGCTTAGCAGTCGTCAAGGTATCGCAACGGCTGGCTTAGTATCAACACGTCCCGCCACCATCTTCGCCCCATCTCTTGGATCATTTGCCATTACTTCAATTGACTCATCCTCACCTCAACTGCATATAATAATAATCGCTCTACTCCAACTCTCGACTCGCCTGGAGACCGGCATGTCAAACGGAAAATCCTCCCAAGCGTCCAATGGTGATCCGATACTGAGTGAGTTAAATGGCACTTCTAGTCAACCCCCTACAAGTACGGCTAAGAAACCAACTAAGCGTCCCAAGAAGCGTCGACTCACTAAAAAGAGAGGGAAGAAATCTTCTAAGCGCATTTCTGAGGGAGAGTCAGAAAGAAGGCCCATTCCCGGAGGAGGAGGGCGACCATATCCCAGTGCAACATTTGAAAGTGTACTGCCACTGGCGAAAGCAATCTTTGACTATGCCGGAGCATCTCGTGAGATGCGACGCGAAACAGTTTTCGAGAAGTTGGGGAAAGCGGCAAGCAGTGGTCCTAGTCGACAGCTAGTTATCACGTCTGGTCGATATGGACTAACAATTGGGGGCAAAAATGCCGAAACGTTAAGGCTTTCTGAAGATGCCGTATTAATTCTCGATGCTACTACTCCGCCCGGTCAGTCCCTTCGAGCCAAGTTTAGACTTGCGATCGAAAATATTGCAGTTTTCAAAACTCTTTACGACACATTTCGCGGAGGTAAGTTGCCAGCTCCGGAAGTAATGAGAGACGTTCTCAGCGATGTCGACCCCGCCGACCGAGCGGACTGCGTAGACATCTTCATTGGAAATGTGAAATACATTGGCTTATTACGAACTGTGTCCGGCGCTGAGTGGATCCTCGACATCGATCAAGCTTTGCGCGAGCCAGCGTCTGTCACAGGCTCAACGCTCAATGGCGTGACCGGTCGTACAGCCGTACCTGATGAGACCAGTCACCCTACCGATTTCGATTCCATTTGTTTCTTCTTAGCGCCGATAGGGCAGGAAGGCGACCCTGAGAGAAAACATTCTGATATGGTTCTGGAGACCCTGCTTGAACATGCGCTTGCGCCTTCAAAATTAAAAGTTGTTCGCGCGGATAAGATCACACAACCCGGAATGATATCGAAGCAGATCATCGAGTACATTCTTAAAAGCAAACTCGTAATCGCGGATATGTCATTTCACAATCCCAATGCATTTTACGAGTTGGCGATTCGACACATCTTAGGCAAACCAATAGTTCACATCATCAGAAAGAAAGACAAAATACCATTCGACTTAGGTAACTTTAGAACTATCATCATTGACGATGATGACAAATACACTTTGATTGCTCAGTTGGATACCTATCGTGCGGATATTTCAAACTATGTACGAGAGGCACTCGAAGGATCGTCCCCCTCGGATAATCCAATCCTAACCTACTTTCCAAGTTTGACGGTTACAATCAACGAGTAGAATTACAGAATGCCGTGTCACCGTAAGTCAACCGTCTTTGGTACATTTTGAATTCCTTATATTCTCTTTGATTCCTCCCAAGGGGACTGGGTTTGAAATTCGACAATTCTCTTGAGCCTATCCGTTGTGAAGCTATAACGAAGAAGGGTCGGCAATGTAAGAAGGTATTTGTACCGAAGCGCAGCAAAGCGAAATACCGTTCGGTTCATCGTCGGCAGTAACTCAACTTCGTGACTACAACAAGATTAAGAAGTCGAATTTTGAACGCGTACTGGATGGGGCAAAGACTGCTTCCAGTAGAGGAGCGACAGTCAAGATTATCTACGAGGTCATTCGATTTCTCATTGCCCACTGGTCTGACATCAACCGATTCTTCCACGGCCTTGATACCAACTCACACTATTACTATAGGCACCATTACAGCACTGACTGTCGAAAAGCCGTAGATTGGCATGTCTCTGATGCTCACACCAGCGATTTAATCGTAGAGTTTCAGAATTACTTTCCAAGTCTACCACTTAACGTTCAGAGGATGGTATTCGCCAAATTCGGGGAACATCGAATAAAGACGATCTACGGCGGATAGGTTAATCTGGTCTGTATTCGATGGTCGTTTTAGATGTGGAGGTCAGATCCGCTTACTTTGTAAAGTACGCGCCTCTGAGGTGGAGCACGTGGACCTTGCGGCCCTTAATAGTAAACAAAACGCGATAGCGACCGACGATCATTTGTCGAATTTCTTCGGCGAACTCGTCATCTTCAGGTGCAAGCGGAAACGCTTTCGGCACGACCGCTAGTTGATCCGACGCCGATTTTCGTAATTGGCGAACCCATTGTTGTGCTTCGTACTTTCCCCAGGCGCGACGACCCCATTCATACGATTCACTCACGTCGGACTGAGCCGATTCTTCAAAGACAACGGCGTAGCGTTTCATTCGCGCTCAGCGATGCCTTTCTCAGCAAAGAATTCCTGAAAAAACTTTTCGGCAGGCTTGCCGGCGTTTCGCCGCATGCTTTCGAGTCCGCGCTTGATCCCTTCGAGCGCTTCCATCCGGTCTTTGGCCTCCAAGAGTTTCTGATAGCTCTCAGCGTCCTGAACCACCAATTCAGCTTTGCCGTTCACCGTGAGAACTACTGGCTGCCCCGTCTTCTTCAATTGGCGCACTACTTTCGCCGTATCGCGTTTGAATGTACTGAGACTCTGAATGTCACGTGTAAGTTTCATTACCTGCTCCGTTGCTAAATCTGCATCGAATTTGGCGAGTTTGAGTATATCATGGGCTGGCGTAACACGGAGCATTGCGGGATGATTCCAGTTTCGTGCGTGGGGGAATAGATCCGCTAGGTTTTCGTTAACATGAAACTACGCGACACCGTAGGCACCTAAAATAAGCCAACATGATATAACTGAAATCGAGCAACTGTAGCGCCACCGAGCTGGAGCTAGTAATGCAGCGGAGCAAATTGTGCCAGTTATAGAACCGGTAGTAACAGATGAAAAGCTACGGCAGCTGTTGGATGAACGGCACGAGTCAGAAGGCCTCGACTACAAGTCGAAGCTTTGTTTAGATGAAACAAGAGACATAGTTGAACTTGCAAAAGACATTGGCGCAATGCAGATGGATGGCGGCTTTATAGTAATAGGAGCAGATAACAACGGGAATCTTACGAGTCAAGTTACAGAAAGAGACGTCAAGTTATTGGACGAAGCTACCGTTCGTCCCAAGCTGGCACGTTATCTCCCAGAACCGTTTGAGATTCGCTGTGCTCATTACATCATTGACGGGCAACGTGTGGGGATAATTTACGTCGCACCACATCCGGAGGGATTTTGCATTTTTAAAGCCGATGGTAATTATTCAGGCGGCACGTCTTTCCGAGCAGGAGAAGTATTTGCTCGGCACGGAACATCGAGCGAGCCGTGGCGACAGCCTGACATTCGTAGGATATTTGAAAAGCGGATAGCTTTAGAGAAGGAAAATTGGAGGCGCGAATTCGTAGCGTATTTGAAGCAAGCCCAGCTCGAATCTCAGACACAGATGCTTTCGCGTGCGCCAGCCTCTACCCTAACCTGGCAACTCGATGAGGAAACTTTCCTCGGCATTATCACTGAACAACTACGCATCGAAGACACCATACCGCTAACGCTACTGATGAATCGGCTCCCAAACGAAGCCAAAGCGCTTGTCACATCTGATCGCGTAGACGATTTCCTCACCTTGCTCGATAGATTGACGTGCTTAACGGCGTTATTTCTAAACCTCGATAAACCGACAGAGTTTAGCCGAGCCGTTCCTGCGATTAACAAGATCTACGACATCGGGTTCGGTCAGTCCGGGGAAGGTCGAAGCGATCTCGCGATAAAGGCTTCAAAGCTCTGGCTGGAGGTAATTCGACGTGTGTGGGCTCTCGGCGGTCTCGCTGTTCGGAGGGAGGATTGGAATGCTGTTCGACTGTTGATTTTACAACGCCCGAAGGGGCTTGTGATTGGTGAATACTACAACAACTGGCTTCGCCACGCCCTGACCATGGCGGCCAGAGCTGGAGATCTTCAGGAACAACAAGAAGGTCGTCAGGTAGAACTGCCGTTGCTTAGCCTGTGTCAGCAAACGGCACTTCAACATCCGTGTTTGTCACAAGACGTTGACGAAGACAGTCTGCTAGATAGCATCGTTCAGTTCGACGTTTTCTTCAATGTAGTTGCGCTCTTCTCACAATCGCGCACGTCGGGAACGGACTATTATCCAAACTTTTCTCGCTTTTACTCGCGGCGATCTGACCCCGCTTTCAGAATGCTTGTGGAGGATCCAACGGTACGTGCCGCACTCGCGATCGATGGGAACGATAAACTTGCAGCGACCCTGCGAACGCTGTTTGAATCAGCGCGGCAGGAGTCGTTTAGATATTCGGGTTGGGACGGGGTCTTGGACAATGTTGTCAGAGCTTTTATGGACCAACATCCTCAGCCGCCACGTTGATGCGAACTAGTTTTAATTATTTACAAATCGAGAAAGGCAATCACAAAGTAGCTTACTTACTTTCGCTTTCTTGTTTTGCGAGGCGCAGTTCCTCCGAGCCTGACATACAAACGCTCATAGGTGTCCAGTAATGAACCGATTCCTTTGTCCGCTGCGTCGTGTTTTTGAGGACTGCGTAGTTTGGAAATCCAGTTTGCCATTAAAGTAGCAGGTAGTTTTACGACAAGCCTACGATCGTGTTCATGATATATCTCGCGGAGCCAGTCTAGCTCTTTATCCTTCTCCAAAGCTGCATCTCGGGAGCGGTTGATGATGAATCCTATTTTGCCGTGCTCACCGGACAGGTATGAGAGCATTTGTCTATATTCCGTTGGACCCAAATCCTCTGAGTAATTCTTTACCTCGAACACGACTTGACGGGCACTATAGTCTTGGAGAACTCTCTTCCATGCTTCGGTTTTCGCGGTGTTTCGTCCTACGACATCTCGACGTTGGGTAGAATTCCTGTTGGGATGCAATTCCGCATTAACGACGCCAGTTGCAAACACGATTCGGACAGCCTGAAGACACCAATCCTCGAACTCGCTCGCATCCTCCTCACCTTCGCGAATGTGGTGAAGGCGATCGATCAGTTGGGACAGTTTTCGCTTTCTTATTTCCGGGGTTTCAGATTGAACCTCTATATCGTAGTCGTCGTGGATCTGCTCTATCTCGCTCACCTGTAGATGATCATCTTGTAAATTCAGTCCTATCCAATAGCAAGGATGTATGAGGACTCGAGATCCATCGCTAATTGAAAAGTCTGGCATTTTGCCATCGTGAGAAAAAACCCAGCTCGACGCCTCAGGTTTCCAAATACCGACTAAGCCGACGCTGTATAAGGTATGAACAATGTCTTCTGGTGAATTCAGTACTGCGAAAGTTTGGGTTGCAGCTTGTCCAAGCGAATCGTCCTCAGATAGCGAGTGGGTGAGTTCTCCGATCTCCTGCAACGACAGTTCAGTCTTAACACTACCTAAGGCTGCGATCATTCGTTCAATCCCTGGTATGACTTCTTTATACTCCTTCTTCAGATCGTCGAGCCTGGAAGACGAGATCTCCCGGGCAGAAACTTCAACATCTTCGTTTACGATCGTTGCTCGGCCGCGAGATCTCGCGTGGTTGAACGCATTGTTCAACAGTCCGACTAGATCACGAGGCCGATACAATGTTAAGCGTAGACAATGTCGAAAGCCGTCCATGCCCTGAAGATCTTGAGCTGTGACCTTATTCCACAACCGCAAACTGTTCTCTTGTTTGAGATCGAAGGCGAAGCGAATTCTATTACAGATCATATTAAACAGATTGTATTCATCCCAGTGAAGACGCAATACATCACCCTCGATGTTTCGTGAGTAATCTGGATCTTGCACCTGCATTGCCCGGAAAATATTGTCTCTAAGGAAAACCGTAGTGGCTGTTTTAGGAATCGACGCCGAAATCGCATCGAATGCGTATACGAGTCCCGATAGAATGGCGATTCCGGTCTCATCCGGCTCATATCCCTCGTCCAATTTGTCGGCGATGACCTGAAGAGAGCTTCTTGATACGTCGAGTGCACTTCGCGTTTGGTCTGTGAGTGTTTCGATTTGCAGAACCTGAGCCAGCGAGGAAATGCGATTCTCTACAGACTCCGATTTGTTGATCTTAGTTTCCAACGAACGCAAGAGACGTTGCGTAATGCTATTGCCCCAACTACGCCACAATTTTGCTCCTTCGATTTGATCACGGAATCCTCCATCTGATTTGACTTTGTAGTTGTCAATGAGTCGACTCAGGATCTCTTGGAGAAGAGCGAATTGCCAAATAAGCTTGCAGGCAGCTCGAAGGTACGACGACTTCGCTCCGAAAAGTGCGATAATTGGTCTTAGACCTATAACTTCGGTCTCGAAGGGTCTCAATTCAACCATGATCGCCTTCGGTTCGTTCGCCCAGTGCTGTTTTAGTTTATAGAACATGGCGCTTTTACCTGTTCCCCGCCTACCTACGACTATCCGCCTTTTATGTTCTTCTAACAACGACCTATAGTCAGGTGTTTCATAGAACACACGATCAAGCATTTCGTGATCGTATTCGGCACGAATATCTCCTAAGGGATTGGTTTTCATTTCTGGGGTAACCTAATTGAGCGCGCAACTCTGGTGATCGAAATCAAGAAATAGATCGTCGGCGGTAGTAATTAACACGCTGCGGATTCTAGCATCCCTCCAGTTTGCGGCAATAGATTGAGTGGGAGCGAAGGTGGTCCCACTCAATCGGAGCTAGAGCGGCGCGCGGGCCGCCGTTAAGAGCGTTTTACACCGCGACAACAGCCTCAAATCAACTGGGTCTCACCTCCGCATCTGCCGCTCGCTCTCTATCCTTGATCGGAAATCTGCGACTGTCTGGTTGGCAAGATAGTCAGCCTTTTCCTTGCCGTAGGCCCTAAGCTTCTTCCACTCGTCAGTTGTTAGAGTGTCGTCCGCGAGCATCTGAAAACCGAATGCAACGAAGAATTGGGTGCGCACTATTGTCTGGAATATTAGTCGCTCCTTCTTTGAAAAGCCGTACTCGCGATTGAGCCTATCTAGCACTGCCATGCGGCACCAATCGTGCGGCGTCAGATCAGTGTCGACGACCTCTTGGACGATCCTCAACCAGGTCTCATCGGTCACGCGAAAACCGATCGTATGTGGATAACGAACGTTCCTCTTTGCCATCAGTCTTTCTCCCTCAAGTATCACCTCAAGATGTTTGCTATGCATGCCTGGGCATGCTGGGCACGGCGCACACCCAGCAAGCAGCAAACACCGATCCCGAGTATTTGTAATCGTTAGCCCGGCTAGCGATTTGTCTGCGTTGCATGCCACGAGTTTGCCGCGTAAACGTGACGCGAATTCCTTTAGGGGTGACGTGTCTGAAAAAATTCAGGTGCGCAGAAACTCCTCACGCTACACATACGTTTGGTTTAAATTTTACGACGAGGTTTGGTGTCGATGTTGGAAGGTACGAGCGGATAGAAATATCGCTAGATGGCGGCATGTTCTTTTGATAAGCGATGGGCGATCCTCAGCTTTGGGAGTGTCAACTTTTTCGTCGCAGCGTCAACTTTTTCGTCGCTGTGTCAACTTTCTTGACGCTCGTCGTTGTGCGAAACGATTGGCTTGTAGATAAAAAATAGGGACGTTGAATTCTCTAGCAATGACAAGCAACAGCATTCGTGCGTGACAGTGCAATATCAGGGCAAGCTAGGGCTAAAGCCATCGTGGCACAGTCCTTGAAACTGATCACCACATGCGCATCTCTCGCGACCTTGCACCGAACGATCACGTCAACGAAGAACTAGCCTCACAGGTGGCTCGCATCTACGAGCGGGCGCAGAGTGAAACCCTGGCATTGCTTCAATCACGACCTACAGAGAAGGTGATCTCCGTGTCGCGAGAATGGATGAGTGCAACTCAACTCGCCGAATACTGGCAGCTCTACAACGACAAGAATGAACCAACTACCGCCGGCATCTTAAAGTGGTCAAAGCGAACTCAGGATCAATTCCCACTTCCTCACGCATACATGGGTGACCTTCTTCGATTCAATCGAGTAGAGGTCGACTTGTGGGCAAAACAAGAAGCCGAAAGGCGTCGTGTTCAAAGCGAAAAGCGGCGCTTAAAAATCGCGTGACTCCATAGTCGTCGGAGATTAGAATCGCGCCACTTTGACGACTGCTAGCGCTTATGCAACTAAGGAGAAAACAATGGTCTATAAGCGCTGGAAAGGAAAGAAAGTTAAGCCTGGTGATCCGAACTATGACCGAGCTCGCTGGTGGATGGAGTATCGGCTCAATGGTCGCAGGATTCACAAGGCGATACCTGAGGCTCGTACAAAGGCTCAGGCTGAACGTGCGGAGGTCAGTGAACGGGAAGCGATCTATAACCGGCGATACAACAGAGGCACGGACATAGGATTCAAAGACTACTACGACAAATCCTATTTGCCGTGGCTGCAAGAAAAGAAAGCATCGCAGGTCTTAGATGCTGAGAGTCGCGTGAAGAAGTTAAAAGAGTTCTTTGGAAACGGGATGCTGAGCGACATCACGAGACGCGATGTAGAACGTTTTCAGTTAACTCTACGCGGCAAGGAAACACCGCGAAAGATCCCACGCAAGGGCGCGACGGTCAATCGTCATGTTTACCTTCTGTCAGCAATTTTTTCCCGAGCAATACGCGACGAAGTTGTTGACTTTAACCCTTGCAGTAGGTTCGAACAGGACCCCGAAGCGAGGCGGGAACGCTATCTCCTCCCGTCTGAGCAATCGAGGCTGATGGACG
>JADMIO010789843.1_pt1 | contig 13495 bp, 13 predicted proteins | sample 8958161 | NCBI WGS metagenome assembly JADMIO01 (sample SAMN16585339, study PRJNA669376) | soil metagenome | isolation source: Crop rotation soil | place: USA: Cullars Rotation, Alabama | collected 2011 | reverse complement strand
GCCGCGACTTCAAGTCACGTGAATTCCAAGCTTCGGATCCCACTGTGCTGGAAAGCATAGCCCGCCACGAGTTGCGTGTTCTCGCTGATCGCGAGGCGCGCCAGGATGTCGCGAGCACGCGACTCGCCGAGCATGGAAACGAATTCTCTTCGCAGCCGCACTTGGAGCGGCGCCGCGCCCTTGATCGGTTTCGTATTGAGGTGGCCTTCGATTCGAGCCACGAGCGCTTCGACCTCCTTCGGATCGGTCGGCTCGGCTTCGCCGCGCGCCGCGCGTATCGCATACACGTAGCGTTGCAACGCGGCCGCGAGCTGAGGACTCGACGACGGCCGGTGCTTGAGGCTCTCGATCAACTGCTCGTGCGCCGCGGTGTCGTGACCGAGTGCGCTCGCCATCAGCGCGAAGCCGATCTCCGTGGGCGTGCCGTGGGCTCCCGCGTGCTTGCGCAGCGCTTCCACCAAGGCTGGCCAGCCCGCAGGATCAGGCAGCGCTTCGAACAACGGCAAGAGGGTCTTGTCGTCGTTCTCGCCGTATGAGGGACGTGCGGCGGCGGTTGCGCCGGAGTAGCGTCTCGCAAGCGCGATCCAGCGCTCGGCGTACTCGCGCGCCGGCAGCTTGCCCGCCTGTAGCCGCAGCGCTCGCGCGTCTTCACCGACCTTCGCGAGCTCGGCGTGCTTTTCAGCAGACGCGTCGGTCGCGGCCGTTTGCTGCCGGAGATGATCGAGCACCCACGCCGCACCGTTCAAGGAAACGCCTGCGTTCGGAGCAGGTCCGATGTTGTTGCCGTTCGGCGTCGGTGGAGTGGGCGCGCGCATCGCGGTCGTGGCACAACTCATCACCCCGAGCAGCAGACAAACCCAGCCAACGCGCGTCTTGGTCAAACGTCCCCCGTTCCAGGAAAAACTCGATGAACCATGATGCCGGATGCACCGGCATCACAGCCATGCCGGTTCGATGCTTACGTATTGACCGATTGTGGCTCAGCCGCCTACATCAATTAGTGCGAGCAGAGCCATGTCACATCGAGCGCCGTTGCCACTGTTCTACGAACGATATCTTCGTGCCACACGGCATCAGGCGCGTTGCTTGTCGTCGAGCAGCCAGCGCGACAATTGCGCGAGCGCGGCGTCCGGTGCTCGCTGTAAGAGCAGATGCGGCGCGTCGATCCGCTCGACCACGAGACCGGGGCGCAGGTACTCGAGTCGCGCCAGCGCGCTCGCCGGCAAGAGCCGATCACGCGTCGCTTGCAAATAGAACATCGGAGCCCAGCAGCGCAGGTAGGTCTCGGTCTCGTCGCAACTCGCCAGAGTTGCGAAGCGCGCGCGTAAGACTTCCGGCGGCACCTTGCTCAGCGCTGCACGTACGGCGTCGACCGTGGCGTCCGGCGCGTCATCGCCGATCAAGAACCTGCGCAGGGCCCACGACGGCGCGCTGGGCAGCGCTCGGCCAATGGCGGGCGCGACGAGCTTCTGCGAAACCGACAGCGGCGAGCAGGCGAACGAGCACACCAGCACGACCGCAGATAGATGAGGCGGCTTGCGCGCAGCCAGGCGCAGCGCGAGCGGTCCGCCGAATGACTCCGCGACCAGCACGTACTCGCGGTCGGTCGGCAGCGCTGGCGCGAGCGCCTCGCTTTGGCGCGCGTAGCTCTGATCGCGCTCGTGGTCGTAGCGGAGCACGCGCGCATCGAACGTGCCCAGCGACCGCTCGATTAACGCAGCGAACAGGTCGCCGGTTCCGTCGAGACCGGGCAAGAGTACGAGCGTCGGGAGCGGCATCACGCGCGTACGCTAGCACTACGTGGGAGCGCTTGCTGCGCGAGCGCGTTGATCGCGAACACGCACGCCGCCCGCGCGCATTGGGGCACGCGGGCGGCGTGAGCCGGTCACAGGGTTTTCTGGATTTGCTCTGCGGAATCGAGGTGCGCCTTCATGGTCGCGCGCATCGCCATCAGCTGCCGGCGCAGCAACCCGCTGTCGACTTGCGGCAGCAACATCGAGTCGATCAGGTCGAGCACCATCATGTGGTCCGTGACCTGGGCCTTCATGTATTTGCGATCGAAGTCGCTGCCGCTCGCCTTCTTCAGGTCTTGGATCTCCGCCGTCGCCTGCGCCATCAGCTCCTGGCTGATCGAGTTGGTCTCAGGCGTGAGCGGGAGCGATTGCAACGTGATCATCAACATGTCGTTGGCCTTGGCGTGATCCGTGACCATGCGATCGGAAAAATCGCGCACCGAGCTCGCCGTTGTGCGCGACGACGCCAGTTGACCCTCCTGAACCTCGCCGGTATTCGCGGTCATCATGATCGAAGCGATCTGCGCGTCCGACAGTTGCACGCCGGCATCGGCGCCGGCGTCGGCCGTGCCCGACCCTCCGGTTCCAGATCCGCCGGCGCCACTCGTGCCGGTCGTACCACTGGTCCCAGCGCCGCCGGTGCTGCCGCCGGTCGTACCGCCGTTGCCGCCCTGACCCGCGAGCCCGCCGTCGGCCGGTGAGTTGTCGTCGTCACCACATGCCGAGGTGCCGGTCAGCGCCAGCGCGAGCCCTGTCAGCGCGAGCCGAACGCGAACTGAAGAATGAACGTCCATGCATGACCTCCGCATGAACGAGTTCTGTATGCGCGTGTCGAGGTGTCACCAGTGCGTGCTCAACGTCGGGCACCGCGCGGACGAAACGTCGCTAGCCGTCGCGAGCAAGGCCGATCGTGATGCAAGCAGCTTCAGGGCTTGCGCCGTGACCGAGCTACCTACGGCCGGAGGACCATGACGTCGGCCACCGCGTCGGTCTCGTAGACGGTCCGCGGTTCCTCGGGCGCTCCGTCGCCCCAGCGTACGAGCCGGATGCGCGACGAGGTATCCGAGATCTCGGTGTATGCGAACGCATCGCCGTTCGGGCCCCACATCGGGCAGTACAGCGGCCTGGCGCCATCGACGCTCGGCGCCAGCATCGCGACGCGCTTCGGCGTGTCGCCGCGCAGGTCGATCAAGTTGAGCGTCTTCGTGTTCGTGTTCAAGAAGACGAGCTTGGTCAAAGACGAGCGAGTGAAGGGGCTGTAACAGTCGGTGCCGATTGGGTCCTGGGTGTCGAGCCGCGTATCGACCACCTTACCCTCTCCGTCGAGCTTCACGATATGCAGCTCGTCGACGCCCATGCTCGCCGATGCGGTGCTGATCGTGTAGTAGATGAAGCGCTTGTCGTCGATCGCGCGGTCCCCGACCGCTGCCTCGGGCGGATAGCTGACAATCGGAACGTCTGGCGCCTTGCCGGTGGGATCGATGAACGCCAGGTCCTGGCCAACTTCGGTGTACACCATCAGCATCCGCGAGCCGTCCAGCGACGGAAGCGGCAACGACGCCTGGCGCGTCTCATCGCCGAGGATTACGGGCGCGTCGCCTTGCGTCGAGAGCAACTCGTTGACGATTTGGTCGGCCGACGGGTTCGATTGCACAAACGCGAGCACCCGACCGTCGGGCATGAACATGGTGATCGTTGCGACCGGGTAGCCGTCCGGGTCGCCGATCGGAACCGTCGCGCCGCCGAGCGTCTGCACGAACAACTTCGTCACATGCGTCGTCGCGTCGAAGTTGGGATACGCCATGTGCGTGCCGTCGGCGTCGAACGTGAAGCCGTAGCCGGCGGATGGCAACGCAGTGCTCTTCACGCCGCCGTGCTCGATGTGAGCGACGGATGCGGGGCGCTTGTCGAGCCCGAGCGTATACGCGAACCATAGGCCCTTGGGCGCGACGTCGACCGACGCGCTCTGCTCGTTGGGCGCGTTGTCTGCGTACCAGAGCAGCGAGTTGGTCTGCGCGTCGACCACGTCGATGCCGTCGCCGATGATGTTGCTGCCGCGTTCGAAGAACGCGTAGCGACCGTCGCCGCTCCAGGCTTTCGGGTACTCGTTGCCGGGGCGTCCCTCGAAGCCGGAGATTGGCGTCGCCGGCACGATGCCTCGATCGGTCAGCCGTACGATGAACAGGTTGGTGTCGTTCGCGGCGTTCGCACCGCCGACGAACAGGATGCTCTGATCCTGCGAGACCGTGGTGTAACTGAGCTCGGCATGACCGAGGTCGTGGGCTTTGCCGTTCTTCAGGTCGAGCGCGTACAGCTGCGACGGCGGGTAGTCGCCCAAATCGGCGATCGGTTGGCTCGAGAACACGAGCTGGCTGCCGGAGGTCGGGATCAGACCGGTGAGGTCGACCGGCGGCACAGCGGAGTCTTCGCCTGCGTCCATGTCCATCGACGAGCCGGGACCAGCGTCGTCATGACCCGTGGCGGCGTCCATGTCGCCGACCGCTACCGACGATCCGCCCGAACCGTTCGCAACGTGTCCACCCGAGCCCGTGCTTGCATCGTTCGCCGAAGTGGCACCGCCCGATCCGTGCGAGTTGTCATCGCGATCGGGCTTCCCGGAACCGTCGCTGCAGCTGGCAGCGATGCAGAGGACAATGCACAAGCAACGGCGTGCGCGCATAAGTATTCGCGTTGTAACACGAGCGCATTACGAACGCACGCGCGCCCGCTGTGCGCTCACTCGAACTTGAAGCCGTTCGGATAGAGGCCCTGCATGAACTCGGTGCAGGGAATGTCGACGCCGGCGGGGAGCCTGCCGCGCACGTAGAAGCAGGTCGTGCGCGTCGTCGTGCAACCTTCCTGGGTCGTGAGCGAGACCTCGTAGACCTCGTGAATGGAAGTGGGAGAATCGGCAGCGGCACCGCGGACGCACTCAGCCAGGATCATCTCCGTGCGGTCGCCTTTCTCGCCGCTCCAGAACCAGCTCGCGGTCTCACCCTCTTGCGGTTCTCCGATGTCCTGCACGGGAGGGAGGTCCGCCGGGTCTTCCGGGCAGGCGTCCGGGTCTCGCACGTCGCAGACCTCGCTGCAGGCCCAACGTTGCACGTATTTCGTGGCATCGAGGATCAGCTCGATCTTCGCCTTGCCATCGAGGGCCAGAACGTCGGCCGTCCACTCGTGCGTCTTCTTGTCGCGGCCTTCGCGCAATAACCAGTATCCGGCTTTGCTCGCCGGGAATGTCTGGTTCACGACCGCGAGATCATCGGTCAGGTACTGGATTCTGTAGGTATAAGGTCGGGGTTCGCCCGGCGCCGTGCCTTCACCCGCACCGAGCACCTGGTCGGGCGACGACTCATCGAAGCCGTGCAGATCGAGCCGTCCGTTGTGGTTTCCGTCGCGGTACACGATCAACTCACCCTCGGCCCTCTTGACCCCGGGCGTGCCGCCTTCGCCGGGAAGCACGGGAAACAGCGCGCTCTCGGGCGGCGGCTCCGACAGCTCGACCGAAAACGCCGCCGGGAAGTCGGTGTCGAGCTCGAGGCGCTGTTCCAGCAACTGGGTCTGGTCGCGATAGCTCGTCAGCTCGTCCGGCCCGCAGTCACTGACGGTCTCGAGGTCGCCTCTGCCACCGGTGCGCCAGAGGATCGACAGATGCAGATCCCCCTTCGGGGGATCCATGCCCTCGGCCAGGTTGAGCGTCCCGCGCATCGTGGCCACGGCGGCGCCGGACGACTCCTCGTCGGCGAGCTTTTCGCAGGCGGCGAGCGCGAGCGTGCACGACATGATGATGACCCATCGCAGTTTCATGATGACCTCCTACGATGCATGGACGACCGGTCGCGGTTTTCTGGGAACGTCATAGGCGAGTTCCTGCGGCGAGCAGCACTCCGGCCACGGGCCTCACTTGGAGGCCGTTCTCGACGCGAGCGGCCGTTGCGCCTGCGCTGCCGGCCAAGCGCAGCGTGATGCGCGCGCTCAGCGGCACCTCGACGCCGAGCGCGAGCTCGAGCCGCGCTGCGGCGCCGGTGCGATTCGGCATCCCCGACATGTCGAACACGCGCTGAATCGTACGCTCCTGATCGCGCGTGAACGCCTGCTGTACGACGCCGGCTGACAAGCCGACGCCCGCGTATGGCAGCGTGAAGCCGAGCGGCATGCGCAGGCGCGCCTCGCCGCGCGCCCACACCTCGTATTGCTCGACGGACAGCGCGCGTGCATCGAACTGCGTGCGGCCCGCCAATACACCGGCGGCGAGCTCGAGCGGCCCACGCTCGCGCTGCAGCATGAGCGACAGCGCGGGCGTGACACCGGCGCCTTGCACCGCGCCGCTGCTCGCGGCCAGACCGAGCTCGAGCGACCATACGCGCGGCAGCCCCGGCCCGCGGCGCGCGACATCTGCATACGGCACCTGCTCCATGTCCTCGTCACGCACTTCGGCAACGCCGTCCGGCAACACCACGGCTTCGCCCACGCGCACGAACGCGCCTTCCGGCTTGCGCACGAGATAGCGGCCGGGTTCGAGCGCGAGGCGCACGCTGCGGCCCGGTGCCTTGTCCACCTCGGCGATCAGGTCACCGCCGAGCACAGTCGTCACGATGTAACGGCCCGACGCCGAGGACGCGAAGCCGATCGCGCTGCGCCGTCCGCCCGGCCGCGTCAGCGTCACGTCACCCTTGCCGCGCAAGTCGATCTCGTGCGCCGGGTGCTGGCTGCCGGCGCTCGCGTTCGTCGACGCGCTCAGGGTTTGCTCGTAGCCGTACGAGTAGGCTTCGAACAGCGTGACGCGACCGTTGCCGTCGCGATCGGCGGCGCCGCGCAGGCCGGAGAGCAGGTAATGCGTGAACAGGCCGCCGCCGAGCGCTTCCCATTCCTGCGCCGGCTCGCTCGGGCCGGTCGAGGTGATCAGCACCTGACCTTCGACCTGTTGGCCGTTCTCGAGATCGATGGCGAACGGTTTAATCGCTTTGCCGCCCTTGCTGCGGATCAGCGCACCGGACGTGCATGCATCGGTGACCACGATGCGTAGCCGCGCGGGCACGCTCGCGAGCAAGCTGCGCAGCTCGGCGTAGGGCAGGTGACTCCCGCCGAGTCGCAAGCCGGCGCCGTCGGCGTGGCTGGAGACGTAGACCAGCAAGATCACGTCGCGCAGCTCGATCGTGCGCCCGCGGATCTCGGCGAGCACGCTGCGCACGCGCTCGGCGCTGGCGTTGGTGACGACGTACGCGCGCTCGGGCTGTACGTCGCCGAGGCTGGTGAAGACCTGGGCGAAGCGCTCCGCGTCGCGTTCGGCGTAGCGCAGCGGCTCGTCGTCGGGCGCACCGACGTTCTGTCCGATCGCGAGCAGGATGCGCACCGGCTCTGCGCGCGCGTGCGCGCACATCGACGAGAGCGCCGCCGCGAACAAAGCGCAGACGAGGCGACTCCGGATCATGGCTTCGTGAACCACACGCTAACTTGAGTTGCGGGCAAGGGCAGATCGCGTACGTCGGCGATCCCGCCACCGCGTTCGCGCGCCGCACGCAATGCTGCGCCGAGCGCGTCACGCGCGCGTGCCTCGTCGAGCGGCGTCGAGGAGAACAGCGCGATCAGGCGTTCCTGTCCGCGCCGCGCGTCGAGCTCGATGCCGACCGGCAGTTGGCGCGCGACGCCTGCAGGCAACACCGTACTCGGAGCGAGCGCCGGCTCGGGGAAGTAGCGGGTAATCGTACCTGCGTCGTCGATTCCGAACAGCAACAGGTGCTGCGGCTGCGTGAGCGAATACGTGAACGCGAGTTGATCGCCCGCGGCCAGCGTATCTCCGGCGGAGACCAGACGCGTTCGCGCGTCGTGCTTCACGTAGAACTGCAGCTGCGCGGTCGGTCCCTTGTAGCGGATCTCGTTCGGATCCCGCGACCCAACGACGACTGCGATCAGTGCAGCGGCGGCGATCGCCGCCGCGACTGGCGCGCGCAATCGTAGCCAACGCGATTTTGCAGGCGCGCGCCCCGCAGCACGCGCCGCGACCGCGGCCGCAAAGCGTTCGGCGGGTCGCGTCGCGGCATACGCACCGCGCGCGCGTTCGATACCGCGTAAGCGATGTGTGCACTGCTCACACGACGCCAGGTGCGCGCGCAGCTCGGGCGCGATCGCGTCACGTGGATCATTCGCCACCATCCGCTCGAGCGTGTGGCGCGCGAGGTGCTCGCTCATGACGCCTCCTCCGTGCCGAGCAACGCACGTGCTCGCGCCAGCAGCGCCTGCAGCCGCTTGCCGATCGTGCGCCGCGACACTCCGAGCTCCTCGGCCAGCTCCTCCTGCGTCAGCTCGTCGACATAATAAAGGAGGGCGAGCCGCCGCGACTCGGGTTCGAGCTGCGCGAGCAGCCGCCGCGCGGCGACCAGCGCGTCGCCATCGTCGGCGCGCGCGCACGGCTCGAGCGCGGGGTCGAGCCCCGGGTGGGGCAACGTCCCTTGCACCGGGTTGCGTTGCCGCCGCCGCAGCAGGTCGACGCACAAATGATCGGCGATCCGGCACAGCCACGTGCGTGGCGCCGCCTCACCCCGATACTCCGCCGCCCCGCGCAGCGCGCGCACGAACACCTCCTGCACGGCGTCATCCGCCGCCGCCGAGTCGCCCAGATAGGCCAGGCAGCGCCGGAACAGGAAATACCCGTATTCCGAGTACAGCTGCGCCACCTCAGCCTCGGTCATGCCGGCCCAGCATACCGGAACAGACGAACGAGCTACGGATCGTGGGAAGGGGTAGGGCGAGATTGGGATAGAGAGGCGGACGCCGGCAATTGACCGGCTGTGCCTTCTGCGCAACAACGACGGCCATGCAGAGCGTCTCGCACGAGCCGATCGAAGCGATCGCATTCGACTTCGACGGCACGCTCGCCGACACGCGCGGCGCGGTGGTCGCGAGCGTCGAGCAGACGCTGCGCGAGCTGGGGGTGGCGCCGCTCGAGCGCGAGGCGATCGTCACGCGCATGGGGCTTCCGCTGGCCGAGGTGTTCATCGCGGCAGGCATGTCCCGATTCCGGCGTCGGCATCAAACCGATGTCGATCTTCGGCTCGAAGCGCCTGGTGCGGCGCGCGCTCGATTACGCCGTCGCCCACGGTCGCGAGAGCGTGACCCTCGTCCACAAGGGCAACATCATGAAGTTCACCGAGGGGGCCTTCCGCGACTGGGGCTACGAGCTCGCGCGCGCGGAGTTCGCCGATCGCACGGTCACCGAGGATCAGCTCGGCTCGGCGGGCGTGCCGGCCGGCAAGGTGCTGGTGAAAGACCGCATCGCCGACTCCATGTTCCAGCAGCTCTTGCTCCGCCCGGACGAGTACAGCGTCCTCGCGACGCCGAACTTGAACGGCGACTATCTCTCGGACGCGTGCGCCGCGCAGGTCGGCGGCCTCGGCCTCGCGCCGGGCGCGAACATCGGCGACCGGGTTGCGATGTTCGAGGCGACGCACGGCACGGCGCCGAAGTACGCCGGACAAGACAAGGTGAACCCGGGCTCGGTCATTCTCTCCGGCGCGATGATGTTCGAGCACCTCGGTTGGACCGAGGCGGCACGGCTCATCGTCACGGGCCTCGAGCGCACGATCGCGGCGCGGACCGTCACCTACGACCTCGAGCGCCAGATGCCCGGCGCGACGCTGCTCAAATGCTCCGAGTTCGGCCGCGCCATCGCCGACAACATGCCGGCGGCGGGCTGAATCGAAAACCGGAACAACCTCGGAAGGACCAGACCATGGCACGGAAGAAGATCGCACTCATCGGCGCCGGCAACATCGGCGGTACGCTCGCGCATCTCTGCGCGTTGAAGCACCTCGGGGACGTCGTGCTGTTCGACGTCGTCGACGGCCTGCCGCAAGGGAAGGCGCTCGACCTCATGGAGTCGGGGCCGATCGAGCAATTCGACGCGCAGATCACCGGCACCAATCGCTACGAGGACATCGCGGGCGCCGACGTCTGCATCGTGACGGCCGGCCTGGCGCGAAAGCCCGGCATGAGCCGCGACGATCTGCTCGCGACCAACTCGAAGATCATGAGAGCGGTCGCCGAGGGCATCAAGCAGCACGCGCCGAAGAGCTTCGTCATCGTCGTCAGCAATCCGCTCGACGCGATGGTGACGCTGATGAAGCGCGTCAGCGGGTTCCCGAAGCAGCGCGTCGTCGGCATGGCCGGCGTTCTCGACTCGTCCCGCTATTCCACCTTCGTCGCGATGGAGCTCGGCGTCTCGGTCGCGAGCGTCCAAGCGATCGTGCTCGGCGGCCACGGCGACGACATGGTGCCGGTCCGGAGCTACTGCAGCGTCGGCGGCGTGCCGATCGAGAAGCTCATCAAGCCCGATCGTCTCGCGGCGATCGAGGAGCGCGTCCGGAAGGCCGGCGGCGAGATCGTGAACCTCCTCAAGACGGGATCGGCCTTCTACTCGCCGGCGTCCGCCGCCGTGCAGATGGCGGAGGCCTACCTCTACGACCGGAAGCGCATCCTGCCGTGCGCGGCATTGCTGGAGGGCGAGTACGGCGTGCGCGGTTTCTATGTCGGTGTGCCGGTCCAGATCGGCGCCGGCGGCGTGGAGCGCGTGGTCGAGATCGAGCTCAGCGACGACGAGCGGAAGCAGTTCCAGACATCGGTCAGCCACGTCGAGGAGCTGATCGGCGCCATGGATCGCGTCCTCGAAGCGGCGCCGAGCGCCTGAGTCTCGCGCGCCGAGCAGATGCAGTGATCATGAGCGAGACCGTGCCGTTGCTCGTGGCGCGGTGATGCAGGCTGGCGTCCCAAACGTTCGACCGCGCGGCCCATGCGGGTGATCACCTGATCGATCGGACGGCGCCATGCCGCGGTTCCAAGGTCTGCTTGTTCGCGTGACGAACTTTATTAATTCGTCGTCGATCGGCGGCGCGAGTAGGCTCTGAGTATGGCGGTCGATACCACGGCAACGGCTGCTGTCGGCGGGCTCGATCGGGATCGTCTGCACTTCTTCCTCCGTCGCCTCCACTCCCTGACCGGCGTCATCCCGATCGGCGCGTACATGCTGGTCCACATCTTCTTCGAGAACGCGTTCATTCTCGGCGGCGGCGCCAAGTTCGATCAGTTCGTGGTCGGCATCGGGCAGATCCCGATTCCGATCCTGCTCTCCGTCGAGATCCTGGTGCTCTGGGCGCCGATTCTCTTTCACGCGCTCTACGGCTTCGCGATCATCTTCGACGCCGACCTCGGGACCGCCGTCCACTTCGGCTACCAGAACAGCCTCCTCTACGCGCTCCAGCGCATCACCGGCGTCTTCGCCTTCGTCTTCATCGCCTGGCACGTCTATTCGCTGCGCTTGAGCTTCTATTTCCACGATCTCGAGATCGACTACGCGCTGATGAACTCGATCTTGTCGGATCCGGCGTGGTTCGCGTTCTACGTCGTCGGCGTCCTCTCGGCCCTCTTCCACTTCTGCAATGGGATTTTCACGTTCTGCATCACCTGGGGCATCACCGTCGGCGAGGCGGCGCAGCGCCGGGTACATCGGTTCGCGCTCGCGCTCTTCGTCGTGCTCGCGATCGGCGCGATCGGGATCCTGAGCGCGTTTCGATGAGGTGGAGGTGATGGCGTACGCACGGGCACATCGCGACCGTCGTTCGATGGAGCGACGCGGCTGATGACGCAGCAACGGCACATCGTCGTCGGCGGCGGGCTCGCCGGCCTGATGACGACGATCAAGATCTGCGAGGCCGGCGGCAGCGTCGACTTGTTCTCGGTCGTGCCGGTGAAGCGCTCGCACTCCGTCTGCGCCCAGGGCGGCATCAACGCCGCCGTCAATTGGAAAGGGGAGGGCGACTCGCCCGAGATCCACTTCGACGACACGATCTACGGCGGCGACTTCCTCGCCAATCAGCCGCCGGTGAAGGCGATGTGCGAGAACGGCCCGGCAATCATCTTCCTCCTCGACCGCATGGGCGTGCCATTCAATCGCACCCAGGAAGGTCTCCTCGACTTCCGGCGCTTCGGCGGCACCAAGCATCACCGCACCGCTTTCGCCGGCGCGACGACCGGCCAGCAGTTGATGTACGCGCTCGACGAGCAGGTGCGGCGCTTCGAGGTGCAGGGCCTCGTCCGGAAGTTCGAGACGTGGGAGTTCGTGTCGCTGGTCCGCGACGAGGGCGGCACCTGCCGCGGCATCATCGCGCTCGACCTCCGCGGCATGAAGCTCGAGGCCTTTCCCGCCGATACCGTCGCGCTCGCGACCGGCGGGCCCGGCATCGTCTTCGGGCGCAGCACCAACTCGATCGTGAACACCGGCACCGCGGCGAGCGCCGCGTACCAGCAGGGGGCGACCTACGCCAACGGCGAGTTCATCCAGGTCCACCCCACCGCGATTCCCGGTGAGGACAAGCTCCGATTGATCTCGGAGTCCGTCCGCGGTGAGGGCGGCCGGATGTGGACGTGGCGCGACGGCAAGCAGTGGTACTTCCTCGAGGACATGTATCCCGCGTACGGCAACCTGGTGCCGCGCGACATCGCGACCCGCGCGATCTTCAAGGTCGTCTTCGAGATGGGCCTCGGCGTCGACGGCCAGAACGCCGTCTTCCTCGACCTCACCCACAAAGATCCGCAAGAGCTGACACGGAAGCTCGGCGGCGTGCTCGAGATCTACGAGAAGTTCGTCGGCGAGGACCCGCGACAGGTCCCGATGAAGGTCTTTCCCGCGATGCACTACTCGATGGGCGGGCTCTGGGTGGACTTCGACCAGATGACGAACGTGCCGGGCCTCTTCGCCGTCGGCGAGGTCGACTACGCGTACCACGGCGCCAACCGCCTCGGCGCGAACTCTCTGCTGTCGTGCCTCTGGGGCGGCATGGTCGCCGGTCCGAAGATGACGGCATACGCGAAGGGTCTGGCGAGCAGCGCCGCTGACAGCGCCACCGGTCTCTTCGACCGCGAGCGCCGCCGGCAGGAGCAGGTCTACGAGCGCATCTATTCGATGAGTGGGCCGGAGAACGCGTACGCGCTCGGCCGCGAGCTCGGCGAGTGGATGACGAAGAACGTCACGGTCGTGCGCTACAACAAGGCGTTGAAAGAGACCGACGATAAGCTCGTCGAGCTGAAGGACCGCTGGGGCCGGATCGGCATCAACGATCACGGCCGCTGGATGAACCAGGAGGTGAGCTTCGTTCGTCAGCTCTCGAACATGATCGAGCTCGGCCGCGTGATCACGCTTGGCGCCTTGGCGCGGAACGAGAGCCGCGGCGCCCACTACAAGCCCGAGTTCCCGGAGCGCGACGATCGCAACTTCTTGAAGACGACGATGGCGCGCTGGACGTCCGACGGCCCGGCGCTCTCGTATGATCCCGTCGACACCTCGCTGATCAAGCCGCGGCCGCGGAAGTACGACGTCGACAAGAGCCCGGGCGCTTGATGGCGACCGCCGAGAAGAGTCGCGCGGGCGCGACGCCGGGCGTGCGGCCCGACGCCACACCGCGAGTCGACCCGATCCGTCTTCGCATCAAGCGTCAGGAGCGGCCCGACAGCGCGCCGTACTGGCAGGACTTCACGGTGCCCTACAAGCCGGCGCACAACGTCCACTCGGTGTTGACCGAGCTGCAGATGCGGCCGGTCACGAGCGACGGCAGCGTGACGACGCCTGTCGCGTGGGACGCGGCCTGCCTCGAGGAGGTCTGCGGCTCGTGCACCATGCGGATCAACGGCCAGATCCGCCAAGCCTGGGAAAG
>JADMIO011421327.1_pt1 | contig 13496 bp, 22 predicted proteins | sample 8958161 | NCBI WGS metagenome assembly JADMIO01 (sample SAMN16585339, study PRJNA669376) | soil metagenome | isolation source: Crop rotation soil | place: USA: Cullars Rotation, Alabama | collected 2011 | reverse complement strand
CGCCGGTCTCCCCGAGGGTGGTCGCGAGAATCTTGATGATCCAGAACCCGAGGGTAACTTCGGGTACTTTGCTAGGAGTTGTGGCGCCCACCCTTTGCAGCATGTGTGAGTAGTAGCGCGCTGGACCCCGCTAGAGGTAGCGGTCAACTGTCACACCCTAGTCATAGGAGGTCGAAATGCTACTGAGCTGGCAGTTCTGGGCGCTTTTGTCCGCCCTGTTTGCCGCACTGACGGCGGTCTTGGCGAAGGTTGGCCTTGAGGAAGTTTCTGCGGATGTTGCCACGTTCATTCGGACTATCGTCGTTGCGATCCTACTCGGTGGTCTGCTGCTCTTAAGCGGGCAAAGAATCGGTTCGGTCTCGGCGAAGGGCGTTCTGTTTCTCGTTCTTTCGGGAGTCGCAACAGGCGCCTCCTGGCTTTGCTATTTCCGTGCGCTGAAGTTGGGTGATGCGGCGCAAGTTGCTCCGCTCGATAAGCTAAGTGTTGTGCTAGTGGCGATCTTTGCAGTCGTGTTCTTAGGTGAAAAGTTGGTCTTGCGAGAGTGGGCAGGTATTGTTCTGATTGCTATGGGGGCGATATTAGTCGCAACCGGTCGCTTACCTGCTGGTGGATATTGAAAAGTCAGATAATGACGCCACGCCGGCACTGTCCCGGCGTCACTTCGCGGCGGGGCCGTCCTCTTCGTCGCTGGGCCCTTTCCAAAGTAGGTACGGTAGTGGACCCTCAGCCCTATTCGCGCCGGATCAATGACCCTAACCTCTGGCCGTTCTTTCAAAAGAACGCATCTCTTCTCTTGGAAAGAGTCAGTACCCACCTGGAAGCCCCAGCCACTAGCCTCCAACGAATGGCTGGGGTTTCTTTGAGGACCGATGACAAACGATCCCCGCTATAGCCGAACCAAAGCAATCTGGGCCTGGCTAGGGATGTCCGCCGCCGTCGTGCTCCTGATCTGGTTTTTTCGCTGACTGATTTCCTGAACCTCAGCACCGGTCGAGCCGAGGCGTTTTTTTCGCAGCAATTGAAGCAGCGTTAAGGGCTTTTATATTGGGGGGTTGAGGAAAGCGGCCAATTAGCGCCTATTTCGCACGTGGCGCTTCCCTCCCGTCACTTGCGGCCCTGAGCGGGCGTCGGCTTCCGCCGGTGACTCGGATTCCGCTGCGCAGCCCCCTATATTGGCCGCATGAGTAGCGTCCGCGTTAAGGTCGTCGAGGGCGACATCGTCGTCACCGATCCTGTCACCGAATGGTGGGTTTCCTACCGGCATTCGACCAGCACCAACGGGCTGGTAGCCACCAACATTGCCCCGACGCCAAGGCAAAGGTTTCCGAGCGAGCCGTGTTCCTTGGGCGGGCATTCGGCAAAGCCATCGAGCGAGCGCGGAAACTGGGGTGGATGGTCTAGGCGTCGGCTTCGGCCCCTGCAAGCGCCCCTTTTTGCTGTATGGTCACATCCCGCGACGCACGGAGTGAGCAGGATGGCCGGTGAGCATGGGGCCGGTATCAAGGCTGCTGTCGAGGCGCTCGAAAAGCTTTACGAACAGGAGTCACCTCCTCCCGACCCAGTACATTATAGCCGCTGCAATTAACAAGCTTCTGATTCCCCTGGCTGGCTGCGCGTCCAGCACCCCGGAATTTATCCAAAAGGCTGCGATGAGCGACTTGTACGAAATTCAAGCAGGGAGGGTGGCTTCGGAGAAGGGTCAGTCCGAAGCCGTACGGCAATTAGGGCGATTGATGGGAGCGGCTCACTCCGAAACCGCTCAAGGACTTATGAGCCAAGTAGCGATTAAGCATATCCAGATTGAGCTGCCGACCAAGCTCGAGGAGCCGCATCAAAAGCTCATCGATGATCTCCAACGCGCATCAGCCGAGGACTTCGACAAGATATATACGAAGCAACAGGTCGACGCTCATCAGGAGGCCGTTCACCTTTTCAAAAAATACGCTGCTAAGGGCGAAGACGCAGATGTGAAGCAGTATGCGGAAACGACGCTCCCAACTCTCCAGGAGCATCTCGATAAAGCCAACAAGCTTCGCCAATCACCTGCCACGTGAGATCTGCGTGACAACGGTAGATAGGAACGATCGAGAAGTGGGTGAGTTGAGCTTGTAGTTTAAACGCCCAGAGGAGATTTTCATGTCACGCTTATTCATGGCGGCCGCAGCCGCCCTTTTAATGGCTGTAAGTCCGGCTCTTTCAGAAGAAAAACCCGCCAGCGGAGAGGGCACAACGCCCGCGGCTAAGGAGCAAAATTCGACCGCACCGAACGCCGTGGAAAACGCAGATCCTGGCAGGACGGGCGCCGGTGGAGGTGGTGCTGGTGGTGCAGGCGCGGGGGCCGGAGCAGGTGGTGCTGGTGGTGCAGGCGCAGGTGGTGCTGGTGGTGCGGGCGGCGGCGCCGGTGGTGCCGGTGGCGGTGGAGGCGGTGGTTAAACTCGGAATGTCGTTGTTAAGCTGCCTGTATGACGCGCCGAACAGGCGTCTAATGTCCTTTGAATACCCCAGCCTTTTGCTGGGGTTTTTTTTGGTCGTTGGATTGCCCGCGGCCGCCTAGGTCAAGAGCGGCGTCTTCGGGCCCCACTCAAGTCACTTAAGTCTTACAGGATTATCGATGGCTTGCTTAGCCCCGAGGGGCTTTTCGCAGTTACCCCTTGAACCGCTTTGATGGAGTAGGACGCGATTTGGCCGAAACCTTTCCAGCTTTGCGCGTGGACTTTTTATTCGCTCTGCGCGCGGGCTTCTGAGAGACCGCCGCTGTGCCCCTAGTCTTCCGCTTTGAGGGGCCGCTGGCTCTCTTCGTGACTGATGCCTTCTTATGTCCCTTATTCGCCTGTGCTCGGGACGCTGATTTCGATTTTGGCGCTACTTTTTTGGTTCGCTTTCTTGACGCTCCGATGGCAGCCCCGGAAGTGCGCTCGGTTACCGTCCCTACAACCGGCAGCCCTAAAACAGTTCCAGCCCACGGCGCCCCTTTTTTTTGCTTATCGTTGTCGTCCATTGCCGTTTCCCCCGCGAAAAAGAATAGCATTTTCCTCGCGAGCCTAGCTGGCAATGGAAGGCCTCGTTTTATGCACTTCTGTTGCGTTTAACAGCCTTAACACTTCTGAAATCACCCCGGCTTCACACTTACAGCTTGTCATGCGTAGGGCAGCGCAAACTGCCCCCAGAGGGACTCAGTAATGCTTATCAGATACGGAGTGACCGCGGCAGCGAGCATCGCTGCTCTTAGCGCACTCGCCCTTAGCGGATCGGCCCATGCAGGCAACGGCTCTGCAGTAGGTGCGGGTCTGTTAGGTTTTGGAGTCGGAGCTGTTGTCGGCAGTGCTCTCGCACCGCAAACAGTGTATGTCGCTCCGCCTCCGCCCATCTATTATGCGCCACCACCACCAGTTTATGTCGCGCCTGTCTACGTGGCGCCCAGGCCGGTCTATGTCGGACCAGCGTACTACGGTCATTACTATCGAGGTCATCGACGCTAGCGACCTCCAACCGCTCGTCAATGCCTTCGAGCTAGAACCCGACCCTCCTAACGGGGGTCGGGCCCCAGCCCTTTTGGCGATCTTTTTTCTCTAATCTTGCGTACCCCAATTTAGCAAAGCCGATAAGATCGGTTATCGGAGGCAGACAGTTTCCGGGGAGCACCTAGAGTTTTTCCAAGGCCACCGCTAAAGCCTGCATATTTCTCAACGCTGCCGCGGCGTTCTCTAATAGCGGCTCCACCCCAGGCGTTCCCTTGCCGAGGTGTACCTCCAGCGAATGAATGGTCTCTTCCAACGCAGTGACGACCAAGCTCGCCTTCTCGCTAATTTTCCTTTTCGCCATTTCCTCCATTGTCAGCCTTCTAGCCGTGCGTGTTCTTTTCTATAGAATTGGGCGTGCGTTGAGTTGGGTTTCAATCAGTGACGTGAGTTTGTGTCCGATTGCTCACGCCGTTATCTAGTTCTCTTCGATGAAATGAATGGCGGGTGGCCAAAGCGAATAGCGTGTTCACCACGAAAGCGGCTACGATGCTACACAAAGCCATGATGACGAAGTGATGCCCCGAAAAACCCTGCCTCGCGATATTCGCCACTTTTATTGCTCCCGGCACGGTATCGCTCCAAGAGACGAGAGTGGTCAACGACGATTGCCAGATCGAGTCGGTAAACCGCAAGAGAGCAGCATACGTCGCTGGCACTAGAGCGTTGAAAGTGAAAAGCGCTATAGCCAACAAAAGAGTAGCTGGAACGCTGATCAGGGCAATCAGCATTCGCTGAAAAACACCGCGAGTTGCGCCAAGCAACCAGCTTAGAGGAATGCCAACGAGAATGGTCGCTACGATGATGGCGGGAAGGGAAAGAACGACATGAGTCATGTTAACGCGTTCACGCAGATGATTGGCGGCAACCTGCCCCCAATATGTTCCGGCTACGAGAGAATCCAACCAATCAGTGATTGCACGGCCAGTCTCGAAAGCGAAAGTGATCACCGGCTCAAATGTTCGGTCATAAACGACCGAAAGGATCATCAATCCCAGCATCAAAGCGTAGCTTGCCCGCCTATGCCCACTGAAACAACTATGCGCCGAATCCACGCCACAACGATTCTCTATGACGGTTCACTCTTCAAATTCAACCCGACCGAGAAATGCTGTGCCTAGGACACTTACTTGACCGCGGCTGCAGTTCCGAGCCACGTCATCGGAACTGAAACTGTTTGGAACGCCGCTCGCCAGGCACCCACTACTTCATCGTTATCGCTAGTCCACTGAGGTCGGCATTTGCCATCAATCCTACCTGATGACCTGAGAGCTCAAGAACAGCACCGTTTTGATTCCTGAGGACCATAGCGCGTACACCGCGACCGACAGCTAGCCCTGCCCCCGCCGCAGCGTAGACTCCGGCAACATCGGATGGGCGGCGGATATTGCTCACGCGCCCGCGCAGGAACGTCCTCGATCCTCCAAACACTAAGCCGTAATCAATGCCACCCACCCCGAGCGTATAACTGCGACCATGGAAGACTAGTCTGCCTCGACCAGCTGAGGCGCCAATGATCCATCCTCCTTTGAAAATTGAAAGTGAAATGCTGCCCGTATCTGCGCTTGCGCTTTGGGTACCGACCCCCAAAAGAATTACAAACGCCATCAAAACGTTACGCGACAACACAGAATGCATGATGTTTCTCCTAGTCTTTGAGCGAGGCACTGATGCGGCCCAGCGGAGTTTATCGATGCGGGCTGTGGTCCACTGCAACGCCACGGCTTGTAGTGAAGGCCGTCGCAACTACCGGGCTCTGCCTGGCCGCAGCGGCCTCGCTTTCTGCCGAGCGCTCAATAGTAAGCGCCTTTGGAGGGGCTTCACCTAAGCCGATGTCTTTAGTCCTTTTTTGTCTGGGTGCCACTCGCGGGTTGACCAGTCGCAGCCGCAGAATCGGGTGGAGCGGAACTCTGCTCCTTTGCACCGGTAGAGGTATCGCTACTCGCGCCTTCTGACGATTTGGTTGCCGAGTCTTTCGCTGCGGCGGAACTTGGTGGCGCTGAGCTTTGCTCCTTCGCACCGGTCGACCGATCACTGCCAGCGGGGTCAGCTGCGAAGCTGGCGCTCGTGCTCAACAACAACGCTAACGCGGGGACTATCAGGTAACGCATAGTTTTCTCCTTTGTGGGAGTTTCCTCTTACTTATCGACAACTCGCGCCAATAGGCCGGGTTCCGCCGGTAAGAGCTCGATCGACGGTAACTAGCTCGTTAGTCCGCGGTCGCGGCTAAGCGCACGCTGGGTGGATCGTGTAGGGAATAAACGGCCTTGCGAAGAGCGAAGCTTTTGTTCGAAGTGGCTCGGTTCTCTCAAGGCCTCCGCCGCCTCGAAGGTCCCGGAGGTGGGAAACGCCGTTCATTCCGCAACAGGTTCGCCCCCACTGACCTCGCTTCCGGTTTTCATGCCGTCTTCGTAGGCCGAGGTCAACGCTACGGCGATAGCGGCCGTGATGTCTCGAGGTCTACGCCGACCTCTTCTTTGCCAATATGATCCTCAACGATTCTTCCGGCCGTTCCAAAGCCCATGTGGCCATCTTTTCTGACATGAAGTTCCTCCTCTTGCGTGAGCATTTCTTTGCGACATTGAAGAAAGTCCGGGTTCACGGTCCCGGCCTTTCGCCACCCACTGGGAAGAAGGTGGCAGGCGGTACCCGGCGGCCACGCTCAACTGTCGATATGATCCAGCGTTCCTATTCGTCGACTTCAGCTGAGGAACCGAGCCAGGCGCTATTCTGCTTCGGGAGCGTCAAACGGCTGCTGATGGAATTACGTCGCCAAGTCTCACCGGCGAAACAATACCTGATGCCTGACGGCAACGAAGCGGACGAAGGCTATACGGTGCGTTCTTGACGCTCTCGCAAAGACGAAGAAGGTTGCGATCGGTCAACTAGTAATGGGCGGTCGCCAGCATCTTGTTGGCTAAAGGAAAGGGCTTAGCGCTCTATATCCTTCGTAACGCAGACGAGCTGAGAGACGCCGAGCCCTACTTCAACAAGATCACTGCTAAGCCGGAGAACGACGCCATAAAATTGGCCGTCAATTTGATCGAGCAGGAATCGGGAAAGTTCGAGCCTCAGAAGATGCCGAACGAGTATGCACGCGCGGTGCACGAGCTCGTGCAAGAGAAGATCGAGCAGGCCCATGATGCGGTAAATCTCGCGGAGCTAGTGAACCTCCGTATCCTAATTTAGCCCAAACGGGTTTTGGTTCGTCATACGATCCACCCAAGTTCGCGCGCCTCCCTGACTGCGGCCTCAAACGCCTGAGTTAAAAGCTCGCCGTCTTCGGTGTAAGTGCGATGCCTGAGATAGAGATTGCTTGTCCGATGGTTTGTAGTAGGTAGCGCAAAATTTGGGATCCGACGACATCACAGTGATGGCGCCCTCGTGAACTTCAATGTCGAAGCTCACTTCGCGCATTGGCGCAACAACGAGGCAAAAGGGCGCCGGACAGACGCCCTTTTTATCCTCAAGACAGAGCCAACTACTGCTTTTCGACGCATTTCTTGCCGGCCTCATCCCAGACCTTACCGGCTTTCTCGCAATCCTCTTTATTCGTGATAGTTGATCAGGGCCCGCGAACGCGGGGCCCGTTACAGCAAGTGCTATGGCGGTAGCTAAGGTCGAGATGAGAATTCATGGGCTTTCTCCGTACGTTGAGACAAAGCCGCCACAGTTGAACCTGCTTTGTGGAATTACGTTCCAGGAACACCCGATCCTATGGGGGGAATCGGTGCCGAGCACTTACAGCGGCAGTGCGGAGGCTAGATGATCAAATAAAGAAGAATGATCACGGTTATCGGCACGCCTAGAAGCCATAAGATTATTGCAGGCATTTTTTCCTCATTTAGTCCTTATCGCGATGGAGACCACCGAGGGCACCCGCGGCAGCCGCGACGCCCGCGCCGATTAGAAGTGAGAGTGAAGTGGTAAAGGCGAAGGCGACCGCTACTTTGCGAGCCGTCTCGGCGGCTTCTGGCGTCACTGGAGGCGTCGGAGTAGAGGTCGCTGTAGCTGCGACGCTCGCGGCGGCGGCTGAGCCCAATGTAACCAAAGCAGCCATGATCAACGTTGCTAGTGCCCAGGCCAAAAGACCGTGCGCGGTATCTCTGAACATAATCTCATCAGTCCGAACCCCGACCCATTTGGTGCGCATACGACCAGTTAAATAACCCCCAAAAGCCGACGAGAGCCATTGAGTTACGACCATCGCGATCGCGGCCGCAGTTCCAAATGTCGTGGGCGTCGGGTTGTTAAATGACCAAGGAGAGACGCTAGCTAAGCCAAGACCGGGCCCAAGCGTGAATAAAATAATAGTGACGCCAAAAGCCGCTACCGCACCTGCGAATATCGGAGGCCACTCGACCGCCGAGGCGGAGCTTTCGACCGACTTCTCGGCGACTCGCGTCGCCGGATTATTTGTTGCCATGTTACCTCTGGAGGTTAGTCGCGGGAGGGAAACAAAAACCGGAAACGTGCTTCCATGGAAATCGTTCCAGCTCCAGCCTCCGCATACCGACAACAGAAAGAGGGAGATGATTCCTGCGTGGGTGATACATACACGGGGCAGGCGAACAGGCGACGGTTCAGCCACCGGCGTCCTCGCCTTTAGAATCGTCCCAAGCGGACGAGAACCGTGAGGCGACGATTGTTCTCCATGGCTTCTGGAAGCATGATTTCTCCTGAGCGTTTTCTTTTTTATTTCGCGAATAGCGGCGCGATCAGGAGGAACTCGCCGTAAGGCAACGAGTTTTCCAGTTGAAACTCGGAGAGAGCTATTGTTTAAGCCTTACATCCTCACAGCGGTCATCGTATTGGCCACCGGCTGCCCCTCTTTATGGGCGGGCGAATGGGTAAGTCAACGGGATGCCCAATTCGGATTTAGCTATTCAGTTCCCAAGTCGTTGTTCGCTGCCGTTGAGGGGGACGGCAAGCCTGGCTTCCATTACTTCACTGCGAATGAAGTCGACGCTAAGTTTCTCGTCGGGGCCTGGGACAAGCAGGACGATACGACGCCAGAACATTTTAAGCGTTGGATGATAGCCAACGCTGGAGGCTATGAGGAGATTACCTATCAACCTCGTGGCCGCTCGTGGTTCGTCCTCAGCGGTTATCGCGGAGATCAGATTTACTATGAAAAGGTGATGTTCTCCTGCGGAGGGCGCGTCGTAAACATCCTGGCCATTGCTTATCCCACCTCCGAGAGGGACCAGTTCGATCCCGTGGTGGAGCGGATGGAAGACACATTCAAGCCCCGCCAAGACTGCGCACTCGAACCTCACGCGGGCTGACGTTTTCCTTCCATGTAACTCGAAGTGTTCGCATTGGAACTTGCGGTGCTGCCCGCCGTTCACTTGCCAGAAACTGGCAGTTCGTTTTTCCCCGGCGCGCGCCAAACAACATGAGGAGACGTTTCGATGAGAACTTGGATTATAACGGCTGCGAGTGCCGCAGTTGTGTCGCTCGCGCTTGGCATTAGCTGCGCCTACGCTGGCGCTAGCAGCAACGAGGGCGGGCCCGCAGGTGGGACCAATCCCAGCGCAGGCCAAGAGGCTCCGAACGTTGCACCAGTCGCACCAAATGCGCATGACGGACGACCCGGCACCCAGGGTGCTAAGTCCGGCACGGCCGAGGGCGAATCGGCGACCCAGCCCAGCCCTAGCAAGACCGGCGAGCGATCCGATGAAAAATCCAATAAAGCACCAAAAGGCGCAACCAAGTCCGGAGAGGATCGCGAGGGGAAGTCAGCCGAACGTGGCAAGGACGAAAAGTCCGGCGACCGGGAGCGCTCCGCAGATCAGTCGGCCGAAGGGCAACCTAAGGATGACAAGTCATCCACCCGCGACGATAGGCCTGGAACCACCGCAAAATCTAAAGAGGAAAAAGATCGCAAGGGCGACCGTAAACGCGCGCAGTTTGAGCCACGCGACAAGGAAAAGGTCAGAACCTATTTTAGCCAGCACAAACCTAATGTGAAGCGTGTAGACCGGGATCGGGTATCGGTTTCGATTGGCGTAGCCATTCCAGGAGAAATCGCTCTTTACCCGTTGCCAGCCGGCGTGGTCGTGGTTGCTGATTGCCCCTTAGAGTTCTTCTTCTGGGGTAACGATGTGGTAATCGTGGATTCATGCTCACGCGAAGTGGTGGACATTGTCCCCAACGTCGGCTGATACTTCATGTGAAGGTAAAATGGAAAAGCCCGGGATCGACCCGGGCTTTTTTCACGTAGTTCTTATGCTGGTGCGAGGTTTAAAGGAATCTCTGATGAGAAACGAGACCGGTTATCGCCGAGCTGAGCGACGGACGTCCCAACGATCAGCATTTAGCAACGATCAGCATTAGCGAAGTTGTCAATAAAAGACGCGCTGTGGTGCAAGCCGACTCTCCGGGTGAGGGTAAACGCGGGTCGCGGTGGGTTGCTACGTCATGCCAGTGTAAAGGAAGTCCTTTGAGCGAGCGATGCCGAGGAGATTGAAGAGTTATCAGACCTCGATCGGGTTCTTTGATCTTGCCATCGCGGCACCATCCATGAAGGCCGCGGCTGAAGCCTGGGGCACCGACACCGATGTTTTGAAAAGGGGCTTCGCAAAGGAAACGTATGGTGCCGCAGTTGTCACTGCCACAATGGCCAAACCGGGCGTCGTTCTTAAAAGGCCGGTCGGCTCAAATGACGCTTTCAGCGAACATGCAGAGCTGCCACGCTTACCCAACGTCGATAGAGTGCAGCAAAGGCCGACCAACCCCGCGCCCACGGCAGATAGGCCGCCCACTCAGAAGGCTGACGCCACCTCGCGCGAAGCTGCAGTTGCTTTCGAACGAGAACATAGACGACGTGAAATCTCGCGAAAGAAGGAAGAAGCAGCCAGAGAGAAAGCACGCAAGCGACGAGAGCAGCTGATAGCCAAAGCCGAAAGCGCTCTTACCGAGGCCAAGCAAGAACACCAGCTCAAAGTGAGCGAGATCGAAAAGCAACGCGCAAAAATTGATGCTCTCTCGCAAGCTGAAGAAACGCGTTGGGAGAAGCAGAAGGAACATTTGGAAGCTTTATTGCGTCGGGCGAAGGACTAGCGTGGTATACACCCTCGAACAGCTCTAAAGCCCAAAAAGTCGATTAGCTTCTGCACCAGTTTTCCAAATTGAGCACTGGTGTGCGCGCCTGCGCCGGGTACGCCGGTTCTTTGGCGTCGCACTTGGGAAGCCCCCGCTCCTCACTAGTTCGGGGGCTTTCTTTTTTTTGCCCTTGCAGGCCGACTCGTTCCCGAGCCTACCAACGACGCCTGACCCTGAAGCTCTGCATTTTTTGCAATAAGAACCCGGCCGCGATGGACGCAAGAACCGGCCAGCTCAGGGTTGTCTTAGTACACAGACACCCACCAGCACGCAGTGATATGGCGCCGAAGGCTGGAACTCCCCTCGATGAGCCTAAACAGCTGACTGACACTCCAACACATAGCGACTAAGGCCGCAGGAGCGCGCCGAGCTCATAACAGCAGCATATCTAGCACTTGCTGACGGTTCCTTTGCTCACACGGTTAATCCTGATGCACCGCCAAACGCAGGAGACGCCGAACCGTAAGCAAAGAGTGTTCCGACTACCGTCGTGACAGGCGGACTGAGTGTTCTTGCCTCGCTTTCTCTCCCGAACGAGCTGGTGAGCTCAGCCACATATGGACTCGCTTTTTAGGAACTTCCGGCGTGCGCTTGTGTTGGACCCACATCGCAGTCCTTTCCACTGCTCGTATCCCCCAAGGTGATCGGTGAAGACGCCGTGGACGACTGCCACACAAAAGAACCAGAATGGGTAACGATCCGCAGAGTCAAGGTCAGGGCAATCCAGGCCAAGGCGGTCAGCAAAATCCTGGACAGGGCAATCCTGGGCAGGGCAACCCCGGTCAAAGAAATCCTGGACAGGGCAATCCCGGTCAAGGAAATCCTAGACAGGGCAATCCTGGACAGGGCAATCCTGGACAGGGCAATCCCGGTCAGGATCGACCTGGAGAGCGTCGCTAAAAGGCGAACGTTAGGATCAATGAGAAGGGCGTCGGTTTAACCGACGCCTTTTATTTTCTCGCGACAACTTCGTTGACTGGAACGAGCATTGCGCCGAGGTGAGTGTCGCCTCGTGTCAGGAGGATCGCCGCGAGCAGTGTCAGTTCGTCAGGGACCTGCTCCGCGCATCGTCTTTCCTTCGCTCATAACTTCCTCACCTCTTCCACCCCGGCCTTAGGGTTTCCGGCAAAAGTCAGCTGAGAGTAGGCCTAACGTGCACTACTTTTCCGCCTCTCAACCTCCTGTTTGCTCACCTCGTCGGAAGCTACAAGAGCATCCACGCAGCTCTTCGTGAGCTTTAGGCCCGCCTTGTTCATGCAAAGGCGCAGCGCTTCGGTTTCGATGCCATATTGACCACAATGTCGCTTGTAATCGTTGGTACAGGCATTCTGCACCGCCTTACTATAAGAGTGTTGTGCCGCGGCCCCGCTAACTGAAAGCGCGAGCAAGCAAGCTGCTAAGAAGAAACCGGTAGATGCCATCGTAATCCCCGCCTGGTAGTGTTGTCCTTTGAAATGGAACATGAAGGTAGGACTTCGGTTCCATGATCCGTTCGGGCCACGGTCGATCTCTGGATTGTCTCGTGGCCGAACCAATGAAGCGTGCGGATCCTCGAGAGTCGACGGCTGCGGGTGCCTTGGATGCGCGGTGGGGTCCAACCACTTCGATGCAGATCGACTGCTTAAGCAGCAAATTGAGCGGTCAAATTCACCACTAGTGCGATTACCGTCGTGTTGAAGAAGAAGGAAAGGAGGCCATGCAACATCACGGTACGACGTGTCTCACGTGAGGTGATGTCGATGTCTGAGGTTTGGGCGGTGGTGCCTATTACCAGCGATAGATAGAGGAAATCGAGATAGTCGGGACTTTTCTGCCCATGAAAATCGAAGCCGGCTCCAGAGTCTCCTGACCGCCTCCCTTCACTATGAAACTCATGCGCGTAGTAGACGGCAAATACAAAATGAACGAGAAACCACGACACCAGAATGGTCGAAAAGGAGAGGGTGAAAAGCACCATTCCCTGAAAGCCCTGGGCTTTGCTCAAGCCGGAGAGTTGAGCGCCGACCGCCACCATGGTCGCGGCCGAAGCGAGAACTGTCAGGACAAGGATCGCACTCCGGCTTTCGTCTTCCAGGCTTGCTTGCTGCCGTATTCCGGCAACTTCACATCGAACCATCATTACGCCTAGGAGGGTGATGTATAACCATCCAGCCGCGTTCCATGCGGCTAGAATTCGAAGCATTACGCCGTCGAGAGGGACGAAGACGCCAACCATGATGCCCACGATCAGTGAAACAAGCAGTCGGCTGTGTGCCCACAACCTTGCACCAAGCCTGGCGCTTTTCGCTCGTCGTGGCGCCGTGCTTTTTGCTGTTGGCAAGAGTTGACCTCGAAGATCTGCGGCAGTTAGCTCTTCACTTTCGGTTCCCGCTCCCAGAAGCGCAACTTGCGGCACATTTCCACGAAGCGCGTAGCATCCTCCGCGCCGAGTTCAATACAGCCCGCATCTGGAGCGACACCCGTCTTCTCGAAGAGGGGCATGGCATCGGCCGAATAGGCGATGAACTTGCAGTGAGCGAAGGCATCGGAAACGAAATCCTTTGCCGCCGCGTCTTTGGCTAAGAGCGCTGAGCCGTCAGGCGATACGAGGACCGCGACCGCGTCGTAGAGGACAGATGGGCCGCCGCCGAGCATCTGCTTGCCCTCGACCCAGGTCCCGTCGCTGGCTTCGACGCCGCCAACCTTGGGAGAAATAATTTCGATCGAGGCTCCTTCAGCTTCGAGCGCCGAGTATAAGGCCTTGAGCAAGGCAATATCGACGCCGTCGGTAACCAGAGCGCCGAGCTTCCGGCCTTTGAAGCTCTTTGGCCCGTTGAGCAGGATGGACAGCTTGGGCGAGGGTTCGAGCTCCTTGGTCGGCATCGCGGCATC
>JADMIO011374096.1_pt1 | contig 13496 bp, 11 predicted proteins | sample 8958161 | NCBI WGS metagenome assembly JADMIO01 (sample SAMN16585339, study PRJNA669376) | soil metagenome | isolation source: Crop rotation soil | place: USA: Cullars Rotation, Alabama | collected 2011 | reverse complement strand
GCCGCGACTTCAAGTCACGTGAATTCCAAGCTTCGGATCCCACTGTGCTGGAAAGGCGGATCGCCGACCTCCTCTCGCTTCGCTGGAGCATGGCGCTCGCGCGGCATCCCGTGGACGTGCTGGTGATGGGAGGATCGCGCGAGTATCAACTTCAGCAACGGCCCACGGCGCTGCCTCGTGTGCGTCTAGTGGCCGGATGGGATCGCGTGTCTGACCAACCCGCGGCGCTCGCCGGGGTGATCGGATCACCAGCCGCGGACACCGCCTTCGTGGAGCCCGTCGCGCTGATCGACGGGCGAGGTGCCTCTATCGCCGCGCCGGTGGCGCAGGCGGGCGCCGCCGCGGGCGAGGTGGAACACGTGGAGTTTTCACTCAACAGGATTGTGGCGGACGCGCACGCGTCGTCGCCGAATCTGATGGTGATTGGCGACACGTGGTATCCCGGGTGGAGCGCGACCGTCGACGGGACACCGGCGCCGATCTTCCGCGTCAACACGATGTTCCGTGGCGTGCTCGTGCCGGCGGGCGCGCATCGGATTGAGCTGCGATTTCGTCCGACTGGACTCCGCGCAGCGGCGCTCGTCAGCGCGGCGGCCGCGGTGTTGATGATCGTCGCCGCGTCAGTGCGAAGCGGCCGAGGCGGCCGGCGGATGCGTGTGATCCCAGAGCAATTGTGAGATTGCCTCCAGGAGGCCCTTCACGTTGAAGGGCTTGTCGAGGAACGCTTCGTCTTCTCGTAGCGCGTCGTGCTCCTCAAACAGCTGGATGCTGAAGCCCGTGACGTACAGCACTTTGATTCCTGGCTGCACCCGGCGAACGTAGAACGCGAGCTCGTCGCCTTCCATCTTCGGCATCCGCAGATCCGTGACGAGCAGGTCGAAGACGCCCTCCGTGGAGGCCTTGTGGAGACCGTCGCGCGCGTTGTCGGCGACGGCCGTCTCATATCCGGCTTTGGCCAGGATGCGCGTGATGTAGGTCAGAATGCCAGGCTCGTCGTCAACGACCAGCACCCGAATCGGATGCGCGCCCGCGAGGGCTTTCAGCGCGGACGCGTGGGCGTTGATCGTGTCGGAGGTCGACAGCTCCTGCATCGCGCCACCTTTCGAGGGAACGCAGTCAAGATAGCGCCGCGGAAAGGGACGCGCCATCAGGTGCTTACCTGAGCCCACGTTTAGATGCGAAGCGTCTCGATGAGGGCCGACAGGGCGGCCGGCTGCTGGCGCCGACTCGGGTAATACAAGAAATATCCGGGAAACGGCGGGCACCAGTCCTCGAGCACGCGCACGAGGGCGCCGCTCGCCAGATGCGCCTTCACGTGGGTCTCGAACGTGAACGCCAGACCGGCGCCGTCGATCGCCGCGCGGATCATCGCCGGCACCTCGTCGACGATGAGCGGCCCGGTCACCGAGACCGCGAGCGACGTTTTGCCCTTGTCGAATTCCCATCGGTAGAGGCCCGACGCCCCCTGCCGCATGTTGATGCAGCGATGGCGCGTCAGGTCGCGCGGAGACACCGGCTTGGGGTGCGACGCGAAGTAGGCGGGCGAGCCGACGATGGCCGCGCGCTGATCGGCGGACACTTTCACGGCGACCATGTCCTGTTGAATGAATTCGCCGAGATGAATTCCTGCGTCGAACCGCGCACCCACGAGGTCCACGCGCCGCTCGAGCGTCGTCGTGACTTCGAGCACGACGTCGGGGTAGTCGCGCGCAAACTGCCCGAGCTTGGGCGCCAGCACCATCGCCGATGCCAGCGGCGACACGATCAGGCGCACGCGGCCGGCCGGGCGATCGCGCAGGCCCGAGATTTCGTCGAGACCGGTGCGGATGTCGGCCATGGCTGGGCGCAACCTGGCGAGCAACTGCTCGCCGGCGTCGCTCGGCGCCACGCTGCGCGTGGTGCGCGCGAGCAGCCGCACGCCGAGGCGCTCTTCGAGGCCGCGGACCGCGTGGCTGAGCGCGGACGGCGACACGGCGAGCCGTTTGGCGGCGCGGGTGAAGCTCCGCTCTTCGGCGACCGCGAGAAACGCGGCCAGGAGGCTCAACTCGTCGCGCATGACTTGTGAATCATATTCACAAACCCTTGTCGATTTTACGGTCTACTCCGGCGGCGGCGCGTCCCGTACCCTGAATGGCGAGGGACGAATGCAGAAACGCACACTCGGAACGAGCGGCCTTGACGTGTCGGCGATTGGCCTCGGCTGCATGGGGATGAGCTTCAGCTACGGCGTGCCGCCGGATCGGCAGGACATGGTCCGGCTGCTTCGGGAGGCGGTCGATCTGGGCGTCACGTTTTTCGACACGGCCGAAGTCTACGGTCCGCTCGTCAACGAGGAACTGGTTGGCGAAGCGCTTCAATCCGTGCGCGATAAGGTCGTCATCGCGACGAAGTGTGGATTCGAGCTCGATCCGAACGGCGGTCCCAAGTGGGTCGGCCTCAACAGCCGGCCCGAGCACATCCGGAAAGCGGTCGACGGATCGCTGAAGCGGCTGCGCGTGCAGACGATCGACCTGCTGTATCAGCACCGCGTGGATCCGAACGTACCGATTGAGGACGTGGCCGGCGCCGTGAAAGGTCTGATTCAGGAAGGGAAGGTCAAGTACTTCGGGTTGTCGGAGGCGGGCGCGCAGACGATCCGTCGCGCGCACGCGGTGCAGCCGGTGGCGGCGGTGCAGAGCGAGTACTCGCTGTGGACGCGACAGCACGAGCGCGACATCCTGCCGACGCTCGAGGAACTCGGCATCGGATTCGTCCCGTTCAGCCCGCTCGGCAAGGGATTTCTCACGGGGAAGATCGATGAGAAGACCGAGTTTGTGAGCACCGACTTCCGGAACACGATTCCGCGGTTCTCGGCGGAGAATCGCAAAGCGAATCAGACGCTGGTTGAGTTGCTCGCGCGTGTTGGTGCGCGCAGGAACGCGACGCCGGCGCAGATCGCGCTCGCGTGGGTGCTGGCGCAGAAGCCCTGGATCGCGCCGATTCCAGGCACCACGAAACGGCAGCGGCTCGTCGAGAACCTTGGGGCGGCGGAACTGCAGCTCACACCCGAGGACTTGCAAGAGATCGAGACGGCCTCGTCCGCCATCACCGTTCACGGCGCGCGCTACCCGGAGGCGATTGAAAAGATGACCGGTCTCTGATCGGTTGTATTCTTCGGCGCATGCCGAAGATGGATCGCCGGAAGTTCGTGGGGGCGCTGGCGCTAACCGGCGCCGCGCCGGCGTTCGCGGCGGGCGAACCCCAGGACGCCAGAACCTCAGAACCCCAGAACCCGGCGCCTCCACCCCCCGCCACGCGGCTTCTCGCGAAGTACGTGCGGGCGTCGCGCGTTGAGGATCTGCCGGCCGCCGTAATCAGGGAAGCGCGGCGCACCCTCGTCAACTGGGTCGGCTGCGCGCTCGGCGGCGCGCGCCACGAGACGCTCGATAACGCGGTGGCCGCGCTCGCGCCGTTCAGCGGGCCGGCGCAGGCGACGGTGCTGGGACGCCGCGAGCGGATGGACGCGCTGACGGCGTCGCTCATGAACGGCATGAGCTCGCACGTCCTCGACTTCGACGACACGCATCTCAAGACGGTCATTCATCCGGCGGGCCCCGTTGCGCCCGCGATTCTCGCGCTCGCCGAGACGCGTCCGGTGTCCGGCCGCGACTTCCTTCACGCGCTGGTGCTCGGCGCTGAAGTGGAGTGCCGGATCGGCAATGCTGTCTATCCCGCGCACTACGATCGCGGCTGGCACATCACGGGCACGGCGGGCGTGTTCGGCGCCGCGGCGGCGTCGGGCAAGCTGCTCGGCCTCTCGGAAGACCAGATGGTGTGGGCGCTCGGCCTCGCGGCCGCGCAGCCGGTCGGGTTGCGTGAGATGTTCGGCTCGATGACGAAGTGCTTCCATCCCGGCCGCGCCGCGCAGAACGGGTTGACCGCGGCGCTCCTGGCCTCGAAGAACTTCACGAGCGCGGAGGCCGGCATCGAAGGCAAGAACGGTTGGGCGCACGTCGTCAGCACCGAAGTGAAATACCCCGAGATCACCGACGGGCTCGGCCAGCGATTCGAGCTGCTGCTCAACACATACAAACCGTTCGCGTGCGGCGTGGTGATGCACCCGACGATCGACGCGTGCCTGCAGTTGCGCGCGGCCGAGCCGTTGACCGCCGCAACCATCGACAGGATCGACCTCGCCGTGCATCCGCTCGTGCTCGAGCTCACGGGCAAGAAGACGCCGCAGACCGGTCTCGAGGCGAAGTTCAGCATCTATTTCGCCGCGGCCATTGCCATCGTGGCCGGCGCGGCGGGGCCGAAGCAGTTCACCGACGAATGGGCGCGCAATCCTGAGGTGGTGGCGTTGCGCGACCGGGTGACCGCGACGATCGATCGGACGATTGGCGAAGCGCAGGTGCGCGCGACGATCACGCTGAAGGACGGACACCGCCTCGAGAAGTATGTGGCGCAGGTGGTCGGCAGCGTCGACCGCCCGATGAGCGACGCCGATCTTGACGCGAAGTTTCTCGACCTGTCGAGCGGCGTGCTGGCCGCCGACCGCGCGCGGCGGCTGCTGGATCTCTGCCGGCAGATCGACCGGCAGCCGGATACCGCCGCCCTGGCTCGCGCGGGAGCCGCATGAGGCCGGTACGTTACACGGCTGTTACACTGTTGTTACATGCGCTTCGGGCCGGCCATGGCTGTGGCCGCAATGTTGTTTCTCAGGCCCGACACGGCGGTGGGCCAGTCGCAAACGCCTTCGACGTCCCCAGATCCGGCGCCATCCGCGCCACAGTATCCGGTCATTAGACTCGGGACGCTGACCTATCTCCAGTACGACGCCGAGACCCAGAACCGAGACGGCTTCAACGCGTTCGACATCACGCGGGGCTATCTCGACGTGAGCGCCGACGTGTCGCCGAGGGTGAAATTCCGCCTGACGCCCGACGCGAGGCGAGTCGCCGACGGTGACTTGGCCGGGACGCTGGTGTTCCGGCTGAAGTATGCCTACGCCCAATTCGATGACGTCCTGGGACACTCGTCACGGCTGCGCCTGGGGATGCACCAGACGCCGTGGCTCGACTTCGAAGAGAGCATCAATCGTTACCGGATGCAGGGGACGATGTTCGCGGAGCGTGAGCTGATTCCCGGGTCGGCGGATGTGGGCGTGAGTTATTTCACGCCCCTGCCGCGCGGCTACGGCGAGATCGACGCCGGCATCTACAACGGCGAGGGGTATGCCCACAGCGAGATCAACAAGGCCAAGAGCGTGCAGATACGGGGCACGCTGCGGCTGTTTCCCGGCTCGTCGATCGCCAACGGGCTTCGGGTGTCCGGCTTCTTCGACGCCGGGTCGTATTCACCCGGACATTCGCGCAGTCACGGCATCCTGATGGCGAGCTTCGAGCATCCCCACTTCGTCGCGACCGCCCAATGGGTCGACGGGAGCGATCGGCCGAACACGGCCGAGGCGACGGCGCACCCGCGCGGGATGTCGGTATTCAGCGAAGTCCGCCGCGGGCCGGTGGGCTGGGCCGGTGTCGTCCGGTTCGACCGCTTCGACCCGGACCTGCAGACGATGAACAACTCGCACCGCCGGTCCATCGCCGGTGTCGCCTACTGGCTGATGTGGAACCGCACGCGCGTCGGGTTTCTCGTCGACGACGAATCGGTGCGCTACGACGACGCGGTGCACAAACCCGACGAGAACCGCGTCCTGTTCCAGACGCACATTCAGTTCTAGGTCAGAGCACCGCGCGAAAGAAATCTTCCATCAGCGGGAAAAGGTCGCGGCGCTCGCGGCTGGCCGCGTGGCCCGGGATGTACGAGGTCATCGCGTGCGGTCCCCGATCATCGAGCGTTGTGTCGTCGAGAAATCCGTGCGCGAGGTCGTCAGCCAGATAGAGCGTGACGGCGTTCCCTCGCGCCGCCAGCGCGTCGTACAACATCTGGCTTTGCGACGCGGGGATGAGCGTGTCGCGCAGTCCATGAAGCAGTAGGCACGGCGGCACGCGGTCGTGCGCGTACGTCGCGGGGTTCGCGCGCGCGGCGAGATCGGGATGCTCGCGCACAGGCGCGCCAAGCAATTGCGATTCCGGCGAATGCGCATCGCCGCTCAGCTGCAGAAAATCAACCGGCGGATAGCCGAGTACCGCGGCGTGGACGGCACTCGAGTGCTCGGCGTAGGGTAGCGCGGGCGATTCGAACGTTCCCGGGGAAGAAATGGCGGCGAGCGCGGCGAGGTGCGCACCGGCCGATGATCCCCACACGCCAATTCGTCCGGGGTCGAGTGCGTATCGATCGGCGACGTGGCGAATCCAGCGGATCGCCGTCTTGACGTCTTCGATCTGCGCCGGAAACCGCGCCTGCTGACTCAGCCGATACTCCACGCTCACCATCGCGAAGCCACGTTCCGCGAAATGCCGAGAGAGATTGGGGCCAAGGCGCCGATCGCCCTTGAGCCACGCGCCGCCGTGCAGCCAGACGATCACCGGCCGAGACGCCGCGACCGCGTCCGGGAGGTAGAGATCGGCATAGAGCGGATGGCCGCCGGGACTCGCGAAGAGCTGATCCGCGACGAACGTCACGGCCGTCCCGGCGGGGGACCCACGAGCTTGAGATCCAGCTCATGCAACTGCCGCATGACCCGATCGAATCGCACCGGGCCCGGCACGACGGGAAACGTGTGCCCTTCGTACGGCTCGCACATCGCGCGGAAAAACGGCTCGAACACACCTGGGGACAGGACGCCGGCGAACCGCGTGTAGGGCGAATCGAGACGGTACGCGTGGACCGTGCCGGCGGGCACGTGCAGGAAATCGCCGGCCGCGAGTTCCAGCTCCCGCTCGCCGGCCCACATCGTCATCCGTCCGTCGAGACAGAGAAAGGTCTCCGTGTGCTTCTCGTGGAAGTGCTTGGGAATGGGATGGCCCGTCGGCCCGGCGGTCATCAGCGCGATGAACGCGCCATGGGTGTGGCCCTGGTTCGACAGGAACGTGAACAGTTGATCTCCCGCAAGCAGTCGCTCGCCTTCGCCCGCCTCGACCACGTACGCCGGCAGATCGGGCGCGGCATCCCCCGCAGCCGCGCTCGTGTCGGGCGCGTGTGAGATTTCTATCTGGCCCGAGCTCTCCGGCGGATACGCCATTCCCTCGAACGGCTTTCCAATTGACTGGCAGAACTCATGCGCAGCGCCGTTGATGGTCCAGACCGCCAGCTTCGTGCCGTGCGCGAGCATCCGGTACGAGTGGGGCGTTCGAGGGGGAATGCTCACGTAATCGCCGCGTGTCAGCGACGCGCGGACATTGCCGGCGGTCACGTCGAGCTCGCCATCGAGCACGAGCAGCGCCTCGTGTCCGCGCGCGTGCGCGTGCGCAGGCATGGCCGCGCCCTTTCCGCCGGACCAGACGACGCATTCGAGCAACCCGCCCGTGTCTTGCGGACGCGCGATCACCGTCGCCAGCTGGGAGCCCACCAGATACCGTTCGCCCTCGCCGCACCGGAGGAGGTACGGCGCCACAGATCCCGGAAGCGTTCGTTCGTGTGTCATGCGTTGTGCCGGCGACACCATACGTCAGGTGGCGGCCGTCAGTCGAATCATGCGCCCTTCTACCAGGGCGTCGGCTTGTAGTCCTTCAGGAACTGTCCCCACACGTGCGTGCCGGTGTTGAAGCCCGTGATGATCGGCGCGACGATGCGCGCGCCGCCGTCGACGACGTCGAGCGGCGGATGGAAGCGATGCTCGGCGGTCTTGCGCGCGGCGATCTCGATCGGATCCTCGTCGGTCACCCACCCGGTGTCGACGCTGTTCATGTGGATGCCGTCGTTGAAGTAGTCGGTGGCCGACGTGCGCGTCATCATGTTGAGCGCCGCCTTCGCCATGTTGGTGTGCGGATGACGCGTCGTCTTGCCGGTGCGGTAGAACTGTCCCTCGACCGCGGAGACGTTGACGATGTGTTTGTCTCGCTCGGGCGTTCGCAGCATCAACGGTTTCAGTCTGGCGTTGAACAGGAACGGCGCGATCGCGTTCACGAGCTGCACTTCGAGCATTTCCACGGTCGGCACGTCGGCGAGGAGCATCCGCCATGAGTTGCTGTCGCGGCGATCGACCTGCTGCCGCTCTTCGTCCAGCTGGCCGGCAGGGAAGAGGTGCGTGCGCTCGGAGAACTCCTCATCGAGCAGGCGGATCTGGGACAGCTGCGCGGAGATCGATCCGCTACCCGCCCGCATGATCTGTCCGGCGTCCGGCCCGCCGAGCAGCCGGCGCGCGTGTTCCGGCAAGGTCTGCGCGGCCGTCGTCTCGCCGTCCATCATGTGCGCGTAGAACTCCGGCGGCCGGCGAACCGTCTGGCACGCGTTGTTGATGATGAAGTCGAGCCGCTCGCGGCCGGCCACCATGTCGCGGCAGAACGCTTCCACACTCGGCAGGTTTCTCAGGTCGAGCCCGAAGATCTCGAGCCGATCGGCCCACTCGCTGAAGTCCGGTTCCTCGGCGTAGCGGGACGCCGCGTTCTGCGGAAATCTCGTCGTCACGATCAGGCGCGCGCCGGAGCGCAGCACTTTCAACCCGGCCTGATAGCCAATCTTCACGCGCCCGCCGGTCAGGAGCGCCACCCGGCCGCGCAGATCGGCCAGTTCCGTTCGCGCGGCGAAGTTCAGCTCGGCGCAGGCAGGGCAGAGCTGGTCGTAGAAATCGTGGAGCTGCGAGTATGGCGTCTTGCAGACGTAGCAGACGCGGTCGACGGGCGGCGTGGTGCCGCCACCCGCAGAAACCTCCGCAATCCGTGGCGGAAACACGTTCGGCGTGGTGATGGCCGCGCGCCGACGCGCGCGAATGCCGGCCTGATTGAGGATGGCCTCCTCCTGCCGCACTTTCTCCCGCTTCTCGGCTTTGCGGCGTTTTCGATTGGCGTTCGGATCCACCTCCGACAGCGCCGCCATCGCCCGGTGAAAGCGCTGGCGCTCGTGAATCGGAAGCGCGTCGAGCAGGCGCCGGTCGCCGGCCATCCGCTCCAGCCAGTCAATGGCCGCGCCGGGCTCGGGTGGGGAGTCGTTCGTAGACACGTCGTTCAGGGTAGCCGATGACTCGGCTACTATGCTCACGCCGTGCCATTGCGACAGCTCCGGAACGTCCTTGCCGCCTTCGTCATCATCCTGGCGAGCGCGAGCGCCGCGTTCGCGCAGAAGGAGTTGTCCTGGCGTGCGCTCGATGTGGTGGCGCGGCTCGAGGCGGACGGCCGCCTTTCCGTCGTCGAGCACCACGCGATGGTGTTCACCGGCGACTGGAACGGCGGCGAGCGCATTTTCAGGGTGGAGCCCGGACAGCGGCTCGCGCTCGGCATGGTCAGGCGGATCGATCCCACGACGGGGAAGGCCACAATCCTCATCGCCAAGGATCTCGACGACGTCGATAACTTCGCGCTCCTCAACGGTACCCAGCTCCGGTGGCGCAGCCGTCTGCAGTCGGATCCGGAGTTCGACCACACCGAGATCGACTACGAGATCGGCTACGCGCTCTCCGGCGTGCTGTTGAAGCAGGGCGACACGTACGTGCTCGATCACAACTTCGCGCTGCCGGATGCCGACAAGACGATTGGGTCGTTCTCGGTGGATCTCGCCCTCGATCCCGTCTGGGTCGTCCCCGAAGATTTCGAGCGCCATCGAACAGCGGCCAACCTGCCGGCCGGTGCAAACTTTGTGGTGCACGCCGACCTCGGTCGTGTCGGCTCCGCGCCCGCGGCGTCGGCCGTGCGGGTCGGCACGACTCCACTGACGCGCGCCATTGTCTTCATCGGCCTCCTCGGCGGCATCCTCGTGATTGCGAGGCGCTTCATCGAGAGAGAGAAAGCCCTTGGACGTTTCGGGTCACCGATCGCGCCGGACGCCGTGACGCCGGAGTGGCTCGACGAGAAAGTGTTTTCGCTGCTGCCCGAGGAAGCCGGCGCGTTGTGGGACGACAAGGTCGGCCCGCCGGAAGTGGCCGCGGTGCTGGCGCGCCTGGAGGCGGACAAGAAAATCGAGAGCACGACGTCGTCCGGCGAGCTCTCGATGCGTCTGACCGTCTCGCGTAAGACGTTGCACGACTACGAAGGGATTCTGGTCTACGCGCTGTTTTACGGCGACCGCACGCAGGTCTCGACCTCTGAAATCAAAGCGCACTACAAGAAGTCAGGATTCGATCCGGCCGCGAAGATTCGGCCGGGCCTCCTGAAGAAGATCTCGAACCACCTGGATTTTGGCGATCGTGCCGAACCGCCGACGCGCCAGCTGACGTTGAGACTGATCATCGCCGGGGCGGCGTTTCTCCTCTGGAACGCCGTGATGCGCGCCACGGATGTCGGCACGCTCCTCAGCATCGCGATTTCTGCGGGCTTTGCGTGGGGCGTGGGCGCCATCGGCGCCAGGCTTTATCAGAAGCGGGTGGATGGCCTCATCGGGTTGCCGCTCTGGTTCCTCATCAGCCCGGCGTGGTTCCTGTACCTCTCGGGAGCGGGCATTTCCTCGGGCGGCACCTATCCGGTCAGCGTGCTGATCGGGGCGGTGCTCGTGCGGCTCGGTGTGGTCAACAGCCTGTTCAACCTCGCCATGGCTCGCGAAGGTCCGAAAAAGATCGCGCGCCGGAGAGAGCTCGCCGCGGCGCGTCGTTTTTTCGCGCGCGAATTGAAAATGCCGGTGCCTCAACTGAAGGATGCGTGGTTTCCGTGGTTCGTGGCGTTCGGCCTCGGTCCTCGCGTCGATCGCTGGTTCCGATCGTTCGGCGGCACCGTCTCGACCGGCGCGTCGACGGCGACGTCATCGTTTTCGTCCGGTTCGTCCGCATCGTCGTTTTCCGGCGGCGGCTCGTTCACCGGCTACGGCGGCGGCAGATCCGGCGGTGCGGGCGCATCCGCCTCCTGGGCCGCGGCGGTCGCGTCGGTGGCCGCCGGCGTGTCTGCACCAAGCTCTTCGAGCGGGGGCGGCAGCAGCGGTGGGAGCAGCGGCGGCGGAGGTGGCGGGGGAGGAAGTTCTGGCGGCGGTGGAGGCGGCGGGTGGTGAGGTCACGCGGAGGATTTCACGCGGAGACGCGGAGGACGCGGAGGTTGGCGACGTGCGATACTGACGAGGTATCACCGCGGTCTCACCTTGTGGGGGCGAACCGGTTTCGACGGGGGCAAGGGACTACGGGATGCGTGCCGAGCTTGTTCATCTCGCTCGTTAAACCGGTGGACAAAACACTGTAACTGCGAACTCGCAGCTTGCACTCGCGGCATAAATAACCGCGACGTTCACCCCTTCCAGCCTACGGGTTGGGAGTGAACGCCATTTAGTAGGCTGGCCGGCGCGTCAGTGCGGTGCGCGCCGGCGAGATCCAGACGGACTAGCGACCGGTGATTTTCGCCGTGCTTCTACACCGGCCGCGAAATTTAAAGTTCGGCTACGCACGTAGAGTTCTGTAGCGACAGGCCTTTCGGACGCGGGTTCGACTCCCGCCGCCTCCACCATTCGACTCGGGCGCTTCGCGCCCTCGCTCATGGCTGGCCACACGAAGCGCGGGAGGCGAATGGTGCCCTGAGCGAGGCCGCAGGCCGAGTCGAAGGGCTATCGCAACTCTTCGTTTTCTTGTACCAAACCATTCCGTCTCTGGTCCGACGATGCCATCGTCGTCGTTGTGGCGTACGTCTACATCCTTCGCTGTGCGGACGATTCGTACTACGTGGGCCTTACGCATAACCTCGAAACACGCGTCGCTCAACATCGTGAGGGGATCGGTTCCAGCTACACTTCGAAACGGCGGCCGGTTGCGCTTGTCTACTGGGAGCGCCTCGCCAGCCGCAGGGCCGCGACCAACCGCGAACGTCAACTGAAGCGTTGGACGCGACAAAAGAAAGAAGCACTCATCTCCGGGGATCTCTTCTTGCGAAAAGCATCGCAATGAATGCGCGCGTCGGCAAGTTGCCCCTCACGATTCGCGGCTCATCATGTAATTGGTGCGATCACAAACCCACGTCCTTAGAGTGCTCGTTCGAAAATCCAATCCGTCTGGGGGTCATCGCCAAGGGTGAAAACATGCTCGCCCACGCGGCGGAAGCCATACTTCACGTAGAACGCGACGGCCCTTGGGTTCCGTTCCCATACGCCCAGCCACACCATTTGGGCACCACGCGCACGAGCCGCGTCCAAGGCTCTATCCATCAAGGCTTGCGCGACGCGTTTGCCGTGCCACGCTCGGGCCACATACAGGCGCTTAAGTTCAATCGAGTTGACGGCACGCACGGCTGGGGGCGTGGGACTCGCCACCAGATGGGCATACCCAACCATCTCCGCGTCACCTGACGGGTCCACGTGCTCGGCCAACAAGATGATGTCCGACGCGATCTCTTGCATTTGGCGTTCTGGAGTGAACGACTCGGCAAGGTAACGCGCCATATCGTCAGGCGTGTTGTCCGGCTCGAACGTCTCTCGGAACGTGGTGGCTGCGAGGGTGCTCAGGCGCGATGCGTCGGCGGTTGTAGCGGGTCGGACGTGGACGGACATCGCACCAATCATCATGCCTATTTCACGGTGAACGCGATCAAGCCCTTCGGACCGACGGCCGGCACCCCGGCGGGCCCACCACCCGGACCACCTCGTCCACCTGACTCCGACGCGGTGACGAGCAGGTACTGGCGTCCTCCTGCCTCGTACATCGACGACGAGCCGGAGGTCGCAGCACCGAGTGGTATTTCTGAGATCTGCTTCCCCGTTTCACTGTCGTACACGTGAATTTTCTGATCCGGCGCGTTGGCGAACAGTAGACCACTCGCGGTGGGAACGATTGAGCCCTTGGTGAGGTCCGCAGATCCCGTGCCTTTGATCCCTTGGGCTGCCAGGCGGAGATCATCGCCAAAGCCGATCTGCCACTTGATCGCGCCCTTATTCAGGTCGTACGCGGTCAATGTCGTGTACGGCGGGTTAATGAGTGTTGGATAGAGTCCGTACCCCTCCATTGTGAGACGGTCGGCAGGCGCCTCGGCGCCTTCCGGATACGCCTGTGGACCAGCACCGCGACCGCCGCCCGGCTCTACCTGACGCGCGACCGATGGCCCGCGCTGAACCACTGGTCCAGGCGGGAAGCTCGGCGCCGCCCCAGCACCGCCGCGGCCAAACGCCGCGCCGCGGCCGCGCAGTCCATCAGCGGCGGAGAGATAGGCGACGACCGCGTCCACGTCCGCAGCGCTGAGTTGATGAAAGGCCGGCATCCGATTCCTGCCTTCGACCACCGTCGTGCGAACGTCAGCCACCGTTAGACGTGGAATGAGGCCCACCAGCGACGGGCCGGTCGGCGTGCCTTCTCTGCCGGTGCCGTGACACACCTGACAATCACGCTGATATATCGCCAGCCCCGGACCCGCCACCGCGCCCCCTGGGCCACCTCGCCCAGGCGCCTGCTCGCCGGGCTTGAGCAATCGCATGATCGCGGGCACGTTGAACCCGATCACGTACACGCCTTTCCAGCACATTGGGATCCTAAGCTTAGAATTCCACGTGGACAAGTTGTCGCG
>JADMIO011875326.1_pt1 | contig 13500 bp, 14 predicted proteins | sample 8958161 | NCBI WGS metagenome assembly JADMIO01 (sample SAMN16585339, study PRJNA669376) | soil metagenome | isolation source: Crop rotation soil | place: USA: Cullars Rotation, Alabama | collected 2011 | reverse complement strand
TCGATCAGCTGAAATGGGCCGTTGAGTGGCTCGCGTCCCAAAAAAACATTTGCGGCAACATCCAGATTGTCCAGCACGTTGACTTCCTGGTGGATGAAAGCAATCCCAAGGTTGATGGCATCGCTGATCTGTTTGATATTCGCCAACTGGCCATCGAACAGGATTGTGCCTTTATTACATGCATACACGCCGCCGAGGATTTTCATGAGCGTGGATTTGCCTGCGCCATTCTCACCACAAAGCGCCAGGACCTCGCCTTTACGAACATCCAGATCAACATTGTCCAAGGCAATCACGCCGGGGAAGCGCTTGGAAATGCCTTGCATTGAAAGGAGAAGAGACATGCTTTGGTTCAGGGGTCTGAGAACAAACGCTTTTGAAATAGCAGGTCCAAAACTCGTTGTTTTGTTTAGCGAGGACCTCTCTCGCTAATTTATCACATTGAAACTTTCGAATTTATCGCCGCGATTACGGTGCCAGGAGTTGCTTAGCCCCGCAGGTGCGGAAAAAACTGAGCGAGCCCGTTCTGCCGTCCCTGACGGGACTAGTTAAGCTTGGCGCCCGATCCCGCCGATAAATCGGGGGGCTATTTTCTGTCGCCCTATGGGCTGGGATGCTGAATTTCTTCTTCGTTTGCTTCACGTCCTTCTGTTGAGTTTTGTTCATTCATGCACTCGTCGTTGAAATTGTATTCGGTTTCAGATCCCTTTTGGCTACTTCGCCAATAGCTTATCAAGACGCGCTTTGAATTCGGCGACGTTTGCAGCCTTGATGTTGACGGTAGGGACAATTTGCTTTCCACCCGCCAGTGCAGCCTTATCGCCGCCAAGATACTTTGCCATTTTAGTAATGGCCTGTTTCCCGAACTCGTAAGGTTGTTGAACAACTGTGGCGTGAACTACTCCCTCAGCAACGGCGGCGAGAGTTTCTTCTTCCTCGTCAAAGCAGACGGCCTTCACTCGGCCAACCTTTCCCGAAGATTTTAGAGCATGGACTATGGCCGGGCCGTTATAACTCCATAACCCGACCAGGCAGGCCACATCAGGATATTTCACCAAAGTGTCCTCGACGTTTTTTTGCGCGCGCACCCGATCGGTTTCATCGGTGCGTACGTCAATAATTTCGATTTTCGTTCCTTCGGTTTCCTTTTTAATCCCGGCCAGGCGTTCCCGAGCGTTCTGTGCGTCCAATGTCCCAACAAAAACCATGATCTTTCCGCCGTTTGGCAGCGCCTCTTTGATTAATTTCCCAGCCTCCACTCCAGCCGCAACGTTATCGGTGCCAATGTAGCAAACACGTTTACTTGCCGGAGCATCGCTGTCGTGACAAATGAGCAACGTTTGTTCCGCCAGCTTGTTCAAAAACTCAGTTTGGTTGGCTGGATCAATAGGGCTCACCGCAATGCCGTCAATTCCGCGAGCGGCCAGATCATCCAGGATTTGTCTCTGTTCTGCGGCCGTGCCGGCTGGAGGAATACGGAAATCGACCACGACATTACCGAGTTCCTTTTGGGCATCGTCACAACCTGCGCGCGCAATGGTCCAGAAAGAGGAAGCATTATTGGAGACAAACGCCAGCTTTAGTTTTTTCTGCCGAGCCTCCCCCGGTTTGCCGGCCGTTTCGCTCTCTGACTTGCCACAGCCGCACAGAAGAACACCGAGCAGCAAAGCCGTCGAATACCACGCAAGAGATTTAGTCTTCATATGCATATCCTGGTCCAACAAATTGTTCGAAATCCGGACCGAGCTGTCGATCCAGGCCCATCGTGGGACCATCAAACATCAAACCAGCCGTTAGGCAAGCCAAACAATATTATTTGAGGCGTTTGCGTTGAGAAAGGAACAAGGCGAGCGCATGCCATGGATTCTCGTCCGTGCGTACGGTGCAATGGGCCATTTCCAAAGAACGGAACAATTGCCGGTATGACTCCATGAAAGCCTGGAACCGGGCGAGGTACTTTTCACGAGCCATGGCAGGATTAACCGAGCGGCGAGAACCGGTTTCAAGATCCTCAAAAATTTTAGGGGAATCGAATGGGAAGTCGGTTTCGTCCCGGTCGAGCACCTGAAACACAATCACTTCGTGCCCATGAAAGCGAAGTTGTTTGAACCGAACAGCGACTTCTTCCGACGGCTCTAGCAGATCGGAAAAGAACAAAATCACGCTCCGCCGATGCACCAGCCGGACTGTGTTTTCGAGAAGGTCTGAAAGACAAGCCGCGCCGCTGGCTTTTAAATTTTCCAGCTGCTTCAACATCAATCCGAATTGATTGGACCGCTGCGATGGACGAATAAACTCAGGAACCTGGCGGTCGCCACTGAGGCTGACCATTCCTGCAGCATCGTTTTGTTTCAGTAAAAACCAGGTCAACGCGGCAGCCAAAACTCTCGCACATTCGAGTTTGGATCCCCAGGCGGTGCTTCCCCGGTAATTCATGGACGCGCTGGTGTCACATACGACATAAAATCGCATGTTGGTTTCCTGCATGTAACGTTTGATGCATAAGCGGTCGCTCCGCGCATAAAGACGCCAATCCAAACGCCGCAAATCGTCCCCCGGCTGGTAATTGCGATAATCGCTGAATTCCACGCTGAACCCGTGGAAAGGGCTTTCGTGCAACCCGCTCAGAAAACCTTCCATCACATAGCGCGCCTTGAAATCCAGCCCTTCAAAGGCCGCAAGCATTTTTGGATCAAAACGCTCGGATAAGGTTTGCGTTGTAGAGGGCATGGAGTTAAGTCCGAAGTTCGAAATCCGAAATCCGAAGGAAATCCGAAGCCCGAAGTCCGAAATCCGAAGCCCGAAGTCCGAAATCCGAAGCCCGAAGTCCGAAATCCGAAGCCCGAAGTCCGAAATCCGAAGCCCGAAGTCCGAAATCCGAAGCCCGAAGTCCGAAATCCGAAGCCCGAAGTTCGAAATATTCGATCGAGCAGGACACGCTCAGGCATTCTATCAGGTTAGACACTGGCTGGTTAGGTCTAGGATTTAGCAATTCGGATTTCATTGGGCATTCAGGTCAAAATCCGAAGTTCGAAATCCGAAATCCGAAGGAAATCCCAAACCCGAAGTTCGAAATATTCGATCGAGCAGGACACGCTCAGGCATTCTACCGGGTTAGACACTGGCTGGTTAGTTTTAGAGTTTAGCATTCGGACTTCATGGTCATTCGTCGATTCGTCATTCGTCATTAATTTGAGCTTTCGGATTTCGAGCTTCGGAATTCGGATTTCATTTCACTCCTGCGCCACATCTTCCAGCAGCTTGCCGATAATCTCGTCCGTGGTCTTCCCTTCCGCGTCTGCCTGGAATGTTCGGATCAGCCGGTGACGCAAGACCAGCGGAGCGAGGGCTGCCACATCTTCGCACGCTACATTGAAACGGCCCTGGCAGGCAGCGCGAGCGCGTCCTGCCAGGATCAAATACTGACTGGCGCGCGGACTCGCCCCCCATCGGATCCAGCGTTTAATGTAATCCGGCGCCTCGCCATCGCTGGTGGGCCGGGTCGCCCGGATGAGGCGCACCGCATAATCAATCACATTGGGAGCAGCGGGAACCTGGGCAACGGCGTTGCGGAACCGAAGAACTTCTTCCCGGCTCAAAACAGGTTGAAGCCGCTCCAACGGGGCATAAGAATGCTGCTCCACCACCCTTCTTTCCTGTTCCAACGACGGGTAACCCATCAACAGTTCGAACAGGAACCGGTCGAGCTGGGCTTCCGGAAGAGGATAAGTGCCTTCCTGCTCAATGGGATTTTGGGTGGCCAACACCATAAACGGTTCCTCTAAACGGTACAACTTGCCGGCAACCGTCACGGTTTTTTCCTGCATAGCTTCGAGCAAAGCGGCCTGCGTCTTGGGAGGAGTTCGATTGATCTCATCTGCCAGCAACACTTGCGTAAAGACCGGACCACGCGCAAATACGAAACGTCGATGGCCAGTGCCGGCATCTTCCTCGAGGATCTCTGTTCCGGTGATATCCGAAGGCATCAGATCCGGCGTGAACTGGATCCGGGAAAAGCTCATCTCGAGAGAGCGAGCCAGCGCATGGACTAACAAGGTCTTAGCCAAACCAGGCACCCCTACCAGGAGGCAATGTCCGCGGGCAAACAACGCGTAGAGCGTGGCCGCAATGATTTCCTCCTGACCGATGATCACCTTGGCTATTTCAGCCTGAAGCAACCGAATTTTCGGCGCAAGCTGATCGAGCACGGAAGCGGGATCAGGCTCGATAATGGGCGGGGGTTCGTTTGATACTAGGGCAGTTTCTTCAAGCATGGGCTGGTTACCTGGTTAATGAGTTAACGGAAATTATGGATTTGAATTTGGGTAAATGGGTGATTTTTGAATGGTGGATCAAATCAACAAGAGTTCGCTCCGGTCTTACAGTTCATGGATAGGCAAAACTAGCGCATGCGCCGAACGCGCCAAAAAGCTCGATCAATTGCCTTTGCAGCTCAATCGTTTCATCCGCAGATAATTCACCCGAGCCCAACTCAGCTTGAAATCGCGCCGTTAGTTTATCATCAGCGACTTTGGTCCATTCAGCCCTCCATCTCAATGGCCCTGCCTTGTTCTCGCGCACTTCGGGCAGGTATTCCACGCGAGATTGAGGCGGCAAAACAAACGCGAATTCCTCTTCAAGTCTTAATGGATATCCTTCATTCAAGTATAAAGGATTTTTGCGACTATGTAGCGCCAGGCGCCATTGATTGGGAATCCAAAAAGGTGTGCGTAGGAGGCACTGACGCTCTTTGGACGAAACAGCGCCAATCCATGCCCCATCAGCCTGGCAAGAAAAGTTTTCTTCCAACGCAGACACTCGCGTGGCGTTCTGTCGCTCTAATGCGAATGCCCCTGCCACGGGATGCAGGATTCTGGAGAGTAAAGGGAACGATGCTGCAAGCTTCGTATTTTCCTGCGCAGCGTTTCGCAATTCATAATCGGCATATCCACGGGTAGTTGTTTCTAAATGAATAGCTAATGGTTGCTGTGGCTTTGTACAATCCACATTGGCTTTGATTTTCAGCTCATGTTCGCCAATCTCTGGCGAAGGAAGCTGCACAAGATTGGTGCTCTTGCCATCGACGACCAACACTCTGCGTCCGGGATCACCCGGCGGCAGCAAACCAAAACGACACACGTCATCGGTGGTATCCACCCAGACAGGTTTGCCTTCCAGCCACACCTGGGAAATAGCATGGTTAAAAGCCAGGCCTGGCAGGTTATCATGAGCCTGACTGAATCGCGGCAGCAGCACAAGGTGAGCTTCGATTTTTAGCTCATGTAACAATGCATTAAACAGATTTGCTTTGTCCTTGCAGTCACCAAATTGATTTTGGAGCACATTGGTCGCAGCATGTGGCCGAAAAGAATTCACCCCGAGCGGCACGGCGACGTACCGCAAACCCGTGACATAATTGTAAACCGAAACGACCTTGTCACGGTCGTTCTTGCTTTGGGCGGCGAGTTCCAACGCCTTCGTCGTTAACTCGGGCCCCGTCGCATCGGTTAGCTTGCAAATTCTTCCATACCAACTGGCAAAATCGGCCCATTCCGGAAATGTGGAAATCAACAAACGCGGATCGTGGCGAGGCGGGCTCAATTGCTCCTGAACCGGCGCCGCAACGTTTTCAAATTTCCAGGAATAAGTCGTGCCGTAATTGCCTCGCTTGATAATGGGGTCGGCCGCTTGCACTTTCTCGAGGCCGAAATGAAAGGCTGATTCCTTAGGAACGGTGACCTCGATCTCAACTGCAACCGCTGCCAGGTCCCGCCCAACAGGGATTTCCATCGATGTATGTGGCAAGGGAAAGGTTTGCCACTCACTTCGATGTCGCACATGAAGGATTGAGCCCGGCACAACAGCCGGCAATGAAAAAAACTTGCGCCGGCCGGTTTGATAATCTGCGATGGATTCCTGCCGCTCCTCTCGAATGGCATCAGGATCAAGTCGCATTATTGTGCCATCCGGATGCAATACTTCGCAGTCCAGAAAGTGGATGTCTTCAAATGGCGGTGTGTAGGAAATGTCAAAGTCGCCAAACCTCTTACCTTCCAAAGTAAAAACCTGGATAAACTCTTCCTGTTCAGTGGAAATTGCCGGGGAATTTGCAAGCGTACAATGAACACGCCGTTTTAACAGGATGGCGTCCAGGCCAGGATATTTTGAAGCTTCTTCCCGCTTAATTTCTTTCCAGGCCAGGGGTAAATCAGGAGCAGCCTGTTTAATCTTGTCCGCGACAGTCTTATTCTCTGGCGTCCCAACTTTATCAGGAATCGATTGCTCCTGACTCGCAACGGCGGCTAATAAGCGCGGTTTGTCATCACCAACCCAGAGGGTTGGTTCTTCCGTTGCGGCGAGATTTCGTTCCTTATACCAGGCGGCGCTTACGTGCCCGAGTTTTTCAGCCAAGGTGCCGAAGGGAATAATAGGATTGGCCCTGATAATCTTGACCAGGAATTGCATGCTGACCGGGTCGCTATTAAACATCGTTCCGAATTCGGAAGATAAAATCGCCCGGCCAGACCCGGAAAGCTCGCTGGCAAAAGCACCACTTCCGCGAAACAAAAGAATCCAACGAGATGCAGTCGAGACTTTGCGTGCAAATGTCTGAAAATCCGCGGGGGTCAGCCTTGGCCCGCGCACGTGGAAAACCGGAGTATTACCCTGTTTGCCGCCATGACCCCAGGCAATGAGAACGACGGGATTGGTTACCCCTGACAACTTTGCCCCAAGGTCCTGGAAACTATTTCGATCGGCTTTAAGGAAAGCGACATCCAATTTGGCAGGTGGCTTTAACGCCTCCGAAAAATCCGAAAGGCAAATGACCTGATGCACATTCCCGGCAGCGAAGGTGGTTTCGAGCAACTCCTGCATTTGCTCGTGATAAGCATTTTCACTTTCGATGTCGCCTGGCAATCCAGCCATCAGCACCACTGTGGCCCCGGATGGCACCAGGGGAAGCTCTTCGATTTTTTCGCCGGATAAGCCCGCTGCCACTGATAAATTAAGCAAGGCAATGGCCACCCATAAACGGAGAGCACAAACGCGTGTTGCTGTTATAGATTGCGGCTGAGACCTTCCGCCCATAAATTTCATTACCGATATAACCGTTCTTCTGATACTCGGAAACATAAAGATTATCCGGATATGACCTCGCACTGCAGCAACGGTTCGAATCACGGGGCGCTCACCCCATGGCGAGACATGTCTCCTGGCCGATACTCCCTCATGAGAGCTTGCCGGACGTTTCTGCCGATAGCATTAGTGGCAGTTGCGTTTTTGAATGTCCGGGCCGGAAGCGGTTACGCAGATGCCGATAAATTCCAACGAAACCGCCTGAGCCATATTCGAGGCTCAAGCATCGAAAACTATGACGGTGAAAAGCTGGGGCAACTCAGTGATTTCATTGTCGCTCTGCCGGCGGGCAAGGTTGAATATGTAGTGATCAAATCCCACGGATTGGCCGGCCTCGGCTCGACAAGCAAAATCGTTCCGGCGCACTTGCTTTCAGGCGCGACCATAAAGAAAAACGTTTTGGAACTCGACGTAAGTTTGCAGAAATTGAAAAACGCTCCTCGATTCAGGAAATCCGATTTGGCCGCATTGGGTAATCCGCGGCGCTCTGCCGAGATCTCCAGGTATTATCGCAGCCCAGCCCAACCAGGACCAACCCCTACAGGTTCTCCAACGTCTGCCGAAATGGCACAGGCTCGCTCAATCCATGATTCAGCAAGGCAGCCGGATACTCTGGAATATCAACTCGCCAGCGACATGATTGGAGCGAAAGTTTACGATCGACAGAATGAACCGCTTGCTCAAATTTCTGACTTGCTGATCGATCTCTCCTGGCAGAAGCCGCCAATCGCCATTATTTCAACGAAAGGAATCTTCCAGAGGAGGACAACTCTTGCTGTGCCTTTATATGCTCTGTCCGGAAAAAGGAACATGAAACTCGAGGTCGATCATGTTGCCGTCAAGAAAGCGCCTTTGTTCACATCAAAAGCCTGGCAATCCTCACGGCTGGATATGACACCGATTTATCTCTTTTCCGAGTGAAGAGTGGCTAGCCGAAAGCCCCCGTTCCTGAACACCTGCGCTGGCCTAAAGGGGTCTGATGGCCTATATCTCAAGGCATGTTGCCTTTCGTTTATATCAACGTTGCCAGCACGGCGGATGGCAAGCTGGCACCGGAGAATCGCAAGTTCGTACCCTTCGGCAGTAAAAGAGATCAACAATTATTGCTCGAATTGCGCGCTGGCGCTGATGCAGTCATGGCGGGGGCTCGAACGGTCGATCTCGTTCCAGTTAATCTTGGTCCCGGACCGGCCAAGTACCGTCGCTTGCGCCGGAAGAATGGACTGAACGAGTATAACCTTCGGGTGGTGGTCAGCGGTTCCGGAAGCTTGAATCCTCAGGCGGAAATTTTCCGGCAGCGTTTTTCCCCGATTATTGTGCTGACCAGTGGCGCAGCACCGGAAAGGAACTTGCGGCGGCTACGCGCTGCAGCCGATGTGGTGGAGGTTTTTGGGGAAAATGAACTGGATTTTCGCGGCGCGTTGACCTGGTTGCGAGAGAAATGGAAGGTAAAACGCCTGTTATGCGAAGGCGGCGGTGAAGTAAACGCCGCGTTGTTCAGAGCCGGCCTGGTAAATGAAATTTATCTTACGATCTGTCCTTTTATTTTCGGTGGGCGCCATGCACCCACCATGGCGGATGGTAAGGGGGCCCCGGAGCTGGCCCGCGCCACCGCGCTGCGCCTGAAATCTTTCAAACGAATCCGTCAGGAACTATTTATCGTATACCAAGTTAAGAAGAAGGTTTGGGTTTAAAGTTCAAGCGATCCGGGGTTTAGTCCCTATTCAATTTTCCCGCAAATCTCCAATAGTGGTGGGATGAAATGAATTATCAAGAAGTGGAAAAACGGATCAACGCGGGTTACAGGGAAGTGACTGCGCAATACCGTCGCGATGACGAGATCGAAGTCCAAACAAAGAACCACGAGCGGCTGTCCCAATCCTTGAAGAACATTTGCTGGTCATTCCCGCACCCCATTTCAGTGTTGGATGTGGGTTGCGGCACCGGCCGCTATTTTCACTGCCTGAATAATACCAGCCACCTGACAGGTATCGATATCTCGGAAGAAATGCTTTCGTTCGCTCGGACGCCCGTTCGTGCCAATGAAATCACCGTGAAAGACATCCGGCTGATGAGGGGAAACATTTACCTGGCTGAATTTCCCCAGGAATCTTTCGATTTTATCTTTTCGCTTGGGATGTTCGGGCATGGCTGCCCGGTCACGATCCAAGTTTGCAATAATTTCTACCAATGGCTCAAGCCAGGGGGAAAACTGTTTTTCAATATCGTCGATTTTTCGGGTCTTCCGCTATGGTATCGGGCGCGAAGACACGCCCGGAAAATTATTTACCCTGCGCTGACCAAAGGCCTGAAGCAGATTTTGGACAAACGCGAACAACGTTCGCCTTTTTTCGGTCTCACCAAGGTGCAGTTGGAAAAAATCCTCGCCGCGACCTGCCTCAATAACTACGCCGTCAGTTCACATGCCTGCCAATCCCCGCTTTGGAATGGGCGGCATCTGGAGTGTATGGCCACAAAGCCAGCCGCTCCGGAAAACTCAGCAGGAGAAATTCCACACACAAGTTCAAGGCTCAGCCCGGACTTGGTTGCGAACGGTAAAACCCTCTAGCCCGTCCGACCGGCCTGTGCAGGTGCGGCCGTCGTTGCTTTAGGCTTGTTTTTCGCCTTTCTTCGCTTTAAATAAGCTACGCGACGTTTGCGTTTTTCAACTTTGTTCGATTGCTTGCTCATAAACGATCTTTACTTCAACCGGTCATTTAGATTTTCGTGGGTGGACTATGGTTATTGCCAGTAAACTATTCAACTCCTATTTGCTGTCTCTGCTGCTTCTTTCACTAGTGGCAGGCTGCCAAAGCCCCGAGCGGAAAGCCGGAAAGCGGCTTACTGTTCTCAACATTCATATCGAAGCAAGAGACCTTCCCGGTCGTGAAGAGCGAATTTCCGTCTCCCGCGATCAGCCCTTCACGCTTAGCATTCAGAAATCTCCCTTCTTGACCCAGAACGAGGTCGAGCAGGCTGCAGTCGTAGAGGTGGTCGGTGGCTTTGCCATCCGTCTTAAACTCGTTCATCAGGGCGCATCGCTGCTCGAACAATATTGCAGTAACAATCCAGGAAAGCACCTGGCTATTTTCTCCCAATTTGTCGTTCCTCCCGACGAAAAACTGAATACGGGACGCTGGCTCGCAGCGCCGCGAATCAATCGGCGCATCTCTGACGGTGTTCTTGTTTTTACCCCCGATGCCACTCGCGAAGAAGCGGAACAAATTGTTCTCGGGCTGAATAATCTTGCTAAAAAATTAAACAATAGCCCATCAAATCCCGATAAGAAGTCTGACTGACGGCATATTTTTTGCTCGCTAATGCGCTTTAAATCAGCTAGGGTCTGTCCCTGGTTGGCCAGAGCAAATGAAAGCGTGCAACGATTCGAGCGATGGCCGTTGCCATTCGGCCCTGTGCACTCGGTGCATAGGTTTTGGATTCTACCGCAAGGCGGGTTTTACTCTGATCGAGTTGCTCGTCGTCATCGCCATCATCGCCATTCTTGCCGCTCTCCTTCTGCCAGCCCTCGCCCGGGCTAAGGAAAAGGCCCGGACAATCGGCTGCCTCAATAATCTCAAACAGCTACAGGTTTCCTGGCACCTTTACGCCCTGGATCATAATGACATCGTGCCGCCGAACGATTCCATCATGTCCATCAATGATATGACAATCGCCAAAAGCCTTTCCTGGTCTCCCGATCATCCACGCACGGATACAAACACTGTCGATCTCGAAAGTGGCGTGCTCTTCCCCTTCAACCGTTCGGTGCCGATCTATCATTGCCCGGCCGATACTTCCCTCGTGGAAACACCTGCGGGAGAGAAGCTGCCTCAATTACGAAATCGCAGTTACAATATGAGCCAATCCGTCAATGGGTATCCCGAGTACCTGACCGAACTGAACTTGCCGGGGATCAGCGACCTGCCTTGTTGGAAAAAATTCTCCGAAATTGCCCGGCCTTCTCCCTCTCAACTTTTTGTGTTCATTGACGAACATCCGGAGACGATGCTCGATGCTCAGTTCGGAAATCCTGCGGGCGTGCCTATCTTTCCCAATATGTGGTTTGACATGCCCGCTGATCGACATAACCAGGGAGGCTGCCTTTCCTTCGCCGATGGCCATGTAGAACGTTTCCGTTGGAAAGTGCCTAAAGTGGTCCGTTTCATCGGACAATCCACAACTCCAGAGGACCTGCCGGACTTTGTTCGGATACAAAGCGCGATGAAAAAGTGGTCGGATAACTGAGCACAGCCCCTAAAAGAATCCGCTCAAGCACATTTCTCAGGCTACCTTCTCCCGTCATACCAAACCTGGCAGGACTCGCGGCGCTTTAAAGTCCTTCCTCCGGTTACCATCGTTCTGACCATAAACCAGAGCATTTCCCACGGGGAATAAAGATGCAGTTTGCGCGATGAAGTCAGCAACGGGTTGCGATGGAGAATCACAATCTGCTTTCCGGTTCGTCGCGCCAATCGCTTCAAACGTTTCGTCAAGTCGAGTTCTTCCGTGGCAAACAATTCGTTATTGAACCCTCCAATTTCACGAAAAGCTTCGGCATCACAAAAAATAAACGAGCCTGCCAGCAGCCGAAAACTGCGGCTAAACCAGTTCCAGGATTTGGCCACACGCACACCCATTCGATCCGGTCCATCGAGTTGAATCGTGCTGCCGCCCGCCAGGCATTCATGAGTTTGAATCTGTTCGACCATATCAGCAAACAAGGCTTTGCTCGGCTGCGAGTCGGCATCGACAAATACAAGCCATTGGCCCGAGGCCGCGGACGCTCCCGAGTTGCGCGCCCGGCTGATTTGATTGATGGGTTCGAAGACAACCGTGGCCCCGCCTTTCACAGCAAGCTCGGCAGTGCGATCGGTGGAGTTATTGTTGCAAACGATCAATTCCGAAGTCCAACCCACACTCGAAAAAGCTGTCATGGCCTCACGAACTTTTTCCAGAGTCTGTTTGATAAGCCGTTCCTCATTGTAAGCGGGCACAATGACGGAAATCTTCATGCTGCTCAGGGCCTGTTACTCCGGGTCGGCTGAAGTCTTTGCTCCGTTGCGAGCATAAAACTCGCAGTGCTGTTCGTGCACATGCCAATTCTCGGCGTACGTCCTGGCTAAACCGGGATCGTTGATGACCAAAAGGTTTTCGGCATTTTTTTCCTCGGCTGCTTTAGTAAAGTTAAAAGAACCCGTGAGCACAAGGAAGTGGTCGATAATCATGATTTTGTTGTGGGCGATTGCGTGGCGCGCGTCTATCAACGTTGGAATCTCGTTGTGCACAAAAAAATCAGCCTCGGAATATTTCTCAGTCCGCTGACTGCGGTCCAGGATAACCTGGACGGAGACGCCGCGACGCTGGGCGGCCAGGAGAGCTGCCGCAAGAGGAGCTGAAGTGAAACTGTAGGCCTGCACCAGGACACTGTTAGTAGCCTGGCCAAGTGCGTTCACGACCGCCTGCGTCGCTCCGCCATTAGGTGAAAAAAAGACCTGGATCCCTTGCGGGATCGAGCTTCGAGGCTGGCACCCGGCAAGTACCAGAACCCCTGCCGCCCAGAATGCAAAGGCTATCCTCACTTCGAATGCAGCGCGATGCGATTGCCTTCGCTGTCCAGAACAACGGCGCGGAAACCATGAGGGCCGATGGAATGTTTTGGCTGAAGAACTTTGCCCCCGTTCGATTCAACTACTCCTATGGCCGCATCGAGGCGGTCCTGGCAATTGAAGTAGAGCAGCGGTCCGTTCTGAGAGGGTTTGGGACCATCCCCCTGCCCCGCCGGTACCAGACATCCGGAGACCTCGTTATGGCCATGCGGCAGCACCGCGAATTTTATGTTCTGCATTTCCTGCTTTTCAACCGCCGCCCCCAGCACCGCTGAGTAAAAGCGAATGGCGCGGTCCAACTCCGTGACCGGCACGTCAAACCAAACAACCTGGTTAGCCATAATATTCCTTCGTTCGTTCGGCCTTTTTCGATCCAACGCAGCGATGAGTAAGCCTCACGCTGTCATTTTACATTCCAATGAGAATTACTGAAATAGGAGCGATCAGTTCAACCGAATTAATCAATTATCAAGACTCCGTTTGCAATGGCCTTCGACTATTACCGGCAGCCTTCCCTGCGGATTCACTCTCCAATTAATTATAACGATAATACTAAGCCGCTTGCCTTGCCGTGCCAAATTTGTAACGGTTTGCGCGAATTTGATGAATACAATCAACCAACTAAAACTGTCAAAAGGAAATACCAAAACACTGGTCGCTAACGAATTGTCGAGCACCGGCGGTTTATTACGACTGGCGCCCACCTGGGTCCCGCGCTCGTTTCTTCAGCCGGGCCTGCGAATCAAGCTGCACCCGG
>JADMIO011575658.1_pt1 | contig 13500 bp, 6 predicted proteins | sample 8958161 | NCBI WGS metagenome assembly JADMIO01 (sample SAMN16585339, study PRJNA669376) | soil metagenome | isolation source: Crop rotation soil | place: USA: Cullars Rotation, Alabama | collected 2011 | reverse complement strand
GGCGGTTCGACCCCGCCCCTGGCCACAACACTGAAGGCCCCGGATTCCGGGGCCTTCATGCACTTCTGGTGATCTTGCAGATCGGCCAGCGCCGGCGCTGCAGCGCCTATCGCTATTGACGATGAACGGACCGGCGCGCACCCTGAGGGAGTCAGTCGGTCGTGGGGGCGTAGCAATTCGCGACTCGTAGACCGGACTCTTGCCGTAAGAGTCCCAGGGAGTGGTGGGGTTTGGGGTCGTCCGGTGCGGCTCCGGTGAGGTGGGGGCCGTCGGCGGGATCGTCGGTGTGTACCGCCAAGTACCTCACTGAAGGAGTCCCACCGAGGCCTTGCCTCAGTCTGCCCTGTCCGAGCTTCTTGATGCGTTCCGGGCCGGTGACGGCGTGGACCTGATCCGTGACGGCGTCCGGCTCGTGCTCCAGGAGCTCATCGAGCTCGACGCTGCCGAGAAGATCGGCGCGGCCCGCTACGAGCGCACCGACACGCGCGTGGCCGAGCGCAACGGCGCCCGGCCCAGGTTGCTCTCGACGCAGGCCGGGGATGTCGAGCTGCGGATCCCGAAACTGCGGAAGGGGTCGTTCTTCCCGGCGATCCTCGAGCCGCGCCGCCGCATCGACCAGGCCCTGTATGCGGTGGTGATGGAGGCGTACGTGCACGGCGTGTCGACCCGCAGCGTGGATGACCTGGTCGAGGCGATGGGCGTGGAGACCGGGATCTCCAAGTCCGAGGTGTCGCGGATCTGCGCCGGGCTGGACGAGGTCGTGGGCGCGTTCCGGACCCGGCCCCTCGGTCACGTCGAGTTCCCCTACATCTATCTCGATGCGACCTACCTGCACGTGCGCAACAGCACCGGGCAGGTCGTGTCGATGGCCGTGGTCGTGGCCACCGGGATCGCCGCGGACGGGTCCCGGGAGATCCTGGGCCTGGACGTCGGCGACAGCGAGGACGAGACGTTCTGGCGCGGGTTTCTCACCTCGCTCAAGGGCCGCGGGCTGGGCGGCGTGCGGCTGGTGATCAGCGACCAGCACTCCGGCCTGGTCAAAGCCCTGCGCCGGTGCTTCCAAGGAGCCGGGCATCAGCGCTGCCGGGTCCACTTCGCCCGCAACCTGCTCGCCCACGTCGGCAAGGACAAGGCCGACATGGTCGCGGCGATGTTCCGCACGATCTTCGCCCAGCCCGACCCCGCCGCCGCGCACGCGGCCTGGGACGAGGTCCGTGACCGGCTCGCCGCGTCGTTCCCGAAGATCGGCCCGCTCATGGACGACGCCAAGGCCGAGGTCCTGGCGTTCACCGCGTTCCCGAAACCGCACTGGCAGAAAATCTGGTCGACGAACCCGCTGGAACGGATCAACAAAGAGATCAAACGACGCTCCCGCGTCGTCGGGATCTTCCCCAACCCCGCCGCCGTCATCCGCCTCGTCGGCGCGGTCCTGGCCGACATGCACGACGAATGGCAAGCCGGCGAACGCCGCTACCTGTCCGACAGCTCCATGGACTTGCTCTACCCCGACCGCAATACTGAGCCCGTCGCCGCACTCAGCAGCGGCCAGTAGGCACCGAGGAACCCAACCTCGAAGCCCACCACTCCGCGGGACTCTGTCGACTTGCCGACCGCGGGGGTTTGCATGACGCGCCGCCTTCTACCTGCACTCACTGGGTTCAATTCGATCGGGCGTCGGCCACGCGGCAGGGTGCTGATCTCGGTAGCGACCCTCGCCACAGCCGGTTTGTCAGCTGTCGCCACCGCGCCTCCGGCCGTCGCGGCTGAGCCGATCTGCGGCGTGAACGGGACCAAAACCTCATGCCAGTTTCCGGTCGGAACATTCAATTGGGTCGTTCCAGCAAACGTGACGGGTTGTGGAATTTGACGTCCACGGCGCGGCTGGTGGCGGCCAAACGGGGGGGGTTGGGAGACACAGTCACGACCGCCCTCTTTGTCACCGCGGGAACGACCCTGCAGTTCAACGTGGGGGACGTCGGGACCAACGGAGCGGGAGCGGCTGGCACACCCGGTAGTAGCTTTTCATCGGAGGGCAACCCCGGAGGCGGTGCGTCCGACGTGAGGCACGCACCCTTCACACTATTGGATCGAGCCATTGTCGCCGGTGGTGGCGGAGGGGGAACTGGCGGAGCCAGAGGCGGTTACGGCGGATATCCTTATGGCGGTCCCGGAGAGTCCCTTTCCACCGCAGGCCTCAGCGGGTTGGGTGGAGACCAGACCCACGGCGGTTACGGCACCTTTGATGGCGGCTTCACCGGCGGCTTCGGCTTCGGCGGCCCAGGGGCTTCGGGAACCGGCTCGTTCATCCCCTTCGGTGCCGGTTCTGGCGGCGGTAGCGGTTACTACGGGGGTGGCGGAGGTGCCAACTCTGGTCCTGATTACTTCGGCGGCGCCGGGGGTGGCGGTAGCAGTTTCGGCCCGCAAGGTTCGATCTTCAACAACCAAGCGCCGGGTCCCGGACTCATCCGAATCACGTACTTCACAAACCCAGATCCGACCGAGATCGTCTTTTCGGCGCAGGGAACGCATCTAGCGGGGACGTCTCCGACTGTGTCGGCGCTCCTGCGCACCGTCGCTGGTCGCAAGCCGGTTCCCGATCACACCATCAAGTTCAGCGCGGATGGCAAGGCGTGCTTTGGGTTGACCGACGCAACAGGTCGTGCCTCTTGTGCACTCGGACCGCTACCAGCTGGAACCTTCACCGTGGTTGCGGGCTTTGCCGGTTGGTTCCCCACCTACGGCCCGAGTTCGGCGACGGCTTCCATCACGATGGTGGCCGATACGACGCCACCGGTCATTTCTGGGGTTCCAGCCAACATCACCGTGGACGCCATGGGGCCGGCCGGCACGAACGTCACCTACACGACGCCGACGGCGGTCGACGACTGGTCCGGTGTCGTACCAGTGACCTGCGATCCGCCGTCCGGCTCAACATTCCCGGTCGGCACCACAACGGTGACTTGTACGGCTGCCGACAGCTCCGGCAACGTGGCGACTGAGACGTTCACGGTCACGGTCAGGCGGATAGCGACTCAGGTCTCAGTCACGCCGGTGGTGGCTTCGCTGGCGCAGATCCAAGCCACGCTCACCGCCAGGACTTCACCGATCGCCGGACAGACGATCAAGTTCACCGCGGGTGGCAAGCTGCTCTGTACCGCGGTGACTGACGGCAACGGTGTCGCGTCCTGCCCGTCCAGACTGTTCCGTGTCTTGGTTCCGGTCGTCCTCGCCCTGGGGTACCAGGCAAGCTTCGTTGGAAACGACATCTATCTTCCGTCATCCGGTAGGTCGACCATCCTCTGAGCGTGAGCTCAGAGCAATCAGCAGCCTTGTCAGTTCCCGACGCGAGCTGTCGCATCCGCTTCAATCTCCGTGCAGCCCGTCGGTACTGCTGTGCGTCCGCCACGCGCAGTTCGTCGTCGACGAGCTTGGTGAGCACCGGCAGAACGGCGAGGGGGTCGACCTTCTCGTAGACCTTCGTCAACCGCTCCCATGCGTCGGCGTCCTGGAGCGCGAGGTTGTGCGCGAGTGTCCACGCGAGTTCGACGTCCTTCAAGGTCAGGAGCGCGAAGAGCACGGCGTCTCGCGGAGATGGCGCCAGCGCGGTGAGAACCTCGTCAAAGTACGCAGACCAGGTGTCGCCGGCGGCGTCATGCAGGCGGGCGGCAGTGCTGGAGGTTGGCCAGCGTCGGAACACCTCATGCCGGGCCGCTACGACCGACGCCGGTTGATGCGCCTCGAGCAGTGAGCACCAGTACTCGGCGGCTGCTTTCGCCTGGTGGCCGCGGTCGAAGTCGGCGGCCTGCTTGGCCCAATCGATGGCGAGGTCGAACTCACCGATCTCGGCGAGTGCCTCGGCGGTGTCGTGGACCCAACGGGCGACCGTCCGGTCGCGGACGTGGGTGCGGATGATCGCCTCGACATCGCGATCGAGGACGGCGAGACGTTGGGCGTTGTGCTCCAGCACCAGCCACTCATGTGAACGAATCCCGAATGGCCGAGCTGATGGCGGCTCTGACGGGAGTGCCACGGACAACTCGGCGAGCCGTGTGCGGTACTGCTCAATCCCGACGTCTCCGAGAGCTGGGGCATACGCGACCGGGTCAATGGTGAAGAAATCCTGCTCGCCATCGAACTGGAACTTGATCATCCAGTCGACGAGTTTGCCGATCGGGGGCATCGCCGCGGACGCAGTCAGGGGGTGCAGTTCGAGCAGACCGGCAATAGCGTCGCCGATGATCCCGCTCGAGTCGTCGGCCCGGAGGATCACCTTGATCGCCGATGCGATCGCCTTCTGCGTCACGGCGAGCACTTCGCGCGGGGCCTCGACGCCGACCGCGTCCCGAAGGATTGCAAGTGCATCGTGCATCTGCCGGCCGTGCGCGTTCGCAATGTTCCACCGGTACAGATCAGCCCGGGTGCGAATGAGCGGGAGGACGGCGTCAGCAAGGTCTGTCATCAGAGCATCTTCGCGCGACAGCACGACGCCATCCCGTTCCCCGAACGGTCGCCGGCGTGCAGAACGAGTACGAGCGCATCTATCCGTTTCTCGACGGCAACGGACGCACCGGCCGACTACAGGCGGGCCGATCCGCTCGAACCGAGGTAGTTCGCGTTGCCGGCGTACGTGCCGGTGTAATTGACCGGATGCAGCGACAGCACAATCACGAGAGCGGTGCAGCTCGCCCGTCCCGTCGCATCGGTCGTCCCTGAGCAGATCGTCTGGCCGAACACCGAGAACGTGACCTTCTGCCCAGCGATGGGCGCACCGTTCGAGGTCCTCGTCAACTTGGCCGAAAGCGTCGTCACGATAAAGCCGTGCGTCGCCGGCGCGACGGTCAGCGTCGTCGCCGCCTTCGTCACCGTGAAGTCGTTCGCCGGTGCGGTGTACGTGATCGTCGCCCCGTTGGAGGCGGCCAGCCCGCTGCACGTCGCCGGGTTGATCCGGTACGTCCCGACGGCGAGTGCCGAGGAGATCGACGCACCGGTACTCAGCTTCGTGCACTTCAGCGTGCCCGAGAGCGTCACTCCCGAGGGCGGCGAGGCCGTGTAGGTGAACGTCGGAGACGACGACCCGTACGTCTGCGTGCCCGCGACCGACACCGAAACCGGAGTGGCGACCGGGGCGTTCACCGTCACCGTGAACGAGCCATTCGCGGAGTTTCCGGCTGTGTCCTTCGTCGTGCAGGACACGGTGGTCGTGCCGACCGCGAAGAACGAGGACGACGGCGGCGTGCACACGATGCCCGGACGCGGATCGATCGCGTCGTGCGCGTTGACGACGTACGAGACGACGGTGCCCGTCGCTCCGGACGGCGCGTTCACCGTGATGTTCGCCGGCAGGGTCAGCGCCGGGGCATCGGTGTCCGCGTAGCCCGAGGTTGTGAACTCCACGGCCGTCGGTGCCGCGTCGGCGTAGTACTTGTCGGCCAACGTGCCGACGCCGGGGATCTCACCGTTGAAGTACGCAGTCAGCGAGTAACTGCCGGGCGGCAGCCCGTACACGTCGAACCGCGCCTGGCCCGAAGCGTTGGTGGTCACCGCACGTGTCTGGGTGATCGGCCCGGTCAGCCGGAAGATCACCGTGCGGTTCGCGACCGGCGCGTCGTAGTCGTTGCACACCACGTCGGTCGTCGCACAGACCTGTGCCGTGTAGCTCGTGGCACCGGTTGGCAACGAGCCACCCGTCGCCTGGAGGAGCGTCAACGTCGGCTGCTTCGTCACCGTGATCGCATTCGGAATCGGATCCGCCGAGGCCGAGTAGCCCTGAGGTGTCCGGGCTGAAACGGTCAGCGCGTACGTTCCCGGCCGTTGCAGCGTGATCGGGACGATCGCGAAGCCGCTCGAACCGGTGAGGCCGGTGGCGGTCGCACCGCCGACGGTGAACGTGACCGGCACCCCCTCGACGCCCTCGTTCCCGCCGAAGTTCTGCCGGACCCGGGCGAACGCCGTCACGGTCCACCCGACCGCGGCCGAGTCGCTGTCCAAGTGCACGCCTTCGATGTAGACCGGGTCGGGCGACCCGACGGAGGTCGGCTTGCCGTAGTACTTGCCGAGGTTGTCGTCCATCGTGACGAGGCCCGTCCCGCTGACCGCCTGCACCATGAACTGCAGCGTGTCGATATTCACCCCGGCCAACGGGAGCGATGCGCCCCAGCTCGACGAGTCGGTCGGGACCAGGCCGTCCCAGTTACCGTCAACGGCGCAGCCGCCCTGGGCCAGACCGAGGGACGCCCAGGAGGGCGACGCCGCGGACGAGTCGGTGTAGGTGGCCACCGCACGCTGCACGCCCGCAGTCGGATCACCGCCGATGACAGCGCAGATCTCGAGCGTGTCGGTGTCTTCGTTGCGGACGGTCTGCACGCTGACGACGGTCGGCGGCGCCGCGAGAGCGGGAGTCGAGGTGGTCGATCCGCTGCCGTAGGTCGTCGTGTTGGAGCTGTAGTACAGCTGGAACTGCATCGAACTGAACGCGCGCCGGGTGTTGGTGGTCGAGCCGAAGCCCGGATCCGACACGTGTTGGGCGGGCGTGACGATCAGGCTGGTCCGTCCGCCGTTCGCGCCGTTCAAGGCGTCGAAGTAGTTGATGTTCCAGGCCTTCTCGGGGAAGAAGGTCGGTGAGGTGAACCCGGTGTGGACGCCGCGGATCTCAGTCGCGGGAGCACCGGTCAGCGGAGTGATGCCGGATGTGTCGCTGTAACTGCCGCCCAGGAACAGCGCGCCCCGCACCGACTGGCCCGCGACGCTCACATTGCGCGACTCGACGGGTAGGACCGGCTGGTACGGAGCCGTGTACACACCCTGCGAACCGGACAGGTACGACGTGGTCACCTCGGCGTTGCCGTTGGTCAGGTCGTTGACGATCTTGTCGTGCGCCGTCAGGTTCGGCGTCAGCGTCACGTCCGCGGTGCGAAGCCCGAGTGCGCTGCCCGGCGCCGTGCCCACCGGAACCGTCGATCCGACGATCGACGCGGTGGACGGCCGGGGGATGCGCCCGTTCGGCATGTTGATGCTCGCCATCGGCAGGCCGTACAGCGTCGCCTCATACACCGCCTTCTGGCTGATCGCGTCCAGCTTCGGCGTGTTGCTCAGGTACGTCTGCTTCGCACTGAGCAATGCGTTGCCGACCGAGACCGGGCCGGTGCCGTAGCGGAACTCGCGGGCGAAGTCGGCGTAGATCTGCTCGCTGTAGGCGATGAAGTCGGTGTCGCCGTATTGGAAACCGGTACCGCCGATCAGCATCGCCTGCTTGCGCGCGAACGCCTGCGACCAGTCGAGCGACAGCGTGACGTTCGGAACGACCTCACCGTCGTTGATCACGTAGGCCGAATGACATCCGGCGCTGAACACCAGCGAGTTCTTCAGGTTCACCGTGGACCGTTCGAGGTCAGTGGTGATCATGTCGGTGCTGTAGTCGGCGGCCAGCGCGTTGTTCGCGCTGAAGTGCCCGGCGAGGAACAGGATGTCGTGGCGGCCCGAGTCGAGCACCTTCTGCCGGAACTGGTCCGCCGTCCACGACTCGGCGGGCGCCTGCTCGCGCGGCGCGATCAGCGTGTCGTTGGCGTGACCGATGCCCGCGGCCAGATCGGTGTCGACCGACTGTGCCGGGAACGTGAGGAAGTCGTAGCCGGTGACGAGCGCCGACGTCGGCGCCGGTAGCACGCCGCCCGAGTTCTCCAGGTAGGCGTTGACCATGCCGCTGATCTCGGACGCAGATTCCACGAGGCGCCCGACGGCGAGGTCCGGAACCGGCATCTGGTCGCTGCGCGAGACGAGCAGCACCTTCGCGCCGTAGTCGTTGTCGCTGAGCGTGTAGCCAAGCCGCAGCGCCGCCTGCGCGGCCGAGTCGTCGGCGACCGGCGGCGCGTAGTCCGACTCGTTGCCGAGCAGCGTCTGGTCAGGGTGCCGGAAGAACGGCACAGCCGTGTCCGGGCCGGCCACGACGACGTACTTCAGCGGGTTGTTCACCCGATAGGAGCTGACGACATCGCGAATCGCGTTTGCGGCGAGGTTCGCGGCGTACGGGCAGTCCTTGTTGGCGTTCGCCTGGGTGTCGAGCGCCTGCACGCGACTGCTCGATGCGAGGTCGACGACCACGCCGTTCACCTCGGGGCGACCAGCCAGCGCCTGCAGCCGGTTCATCATGTCCGCCTTGGCCGCGCCCGATCCGGCAACCCGACCGGAGTCGGTGAGGATGACGGTCTGCCGACCGCTGCCCGGTGCCGCTGGAGGTGCCGACCCGATCGGGACGACGGCGGCCGAGCAGGACCCCGAACCGCCGCTGATCGACAGGTCGAACGGCGTGCCGCCGGACGAAGCGCCGTTCGTGCCGGCGACTCGGATGTAGAACGGGCCGGACGACTGCCAGGTGTTGATCGTGATCGTCTTGTTCGCGATGCCGCCCTCGTCCGAGTACGCGAGCAGGCTGCTGTTGACAGCCGACGAATACGTCTGCGGCTTGAACGCCGACGGAACGAAGCCGCTCCCGATGAAGGCGCTCGGAATGAACGCCGACGGCGAGTACGCCGAAGGGATGAACGCGCTGGGAATGAAGGCAGATGGGATGAACGCCGACGGAATGAACGCCGACGGCGAATACGCCGACGGAATGAACGCACTCGGGATGAACGCCGACGGAATGAACGCACTCGGGATGAACGCCGACGGAATGAACGCGCTCGGAATGAACGCCGACGGAATGAAGGCTGACGGCGAGTACGCCGAAGGGATGAACGCCGACGGGCTGAAAGCATCGCCGGCGGCCTGGGCACCGAGCTTGTCCAGCGATGTCTTGCCGTCGGAGAGGTCGGCGTCGGCGGCACCGATGTCGCCGTACGCAGCAATCGAGTAGTCACGGGACGGGTGGGACAGGGTGATGCTGATCGTGCTGTCCGGGGGCGCGTTGAACTTGTACCAGCGCGATTCACCCGGCAGCGCTACTGCACCGGATGCCGATCCGGCCCCGCCCGGGATCGGCACGCTCGAGGCGTTCTCCCACGACGTGTTGTCCGGCCCGACGGGGTAGCAGTTGGACTCATTTGCGACGCCGTTCCAGACGAGCTTCAACGTTTCCGGCAGGGCGCCGTTCCAGGTGCCCGTCGGCGACCCCGGCTGGCCGAAGGTGTAGCTGAAGTAGGCGTATCCCTGGGCGTTCGTCGTCAGATGCAGGTCGGGCAGCCCGATGGTGTCGCTGTCGCCGCACCGGTCGGTCGCGAACACCTGGGCGTCGATCGACGTATTCGCCGGCCCTTGGGCGAGTCCGGCCAGCGTGGCCGAGCCATCGTCGTTCGGTGTGGCCCCGAAGACCGTGACCTGAGGGTCGCCTGGAGCCGCCTCCGCCGTCGTCGCAGCCAGTGACGTGAAGACGATTCCGGTCGCGACACTGCTTACGAGCGTCACGACGACGTTGAACGCCAATCGACGTCGCGCCATGGTTCCCCCTTGGTGCGCGGTCCTGAACCCCCCCGGGTTTAACTCGTACGGTACATCGGCGTTCATCGGCTGTCTGTCGGAAAGCCGACGGTATCGTCAGCCTCTTGACCACGGATCGCGACCACGCCTTCGCGTACCTGCCGCTCGATCGCCGGGTGGCCCTCGCGAACGGGCACGCGCTCCCCAGCGACGTTCGCGGAACTGCGCTGGAAGCCGACCTTTCTGGGTTCACGGCACTCACCGAAGCGCTGACGAAGGAGTACGGCGAACAGCGCGGCGCCGAGGAGTTGGCCCGGCGGCTCAACATCCTCTACGACGGCCTGCTGACGGAAGTTCACCGCTACGGCGGCACCGTTCTCTACTTCAGCGGCGACGCGTTCACGAGCTGGTTGGACGGCGACGACGGCTCGCGGGCGGTCACCTGCGCCCAGCTCATGCAGCAGTGGATGGGCGAACACGCCGCCGAACTCCGCGCCGGACCGGCCTACCCGGATGTCCCGCTGCCCCGGCTGAAGGTGGCGATCGCCACCGGCCGCACGCACCGGTTCCTCATCGGCGACCCCGACGTGCAGCTGCTCGAGGTCCTCGCCGGCCGACTCGTCGACGATCTGGCCGAGGTCGAGCACGGTGCCGAGCCCGGCGAGATCGTGCTCACCGTGTCGACCCGGGAGCTGCTCGGCGAGCGCGTGACAACGGGTTCGCGTGGCGAGTTGCTCACTGCGAATCTCGGGCCGGTCGAGCCAGTACTCGCCGATCCCGACACGATCACCGACGCCGCCGACGTCGAACTCGCTCGACCTTGGTTGCCGCGCCAGGTGTTCGACCGGCTCGCCGCCGGTGGCGGCGACTTCCTCGCCGAACTGCGGCCGGTGACCGCGATCTTCCTGCGGTTCGGCGGTATCGACTACGACGGCGACCCGCATGCGTACGACCGCCTCGACACGTTCACTCGCGTGACGCAATCGATCATGCGCGACTACGACGGGATGCTCGTCCAGATCACCATCGGCGACAAGGGCGCCTACGTCTACGCCGTGTTCGGTGCGCCGAACGCGCACGAGGACGACCCCACGCGCGCGCTCCTCGCGGCGTTGCAACTGCGCGACCTCGGCGGCACGGACGGTCTGGTCGAACCGGTGTCCATCGGCGTCGCGACCGGACGGCTACGCGCCGGGGCGTACGGCGGTCGGCACCGGCGCAACTACGGGGTCATCGGCGACACGGTCAACCTGACGGCGCGACTGATGCAGGCGGCAGCGCCCGGCGAGATCGTGGTGTCGCGCGCCGTGCAGTCCGCTGCCCGGTCGGGGTTTCGCTGGACGAAGCCACAGGAGCTGACCGTGAAGGGCAAGGCAGCGCCGATCCCGGTCATTTCGCTGGAGGGCGTCGAGGCCAAGGGCGCTGTTCTCGCCACCCAGACGGCGTGGACAACGGTGTTGGGGCGCGACGACGAACTGCAGGCACTGCGCGGGCATCTCGACTCCGCAGTCGACGGCGCGGGGCACGTCCTCGCCATCACCGGTGAGGCAGGCCTCGGCAAGACCACCCTCGCCGTCGTGCTCTCGCGCATAGCCGCAAGCAGCGGCGTCGTCGTGCTACACAGCGAGTGCCCGTCGTACGGCGTGACGGGCAGTTACGTGGTGTGGCAACGAATTTGGACCGCGTTGCTCGGCCTGGACGACGTCGAGCCCGAACTTCGGGTCGAAAAGGTCGTCCAACGCCTGTCGGACGTTGGCCCGCAACTCGCGCCGCGGGCGCCGCTGCTCGCTCCCGTACTGGGTCTGTCGATGGCGGACACCGAGCTCACCGCCGGCATGGACGCCAAGGTGCGCAAGACCGCGCTCGAGGCGACGCTCGCCGAGTGGCTGCGGGCCGGCGTGACGCGGCCGATGCTGATCGTCATCGAGGACTGTCACTGGATCGATCCGTTGTCCGAAGACCTGCTCGAAGCGGTCGGACGCGTGGTGCGCGACCTGCCCGTGCTGATCCTGCTCACACATCGGCATCGGTCCGAGCCCGAAGGCGGCCCGTTGTCGGTGAGCCGGCAACCGCACTTCCAGGAACTGCCGCTCGGCCCGCTCGGCGATGCGGACATCGCGCGGCTCATCGCGAATGCGGTCGGCGATTCCCTGCCGCCGGAGCTGGCGTTGGCGGTGCGCGCCCTCGGCCCCCGCGCCGAGGGCAACCCGTTCTACGCCGCCGAGCTCGTCCAGTACATCCTCGGGCTCGGGCCGACCGCACTCGATCCGGCTCGACTGGCCGAGATGCCGTCGAGCTTGCAGAGCTTGGTGCTCAGCCGAATCGATCGCCTGGACACTCGTCCGCGGACCACGGTGCGCGTCGCCGGCGTGATCGGCAGGACCTTCGAGACCGACGTCCTCGTACCCGTCCACCATGACGCCGACTCGGCGGCGGCGCTCGCACCTGATCTCGACGCGCTCGAGCAAGCCCGCCTGGTAAGCGGTGAGGACGCTGACCGCGAGCGATACAGCTTCATCCACGCCGTGACGCAGGAGGTCGCCTACTCGACGACGAGCACGAACACGCGGGCCGACCTGCACGGGCGCATCGGCCGGGTGATCGAAGCGAGGCCCGAGACCGATTCAGCCCGACGCCTGGAATTGCTCGCCCATCACTTCGCGCGCAGCGACGACGCCGACCGACGGCGCCGATACGTGCTGGAGGCGGCGCACGCGGCCCAGGCGCGCTACGCGAACGCTGCCGCGATCGAGCTGTACCGCAACGTCCTGCCGCTGCTCGAGGGCGCCGCACGGCGCGAGGCCCTGCTCGACCTCGGTCGCACCCTCGGGCTGACCGGCGCGTGGCCCGGTGCCGAGGACGCCTTCGTCACCGCGGCCCGCGAATCCGAACGCGACCACGACGACCGGCTGCTCGGCGTGGCGACGACGGAACGGGCGGAGGTGTTGCGCAAGCAGGGACGCCTCGCCGAGGCGGCGCCACTGTTCGAGAGCGCGCGGACGCTCCTGGAACAGGGCGGCTTCGCCCCGGAGGTCGCCGACGTCCTGCACTACGAAGGGACGTTGGCCGCGCAACGTGGTGACTACGACACAGCGACGCAGCGCTACACCGAAAGCCTGGCGAGCCGACGAGAGCTAGGCGACCAACGCGGTCAGGCGCGTTCGCTCAACGGCCTCGGCATCGTGGCCGAGTACGAGGGCAGGCTGGCCGAGGCATCGGAGCTGTACCAGCACGCGTTGGCGATCCTCGTCGAACTCGGCGACGTGTGGGGTACTGCGGCGCTGACCAACAACGCGGGCATGGCCCTGCTGTTGCAGGACGACGCGGCCGGCGCACGTCCGCTGTTCGAACGGGCGGTGGCCCTGCAACGCGAGATCGGCGACCCGCAGATGCTGGCGAACTTCCTGAGCAACCTCGGCGACGCCGCCCGTGAGCTCGGCGACCTCGATGCCGCGGCCTCGACCTACGCCGAAAGCCTCGCACTGGCCGACCAGGTGGACGAGCTCTGGCTCATCGCCTACCTCTTCGAGGACGTCGCCATGCTGGCAGCATCACGTGGCGCGGCCGCGGCCGCGCTGCGGATGGCCGCCGCCGGCGCACGCCTGCGTTCGGAGCTCGGCACTCCGTTGCCGGCGCAGAGCCAAGCGCGCCTCGAGGAGCGGCTCGGTATCGCGCGGGCCGCGCTGACACCGGACGAGAGTGACGCCGCGACGTCGGCCGGCGCCGACCTTGCGGTCACCGATGCGGTCGCACAAGCGCAGTCGTTGCTCGTCGGCATCGGCTCAACGCCTCAGTGACAAGCCTCCGATCCGTCAGGACGGTGAGCGCACGGCCGCCACGACGTCGTCCAGGTTCAGGCCGAGCCCTTCCTGCCAGTGCACCGTGAACTCGTACTCCCCCAGCGTCTCGCGCACGCCGTCGAGGGACTCCTGCGTGGAGGAGGCCTCGATCGGGGACAGCGTCACGCCGGTCTCACGACGCAGTCCCTCGGCGGCACCGAACAATCGGGCTGCACGTTGCGGCGCGCTGCGGCTCTTTCCAGCACATTGGGATCCTAAGCTTAGAATTCCACGTGGACAAGTTGTCGCG
>JADMIO011529897.1_pt1 | contig 13500 bp, 8 predicted proteins | sample 8958161 | NCBI WGS metagenome assembly JADMIO01 (sample SAMN16585339, study PRJNA669376) | soil metagenome | isolation source: Crop rotation soil | place: USA: Cullars Rotation, Alabama | collected 2011 | reverse complement strand
GCGGAGCGGTCAGACCGCTGCGCACCGCGCGCGCGGAACCGCCATCTGCCACACCTGCGGTCGCAACCGTTGCGGCGCCGTCGGTCTACAGCTACGAAGCAATCCGGGCGGGCAAACGCACAGAGGAGACCATCCGATGATCGCCCTTCGCCGCTGGCTTGCCGCCATTCTGGCGACCACGCTCGCTTCCACGCCGCTCGCCGCGCAGCTGCCATCACCACTCGCCCACGCGCCGGCCTCCGATGCGGCCGCAGCGATCGTTGCACCCAGCGCGGCGTTTCCGACGCTGCTCGTCGTCGCAGGCGGATCGACCGTCGTGCAGACCGGATTTCCCGTGACACGCATCGCGGTGACCAATCCCGAGATTGCCGATGCGACGGTCATCGACCCGCAACAGGTGCTCGTCGATGGCAAGACCTCAGGGACCGTCAGCCTGATCGTGTGGGGTAACCACGACATGCTGCAGTACGCGGTGAACGTCTTCCCCGCGACACCAACGCTGCAGCGCCAGTTCCAGTTGCTGTTTCCTGGAGAAGATATTCACGTCAGCGTCGCTGACGAAGCGATCGTGCTGTCCGGCAAGGTGACGACCCGCGAGATTGCGACGCACGCGCTGGATATCGCCGCCAAGAGCAGCGCGAAGAGCAAGGTGGTCAATCTTCTGCAGATTCCCGGTGAGAACCTGGGACAGCAGGTGATGCTGCAGGTGCGGGTCGCCGAAGTGAGCCAGCGTGCGCTTACCGAGCTTGGCTCGACGTTCTTCACCGGCCCGAGCGGGTATCACGACTGGGTGGGCCGCACCACGACGGAGCAGTTTCCCGCGCCGAACTTTCAGAATCGCCTCGGAGCGCCGCCGAAGACCAATCCTCAGGACGAAGGGAAGCTGTCGTTCAGCGATTTCCTGAACCTGTTCGTGCTCAATACGAAGTACGACATCGGCGCCGTCATCACGGCGCTGCGTAACCGCGGATTCTTCCAAAGTCTTGCAGAGCCGACTCTCATTGCCTACAACGGGCAGGAGGCCAGCTTTCTCGCCGGCGGTGAGGTACCCGTGCCAGTCGTCCAGGCGGGCAACAACGGCGCGATTTCCGTTACCTACAAGGAATTCGGCGTTCGCCTGACGTTTCGGCCTGACATCAGTGGCGATGTGATCCGGATGAAGGTGCGCCCGGAAGTGAGTTCCCTTGATTTCGCCAACGGCGTGACGCTTTCCGGCTTCCGCATCCCGGCGCTCACCACCCGTCGCGCCGAAACCGACGTCGAGCTTCGCGACGGTCAGTCGTTCGCCATCGGCGGTTTGCTGAACAACCTTTCGCAGACAGATCGCGCGGCCATTCCGCTGCTCGGCGACGTGCCGATCATCGGCAATCTGTTCAAGAGCAAGGCGGAACGAAAGGAACGAACGGAGCTGGTCGTCATCATCACGCCGCATCTCGTGCAGCCGATGAACGCGGGACAGACGCCGCCGATGCCCGTGATGCCGCAGCAATTCCTGCCGCCGGCCGGCACGACGGGGGATACGGTCAAGCCATGATCGTGCGACCGGTGACAGCCCGCCTGCAATCCGCGCGCGGCGCCATCCTCATTCAAGCGGCGGGCGTTCTCCTGCTCTTCACCGCGGTGAGCGCGATTGTCGTCGACTACGGCATTCAGCTTCTCAGCCGCAACCAGGCGCAAAACGTCGTCGACAGCGCCGCGCTTGCCGCGGCAACGGCGCTTGCCTACGACGGATATACGGCCGATCCGAACAATCGCGTTCGCGTGGTCGATACGGCCCGCACCGTCGCGGCACAGAACCTTATTGCCGGCAAGCCCGCAGCCGTAGATGTCGCCGCTGGTCCGTTATGTCATCGCACCCTCGATGATCCGAACAATTGGGTGGAGGCGCACGCATGCGTGGAGGTGACCGCCTACCGGGACGCGGACCACGGGAACGCGATAGATACGCTTTTTGGGCGAGTGTTCAACGTCAATACCTCTGATATCAATGCCCACGCGACGGCACAAGCCAAAGTCGCCAACATCAGCAAATGCCTGCGGCCGATCGCGATACCCGACAAATGGCAGGAGAACTCTGCATCGCCGTCCTCAGGCTACGACCTGTGGAACCCGTCGAATCCAGCGGCCCAGCTCGACCTGGCGCATCGTGATGCCTACACACCTCCAGCCATGCTGGAGGCTGGCAGCGGTCTGAAGTTGAGTACAGATTTCGGCACCAAGGTGACGCTCACCGAAGGTGTCCTCACCACGCCAATCGCCACCATCAAAGCCTGGCAGTACCTGCCGATTGAAATTCCCGGCAGCCAATGGGGTGGCGGCGCCGCCGCTGTGCGTCAGAACACGAACTCGTGCGCCGGCCCCGATGCGCGCGTCGCGCTCGGCGATTTCGTCGACCTCGTGCCTGGCGGCGTTCATGCCAACGCGCTGTCGATTGCCGACGGCGCTCGTGATCTCATCGCCAAAGACCCGGACGCCACCTGGAACGAGGCAACGCGTCGCGTCGAGAACAGCTGCGCGGCGTTGCCTGTCGGCCGCTGCGCGGCGATGAGCCCGCGCATCATTGCCATCGCGGTCTACGACCTGGACAACATGGCGGACGACACGCAGGCGGGGGGGCTCACGGGTTTGTGGGTCAACAACATGGTCGGTTTCTTCATCGATTCGGTGAGTGGCACGGACATCACCGGTTACATCACCACGCATCCCGGCCTGCGTGACTCCAACTCGACGATGCTCTTTGACGATTCGTCGTTTTTGCGGGCACCGATGCTCGCCCAGTAGGTCAAAAGCATGGCGGTCCAGATCACGGTTATTGGTTCTCCTGATCGCAAGCTCGAAGAGCTGATTCGCGCCTCGGGGCTCAGGCCGACCGTCGCGTCGGCGGTTGACCTCCTCGCGCTGACGCACCCCGCGGCGCCGCAGCCGGACATCCTCTTTGTCGACATCAGGCCGCATGGCCAGGTGCCGGCCGCGCTCGGCCCGATCAAGCGGCAGCATCCGGCGCTCAGCATCGTGCTCGCGGCAAGCCAGCTGACGCCGGAACTGATGCTCGAAGCGATGCGGGCGGGCGTCACCGAATGCGTAGCGGAGCCGCTGACGTTGGAGGGTATCGGCGGCGCCATCTCGCGCATCGTCGCCCAACGCACCAGCGCCGTCGGCGGCCAGGTCTTCGCTTTCGTCGGCGCGAAAGGTGGGGTCGGCACGACGACGCTCGCCGTGAACGTGGCGACCTGTTTCGCTCAACAACGGCACAGCACGCTGTTCATCGATATGCATCCGTCATATGGGGATGCGGCGATCCAGTTCGGCGCCGAACCCAAGTTCTCGCTCACCGATGCACTGGACAACACACACCGTCTCGATCTCGCGTTTTTTCACGGACTGACGGCGCAGACCAAAGGCGGCGTCACGCTGCTTGCCTCGCCCGACAACACGCCGACCGCGCCGATCGATCCGCACCGGATCCGCCTGCTGCTCGACTTCGCCACGCGCAATTACCAGTTCACGGTGCTCGATCTGCCGCGATCCAATCCGGCGACACTCGATACGCTCGAAGGCGCGCAAAACATCTTCGTCGTCACCAATCAGGAGCTCGCCTCGGTACGCGGCGCCTGCCGCGTGGCCGATGCGTTGAGCCGGCGCTACACGCGGGAGAAGGTGTCCGTGGTCGTCAGCCGCGTCGACAAAGGCGCCGAAATCAGCGTCGAGGACATCGAGGATGTCGTGCACGCGCCCGTTCGCTTCACGTTCCCGAGCGACTACCGTGTCGCCGTGCAGGCGCTCAATGAAGGCAATCCGTTCGTGCTGTCCGATCGCGGCAAGCTGTCGAACGCCGTGACGGCCTTCGCGCGGCAACTGATCGGCGAGCCAGAGACGGCGCCGACGCTCTCCGTGGTCAAGGCGCTTGGCGCGCGGTTCGGTGTGCTGCGACGGCTGGCCACGTCCTAGGAGGTGTGCAATGGATTTCCCCCGTCCCATCGCCCCTCCCGTGCTCGATACGCGGCGCCCCGACTACCAGGCGCTGAAAACGCGCATCCACGAGGAACTGCTCGCGGTCCTCGATCTCAACCGGCTGCGCAAGGCGCGGCGCGAGGATGCGGAGCCCGAAATTCGAGCCGTGCTCGGTACGCTGCTGACGCGCGAAGGCAGCGCCATGCCGCTCAGCCTGTTCGAGCGGGAATGTCTGGCCGCAGACATCCTCAACGAGCTGTTCGGCCTCGGGCCGCTCGAGGCGCTGCTGCGCGATCCCGACGTGTCGGACATTCTCGTCAACCGGTTCGATCAGGTCTACGTCGAACGCCACGGCCGGCTGGAATCGACCACCGTCGCCTTCAAGGACGACGCGCACCTGATGCAGATCATCGAGCGCATCGTCAGCAACGTCGGCCGCCGCATCGACGAATCGAGCCCGATGGTCGACGCGCGGCTGCCGGACGGGTCGCGCATCAACGCCATCATTCCGCCACTCGCGCTCGATGGCCCCGCACTGTCGATTCGCCGTTTCCCAGCGGATCGCCTCGACGCTCACGACCTGCTGGCGCGTCAGACGTTGACGCAGCCGATGCTCGATTTCCTACAGGCGGCAATCGCCTGCCGTCTGAACGTCATCATTTCCGGCGGCACGGGCGCCGGCAAGACGACGCTGCTCAACGTGCTCTCCAGCTTCATCGGCGAGCGCGAACGCATCATCACCATTGAAGACGCGGCCGAACTCGTCATGCGCCAACGGCACGTCGTCCGCCTCGAAACGCGTCCGCCGAACATCGAGGGCAAAGGCGCCATCCGCCAGCGGCAGCTGGTCATGAACGCCCTGCGTATGCGTCCCGACCGCATCATCCTCGGCGAGGTGCGCGGCGACGAGACGCTGGACATGCTGCAGGCGATGAATACCGGCCACGACGGTAGCCTGACGACGATTCACGCCAACACGCCGCGCGACGCGCTCTATCGGCTGGACGCGATGGTGGCGATGGCCAACCTGAACATTCCGGAACGCGCGGTACGCCAGCAGATCTCGTCTGCCATCAATCTCATCATCCAGGTGTCGCGCCTCTCAGATGGTACGCGCAAGGTGACGCAGATCTCCGAGCTCACAGGGATGGAGGGCGATGTCATCACGATGCAGGACATCTTCGTGTTTGAGCGCGACGGCATTCGTCACGACGGCAAGGTGATGGGACGATTCAAGTCGACGGGTGTGCGCCCACGGTGCAGCGAGCGGCTGGCCGCATCGGGAACGATCCTGTCGCCCGCATTGTTCGAGCACCTCGAGCTCGTGGCGTGAAGTAGGACGCGGCATGATCATCGCGATCCTTACGTTCTCCTTCGTGCTCGCCACCGTGCTTGCCGCCTACTGGCTGGTCGTGCTGCGCCCGGAAAAGAAATTCTCAGGGAAGCTGCGCGACCGCATCGAAATAAAGACGCGGCGGACGATCGGCAGCGAGTCTCTCGTCAAAGGTGTCGCCCACCACACCGTCCGGTCCGGCCTGGTTGGCAAGGTCGTGACGTGGCATCGCCGCTACGCGCTGGCGACGACGGCGCGCCTGATCGACAGCGCGGGCCTGCGTACCGATCCGCAGTGGCTGATTGGTGGCACGGCGATCGCGCTGACGTGTGTCGTCATCGTGCTGCAGATCGCGAATGCCGGCGTTGCAATCAGCGTCGTAGCCGGTGCACTGACGCCGCTCGTCCCGTATCTCTACATCCACCACGCCGCCCGCCGGCGAGTCAACCAGTTCGAGGAGATGTTTCCCGACGCGATCGGCCTGATGGCACGCGCGCTGCGCGCCGGCCATGCGTTCACGGCGACGCTGACGATGGTTTCGGACGAGCTCGAGGAGCCGATCAAATCGGAGTTCCGCGGGCTCTACGAGCAACACAATTACGGTCTGCCGTTGACGCAGGTGATGCGCACCTTTGCCACGCGCGTTCCCTTGATCGACGTGCGCTTCTTCTGCACGGCCGTCCTCACCCATCGCGAAACCGGCGGCAATCTCGCCGAAGTCCTCGACAACCTCGCCAACGTGATGCGCGATCGCTTCCGCGTCCGCAGGCAGTTGAAAGTGCTCACCGCGCAAGGACGGTTGACGGGCTGGATCCTCGGCTGCCTGCCGGTGGTACTCGGGGGCGCTCTATATCTGATGAACCCTGAACAAATGCAGGCGTTCGTGCGCGACCCCATGGGCCTGCGCATGTTCGAACTGGCGGTCGGCCTGGAGGTTGTCGGCCTCTTCTCGATTCGACGGATTGTCGACGTGGACTACTGACATGACGCCCGAGCTGATGGTCAGCCTGATCGTGCTCTCTGTCTCCGTCGCGCTCCTGTCGGGGACGCTGGCATCAACGGTTCTGCACCGCTACGCGCCCGCCCGGCGCCGGTTACGGCAGATCGCCGTCTCGACGACGCCAATATCGGCGTGGACACCGTCGGTCGGACTGACCGGCGAACCGAATGCGCTGGCCGAACGGATTTCGCGACTGTTCCCGCGCAGCCCGCAGCGGATGGGTGAGATGCGGGGACGTCTCGTCGCCGCAGGCTACCGCTCCCCGGCCGCTGCGGTGATCTACGCGGCGGCGCAGATTGTCTGCGCGCTGGTGGCATGCGTCGTCGTGCTGATCGCGTCGGGCAATGTCGGCGCCTCGATCTTCGGCCTGATCGCCGGGTTCAACATCCCGAGCGTGTGGTTGACCATGCAGATCAAGAAACGCACGCGCATCATCCGCAATGGGTTGCCGGATGTCGTCGACTTGCTGATCGTGTGTCTCGAGTCGGGATGCGGCCTCGACCAGGCGATTCTGAAGAGCGGCGAAGAACTCGCCATGGCCTACCGGCCACTGGGTGATGAACTTGCGCTCGTCTGCTCGGAGATCCGCGCGGGGAAGCCGCGCGCCGATGCCTTTATGAACTTCGCGCATCGGACGGGGATCGACGATGTGCGTTCGTTGATGTCGATGTTGGTGCAGACCGACCGATTTGGCACCAGTCTGGGTCAGGCGCTGCGTCAGCACACGGATCTGCTGCGCACGCGTCGGCGGCAACGGGCGGAGGAGCGCGCGGCGAAGGCCAACGTCAAGCTCGTCATTCCGCTCGTCCTCTGTTTATTCCCGGCGTTTTACATCCTGACGCTCGGTCCGTCGATGCTCAATTTCTTTCGTCTGTTCACCAATGCTACGTCCCAAATTCGGTGAGGTCTCATGCACTCGAGAAAGCTTCCCCCGCTTTCTTGGGCAACAACGATCGTGCTCCTCGTTGCTGCTGCCATCGCGCTCTACGCGCAGATGGGCCAGAACTTCCAGTACCTGCCGCGCGGTTACGCGCAGCATCTGTATGCCGTTTCGACGCTGAAGTCGAGTTCGTTCTCGCTGTCGGGCACTGTCGTGCTGCAGGACGGGACGGTGATCTCCGCCGAATGCCGGACGACGCAGACGAAGCTGCACATCTTCGATCCGACCGCGACGTCGACGAAGAACGGCTCGACGCTGCACCGGGAAACCGTCAGCCCGTTGATCAGCGGGGGCTGCGGCCTCGCGTTCGAAAACGTGGCGGGGCAGAGCTACCTGTTCTCGAATCTGCCGGACGCCTCGTCGAGCGACGGTGACGGCACCTTCGGCGTGGCGCGCATTGCCTGGCCGTCGCTGACGGTCACCAAGATGGCGGCCGGATTTCCCGGCAACGGCCTGGGCATCGCCGTCGACCCGGTCACCGGCGACCTGATTTATCCCGGTGTGGCCTGCCGCCTGTCGACGCCGCTGCCGGCCACGTGTCCCCTCTACCGGATGAACGCGTCGACTGGCGTCGTGACGACATTTGCCTCGCTGTCGGGTGATCAGTTCGCGTTCATCTATGGTCTGGGGTTCGATCCGAGCGGTCAGCACCTGTTCCTCACCAACCGGACGACCAGCGGGGGCGAGCTCGACGTCCTCGATCGCTCCGGGCAGGTGCTCTCGCGGACGCCGATCAGCGGCGGCCCAAACGGACTGGTGATTCACGACGATGGCGCGACCCGATTTGTCGTCACGAACAACCAGGACGACACGATGACCGAGTTCGATTTCGGCAGCGACTTCGCGAACGCGCCGACCACGCAAGCCTTTGCGACGGGCGGTTCGCGCGGGGACCTGATGCAGATGGGCCCGGATGGCTGCCTGTACGTCACCCAGCTGCAGACGGTGTACGACAACGGCAACAGCGACAATTTCAACAGCATCGTCCAGATCTGCTACAAGCCATCGTCGCTGTGCGGCTACGTCTATCTCGACGCCAACAACAACGGCACGCGCGACGCGGGTGAAACGCCGATCAGCGGCGTGAAAATCAACCTGTCGGGCGAGGACTACATTGGCGTGCCGGTGAATGAATCGACGACCACGGCCGCGGATGGCAGCTACTGCTTCAAGACGCTCTCTGCCGGCACCTACGACATCACCGAGGAGCAACCATCCGCCTATGAAGATGGTCGCACCACGCAGGGCACGCCCGGAACCGGTACGACAGGCGACAACGCCATCACCGGCATCCAGCTAAATGAGGGCTACGACGGCACGAACAATAACTTTGGCGAGCTGTTCGCCGCATCGCTTGCTGGCTTTGTGTACGTCGACACCAACAACAACGGTGTCATGAATGGACCGAACGAGGCGGGTATTCCGGGCGTCGGCGTCAGTCTCACGGGAATCGACGACCACGGAATCCAGGTCAAACTGTCCGCGGTCACCGGTGCCGACGGCGCGTACGCGTTCATGAACCTTCGACCCGGCACCTACACGGTCACCGAAGTCCAGCCGACGGCCTACACGGACGGTCAGGACCGGCAGGGCACGCCGGGGACCGGCACGACGGGCAATGACGTCTTCTCGAACGTCGTTCTCGGTTCGGGCGTCAACGGCGCGAACAATAACTTCGGCGAGCTTCCCGGAGACGTGCAGCCGCCGACGTGCACGATCGACGTAAAAAAGGGGCCGCCGCTGAAGGTGACCATGACCTTCCGCGACAGCGGCAGCGGTATCGCCAAATTTGTCGTCGCTCAGGCGGACAACCTGACGATCAAGCTGCCCACGTTCACGGCGCCGTCGCCCGGGCCGCTCGTCGTCACCGGCACGCGCATCAACCAGCGGAAGAGCGACGGCATGACGATCCTCGCCGTCGACGCCGCGGGTAATGAGATGGAGTGCGACCCCGTGACGACGACGGTGACGCGGTTGAAACACGAAAACGGCGTGCAGACGTTCACCGACATCGCCGATGTCGAGCATTTCGTCACGGTCGAAAACGACAGCCCGGGACTGCGGCGGCTTGACGTGATCGTCAACGGCCGCACGTTCAGGGTGCGGAAACTCGACGACTACGAGATCGCCCTCATCGATATCGCGTCGGCAATGCAACCCGGGCCCGTGAACACCGTGACTCTCGTCCCATACGGCAAGAAGGGCGACAGCGCGGTGGTCATGATTGCCGACCACTGAGGACCTATGTCGCGAATCAACACGGTCAGTATGCGGCGCTTTGCCCTCTCCACCGCCACTCTGGCGGCCATCCTTGCCGCGGCCATCGCGCTTTACGCGCAGATGGGCCAGAACTTCCAGTACCTGCCGCGCGGTTACGCGCAGCATCTGTATGCCGTTTCGACGCTGAAGTCGAGTTCGTTCTCGCTGTCGGGCACTGTCGTGCTGCAGGACGGGACGGTGATCTCCGCCGAATGCCGGACGACGCAGACGAAGCTGCACATCTTCGATCCGACCGCGACGTCGACGAAGAACGGCTCGACGCTGCACCGGGAAACCGTCAGCCCGTTGATCAGCGGGGGCTGCGGCCTCGCGTTCGAAAACGTGGCGGGGCAGAGCTACCTGTTCTCGAATCTGCCGGACGCCTCGTCGAGCGACGGTGACGGCACCTTCGGCGTGGCGCGCATTGCCTGGCCGTCGCTGACGGTCACCAAGATGGCGGCCGGATTTCCCGGCAACGGCCTGGGCATCGCCGTCGACCCGGTCACCGGCGACCTGATTTATCCCGGTGTGGCCTGCCGCCTGTCGACGCCGCTGCCGGCCACGTGTCCCCTCTACCGGATGAACGCGTCGACTGGCGTCGTGACGACATTTGCCTCGCTGTCGGGTGATCAGTTCGCGTTCATCTATGGTCTGGGGTTCGATCCGAGCGGTCAGCACCTGTTCCTCACCAACCGGACGACCAGCGGGGGCGAGCTCGACGTCCTCGATCGCTCCGGGCAGGTGCTCTCGCGGACGCCGATCAGCGGCGGCCCAAACGGACTGGTGATTCACGACGATGGCGCGACCCGATTTGTCGTCACGAACAACCAGGACGACACGATGACCGAGTTCGATTTCGGCAGCGACTTCGCGAACGCGCCGACCACGCAAGCCTTTGCGACGGGCGGTTCGCGCGGGGACCTGATGCAGATGGGCCCGGATGGCTGCCTGTACGTCACCCAGCTGCAGACGGTGTACGACAACGGCAACAGCGACAATTTCAACAGCATCGTCCAGATCTGCTACAAGCCATCGTCGCTGTGCGGCTACGTCTATCTCGACGCCAACAACAACGGCACGCGCGACGCGGGTGAAACGCCGATCAGCGGCGTGAAAATCAACCTGTCGGGCGAGGACTACATTGGCGTGCCGGTGAATGAATCGACGACCACGGCCGCGGATGGCAGCTACTGCTTCAAGACGCTCTCTGCCGGCACCTACGACATCACCGAGGAGCAACCATCCGCCTACGAAGATGGTCGTACCACGCAGGGCACACCCGGAACCGGTACGACGGACTACAACGCATTCACCTACGTTGATCTCGACGAGGGTTACAACGGCAACAACAACAACTTTGGTGAATTGCTTCCGTCGTCGCTCGGCGGCTATGTGTTTGTCGACGCGAATAACGATGGGACGAGGACGTCCGGCGAAGTGGGGATTCCGAATGTCGCGATTAAGCTGACGGGCGTCGACGATCGCGGCGCATCAATCGATATGACGGGCGCGACAGGCAGCGACGGAACCTATTCGTTCACCAACCTGCGTCCCGGAACGTACACGATCACCGAGACGCAGCCGAACGGCTACGTCGACGGCAAGGACAAGCAGGGAACGCCCGGGACCGGCACGACGGGCAACGATGTGTTCGACGGCATCACGCTGAAACAGAACGTCACCGGCCAGAACAACAACTTCGGCGAGCTGTCGCCGATGCCGGCGATCGCGTTGGTGAAGAAGACCAACGGCAGCGACAACAACACGGCGCCGGGCATCTACCTGCGTGTCGGATCGACGGTGACCTGGACCTACCTCGTCACCAATACCGGCAACGTGCCGTTGTCGGCGGCGGCGGTCACCGACGACAAGGTCGGCGACGTCGCGTGTCCCGCGAGCTATCTCGCCGTCGGCGACACGATGACGTGCAAGGCGACCGGTGTCGTCATCGCCGGCCAATACACGAACGTGGGCACCGTCATCGCGAACGATGCGCTCGGCACCCGCGTCACGGCAACCGATGCCGACAACTACTTCGGGTCGGCGCCGCGCATGACGCTGGTCAAGACGACCAACGATACGGACAACAACGCCGCGCCGGGGCTGAGCATCCCCGTCGGGTCGCCGCTCACCTGGAAGTACGTCGTCACCAACACCGGCAACGTGGCGCTCTCGAACCTGGCCATCACCGACAACAAGATCGCCGGCACGATCTGCTCGGCGCCGTCGCTGGCGATTGGCGCAAGCTTCACCTGCAGCAAGACGGGAACGGCGACGGCGGGCCAGTACACGAACATCGGCACGGCAACGGCGAAGGATCCCGCCGGCGCAACGGTGACGGCGTCCGATTCGGACAACTACTTCGGCGTGAACGCCGTCGTCTCGCTTGTGAAGAAGACCAACGGCACCGACAACAACAGCGGCACCGGGCCTGTCGTCTCGACGGGCTCGACCGTGACGTGGACCTACACCATTACCAACGGCGGCAACGTGGCGCTGTCGAAGATTGCCGTCACCGACGACAAGGCCGGCGCGGTGACCTGTCCCGCGGCGACGCTGGCGCCCGGCGCGTCGATGACCTGCTCGAAGACGGGCACGGCCACCAAGGGGCAATACACGAATGTCGGCACCGTCAACGCGACGGATCCCGGCGGACGGATCGTGTCCGCGCAGGACGTCGATCACTACCTTGGCGTCGACCCACCCACCGCAGATCTGGCTGTAACCGCGGTGGCGCCGCCGACGGGCGCCGCGGGCGGAACATTCACCTACCTGATGAAGGCGATCAACAACGGCGTCACGCCCGCGACCAACGCCGTGCTCACGGCGACGCTTCCCGCGGGCATGCGCGTGACGGCGCTCGGACCCGCGCCCGCAGGCTGGATCTGCGTGGTCTCCCCGACGGGCACGACCGTGACGTGCACGAAGCCAACGTTCGCCGTGGCCGAAACCGCGTCGGTGACGATGATCGTCAGCGTGGCGTGCCCGTTCCCGAATCCAGCGCCCGCCGCCGCGAAAATCGTCTCGACGATTGGCTCCGCGACTCCCGATCCGGTGGCGGCGAACAACATGGCGACCTCGGCGCTGTTGATTACCAATCTGCCGCCGACGATCAACGACCTGTCGGTGGACAAGGCGGAGATCTGGCCGCCAAACCACAAGATGGTGCCGGTGGTCGTCGCCTATACCGTGACGCCCGCGTGCGGCGGCACGCCCACGGTCGTCATGGACGTGTCGAGCAACGAAGGTGACTCCTCCGACTGGAAGGTGAAGGACGCGCATCACCTCGACGTGCGGTCCGAGCGGCTGGGGACGCAGAAGGAGGGGCGCGTCTACACCATCACGATTACGGCGACCGATCCGACGGGGACGAGTTCACAGCAGCAAGTAACGGTAACGGTGCCTCATGACCAGGGCCATGGCAACAAGAAGTAATCACGCGCGCGCCATGCAGGAGGTGCTCGCCCTCGTCGGCCACGCGCGCCCGCACCTCGTCGACGTGTGGGACGCGCTGGCCGTGCTCGAAGCGAACGGATATACCGACGCACGTGTCTCCCGCGAGTTCGGGCTGACGGATACGCGCGAGCTCGCCGAACAGGTGTATGCGCAGCTCGCCGCGCGCCCGCTGCCCGCTTCAACGGCGAGCGAGTCCGCGGCGGGGGAGGCGCCGCCGCGGACTCGCGTCACGTTGATGATTGCCGTGGCCTGGGCGGCCGTGCTCTTCGCGGCGATCACGCTGCTGCGCGTGCCGGCGCCCATTGCGCGGCTGGCGCTGCTCGCCAGCGTCGTCGTCTGCTCCGGATTCGTCGAGGCGATGCGCCGGCGCGGCGCCTTTTACGCCGCGCTCGGTCAGCCGCAGCTCGCGCGCATCACATGCTGGTATTTCATGCGGCTCGCGGCGATCGCTGTCGCGACGGTCACGATTGCGAGCATCGGCATTGGCTGGCTGTCGGGCGCGACCTGGCCGGCGATGGCGTTGTGGGCGGACACCTTCGTCGTCGCCAGCGCCGTGTGGCT
>JADMIO010634675.1_pt1 | contig 13501 bp, 10 predicted proteins | sample 8958161 | NCBI WGS metagenome assembly JADMIO01 (sample SAMN16585339, study PRJNA669376) | soil metagenome | isolation source: Crop rotation soil | place: USA: Cullars Rotation, Alabama | collected 2011 | reverse complement strand
AAATATCTTCGGCATCTTCTGTGCTCGAAACACGTTGCTTAATGAAAGCAAACAACCGGCGGCTATAATCTTTTATAGTGTGCGTTATATTTTGTCTTTGCTGGTCGCTCATTGAAGCCGGTATGCTTAACTCATCCATGTATGAAGGTAGACGAATGACTGGCGGGGATGTTCTAAAGAGTTAGGAAGATTCTTTTTAGGAAGCATCGTACGGGATAACCGGTGGAATGTGACCGTCGAGGATACTTATGCCAAAAGCACAAAAGAAATACCTCAAGCGCTAACGTCTTAAGACCTTGAAGACAACAACATGTTTCGGCGGGGAAATGTGACAGTTTGGAATGATTTTTTGAAACTGTGGTACAAATCATCGTTACTATGAAATCCGCTTCTTACTACAAACGCCAGGCAGAAAAGGTGGCTGAAAAGCACCGGAAAATTCAACAGGAGGTTACAAAGGCCGACAAGAAAAACCCTGAAAAAAAATCAAAGGCTATGCAGGCTGGCGGGAGAAAATATCCTGAATCGCCCATTGCAAAGCAGCATCTTAAAAAGCCGGGATTGGAGAAAGACCTTGCATTTCAGCCAATGTGCGAGGCACCTTATTACAAGGGCTCGGGCAAGCTGGAAGATAAAGTGGCAATTATTACGGGTGGCGACTCTGGTATAGGAAGGGCCGTGGCTGTCTTGTTTGCACGGGAAGGGGCAGATGTTGCCATTGTGTACCTCAGCGAACATGCAGATGCTGATGATACAAAGGCTATGGTGGAGCAGGAAGGCAGGAGGTGCATTACAATAGCCGGCGACGTATGCGACAGGGAATTTTGCGAATTTGCCGTGCAGCAAACTGTAAAGCAATTGGGCAAGCTGAACATACTTGTAAACAATTCGGCTTTCCAACTTCACGTCTCGAATTTTGAAGACCTCTCTGAGGCACACTTCGACATCACTATGAAGACTAACCTCTATGGCTACTACAACATGGCACATGCCGCAGTGCCGTTGATGAAGGTTGGCGATGCCATTGTAAACTCAGGCTCTGTTACCGGGCTGATGGGTAATAAAGAACTCCTCGACTATTCGCTTACCAAGGGTGGTATTCATGCATTCACACGTTCGCTGGGAGCTCACCTGGTAGGTAAAGGCATCAGGGTGAATGCAGTGGCGCCAGGACCGGTGTGGACTCCCCTGAATCCTGCTGACAAAGACAAAGAGCGCATTGCTCAATTCGGTTCTACGACTCCAATGGGCAGGGCCGCACAACCCGAAGAGATTGCGCCGGCATATGTCTTTCTTGCTTCGCCGCATTGTTCCAGCTATATAACCGGGGAGGTGTTGCCGATTATCGGAGGATATTCAGGAGGATAAGTATCTACGGCCAAAGAAAGCCAACAGGAACGTGTATGCGCCACCGGAAATCTTGAAATTTTAAGCAACTCTATGAGCTATAATGAAGATACAATTAATGCTATCCGCGACATTTTGATTGAGCGAAACGAAACTATTGCTACGGCAGAAAGTGTGACGGCAGGTCATGTGCAGGCGGCGCTGTCGATGGCTATGGATGCCTCGATGTTCTTCCAGGGTGGCATCACAACCTACAACCTGGTACAAAAGGTGCGGCATCTAAAAATCGACCCGGTTGAAGGTGAAAGGAACAACTGCGTGAGCCAGGAAGTGGCAGATGTAATGGCTGTAGAAGTGAGCAAAAATTTCTCCAGCACTTATGGCATTTCTGTCACCGGCTATGCCTCAATTGTTCCGGAGTGTGAAGCAGAAGGCTTGTTTGCTTTTTTTTCTATTGCTTATAAAAATGTGGTAGTGAGGAATGGAAAGATTACGCCAGGAGAACAAAAACCTTTTGCTGTGCAGGTTTACTATACAAATTTTGTTTTGGAAGATCTGCTTACTCATTTAAAGAGCGGTACAGGAAAGGATTTGAGTGCTTCGCATGTATGATTTAACGGCCGGAATGGTATGGTTTTGGTGCCTTAAAAATTATGATGTCACAATCCCAAATTAACTTAAGGTCGTTGCCTGACATGATGCGGATTTGTACGCTTTTGCAGTGTTCAAAAGCAATGGTGGAAAAAGCGGTAGACGCGGTTGGGCTTTCGATCGCGGCTATTGAGAGCTTTGTGAAAAAACATAGAAACAATGTTGCTGATTTGCAGCCAAAACCAATTGCACCTAATGAATACCTGGGTTAGGCCCATGGAATTAATCTTACCATGAACGATATGTTTTCAACTTGTCGCGGAAGGCGCCTGATATGACCTTACAAACAAAACACAGCTTTTTCTACAGGAATTCACTCACCATTGTCTTTCTTGCGCTGTTCATTCTTTCGCTTACGGGCCAATTTTTCACTGGTTGGCACGAATACAATGAGGAACTGCTCAAAGATCATTACCTGGCTCTTTCGTTAGCAGCGTATGTTCATAGCGGGCATTTTATCTCAGCGACTTTTGAAAACTGGGAAAGCGAGTTTTTGCAGATGGCGCTTTTTGTCATTTTTACGCGATGGCTAAGGCAGGAAGGGTCGTCGGAGTCGAAGCAGCTTGATGGAAAAGAAGAGGTGGACAGAGAACCTGATCCTCTAAGAAAAGATGCTCCATGGGCGGTCCGAAAAGGGGGTTTTATTCTTACGCTTTACAAGCATTCACTCACACTGGTCTTGCTTCTCCTTTACCTGTTTTCTTTTGCAATGCACACCTACGGCAGCCTGGAGAGACACAATGCCGAGCAGGCAAGGCTTGGGAAGCAGGCGGAAGCGCTAAGCGATTATCTTACAAGCTCTACCCTTTGGTTTGAATCGCTTCAAAATTTCCAGAGTGAATTTCTTTCTATTGTGGCGATAATTGCATTGAGCATCTATCTGCGGCAACAAGGTTCACCCCAATCGAAACCGGTGGATGCGCCGCATAAAGAGACAGGCGAATGAGCAAGAATTTTAAATCCCGCATGATTGCTTAAGATCAGCACTACGAACAAAGAAAAAGCGGATGTCTAAAAAGCCTCAAGCAAGTTTTTCTTTCGTATAACTCGTGATGTCCATCGGCGAAATGCATAAAAAAATGAAGGCTGCCCTTTTGGGACAGCCTCTTCGAGGTTAGAACGGTAAGAGAAATTATTCTTCTTCTGCTGCAGCCTGATAATTAATGCTGCCTTCGGCAATTTGAGTGAGTAAAGCATCTGTTTCTTTTTCTTCAGCAAGCGTTGCATCGAGCAACTCAGAAATTTCTTCTTCCCCCAGGGTGCGAGCTAACTGTGCTAATCCACCGTAAGTTGAAATTTCGTAGTGCTCTACTTTTTGAGCCGACAGCACTAATCCAACATCACGGGTAGCAGTGCCTTTTTCCGTTTCTTCAATAATGCCTTCGCCTTCTTTTGTAATTCCTTCAATTGCTTCACACTTCTTACCCTGGGCTTTTTTACCCAACAGCTCAAACACCTGTTCGAGGCGGGTTACATGCGTTTGCGTTTGCGCAAGATGATCTTCAAAAGCTTTCTTCAACTCTTCGCTTGTAGCCGCTTTCTTCATTTTTGGAAGCGTTTTGACAATGTGCTTTTCTGCCCAATAAATATCTTTGATCTCATCGGTGAAAAAGTCGCGTAGCATTGAATCTCCGGCACCTGCGCCGAGGTTTTTTTGTTTTTTTGACTTAGCCATATTCATAAGTTTAGTTCGTTAATTCAAATAACTGTGCCATCAATGCGAACCGATAAACAGGGCGTTAGTAAGGCAGGTTATTTCCAAGACGCGATGGAGTAAATGTTTGGAGAGTGCTAGTGCGACTTGTACAACTGGTGAAAAAGTATTTTGATCTGGCATTGTTTCCAAAACCTTTTCGGAAGATTGCTACGCCGGAAGAGTAATGATAAACGTAGCTCCCTCATCGGGTTTCCCGTCGGCTTCGATAGTTCCGCCATGACGTTGAACTATTTTTTTGCAGAGCGCTAATCCGAGCCCCGTGCCTTCGAACTTGTCCTTTGCGTGAAGGCGAGAAAATGTCCTAAAAATTTTGTGTGATACTTTGTTATCGAAGCCAATCCCGTTGTCTTTCACCAATATTCTCACACTATTATTAGTGCCATGACCCACCTTTGCATGTGTAGTTATTGGTTCCTCAACTACTTCTATTACCGGAGTAACATTCGATTTTGAAAATTTGAGCGAGTTATTGATGAGGTTGTAAAAGAGCTGGTAAATAAGTATACTCAAGCCTTTAATGCGAGGCAGGTTAGCATACTTTACAACAGCACGCTTTTCATTGATAACAACTTCGAGGTCTGCTACAATCTGCTGCAGCAATTCGTTTAGATCAATAATTTCATTTTCATGCTCTGGGGAATCCATTGAGGAATAGAGGAGGACGCCATCAATCATAGCATTCATTCTTCGAGCTGCATTGTCTATTTTGCTTAAGTAGACCTTAGCCTTTCCGGGCATTGCATCGCCGAACTCATTACCTATCAGTTTACCAAAGATGCTCACTTTCCTTACCGGCTCTTTCAGGTCGTGGCTCGCTACGTGTGCAAATTGCAGCAGGTCTTCATTTGAGCGTTCCAGCTCTTTATTCTTTTGTTCGAGCAGTTTCTCAGTCTCAACTATGTCGGTCACATCCCTCGACATTATGATCACGCCCTCTATCTTATCCTGAAACTTAAGCGGAATGAAATAAGTGTCTACAAATATTGAAGGCTTTGCTATGGATGAGCGCTTGTCAAGATGCACAGTTTCGCCATTCAGTGCCTTCATTAAGCATTCGTATTGAAATGAACCTTTCACGTCGGGGTTTATGTCGGTGAGATAAGTGCCCTTGTATGCACCCCTTGTTAATTGCATCGTTCGCTCGTAGGGTTTGTTGCCGGCAACAAAACGAAGCTCTTTATCGAGCACGAAAATGTATTCTACCGAAGAGTCGATAAGCTGTTGTAAAAATGATTGTGAGTTTTCAAGCTCAATATTCTTATCGCGGAGTTCTTTGGTTCGCTCTGCAACCAGTTTTTCCAATTCTCCGGCAAAAGAGCGAAGACGTCTTTCACTTTCCAGCAATGCTATTTCTGCATGCCGCTGCTGTGTGATGTCGGTATGCACACCAACCCATTCGCGAATAGAACCATCGTTCTCCAACACCGGAATTGCACGGATGGAGAAGCGCCCCCATTTCCCATCTTTACGTTTTAAGCGATGTTCAAAGACAAATGTTTTCCCTTCACTTACTGCTTCAGTCCATGCATCAATAGTGGGTTGTGCATCATCGGGATGAACGGCCTTCGACCAGCCATAGCCCTGGTATTCGTCATAGCTCTGGCCTGTTAAATCAGCCCAGCCCGGCTGCTCGCCTTGCATTTCGCCGTTGGCACTGTTTGTCCACAATATGCCCTGCACCGCTTTCACCGCCGCAACGAAGCGCTGCTCACTTTCCCTTATTTTTTCTTCCGCAGTTTTCTGATCAGTAATGTCTATGTTGACGCCGGTAAGATATTTAAGCGCTCCATCTTTATAAACGCTTCGTGAGCGAGCCTGCAACCACCGTATTTTACCATCTTTTCGCCTGATACGAAACTGGTATTGGGAATCAACATTCTTTTCCCGTGCCGCCAATACTCTTGGAAGGTCTTCTTCTACAACAAATGCATGGAAGTCTTTGACTTTGCCTCCAAAAAGTTCATCTTCTTTTAGCCCGTAAATATTCCGCTGTTCTTTGCTCCACGTAAGCACGTCGTCCTTAACGCTCCAGTGCCATACGCCAATGTTGCCTGCGCTGATGCTGAGGTCTAACTGTTCCCTGGTGCTTATGAGAATAGCTCGCTCTTCTTCTATTTTCAGACGTGTTTTAACCTGCTCCGTTACATCGGTCACCAAAACCATGATTTTGGCTACGCTGTCATCTGCGTCCTTTATGGGTTGATATGCTATATTAAGGTAGGTGGTATCAAGCTTACCATCCTTTTCAATGAATGTTTTGTGCTCACGCAGATTAACAGGCTGTCCCGTTGTACGAATGTTATCAAGAAGTTCGATAAATCCTTGGGAAGCAGCAACAGGCATAGCTTCAAACGCAGGCTTGTTAATCAGTTCTTCTCTTGTTTTTCCGGCAATAGGCAGATATAAATCGTTGGCTAATTCAATGATGTACTCCGGTCCCTTAAAGACGACTATGGCTACCGGCGCCTGCATGAGCAGGCTATGGAAATCCTGATCCGGGTGCGATAGAAAGGCGTCAATATTTTCGGCAGTTCCGGCGGTCATGGTTGTCAAATAAGCGGTTTAGCGAACGAAAGATAAAAGTAGCAGGAAACGATACATGCAAAATATTAAAGTTCAATTTTTGCTCCTTAATGACAGGAAGAGGGAAAAGGTCGGGTGAGGGTTAGCGGACGCCCTTTGTCGTTGACTGCACGGATACAGATAGCATGTGCTTTTGACTTTTCTTTGTTGCACATGGCGACCATCATCCTCATCATCATAACCCTGCTGCTCATCTGCCATGCCGCACTCATTGAAACATACCGTAAGTGGTTTCTGAAACTAAAGCCTTTCAATACAGAAACAAACCTGGAGCCCGTCACAACCTTCACAATCATTATTCCCGCCAGAAATGAGCAGGAGCACATTGGCTCGTGCCTTCACTCGGTCTTATACCAGGACTATCCGCCGCACTTGTTTGAAGTGATAGTCGCCGATGATTATTCAACAGATAACACGGCATTTATTGTTCAATCGCTGCAGCACCAGGAAAGCAATTTGCAACTGATGCAACTTCAGCAGATGCTGGGGCATGCACAAATGAACAGCTACAAAAAGAAAGCGATCGAACTTGCCATCGGTCAATCAAGAGGCGAATGGATTGTTACTACCGATGCGGACTGTATTGTACCGAATGCATGGTTGCAAAACCTCGATGCGTTTATTCAGGAAACCAACCCCGTATTTGTTGCAGCGCCGGTTAGGTTCACCAATACCGGCGCATTCTCCGCCATCTTTCAATGTCTAGATTTCATGAGCCTGCAAGGCATTACAGCAGCTTCGGTGAGCGCTGGCTTTCACAGCATGTGCAACGGTGCCAATGTAGCCTACAGTAAAAAGGCATTCGCAGAGGTCAATGGTTTCAAAGGCATCGACAAAATCGCCAGCGGTGACGACATGCTCCTGATGCACAAGGTTTACAAACGGCATCCTGATCAAGTAGGTTTCTTATTTTCATCGGCATCGGTTGTAGAAACCTTGCCCATGCCTTCGTGGAAAGCATTTTTCAACCAACGCATACGCTGGGCAAGCAAAGCCTCGAAGTTTGACGACAAAAGGATTTTTGGCGTGCTGCTGTTTATTTACCTGTTCAATTTATCGTTTCTCATTCTTCCAATTGTTGGACTGCTTTGGAGCGCAAAGCTTTTGCTGTATTGGCTTGCCATGCTGATTGCAAAAACACTGATTGAACTACGCTTTATGATGCCGGTAGCAAAATTTTTCGGACAACAAAAACTGTTGTTGTGGTTCCCTGTAATGCAGCCGTTTCACATCCTGTACACCATCATCGCCGGTTGGCTTGGCAAGTTTGGAAAGTATTCGTGGAAAGGGAGAGTGGTGAAGTGAATGTGATTTTGAGATTTTAGGATTAAGCAAATCCAAAAATTCCCAAATCTCAAAATCACCAAATCAAAAGTCTACCTGCCATACAATTGTGTCCAATCCTTCAATCTTACTTCCGCTTCTTCAGTCAGTTGCCCTGGCATAAACCTCCATGCCCAATAACATCCATCACCTGCGGGAGTATTCATTCTTGCATTTTCATCCAGGCCTAAAACATCCTGCAACGGCAGTATGGCGATGTTGGCAACGGACGCATACACCATCCGTGAAGTGACAACGTGGACATTATGCTGTGTTACTTCCTGCCCGGTGTATTTGCTTAGTTGCTCACGGTGAGCGGCTCCGTCTTGCCTGTACCACCCTTTGATCGTATTGTTATCGTGGGTGCCTGTATAAGCAACAAAATTTTCTGAGTAGTTGTGAGGGATATGCGGCGACTCCGCCATCTCTCCGCCAAATGCAAACTGCAGCACCTTCATACCAGGCAGCTTAAACTCGTCGCGTAAATCATAAACAGGCTGGTCAATTTCACCCAGATCTTCTGCGATGAAAGGCATGCTTTTAATCGCTTTCTTCACTGCTTTAAAAAAAACTGAACGTGGGCCTGTTTTCCATTCACCATTCTTTGCGGTTTTCTCATTTGCAGGCACTTCCCAATAATCAGAGAATGCACGAAAATGGTCGAGACGCAGGACATCATAGAGCTCCATATTTTTCCTGAGGCGCTCTATCCACCAGTCATAGTTCCTTTCTTTTAGAACATCCCACAAAAAAATGGGCATTCCCCACAACTGTCCATCGGCGCTGAATGCATCCGGCGGAACACCACACATGCTTAGCATCTTGCCTTCCTTGTCAAGATTGAAGATCTCTTTGTGTGCCCATACGTCTGCTGAATCATAGCTGACATAAAAAGGCAGGTCTCCGAAGAATTTGACTCCAAGCACGGCGCAGTAATCTCTCAATTCATGCCATTGAGTGAAAAAAATAAACTGCAGCCATTTTATTTTCTCAAGCTTTTCTACATGATGTGTCGCAAGAACCTTCAGTGTATGCTCGTCACGTAGTTTGTATTTGGCCTCCCACTCATACCACGGCTGTCCTTTGTGTTGCTGTTTTAAAAGCATATAGAGTGCGAAATCATCGAGCCATACTCTTTCTTTGGTACAAAAGGCTTTAAAATGACTGTGAAAAGGATGCTGTGTATGGTGCCTGTAGCTAAGCCACGCCTTTTGGTAGAGCGCTTTCTTTATTCTTTCTGCATCGCTGTAGTTCACCTTATTTTCCCTGGGCAAGGCGCAATGAATTATGTCATCATCATTTAAAAAGCCATGTTGGGCAAGCATTTCAGGGCTTATAAATAACGTGTTTCCCGCCCGGCTCGATATGCTGCTATAAGGAGAATGGCCTTGTCCTCCTTCGGTTGGATTGAGGGGAAGCAATTGCCAGTAAGTTTGACCGCTACGTTTCAAAAAATCTGCAAAGGCTCTCGCCTGCGGACCAACATCGCCAATTCCAAAAGAAGACGGCAGAGAGGAAATATGAAGCAGGACGCCTGCAGAACGTTTTTTCTTTTCCATAGATTATTGAAGTTTAAGAACAGCGAAAGGCAGCCAGGTAAAAATGCTCTTCAACGCAATTGTTCCTTCGTGCCTGATCTCTTTTTCAGTGAAAAAATTTTCAGAAGTAGCTGATAGATTTCCCGGCAACACAATCTGAGTGTTCTTCCAGTCAACAGTTGTTGCGTTCGCATTTTGCTCTTCGCAGATTGTTGCAATATGCAGTGAAACAACAACTACATACACTATAGGCCCAAGCCTGCGTGCAAAAGCCAAAGCCATGTCTTTGTATTCGCCTTCAATTGAAAGAGGGACGTATTCGCCATCGGTAAAAAGCTGGGCTTGCAAAGTCCGCAGCTTAAGCAACTTGTGAATAAGCCATTGCTTGATTGCACCACTGGAACGAGTTTGCCACAAATGCTCAAGCTGTTTGGCTCTTTCATTTCTAAACGATTCTGTTTGGGCAAATAAAGCCTCTCGCTTTTCGAAATCAACCAGCCGACGGTTATCGGGGTCAACCAGGCTTAAGTCCCAAAGCTCAGTGCCCTGGTATAAATCAGGAACCCCGGGACACGTAAATTTTAAAATGACCTGCGAAAGGGAATTTATGATTCCGAAGTCAGCAAGTTTTTTGTGGAAAGGTTCAAATGTTTTCCAAAAATTATTTTGCTTGTCCAGAAGCCTTGCGGCATAAGCTTTTGCAGCACTCTCATATTCCTCATTTGGCTCCGCCCAATTAGAATGAGTCTTCGCTTCACGTAAAGCCTTTTGAATAAATTCCTGTAGCCGCTCAGGAAAATTATCTTCATCTTCACCGGGCATTGGATAAGCGCCGGCAATGGTTTGATAAATCATGTAGCGCTCATTCGCATCCGGCAGAGAATCCACTCCGTTGCCATCCTTTTTCTCCCAAAAATCCTTGCTCTGCAAATCCCACAAATCGTGGCTCCGAATCCACTCATCCGCCAAATCACTTAGCACATTCAACCGTGCCCTTACATCTTCACCACGCTTGGTATCATGCGTAGAAGTTCCATTCATTGAAAGTCTCCATCTCTTATTCCTCTCAATCATTAAGGAATGAAACGTGTCAACGCCATAACCAAATACATCCGGTGCATCGCCTACTTCGTTGTGTGCGATAAAGCTGTTGTAAGTGTAGAACAAAGTGTCCTCAACACCTTTAGCCATCAATGGCCCGGTAAACTGCATACAGCGCTGATAAAATTTTAGCGCTCGTTCATTGTAGTCTTGAACATGCTTTTGAGGCTTTGAAATGATCGCATCTTTGAGCAAATCCGCTGCCACAGGAAGTTCTGGCCTACTTGCCTTTATTGTCTCAATTATGTTTTGGACAGCAGCTTCATCATTTTTTGATAACGGCATCCTGTTCCCATAGTAACGATAAACAGGGCATTGAATAAGAAATTCAGCGATTGCCTCTCTCAACACTTCAGGCTCAATGCTGTTCAATACCTCTTCTTCCGAAAGATTCAAGGCCACAAAAAGGTTGTGCAGGTTCGTTAATTCGCCGCCCATATACTCATGCAGTATCAGCGACTTCTTATCGTGGATTTGTTGTTGGATGGACGTATCATCGTTCACCAGCTTTTTATAAAAACTGAACAATGCATCCTTGCTGCTTTTCAACGTGAACAGGTTATTGACTATCGCTAAAAAATCATAACCGGTATTGCCTTCAATTTTCCAGTAATCAGGCAGCGATTCGTTTGGTTCCAAAATCTTTTCAACAACAATGTAGGTTTCGTCGCCTGCAAGTCTTCTCAGGTGTTGCAGGTATTGAGTTGGGTTGTACAAGCCATCTACATGGTCAACACGTAATCCATTTAAGACGCCTTCGTCCAAAAGCTTTTTTATGTACTTGTGATAATGCTCAAACACTTCGGCATCCTGCATGTTGAGACATATCAACCCATTAATAGTAAAGAAGCGGCGAAAGTTTATTTTGCTGTCAGCCTTTTGCCAATGACATAGCTGATACACTTGTTCCCCTGCAATTTTTTCAATCAACGCAGGATTGTCATTCACGGATTCAATCTGTTTTTCCAGAAAAGCCTTGTTTATCTCATCCTTAAACAAGCCTTCAATCTGAAGCTGTATTTCATGAACAGGCTCACGGTAAGCAGCGGTATTTTCTTCTTTCTTTAATTCCCTGATTTGAGCGATTAGTTGGTCAATGGATTGTGGAACATTAGTGCTGTCAGCAGTAAGTACATCAGTGTAAGAACTGATGCGCAAGGGGTAAGCTGAATCATAGTATTTGATAACAAAGCGCTCTTTCTCAAATGCCACCTTCAGTTCTTTCTTTGCAATCACTTCAGGCAATGGACTCCCCAAAAACGGGAGCATGATTTTGCCATGGTAAATTCTGTCTGTCCACGGCACATCAAAGAACGAAGCGTATTTTGAACGTTCACCTTTTTCAAGCACATCTCTTAGCCACGGATTTGCAGGGTCGAAAGCCATATGGTTAGGAACGATGTCCTGCAGCCATCCGATGCAAGCTGCCTGCAGCAGCTTATTGATTTCAAACAGTTGCTGCTCGGTTCCAATTTCGGAATCAATCCGATGGGGATTCAATCCATCGTAGCCATGCACACTTCCGGGAGTTGATTGAAAAATGGGCGAGGCATAAATCGTTTTTACACCAAGCTGTTGCAGATAAGGAATGTGTTTTTTAAAGTCGTTGAACGTAAAGCCTTTGTGGAATTGGAGACGGTATGTTGATATTGGATTGTACATAGTTGTTGATTAATAGGCCTGTCACCCTGAGCCTGTCGAAGGGTACTCATACGAGGCAAGGCTTCGACAAGCTCATCCTGACAACTTAAGTAGCTGTGGTGTTTTTAAACATCATTACAGATTCAGGTTGAACTAAAATTGTTTGCTCGCTTTCTTCTTTCTGACTTACCTCTATTGTAGGGAATTGCTTCGTCGTTTCTCCTCCCTCGCTGCTCAGCGGGGCACGGCGCAATGACAAGTCGGTGCTCCTCCATTTTTCATCAGCAGAATCAATCAGCACAGTCCATTGCATTGAGGTTGGCAAACCCATCTGTTGTTTTTCTTTTGAAAAATTCATTAAGCAAATGATGTGCTCCTCTTCGTGCCAGCGGTGAAAGAGTAAGGTTTGTTTTTCCACGTTTTCTTCAACAAGAATTTGATTGCGGTTGAGCTTGCTTAATGCAGGCTCACGCTTTCTTACTGCAAGCAGTTCTTTGTAAAAATTAAGCATCGTGGCATGTCGCTTTTTTTCAAGCAGATGCCATTGCAGCTTTGAGTTCATGAATGTTGCATCGGCCATCGGGTCGGGTGCTTCACCTTGCAAATGGAAGGCGGCGAACTCTTCTTTGCGACCTTTTCTCACCGCTTCGGCAAGTTCTTTATCAGAATGACTTACGAAATAAGAAAAGGGATTTGTCTCGCCATATTCTTCTCCCATAAACAGCAGCGGAATGTAAGGACTAAGGATGACTGCAGCCGCCATCAGCTTTTGCATTTCAAAACTTACAAGTGTGCTGCTTCTTTCACCTAACATGCGGTTGCCTACCTGGTCGTGGTTTTGTGAAAAAACAACGAATTGTTTTCCTTCATTGTTTTCAACTTTTACTCCAAACTTTCTTTTGCGATGCGGCGAATAAATTCCGTCATACACATAGGCATCTCTGTAAGCTTTCGCAAGATGCTGCAGGCCGTTGAAATCAGCATAATAACCTGTGCGCTCCTGTCCTGCTGTTACACGCAAGGCATGATGAAACTCGTCGAGCCATTGCGCATCCATTCCGTAGCCATGTTCTTCAAGCGGGTTAATGAAGCGAATGTCGTTGAGGTCAACTTCTGCGATGAGGTAATGCTTGCGACCGGTTTGCGACATTAGCTTGTTTGTTGCCTGTTTTATTTCCTTCAGGATGTGCGTTGGGCTGAAGTCCTTAATTGCATGAACCGCATCGAGCCGTAATGCATCAATATGAAAATCACGAAACCACATGAGGGCATTTTCGATAAAGAATTGCCGAATGCCATCGCACCATTCGTCGTCGAAGTTTAAAGCGTTGCCCCACGGTGTTTTGTACTTGTCAGTGAAGCAAGGCGCGAAGGATGGCAGATAATTACCTTCGGGACCAAAATGGTTATAAACAACATCGAGTATCACCGCAAAGCCCTTGCTGTGGCAGGTCTCAACAAGCTGCATTAAGCCCTGCCATCCTCCATAGGAATGTTGAACCGCGAAAGGATACACTCCATCATAGCCCCAGTTTCTTTCGCCGGGAAATTGTGCAACCGGCATAATTTCTTTCCAGCTTTCCAGCACATTGGGATCCTA
>JADMIO011437965.1_pt1 | contig 13502 bp, 12 predicted proteins | sample 8958161 | NCBI WGS metagenome assembly JADMIO01 (sample SAMN16585339, study PRJNA669376) | soil metagenome | isolation source: Crop rotation soil | place: USA: Cullars Rotation, Alabama | collected 2011 | reverse complement strand
CCGCCACTTGACAGTGAGCGTAATTCACTGTACTTCCACTCCCATCGGAGGATCAGGTTATGAAGTACTTATTGAGTTTAATGGTAGTTTTAGGGGCAATCTCCGCTTCAGCTGGCGGATCCACTGCGACGGTGCGTTGTCACGCACCAAAATACCCAAATCAGTTTGTGGTTTTAAAAATGATCAATGGAATGCTGACCCAATGGGATGCCACCCACGTCGCTCGGCCGGATGCCAATTCCATTTTTCTTCTTCTTGCTGAAGACACGGAAGAAGGCGTTTTGGAGTCAGTCCGCTTCGGTAAGGCAAAGAATGGCTATGCGATGGTGACGGTCGTCACGACCGCCGACGCTCTCACCCTTGGCGTCTCCCCCTCTCTCGAAAACGGATTTTATAATTATCAAGATCTCGGATCGGGGAATGGAAACAAACGGCTCGATCTTATTTGTGAAAAAATTTAATCGCATGAACAGCGGATGAACACCGACATTGAAAAATTCAGGCCCGAATTTAACCTGGAGACCTACCGCGAAGCCCGGGAGAGGACGTGGCTCGCCATTGTCGAAATCCGGGAACAAATTACGGTGGGCATGCAAGAAGAAGCCGCGCTTCAGATTTTCAAAAAAATTTTGACCGACATTGGCTTTGAAAAACATTGGCATAGCCCGAAAATTCGTTTCGGCTCCAATACGCTTAAAAAATTCAGTGAACCTTCCGATCCTGGAAAGGTTCTCCAAGCCAACGATATTTATTTTGTCGATATCGGCCCGGTTTGGAAGGGCTACGAAGGAGATGCGGGCACCACGATAACTGTGGGTGACGATGAAGAAATGCAAAACTGTGCGCGAGCGGCAAAGGAGATCTTCGACCTCACTCAACAGCATTGGGAGAAAACGCAGTGTCGCGGCCCCGAACTTTATCAGATTGCCGAAAAGCTGGCCCAAGATCGCGGCTGGGTCCTCAATCTAGAAGTGAATGGCCATCGCCTCTCCGATTTTCCGCATCAAGTCTACTTTCGCAAGGGGCTCACCCATATTAGTTTCGCACCTAAGGCCTGGGCTTGGGTCTTGGAAATCCAAATCCGGCATCCGACCCGGGCTTTGGGCGCGTTTTACGAAGATATTTTATTTTGAACCATGCTCATGAGCTAAAAGCGTGCCGCTAAACCCAATCCTAGTCCATCCGGTTTCGGGATCAGTTCCAAATTGAAGTTTTGAAACCAACGGTTGGATGCCACGGTTTTTTCATCACGATATTTCTGATTCATCCGTTCAGGGAGGCTCAGAAACACGAGCTGCGAAATTCCGGCGGCCACGATAACCCCCGATAATGACGCCCCGTAAATTCGCCAGCCTAAATCCTGATCGACCAACCCAAAAAAGAGAACTCCGACCGAACCGATGGCGGTCAGCATTCCCCCACTCCACAATCTCTGACGGTGACTCCGTTCGGCGGCCTGAGCTAGAAACTCTTCTCCGACCGTCACTCGGGCCTGCAGTTTTTCGAAAGTGCCTCCCGAAGTATCCAACGGCATGTCGCGATAACGTCGATAATTATTTTCATCGACGGAAGTTCCCAGGAGGCTGAAAGTTCCCAACGCAACGAAACCTGCTCCGAGCCCCGCAGTGAGGATCAACATTCCGGTATCCGGATTTTTTCGCGTGGCTTCGACAACGGCTAGCCCCCCCATTCCTCCACCCAAGAGAATTGTGGCGACCCCTCCCACCTTTCTTCCCACCGCACCCAGATAACTCATTTCATCCAGCGCTAAATCGAGCTGTGCTTCCTTAGCCACCAGCCGACTTTCATCGCCAAATGCCGAAGATAGAGGAAATGCATTTTGAAATAAAAGTAGACTCAACCCGCCAACCAGAAGGATCTTTTTCATTCATCCACTATATATCGAAGGTTAGACCGGTGAAAAGCGTATTGATCTGCTTGTAGTAGATCTGCCAACTTACCGACTGAGAAAAATAAAGGCCCAATCCCAAAGATGGGCCGTCCGCGGTAGAGCCTATTCCCCCCAGCGAGGAACCACGCCGGAAGTTGTAGCTCACGGTCGCGTAAATATTACTAGATCCCCAGCGCAAACCGGGCCGAAAATAGAAATCTTTGCCGTGGGGGACATAGATCAGGTCCCCGGCCAAAGTCAGGGTCCTCTCAATATCAAAGGCGACCCCGAACCCGTGAGCCAAAACACCACCCGTAAAATCGAAGGCCGTGTAACCAAACTTCAGATCTCCTCGCGGAAAGAGCAAGATCCCACCGTTGAGGGTCGTTCCGCCCCCCCCGTTCAGGGCAGTGAGACCGCTCACGCCGAACGCAACCTTCAGATCCGAAACGTAGTAGCCGCCGCCATAGAAAAGGGAACTTTGCGCCGGCGAAGAAGTGGTCTGCTTAAGACCAAGCGTTCCCCCGAATTTTCCGTCACCGGTAAGCAGCCCCGCACCGGCCGTCGGATGATCGACCTTTACTGCCGAATTCTCCGCAAAGGCACTGATCCGAGAATGTTCGTTATAAGTAAGACCGGCAGGATTCGTAAAAACCGAGGTGTTGTAACTCGGAGCCGAAATTCCGTGCGCGGTGGAAAGTGAATGAAAACTTTCATCGGCCTTCACCACCCGAGAGACCGTGAGGACGACCCCAATCAAAAACCAAAACATCGCCCAAAAGCTGAGGATTTTAAAAAACAGCGGGGCTTTCCTGAAAACCGGGCTGACCCGGGTTTGAGCGCTCATGCTCCCCTAAGTATACCACTTTGTAGGAACTCGGGCGAAATTCCTTATGAGCAAATGCACAGAAGTGGCGGGCGAAATCCTGCTCAAGCCAGAGTCTTTCGGTTTGCCCATCTAAATTCGAAACCAAATCCGTTAGCCGAGTCATCACTTCGGGATTGAATCCACAGGGAGAAAAAAGGTGAAAAGGAGCTAAATCATTGGAAACGTTGAGAGCCAAACCATGGTAAGTTACCCACTTCCGAACCGCGATGCCAATCGACGCGATTTTTTGGGAACCAATCCAAACCCCGGTTGCTGCCGCTCGAACTTGCGCTGTCAATTTCCTGTCAGCTAAAACTTGGATACAGACTTGCTCCAACATTCGAATAAAACCCGCCACATCATGACGAGGACTCATTCCCTCTCCATCCAAGAGGCAGATCGGGTAAACCACGAGCTGTCCCGGCCCGTGGTAAGTGAGATCCCCCCCGCGCTCAGACTCACTAAACTCAATTCCGCTCGGAAGCTTTCCGGGCAGAGGCATCGCACGCTCTCTGGGGGTGCCGGTCCACTGCAAACCTCGACCGCGGGTAATGACCGGAACATGCTCTAAAAATAAAATGGTATCCGGAATCTCCCCCGCTAAGCGCCGCTCCACCAGGTGGTGTTGAAGACTTCGGGCATCTTCATAACGGATTTTTTCGGGGTACGACCAAAACTCCATAAACTCCTAAACGTGCGCTGACTTTTGCACACTCGGGCTGGCCACCTTCTTTTGAAAAATATGAATGGCATGGCCAAGCGTGGCTTCCGCTGCTTCCATCAAAGTCTCCGGCAGAGTGGGGTGAGCATGAACCGTCAGCGCCAGATCTTCAACCTGTGCGCCCATCTCGATCGCAAGCGTTGCTTCCGCAATGAGATTGGAAGCCTCAGCACCCACGATATGGACGCCCAAAAGACGCCCAGTCTTTCGATCACCAATCATCTTAACCATTCCATCCGGTTCCGCTACGGAAAGTGCGCGCCCATTGGCTGCAAAAGGAAAGGTGCCAATCTGAACATCAATCCCCTTAGCCCGAGCTTCGGCTTCGGTGAGACCGACGGTCGCAATTTCGGGATCGGTAAAAATCACGGCCGGCATCGCCACAACATCATAAACGGTCTTCATTCCCGCAATCGCTTCCGCGGCCACAATTCCTTCTTTCGAACCCTTGTGGGCTAAAAGCGGTTGACCCGCAATGTCCCCAATCGCATAGATATGGGTGACCGAAGTGCGGCGCTGAGCATCGACCTTGAGAAAGCCCTTCTCATCCACTTTTAAACCAGCTTTTTCAAGACCCAAAACATCCGAATTCGGAGTACGACCCACGGTCACGAGCACCTTATCAAAAGTCACCGTGCGCTCCTTTCCAGTTGCAGTATCGACGAGCGTTGCTTCCACATTCTTTTTCTGCTTCTTGAGCGCCTTGACCGAAGTCTTCGTAAAGATTTCCACTCCCCGCGCCTTTAAACTTTTTTCAACGACTTTGGTGAGATCGGGATCCACGCTGCCCAAGAGTTGCCCCATGGGTTCAACGACGGTCACTTTCGTTCCAACCTTCGCGTAAAAAGTTCCAAGCTCCAAACCAATATATCCGCCCCCAATGCAGAGAAGAGACTTTGGTACCTGTTTTTGGCTGAGGGCGCCGGTGCTATCCCAAATCAATTCTTGATCCACCTCAAAGCCCGGAATCTTGGTGGGACGCGAACCCACGGCAATTACGCATTGATTGAAGGTGACGGTGGTCGTATCCTTGCTGTTTTTCACTTCGAGAGATTTCTGCCCAGTAAAGCGCGCATCGCCAGTGATCACCGTGCAGCCATTTGCCTTGAGCAAATTTCCGACTCCACCCGTGAGTTTCTTCACGACTGATTCTTTCCAAGAAACCAGCTTCGGCATATCCACTTTTGCGCCCGAAACATCGATTCCCATTTCTGAGGCATGCGCCATTTTTTCGAAAAGTGTTCCCGCATAAATCAAAGCCTTCGACGGGATGCAGCCGACATTCAGACAAACTCCGCCCACAAACTCGCGCTCGATCACCGTCACTTTTTTTCCGAGTTGCGCAAGACGAATCGCGCAAACATATCCGGCGGGACCGGCACCAATGACGACCACATCTGCTTGAACCTGCTGGCTAGCCATAAAGATCTCCTTAAAAACTTTCTAACAATAAGAGGCTGGGAGTTTCGACGTAGCGGATAAAGGCTTTCATAAACTCAGCCCCAATCGCGCCATCCACCACGCGATGATCCAAAGAAATCGAGAAGTAAGTCCAGTCTCGAATGACAATTTGGTCCGCACCATTAATGGTTTCAACCACTGGTTTTTTGAAAATCTTGTTGAATCCCAAGATCGCCACTTCGGGATAGTTAATCACGGGAGTCGTAAAGAGACCGCCGATCGAACCGGCATTGGTCAAGGTCACGGTTCCGCCTTGAAGGTCATCTAAACTCAATCGCTTCGCCCGAGCGCGATCTACGACTGCCTGGATATCACGTGCAAGTTCCAAGATGGACTTATGCTCCACATCTTTAATCACGGGAGCCACCAAACCGTCATCGGTCTGAACGGATAGTCCGATGTTAAAAAAATGTTTGATTACCAGTTCGTTTTTTTCATCATCAAGAGAAGAGTTAATATGAGGATATTGGCGAATTGCCGCAACCATCGCCTTCATCAAAAAAGGCAGATAAGTCACCTTCACCCCAGCCTGGGCGCCAATTTCCTTGGCTTGAGCACGCAACTTCACGAGCTCCGTCGCATTAGCTTCTTCAACGTAAGTAAAATGCGCGGCCGTGTGTTTAGACTGAATCATTTTCTCAGCAATCTTCTTACGAAGCCCCTTGAAGGGAATCCGTTCTTCCCGACCCACGAAGGCACTGGTACGCTGCATACTCGGGCGTGCCGTTCCCGCTGCCATCGCTCCGCCCCCGTTACCCGAGGAGCGGTCTAAATCTTCGCGCATCACCCGGCCATGCGGGCCGGAACCAGCGACGGATCCCAAATCAATTCCGCGCTCTCGGGCTGCTTTCCGAGTAGAAGGTGCCGCCAAAACTCTGGACGAAATATCCGAAGGCGTCATCCCCCCCGCCGCGGCCATGGGTGCCGTTGCGTTTGGCGCAGGTGCGGACGCTTGCGCTACTGCCGCGGGGGCCGATGCCGTCGGTGCCGGTGCACTAGATGTTGCACTGTGCGCTGCCGCTTTTCCGCTCGTCGCTCCGCCCTCGTATTTCACGATCGTCTGGCCCACTTTAATGGTTTGGCCTTCCTTCGCGGAGATCTCCGTGACCTTTCCGTCAAACGGAGCGGGAATTTCAATCGTCGCCTTATCCGTCATCACTTCACAGATGGGTTGATCGTGGCGGACCATGTCTCCGACTTTGACTTTCCAACTGACCAGCTCCCCTTCGTGAACACCTTCGCCTAATTCAGGCAGTTTGAATTCCATCGTGTTTCTCCTTCAAAATTCCGGCAATAAAAAATTCCGCGGCTTTGTAACTTGATCGTACCATCGGACCTGCGGCCACGTACAAAAAACCTTTAGTAAGTGCTTGTTTTTCGTAAGCTGAAAATTCCTCGGGCTTTACAAATCGATCTACGGGCAAGTGCTTCAACGAAGGCCGAAGATATTGGCCAAGAGTCAAAACATCGACAGAATAAGCTTTCAAATCGGTGAAAGCTTGGTCGAGCTCCTCGGCCGTTTCACCTAGACCCAACATCAGCGAACTCTTCGTGAAGAGGCGACGCCCGCGACTTTCTGCATAAGCCTTGGCATATTTCAAAGCCTGCAAAGACTGTTCATAACCCGCTCGCGGATCGCGCACGCGGTACTGAAGCGAACGCACAGTTTCTACATTGTGCGCATACACGTCGACCCCCGAATTGACGACAATCTGAATTGCCTCTTTGTCGCCCTTAAAGTCTGGTACCAACGCTTCCACCAAAAGTTTAGGATCCCGAAGCTTGAGCTCTCGAATCGTCTCCGCAAAGTGGTGAGCACCACCGTCCTTCAAATCATCTCGATCCACAGAGGTCAACACGACGTACTTCAATCCTAACTTCGAAACACTTTCGGCAACGTGCGCAGGCTCTTTCGGATCCAAAGGCGGGGGAATTCGTGCGGTTTTAATGGCACAAAACCGGCAAGCGCGCGTGCAAGTGTCTCCACCGAGCATGAAGGTAGCGGTTCCTCCACTCCAGCATTCGGCGACATTGGGGCAATGAGCCTCCTCGCATACGGTATGAAGGCCCCGTTCACGTAGGAGGGTTTTAATCTTTTGATAATTTTCCCCACCGGGCGGACGGATTTTCAACCATTCCGGTTTGCGGAGTTCAGGCAAAATCTTTTCTGCCTGCGAAGGCGGGATCGGACGAGCGATTTTGGTTTCTTGCACAGAGAATCTATATCTTATTATGAGAGGGGGTTTAAACCAAAACTTACCAAAAACAAAAACGCCCCTTGGACAATCCAAGGGGCGTCTTTATTGAGAGAGAGGAGTAGTTATCTGCCGCATCGTGCGGCAGGACGGAGGTTTGCAATCCCAATGCCAGACTTAAACGCTCTACATTTGAGATGATAATGAAGGGATGCTGAGGTCGTTTTAAGAGATCCCAAAATTGGCACGCGGTGCCAAAATGAGTACTGATGAGAGACAAAATATGCCAGTTTTGAGTGTGTCTGGCCCATTCATCCAAATGATCAGGCCAGACACCGAGAGAGAGAGAGAGAATTGCTGCAACCTAAATTGCAGCGGTCGAGAAAACTGAAGAAATTCTTTTTTCCACGGACGGAGCAGGGTTCCCTCCGTATTCAAAAACTTTCGAGCCCTGGTCGCTTACCGAGGCATTAAAAGAAGCTGCGCTCTTCCAAATGGGGGAATTCAAAAACTCCCTCGCCACAGTCGGATTTACGATGGGAGTCTCTGGATGGTAGTAATCTTCCATCCGATAGCCGCCGGAAAAGCCAGTGGGCGTCGCCTGAGCGATGGCCGATGCCATAGCCGCCTCTAAAAAAGGAGACCCCGCGGAGGGTGCTTCCAGTCCACTAAATCCGAGTCCCGGTCCGGAGAAACCACTCCCGCCATCCGTAATTCCTGGAATTTCCCCCACCTGGGGTCCCATCGTCGGAATTAAATGATTCATGGGCAAGAAAGCGCTCGGAAGGGGCACGGGCACAAATTCAAAGCTCGCAATTTTTCGGTCCGCGTCGGCGTGTTTGCGTACCGCAATCTTAGTGTGTAGGCCATCGGTGAGGCTCGATGCCGTCACTGCGACCGCTACTAAAACTAATTTTTTTAAATTCACGTTCTGCATATTTTTCCATCTGCCGTTTCCGGCCAAACGCACGGAGCACTAAAGCAAAGGCTGTACCAAACCTCTCCAAATCTCGAAGCCGATAACACACAGCAACACTTGGAGCCGTTTTGTCTGGAGCGCAGATTTGCACAAATTCTCACGCTCATTTCTGTCTAAAGTTTCGACAGGTGGACAGAACTCAGGCGCCCTGCGAAAATAAAACTCAAGCAGACGAAAGGCGACCCTGAATTGAACCCCCTAAGCCGTAAATCCAAAACCTCGGCCAAACCTTCCGAACAAGGCCAAGCCTCTTTAATGATGGCCATCATGCTCATCACCCTGTTGGCGTTCTTCAAATTCGTCGTCGACACAGGTCTCCTCATTCAGGCCAAGATCAATCTCCAAAATGCCGCTGATCTGGCCGCCTATGCCGGTGCCTCAGTTCAGGCCCGTCAGCTGAACCATGTTGGCTATCTCAACTACGAAATGCGACGGCAGCTGAAGAAGTTTCTCTTTCGATATTATGTCTTAGGGAATATCCAGCAAAAGAGTCAGCCCTATGGCTCGATCGCTGATCAAACACCGACCCGAAGCTGGAATCCGGATCCTTCCGATTCCAACGCCTATGACGTGCCGACAGTTTGCTTGGCCTTTAGTGCGCAAAACAATTACTGTCAGCTCCGAACCTTACAGCCGATTCCGGTGAATGCCATCAATGTCAGCCCTCTGGACCCGACCAATACAATTTTGCTCGAACAAGCTAAAACTCTCGAGTCCATCCGCCAAGGAGGCTGCCTCGGCATTCAAGCCCTCAACAAATTGGTTCTCACCACTTGGCTTTACAACACCGATACCACCCTGGATGGACTAGCCGAGGAACTAGGTAAAGCCGGGGGAGATCCCGAAATGATGAACAATGTCTCCTTCATCAAGAGCATAGCCAGTGGACTCGGACTCTTTCCTAAAGAACTCCTTTTGAGCTTTCGGATTCTAACGCTCGAATCCTATCTCAATGATCCCCGGCGGAGCATGACCATTGACACCGCTCAGACCCTCGAACAAACCGAAATCGCCAAACATGAACGCTCTCTTCAGGCTTTTTACTCCGCGCTTTACACTTTAGGCGACCAGATCTTCGATGAACGCAGCATTCAGCTCGACGAACTCATTCCGTCGGGCGCCGACTATGGCGAATCCGATCAGAGCCTCGCCAGCTCCATCGTCAATTTCGTTCCATTGAAGACGAGTTTCGATACTTGGTACGTCTACTATCCCGGCCTGAAGGGAGCGCCCTCGCGAAATGCAACGGCCTGCATTGGCCAGCCCGGGAAAATCTCGGTGCGGGATTTGCCAATTGGCTTCTATAAAAATCCCGAAGTCCTCACCTACTACGCAGTCAAGCTTCAAGCGACCGCCAATCTCATGTACTGGCCCCGAGGTGGAAAAATCACTCTTCGCGCCTATTCTGCGGCTCGCCCCTTTGGAAGTCGCATTGGACCGATTCTCAAGTCCTCCCCCGAGGTTGGGATCTTCAGCTACCTCAAAACCCCCAACTTTAATGGCGACACCAACGTGCAAAATCTCTCGTGCTCCGACGGACCCGGCTCCGGAGGAAAATGCAAAGGCATTCCCAATATCGCCATTTCCGAAAACGAGAAAGATGACGCACTCACCGATGCGACGGGATGGAACCGAGTGGAAGTCATCCGAGCCTTTTCCGATGGCCTCGTGAACACCTCCAGCTCTTCCGGAACCTATAACACCATCACCTTGCAAAATGTCAAAAAGGCCTACCAGCTCGCCATGGCCCCCAATCCCGCCGAAAAAGGGCATTACATCATCCCTTTTGATGCGCCCGATTTGCCCGCAAATACCAACATCGAATATATTCAGCACTTCCCTGATGTCGAACGACGGTATTCCTTTTGGGCTCCCCTCTTTCCCGACTCGAAGGGGTCTCCGGCCGCGAAGCTTAAAGAAACTCTCGAAAAAGCGAAGGACAATGTCGATCCTTCCGATCCCAGTCGGGCTTCCTTCGAGGCCGTCATTCAAGCCATGGGGGTTCTCCTTGATCGCTACCTCGCCCTCCTCGAAAAAGGGCAAGGAGAAGAAAATGAGGGATTGCACGTGATGCGATTAGTCGATCCGTCGTACACTCGCCCCGAGGGCGGCGCACCCGCATCAAGACTCACTCTCTCGTCTGCTCCAAATTTAATTCTCAAAGATAGCGACTATAAAACTTCTTTTTCACAGTTCAAAGATGACAACGCCTCCCAAGTGGGGCGAACTGGCTATAGCGTAAAATTCGTTTCTTTTGAGTCACTCACGTCGAAAAAAGTGAAGGCGCGCGGTGCGCCCGGGAGCACCAGTGGTGACGCTAGCAGCGATTGGCAAAACGATCTTCCCGCCGATGCCGACCTCCGACAACTGAAGCATTAAGTATCGCTTTAAATTCTTGCAAACCCCTCGAAGGCTGGGATAATGATGACCTAATAATTTCAACCGACGGGAGTCTCTAAAATGGCTAAGAAAAAAACGAAAACTAAAGCAAAATCGACCAAAAAAGCAAAAGCTAAGAGCAAAGCCAAAAAACCAGTGAAGGCCAAAGCTAAAGCTAAGGCGCCGAAAAAAGCGAAAGCTAAAGCCAAGGCTGCCAAAAAAACTAAAACCAAAGCTAAAGCCGCGCCGAAAAAAGCCAAAGCCAAAAAAGCTGCTCCTAAAAAAGTAAGCGCTCAATCGAAAATCGCACCCAACATGGAAACGACTGCGGTTCTAGGTTACGCTTCCAGCAGTGAGATGAATCCTTTTGCCGCGCCCAAAGAATCCGCGCGCACCGAAGGCCTCCGAAACGACGATCATGAAGATGATTTTGAATCTGACTTCGACGTTTCGCTCACCGATGACGAAGATGAAGACACCGTCGAACTCTCTTCGCTGGAAGATACCGAAGAGGAAGAAGAAACCGATCCAGACAATGATCTCTATTCAAAACTTTCGGACGGAAAGCACCGTCACGAATCGCTCGACGATGACGAAAGCGACAAAGACGAAGAGATGAACTAAGGGTCGCTTGGAAATTAGAGATGTAGTCCATGGCGCAATTCTCGTCCAACGGAGCGAATTGCCCATTATTGACTCAAAATATTTTCAGCGCCTTCGCCACATCAAACAGTTAGGTTTTTCGGAATACTCTTTTCCGAGTGCGAGTCACAATCGTTACAGCCACAGCTTAGGGGCGATGGAAACCGCTTCGCGCGCCTTTCAATCTATTTTTGGAGGGAACACCACACTCCGGCCAGATGCCATTCAGCGCTTTCGGGCGGTCGCCCGACTGGGGGCGCTCCTGCATGACATTGGCCACGGCCCCCTTTCGCACACCACTGAGTTCGCGATGCCCTCGGTCCAAAAACTCCAAGTGCCTGGTCAAATGCCCGGGAGATCCGGCAACTCGCAGCGCAAGGCAACCCATGAGGACTACACCCTCAAGATCCTCCTCGATTCCGAAGTCAAGGACCTGCTTCATCGTATCGGCGATCCCCACGGGTTTGACGCCCACCACGTGGCGGCTTTAATTGAACCCGGCTTCAAAATTCCTAAAGAGAATAATCCCGACTTTTTCCTAGAAAAGACGGATGGCGAGATGGTGGACTACCTTCCTATTCTTCAGCAGCTTATCTCGAGCGAACTCGATGCCGATCGCATGGACTACCTCCGTCGGGACAGCTACCACGCGGGGGTGAGCTACGGCCAATTCGACTTCAACTGGCTCGTAACCAATCTCACTTCCCATATTGCGAATAAAAAATGTTATCTCACGCTCGAGCACCGGGCTCTCTACACTTTCGAAGACTTTCTCATTTCGCGTTACCACATGTTCCTCATGGTTTACTTCCACTATAAAGGGGTGGTGTACGATGCGATGCTGGCGCAGTATTTCAATAGTCCCGACTGCGACTACGAACTCCCTGCCGATATCGAAAGATATGTGGAATGCGTGGATGGACATCTCTACTCCCATCTCACGCGGAGCTCGAATGAATGGGCTCGGCGTATTACCGAGAAACGTCCTTATCGAATCCTAGTCGAACTCCACAGCGGAATCCCCGCTACTAAATCCGCCCACGCCAAACAAGAAACACTTTTCCGCCAACTCGAAAATAAGCTGAAAAAATCCGACATGCACCATCTCGTGGCCACCTCTACCGGAGAGCTTTCAAAATACTTCCGAAAACCTGGTAATCCGATTTACGTCCGCTATGATAATCACTACAGCCGACCTAGCTACATTCCCTTAGAGAAATGCACGGATCTTTTTGAACGCTATAGCGAAAAGCGTTCGATCACCCGCCTCTACGTCTCTCCCGAAAACTACAAAAAATTCCGAACCGACTCCTTCGGTGACCCCTTGTCGACTCCGCTACTTTTTGATGAGAGCTACGACCATCCCCCGCAGTCCCAAATCCATGGATAATGTTAACGCCCTCGAAGGCATCGGTTTGTCCGTAGTGGCCGCGGCCGCCTTCGCTCTCCCGGCCTATCTTCTCGGCATCCCTCTTCTAGTGGCTTACCTTCTCGCAGGTATCATCCTTGGTCCGCATCTCGGATTTGGATTTATTCAAGATGCCGAGAGCATTGCAACCGTTTCCGAAACCGGCCTCATCATGCTGATGTTCCTCTTGGGACTAGAGATCGACGTGCGTAAAATCACCCAAGCCGGGAAGCCCGTGGTCGCCAATGGAATCGTTCAGTTCCTGGGTTGCTTTGCCCTCGCCTACGGATTCTTTTATGCCTGCGGTTACCGCTCACAACCTGGCTCGTATCTCCTCATTTATTTGAGTGTCGCCGCATCCCTTTCCTCCACCCTTCTCGTCGTGAAGATCCTCTCCGACAAGATGGAGATCGATACGCTTCCCTCCCGCATCACGTTGGGAGTCCTCGTCATTCAAGACCTCTGGGCAATTACTTTTTTGGCCATCCAACCCAATCTTTCGGATCCCAAACTCTCCGCCCTCCTGATTTCGCTCGCTAGCTCCGGGGTCCTCGTGATCGGAAGCTGGTTGGTTGCCAAATTCATCCTTCCCAAAGTCTTTGACCTCGTCGGTAAGCAACCCGAAATGCTTTTACTCGTGGCATTGGGCTGGTGTTTTGGGGTTTGCGGTGCCGCAAACTTCCTCCACCTCTCCTCCGAAATGGGCGCTCTCATTGCGGGCGTTTCGATCGCAGCGTTTCCCTACCACGTGGAAGTATCTTCCAAAATTTCGAGCCTTCGGGACTTCTTCATTACCCTATTTTTCGTGGCCCTAGGCCTCCGCATTCCGGAGCCCACCTCTCAGGTCCTGATGCTCACCGCCCTCATTGTCGTATTTGCCCTCGTGAGTCGCATTTTGACCGTCTTTCCGGTGACCTACTTTTTCCGCTATGGGAATCGTGCGAGTCTCTTCCCCGCT
>JADMIO010976212.1_pt1 | contig 13504 bp, 9 predicted proteins | sample 8958161 | NCBI WGS metagenome assembly JADMIO01 (sample SAMN16585339, study PRJNA669376) | soil metagenome | isolation source: Crop rotation soil | place: USA: Cullars Rotation, Alabama | collected 2011 | reverse complement strand
CGACAACTTGTCCACGTGGAATTCTAAGCTTAGGATCCCAATGTGCTGGAAAGCTTTCCAGGTCCACCACAATGACCGCGCCCGTGCAATTGACCGATGCGCCACACCGATCCGTCACTGTCAGCACCACGACATTGGTACCGAGCGCGTACGGGCCGGGCGGGTTCGCTTCCAGGTGGATCGCATCCCCGTCGTCGGGATCGAACGAACCATTGTCGATCGAACCCGCGGCAGTGCATTCATCGGTCGCGGAAACCGTCACGTCGTGGCACATGACCACCGGCGGCGTGTTGACGATGGCGGTCTGCACTTCGAGGGCGCCGATGTCGGTGCCGTCGCCCCCGGGCGCGTTCGGCTCGCCGGGATGATTGAACGTCCGCGCAAATCCGACATCCCGCTGATCGACGTTCGCGTTGCTGAAATTTTTCCCGCCATCGATCGCCGGGCTGCACGCGAGCGGCTGGTGCGTGAACGTCGCCCCGCCATTGTCGCGCAACGGGCCAAGCCGGGGATCGGTATTGAGCCGGTCGGTCGTCCCATCGTTGGGTCCCGTGTCGTCGCTGGTGAGATTGTAACCCAACGACGTCACGCCGCTGGCCGCGAAGAAACTGTCACCGGGATCGACGCCGTCATCGAGGATGCTGCTGCCGATCTGGACCAATCCCTGGAAACTCAGAATGTTGTTTCCCGACTCCGGCGCCACATTCCCCGCCAACGTGCTGTTCAGAATCTGGAGCAGCGCACTCCCGTTGTCGTTGTAGACACCACCGCCGCGGAATGCGCGATTGCTGCTCACCGTGCTGTTAATCAGGAACAAACTGGTGTCGCCCAGGTTGCCGCCGCGGTTGAGGATCGCGCCGCCGTCCGCCGTAGATTGATTGCCGCTCAGCGTGCTGTTGATGATGAGGACGGTGCCTTGGGCATTGAACATTCCGCCGCCGAACCCGCTCCCCTCATCGCCACCCGATGAATTACCGCGCAGCGTGCTATTGCTGATCGTCAGACTGGCGTGGGTGTTGGCGATCGCGCCCCCGTCGCCAAAACTCGCCACGTTATCGCTCACGACGCTGTTGACGATCTCCACCGCGGTGTCGGCGGACGCAAACCCGTCGTTGATGATCGCCGCGCCGCCATCCGAACTGGTGTTGTGGCTGAGGATCGAGTTGAGGATCCACACCGACGCGACTCCGCCGAAGCCCGTGTTGCCAATCGCGCCCCCGCGCGACGCGCTGTTGCCGGTGATGACACAATCCACGATCTCCAATTCGGCAATGCTTTCAAATCCGTTGTTGTAGACCCCACCGCCGAAATCGTGCAGCGTGCTGTTCCCGGCGACGACGCAGTTGCTCAGAACCAGGCTCGCGCGATCGACGAGAATGCCAGCGCCGCCTTGCGGAAAACTGCCGCTCGTCTGGCCATTCGTGATTGTCAGACCGGAAATCGTGACCAGGTTGTTGGAATCAATTCGAATCACCCGGCTGATGCCATTGGCGTCGATGGCGAGTTGGTCGGGGCCGGGGCCCACGAGGCTGACACTGTTGGTGACGAGCAATTCGCCGGTGGTGAGTCCAATCGTGCCGGCAACGGACAGGACAATCGTGTCGCCGTCAGTCGCGTTCGCCAGCGCGCCCCGCAACGAACCGTTTCCATCGTCGGCGGTGCTGTTGACCGTGATCGTGGCGGCCCGCACCGCGCCACCCATAAAAATGAGACACAACCAGATCAGGATGCGGCTGTTCATCATCGACCCCTACCCACGTCTCCACAACTTACAGGGAAATCGAATAATATCATATCGGCTCGCGTCAGCTCGATGATTAAGTGGGTAGTTGGCTTGCGCTGCTTCGCTCCGCCCCTTAAGTTTCTCGCGGCCATGTTTGCCGATGTTGTTCATCGCCGCGTTGCGATGCGAAGAGTTGTTTCGGCTGCTCTCGGCGTCAGCCTCCTCTTCCCGCTCAGCGGGCCGCTCGGGGCGCAAACTCTCTGCGGGCCAGCGACCAATCTGGTTCGCTACGTTTCGCCGGGTGGCAATGACGCGAACAACGGTCAGTCGCCCGCGACGGCGTTTCGCCAGATCCGCCAGGCGCTCACCGTCGTGCAGCCCGGGTCCACCGTGTGGATCGCCGACGGGATTTATCTTGGGTTCACCGCGCAAAACATCAGCGGCACCACCAGCAATCCCATTACGCTCAGGGCCAGCGGATCCAACGCGTTTATCAACGCCACCACCGATCGCGTCGATAATCGCGATAACATGCTGCTCTCGTTCTGCGCACACCTGGTCATCGATGGACTGAACGCGACCAACGCCCCGCGCGCGGGCATGCGCATCGATGCGTGCCAATTCGTGACCGTGCGGAACGGGCGTTTTGGCAACAACGGCACGTGGGGAATTTTTACGGATTTCTCGGATGATCTGCGAATCGAGGGCAATGAATGTTACGGGAGCGTGCTCGAGCATGGGATCTATCATTCCAACAGCGGCGATCGCCCGATCATTCGCGTCAATCGTTGTCATGACAACGACAAGAACGGCATTCACCTGAACGGCGACGTCAGCGAGGGCGGCGACGGGATGATCAGCGGCGCGATCATCGAGCAAAACGCGATCTACAACAACGGCACCGGCGGCGGGGGCGGGATCAACATGGACGGCGTCGAGGATTCCGTCATTCGCAACAACTTGATCTATGACAACCACGCCGGCGGCATCACGATGTACGGGATCGACGCCGCGCATGGGCCACAAAACAATCTCGTCGCCCATAACACGATCGACCAGGCAGCCGATGGGCGCTGGGCGATCCTGATCCAGGACGCGGTTGGACCGATCACGCTGCGCAACAACATCGTTCACCAGCGCCACGGGTTTCGCGGCGTGCTGTTGTTTGAGAGCACGGTCGACGCGGCGTTCACCGACAGTGATTACAACGCGTTCGGCGGGAATTGCATGATCTCAACCGATGACGGCGGTTCATCGATCGCGTTGGCCACCTGGCAGGCCGGCGGGCATGACGCGCACTCATTTTGCCACCATATCACCAACCTCGTCGTCTCCGCCCCGGGAAATTACGATTTGAAAACCAACTCTCCCGCGCGCAATGCCGGGATCACGCTCACCAACGTCACGCACGATATCGAGTACCGCCCGCGTCCCGAAGGCGCCGCCGTCGACATCGGCGCGTATGAAGTTGGCGCCGTTTTGCCGGCCCCGCGGGTCGACGTTCATTTCGCCGGCCCGGACATCTGTCTGGGTTTTCCCAGCTTGATCGGGAAACGCTACGAACTCCAGCGTACTGCCGACCTTCTCGCCGGCTTCGATCAGATCGTCACCAACGACGTGCGTGGCACCGGCGAGAAAATTTTCCTGCGCGATCCCAACGTCAGCGCGCAACCCAGGATGCTCTATCGAGTGCGGATCTCGCCGTAGCGGGCGCCCTGCCTCTCATCGAATTTTCTCTGCGATGCGCTTCGCTTCCCCGCGGGGCAACTGGTCACAATTCTTCAGCATCTTTTTCCAGTGCTTGCGATCACAGGTGTTACTTCCGTGAAACACATAGACATAGAGATCGGGCCGGTCGATGAAGACGAGTTGATCGCGGCGGTTGAGGGCGAACACGACGGGTGAATCCTCCCCCTGCGCGAGCGTGTCATCATACCGACTGAGTGCCGCGCGGTCGGCCACCAGACTGCCTTCCCACGGCCGGCGGTTGGACAAGTACGCCTTCCCCGAAACCGCATCATAGATCGTCCACCGACCCAGCACACAACCTTGCTTGCCGGATTGGTGGAGCGCATTGACTTGAACCTCCAGCCGTTCGGGCGCGTACCAGTCGTCATCATCCCATTGCGCGATGTAGCGGGCGTTCGCCTGGGACACGGCGATGTTGCGCAGCGCGCCGAGCTTGATTCCCGGCAACACAAGGACCGAGCGGATGTTGCCGCCGCGCAACGTCTTCACATACGCCGCGGTGGCCGCGTCATCCGATTCATGCACGATGATCAACTCCGCCGCGGCGAGTGTTTGCCGGCGGAAACAATCCACCGCCCGGCGCAGCATGTCGGCGCGGTTCCGGGTCACGGTCAGGCAGGACACGATCGGCGCGGGGGTCGGCGTGGGCACGAACAAGACTTAAGCAAACAAAGCCGCCGCGTCTACCAGGAAGCGCCGTTCCGTCGCCGCCCGATCAGTGCGGCGCCCAAACCCAGCAACGCGATTGTGTGGGGTTCGGGAATCATCGCGGAGAGCGGGATGATTTCACCGAGACCTTGCCCGCCGTCGGTGGTGCGGCCCGGACCAACAAACTGCAGCGTGAGATCCGTGACATTCAGCAACGGGGAATCGAACTTGAACGCGTTGAAATTGCCGTAGCTGTTGGCGCTCTTCAGTTCCACGTTGTCGGCCACCTGGGTGCCATTCGTCCACGCGCCGGCCAGCGTGCCATTGATATAGATGTCGACGATGGCGTTGGTGTATTGCGTGCCGGTGTTCTGGTCCCACTTGGATAACAGCAACGCATCCACGCGCGATGGTGCGGCGAAAGTCAGCGTGAACCAGGCGTTCGAATCGCCCGGCGCCGAAAACCAACTTTTGTTCGCACCCAACTGGTTATCGATGCCGCTTGCGGGCAAGTACGGCGCACCGAAAAATGAAGAGGCGCTGGCGGTCGCGTTCGGCACCACCTCGAGCGCATCCGGCAACACCACGATTTCTCCCATCGACATGAAATACAGCCCGCTCGTTGTTGTGAGCGGATCGTAAATCGCGCGGAGCTTCGTGCCCGTGATTTTCGGATTGGCCATGGCGATGGTGCCGTTATTGGGCGCGCCTGTTCCCGACAAGCCGTTGATCGGTTGCCAGGTGGAACCGTCGAAAATTTCCAGATGCCAGGGACCGTTGGTATCGAACGGAAACAACGTGTTGCGGTAAGCGAAGACCGTTTGGGCATTGAACGTCCCGCTCGGCAGATCCCACTCCATGAAACTGGGTTGTTGCACCGAGGTGTAGATGCTCGCCATCGAATGCGGATACTCGCCCGCCTCGAGATCGAGCGCCGCGGTCGGACTGGCATTCACCGTGTAACCCGTGCTCGTCCAATCGCTGGTCCGGCCGTAGCTGACATTCCCCGCGCCGATGGAACCAAGCTGGCTTCCATACCAACTGCCGCCCACCGTCGCGAATGCGGGCGCGATCGTCAGCAGGAGCGCGGAAGCAAGGAGGATTGTCAGGAGCGTTTTCATGATCGACTGTTTCCCTTCCCGAGCCGGGTCGAGGATAGTGAACCGGACACTGAACCTGAATGGAGGATTGTAGGATTCTAATGGATGATTGTATTGAAATGTGAATTTTTCCGCCTAAAAATACGCTCCAATCGCGAAGGAATGTATTGAGTCTCACCGAACAACAAGCCCAGTCACGGTTGCTCGCGCTCGTGGAAGCGTCGTTGGAGTTCGAGTATCTGGAAGGCGATACGCGCGACGTCATCGTCAGCGCCCATCCGCAACGGACCTATCCGTTCGCTACGGTTGGCCAAATCCAGGTGAGCGACTGTTGGATTGAGTCCGGCGACCTGGAACGGGTCCGACTCCGTCCCGACGACGGGTACCTGTTGCGACCGGGCATTCCGTACAGTTATTCGACCCGAACGCGCCGCGCGGCGCGATTTGTTTGGGCGCATGTGAATTATCGTGTCTTCAATTCGCTCAATCTCTTCCAACTGCTGCCGTGTCCGATTCGATTTCCGCCAACGGTCGGTGACGTCATCGGCGATATCAATCAACAACTCCACGCATTCACCGGCGCGCGCGCGATGACACTGAGAGAAATCGCGGCGAAAAAGGAGTTGGGGTATCGATTGTTGCGCGTGCTGCTGGAATCCAGTGAGCCCGTGTTTGATCCCATCGAAAAACTGTCGCATCTCCAACGACTCCTTCCGCTGCTCACGTTCATCCACGATCATCTCGCGGAAAAGATCACCCGGCCGTTGTTGGCGAACATGATTCACCTGTCGGAAACGCATTTCCATGTTTACTTCAAACGCGCGCTGGGCCTGGCGCCGATGGAGTACGTGCAGGAACAACGCATGCGCAAGGCGCAACAATTGTTGCTGCAAACCAACGACAGCATCGCCGCCATCGGGGCCCAGGTCGGCTACAGCGATCCATTCTATTTCAGTCGCCAGTTCCGCGCCGTCGTGTCGATAAACCCCACCGAGTTCCGCCGGCATCGGAAACAAATGATCTGGTGAGCGCGGAGAACCGGGGGAGACTTTAGACTCTAGCCGGAACGAGGCAAAGGAAAACACAGGGACCCCTCACCCGTCGCTCGTCAAACTCGCGCCGGCCTCTCCCCGCGAGCGGGGCGAGGCGATCGAAATGCTCGAACCGTTTGGTTCGGGAATTAGTGCAGTCCGCTCCCTCGCCCCGCTCGCGGGGAGAGGGTTGGGGTGAGGGGTCTGCACGATTCGACTGAATCGTTCCGGCTTAGACTTTAGACTTTTGGAGAGTTCCTTCCTGCTCCCACGCCGCGCGGCGGACTGGCTGCGCCGGTCCGAGCATTGGCACCCGGATACAATGACCGGGTCGGCGCAGCCGTCCCGCCGCAGGTTAGACAAGCCGCTCAGCAGGACGCAGATCAAATAATACCTATTCATTCTCTTTGTTTCTTGATTAATACGGATTTATCGGGTATCGATTGAATCGCGTCGTGGATTTCAATCTGGAATTGAATACGGCCGATCCGGTTCACGTACAGATCGAACGGCAGATCGAGAAACAGTTGCGCTCGGGCGATCTCGAACCCGGCCAGCGACTCCCCACCAACTACGAGCTCGCCCAGAAATGGGGCGTGAGTTGCACCGCCGTGCAAAAAGCCATGGCGCGCCTCACCGATGCCGGTCTCCTCGAACGCACGCCGCGGCGCGGCACCTTCGTCCGCAAAGACACCACGCTCGCGGTCATCGGCATTCTCAGCAAATCCGATCTCACCGACGAAACGAGTCATGCGCATCGCTGCATCGTGCGGGCGTTGCGATCGCAACTCGGCGATCAGCGCTGGCAATGTCGCGTCTACGCCAACCTCGGCGAGCCGCCCGCACCCGGCGCGCCGCGTCAGGGAATCGAGTACCAGCAACTCGCCGATGATCTGTCGCATTACCCGTTCAAGGGGTTGATCGAGCTGAATTCTGATTTATCGCGCGCCGCCGACATTCGCGGCCTGCACAATCTGCCGCGGTCGAGCTATGGCGCGTTGTGTCGCCAGCCGGATGTGGCGGTTGATTTTCACCAGTTCGGACGCGACGCGGTCCGGCACCTGGCCGAACTGGGTCGGAAACGGATCGTGTACCTGCGCACGAGCGAGAATCTCCCGGGCAACAGCCAGGACCTGGATGGGTTGTTCGACGCGGTTGGTGAATTGGGATTGCCGCAACCCGAGATCGTCCAGATCCCGCGCATGCCGAGCGGTTCGAGCCTGGAATCCACGATCTATCTGCGCATCAAACAATTGGTCCAGGATTGGAAATCCAACGCGCGCGCGTTCCCGCCGGATGCGCTGCTGATCTCGGACGACATCGCCGCGCGCGGCGCGACGCTCGCCCTGATTGAGTCGCGCGTGAAAATTCCGAACGAGCTGGTGGTAATGAGTTACGCCACCGCCGAAGTCGATCTCCATTATGGAATTCCCGTCATTCGCTTCGAATACCCGCTCGAAGAAGCCGCGCGCCTGTTGTTGGAAGATCTCACGTCGAAACTGTCGGAGGCCCGCCGCCATCACGCGCCGCGGTTGGTGCCGGGCCGAATCAAGCCGCATTCAAGTTTTTGAACCAACCGATCCTTAACCAAAGGAAAACCGTCATGAACATCACATCGCAACGTTCGCTCATGCAACGCCATGGTTCGGCATCCGTTGGCGCGGGGATTATCGCGCTGGCGCTGGCGGCCGTCGTGCCGGCGGCGCAGGCCGTCCTGCCCTACAGCGCCAACCTGATCAATGCCTACCAGCTCAACGAGCAAACCAGCGGTCAACTCAACAACAGCGTCGACGAATCGTTCCTCGACACCGCCCCGAACGGCACGCCGCAGAATCATGATGACTTTAACGACGGCGCCAGTGATGGCCCCGCGTGGGTGAGCGGCGCCCCGATGACCACCTCGTTTCATCCGGGTTATGTCGGCGATGGCAGAGGCCTGCAATTCACCCGCAGCGACGTGGACCAAACACGCTTTGAGCCGTGGATGAATGTCGCCCAGGGAAATTACACGGATGGCGGCAGTTTCACCGTGATGGTGCGGATGAAACCCACGCAACTGACCGACGACACCAATTACTATCTGCTGGGTAACAGTTCCAACTACATTCGCCTGGCGGGGCTCGGCGGCAGCACGACGGCGCGCATTGACGTGCGGCTGCGCGAAGGGGCCGGAGGCGGCGAGGATGATTGGTTGCTCGATAGTTTCGGCAACGGCAATGGCGGCGGCGCGCCCGGACCATCCTTCACCGCCGGCCTGAATGCCTGGCAAAATGTCTTCCTGATTTATAACCAGGACAGCACGCTCACCATCGCGCTCGACGACGGCACCACGTTCAATTCCCTCACCTCGAGCGCGCCGCCGGCTTCGTTCGACTCGAGCGCGAACGGCTTTTCTGATTCCGCCGCGCATTGGTTTATGGGCAATATCAACAGCGGCACCGATACCTTCGACGGCATCATCGAATCAGTTTATATCTGGGACCGCGCGTTGACATTGGCGGAAGCCAATGACATTAACCTCACCGTCCCCGAACCCAGCACCGTGCTCTTGATGCTCGTCGGCGGCAGCATCGCCTGGAAAGCGCGCCGCAAGGCGAGCTGAACGAAATTGGAGTGATGGAGTAATGGAGTGATGGCGGACAGAATGCCAAACAGGATTCTTGATGATCGGGAGTTGGATGTTGTATCAGCCAAATCCCCAACACTCCAACACTCCCACACTCCATCCTCCACCGCCTTCATCTATGTGCCTGTCAACTCCCGCCTTCACGCTTGCGGGGGCGAGCGAGCGGAACGAAGGGCCCTCACAGCCCGCAGTGCAGCGAGCGAGGGGGCCGGGTTCAGGGATTTTATTTTCACGTTCGTTCGGGGGATATGATCACTGGTGGTCCTCATCTATTCGCGGACAAGTGCCGCCGTATGGTGGATACACGGCAGGAGAGCTGCCTTCACGCTAACGAGCACAGTGGCCCGCGACAACGGGCTTCGGCTCCTGAACGCAGCACGCAGACATCTCCAACCGCACAAACCAGTGGTCATGTCCCTGCCTTTTCCTTAAATGCTATAACTCCATGCTCCGGTGAGTTCTTCGGGCACGGGCTGATCCGGCCAATGAAACGGCTGACCCCGACGACAGACGCTCCAGGCGTAACTCAGAATCTTGCGCGCGATCGCGACGATGGCTCGTTTCGAACCGGCCTTGCGGCTGATCCGCAACCAGATGCGGCGCGCGTGGGCATCCACCCGCACCGCCACCCAAGCCGCCTGCTGCAACACCCAACGGAGGATGGGCGGACCCATTTTGGAAATGTGACCGTGGTGCACGGTGTCGGCCGACTGGCTGACCCGCGGCGCGAGTCCCGCATAGGCGCTGAGCTGATCGATGTTGTGGAAGCGAGTGATCTCGCCGGTTTCGACGATGATGGTGATCGCCACCAGCCGACCGACTCCCGGAATGCTGGCGAGCAACTCAACGCGCCGGGCCAACCAGGGATCGGCAGCGATCGACTCTTCAATCGCTCGCTCGGTGTCGGTGAGTTGGCGTTCCAAGGCGTTGATTTGATCGAAGCGCTGACGCGTGATGAGCTGCTGGGCGGGATTGAATTTGGCTTCCTGGCTCAGCAACCATTTCTGCGTGGCGTCACTGGTCAACGACTTCGGGCCCGGCAGATTGAGCTTGAGCGTGATCCAGCGCAACGAGCGTCGCTGCTGCGCCAGGGCGCGACTGACACTGTGACGGTGACGAACCAATTCGCGCAACGGCCGCAAGGTGCGCGGCGGAACAAAGGCAACGGGCAATCGGTTCTCAAACAGCAGCCGCGCCAACAACTCGGCATCGTTGCGATCGGTCTTGGCCTTCTTATGCGGCCGGAACGGCTTGAGTCCGGCTGGATCGGCCAAGACCATTTTGCTGACGGCTGGTTGGACAAGGTCCCAGAACCATTGATAGAAACCAACGCTTTCGACCGCGACCTGGCAGAGAGGGCCGCGTGATGCAAACCACTCGCGAATCTTCTCGCGGCATTTGGTGGGCAAGGTCGTGCGCTCAATCACCGCGCCCTGCTCATCCAACACCACCAACGTCATCGAGCATTTGTGTAGATCCACACCAATCGTTTTCATCTCCGTCTCCTTTCAGTTGCGAACGCGGACTGCGTTTTAGAATTCTGAAAGGCAACATAGCATTCACCTTGATCGAGCTGCTCGTCGTCATCGCGATCATTGCATTGCTCGCGGCGTTGTTGTTGCCGGCGTTGCGCAGCGCGCGCGAGAAAGCCAAGGCGGCCGGGTGCATCAATAACTGGCGCCAGTACGGTCTCGGCCTGGCGATGTACATGGATGAGTGGGGCGGTTATTACCCACCCGTTCTCACCGGTGTTTTGCCCAGCACCATCCGTTGGATTGATACACTCGAAAAATACATTCCGACGGGCAGCCCCGGTAAGCTGTATTACCGGCTCCGTTGTCCGCTGATCGCATCCGAGATCAACGGGAGTGGCGCGTACAGCTTGGGGCTCAATGGCATGTTGCAGGTGTGGGACCTCGGCCCGCCCGCCCCACCCAAGAAAGTCGATACCCTCCCGTATCCGGCTGACTCGATCGTCATCGCCGACTCGATCCAAAACAATTTCCCGACCTCGCCGCATCCGTACGGCGGTTCGAGTTACATCTTGATCTCCGAATCATATGCCTTAACGCGACCCGGATTCGGCCAGGTAGATTACCGGCATAACAAACGCGCCAATATCCTGTACCTTGACGGCCACGTCATCGTCGGCACCGTCCCCTTCGACGATAACAGCGGCGAGAATCAGAAAGCCTGGCTGGGTTTCCCGTGAAAGTCATTTCCCGTCCACCGCATCAAATCGCCCACGGCACTCCGCGCCGCGCTACGTGCCTGACTACGAACGCCGCATTGGTAGTAAGCCACGCAGTCCGACGGAGTGGCGTGTTCGTTCCCGCGTTCGGCGTTCAACATTCAACGTTCAGATTTCAGCGTGCAGGAGTTTTCCCGCTTCTATTATTTTCCCTCCTGCTGCCGTTCTCCTCCTTCGCCGCCTCCAATTCCGTCGATTCCTCCGCCCTGCAACTCTGGCATCTCGACGAAAATACGGGCACGACTGCCACCGACGCCGTCAGCGGCCGCAAAGCGGATCTGAAAGATGGTGCGACCTGGACCAAAGGCAAAGTCGGCAACGCCGTCAAACTCGACGGCACCAAAGGCAAGATCGTCATGCAGGATGCCGAGGGTTGGATCCCGTTGGCGGGCGATGAAAGTTTCACGGTCGATGCCTGGGTCAAAGTGTTCAAGCAGGGCGAGACGCAACAGATCGTTTCCTGCACCCCGCATTACGAAATGGAAGTGCGCAGCGAGAACGGCGCCGTATCCTTCAACCTGCAACCCCGCGACGGGTCCACCCCCGTCCGATGCACTGGCCAGACCAATGTGACCGACGGCAAATGGCACCACGTCGCAACCGTCCGCGATGCGAAACAGAAAAAGCTGCAGCTCTACATCGACGACGTGATCGATGCCGAAGTGGACGACTTGACCGCGGGCAAGGAAGTCGGACTGCATCGGCACGCGGTCTTCGGTGGACGAGCCGGCGACGACCGGGAAACCCTCGGCGGCATCATCGACGAAGTCCGCATCTCCCGCGGTGTCCGGGAATTTGGGAACGCCCAGGAATAATCGCGTGCGCTTCCTGGGAATTGCAGTCGCCGCGGTCGCAGCGGCATTCCTCTCCGCAACTTCCGCCCATGCCGCCACCCAGGTTCTCGAGAACGCGCAGGTCAAATTCGTCTTCAGCGATCACGATGGCGTGCTCAGCCTCGCTGAACTGACCGACAAAAAGACCGGCCTGAATTTCATCGAGCCCAACATTCCTCAGCCGCGCCAGGTCAATCTCTGGCAACTCACGCTCCGCGGTCCGGACGCCGGCATGACCGGCGTCGATGAAACCGGTGAGATCGTCATGAAACGCGAGTCCTCACGCGAAGGCGAAACTCTCATCTTCCGCTGGTTGCAACGCGCCATCGAAGACATCGAAAACCAAATCGATGTGACGATGACGGTATCTCTCCCGAAAGATTCCGCGCGCGCCGAGTGGCGCATCCAGGTCGCCAACCGCAGCGACAAGTACGGCGTCTGGATCCTGAAATTTCCCCGCCTCGGCAATCTGCGCAAGCTGGCGGAAAATGGCGCCGCGGAATTCGTCGCGATCCCCGGCGGCAACGGTGGCGGAGCAGGTGAAGGTCAGTTGTACCAAGATCCGTTCGAGACCCTGCACCCGTTCGTGCGCACCTATCCGTGCTATCACCAATCAATGCAGTTTAATGCATACTACGGCCCGACGGCTGGATTGTACCTCGCCACCCACGACGGCGCGTCGCACACCAAAGGGTTTCTGATCCAACCCGGCAAGGTCATAAACAAGATTCCGGTCATGCGCTATGAGGTGGAGCATTATCCCGCCAACGCCGGCGTGCCGGGGAGTGGTTTTGAGCCCGATTACCCCGCCGTCATCGGCCCGTTCCACGGCAACTGGTACGATGCGGCTCGGATCTACCGGGCCTGGGCGCTGCAGCAACGCTGGGCCAAACGTGGACCGCTGACAAAACGTGACGATATCTCGCCCTGGATCCGCAACGGTGCGTACTGGATGATGATGCCGCTCGATTCGGAGAAGGATCAGCGTCAACATCTTCGCAAGCTCGCGCGAACGTTGCCGATCGATCTCGTCCAGAAACTCGCGCGGCATATCGATGTCGATCTCAATCTCGATCGCGTCCGCAAAGCTCACGAATACTTTGGATTTCCGCTGCTGCTCTGGAGCAATGAATGGTTTGATGGCGGCGGCGACACATCCCCGCCGCGATACATCCCCGTCAACAATCTTGAAAAATTCCTGGCGCGATTGAAACAGGAAGTGCCCGATGCGCATTTCAGCGCGCACATCCAACCCAAACGCTTCAGCGTCCAACTTGCCGAGTACGACGATGCGGTGAAACAGAGTCTCGAGACCGATTACGAGCAACACCCGCGGCTCGGGCCCGTCATGCCCGATGAAACCTACGATCAACACGCCTATCCCTGTTGGGCGACTGATTGGTGGCAACAATATTGGGCGGATAAATCATTCGCGCGCGCGCAACTCGGGATCGACGGGTTTCATGTCGATGAACTGGGCTCGGCCACGTCATTCAACGACCAATGTTTCAACCGCGCTCACCCGCATCCGATCGGCGGTGGG
>JADMIO010647616.1_pt1 | contig 13505 bp, 11 predicted proteins | sample 8958161 | NCBI WGS metagenome assembly JADMIO01 (sample SAMN16585339, study PRJNA669376) | soil metagenome | isolation source: Crop rotation soil | place: USA: Cullars Rotation, Alabama | collected 2011 | reverse complement strand
TTGATAACAAAATCTAAATACAAGATTTCCTAAAGATGAAACTTAAATTTTAATATGGACGTTTTTATATTCAGAAGATTAAGTATTCTGAGTAAAGAGTTTAGAGGGGAATCGTAAAATATTTGAAATTTAATAATTTCATTGACTAAATAAAAAAATTTGAATTTTCCATATTGTAAATAAGACAAAAAAATTTGATTTTTAAAAAATAATTTCGGCTTTTGGACAAGACTTTGGCTTCAAATTTTTCATTGTACTGCTTTATAATTTCTTATTAATTCTAATGGCAAAGATAACTAGGATTTATTAGATAAAAGATCCATCTTTGATCTTGTTATAAGTGACACTATTAAATAAAAATAAGCATACATTTAGAGAATACGATCGATTTCACAGAGTGTGTGAGTGGTATAGAAATGAGATCCGATGATAAGTGTTGATGTTCCTTTATATTCTAGGTTGCTTTGGAACTCCTTGTGACATAACTGGCAAATTTAAAAGGTGAATTTCTATTCAAATTTATAAGAATTTTTAAGATATTAGGATGCACTAAAATTGTTTTACTTATCAAAACTGCAATATTAGATAGGAAACTCCAGAGGATGGCATTAGAACTCTTCAGACTTTTCGACAACATCCAGAAGCTCTAAAGTGAAAGTCCTTTTGGGGCATATATTCGTAGATTTTTAACGTTGGAGCCACTCTGAAGCCTTATTGCATGAATTATATAGTATTTACTTTGTAAGAAAAAGTGATCCTAGAGCTCAAGGGCTTATAGTAGCTTTTTGAATTAACTAATTAGCTAGCTATTTCAGTTTTGAATTAAGAAACTAATAACTATTCTTAACGGCTTTTTTTCCAACAAATAACGTCTTAATACCAAATTTTGGCTGAGCAAGTTCGAGCAAAATGTATTAACTGTTAGATATTTTCTTTATCCATTACACCGTTTATAAGAGAGATAAGGCTGAGAGATTAACAACGTATTGTTCTGGGAAAAGAAAGGTATTATAGATAATTTAAGTTTAAGTTTAAGTTTGTATCCTCAGATACTACGACGTTGGTTGAGGTCTTGCAACGTCGGTTATACACTCTTGGCTTATTGTGATTAGCCCTAGAGAAAGGTATGCACATACAAGATAAATATGTACATGCAAAATTCTGTTAAATTTTTTAATTCAAATTTAAGTATGAAGTATGCAGATCTATGAAAAAGCCTCTTATCATTTTCTTTCTACTTCTAACAACCTTGCTGTCCCTTTCTGTCGAACTATCTCTATGAGTCGTGAGAAAACAGATCGAAACTCCGACTTTAGACAATGTTTAGTTCTCCGATTCGTGCGGGCTAGCAACAATAAGCTTCATCCAGATGGCCAATTCCTTGTGTTGTCACGTGGAGGTACAAGACTATAAACCTCCAGCAGGTCTGATACCCTTTTTTTTCCCCTGCTCCCTCTTGGGACCATGACGTGTGCCATGGCTTCACATTCTGAAGCTTTTATTGCCTTTAAAGGAAGGTTAGTTAAAAGTTATCATATGTCAGTTTCTAAATTTTATCCTATTTCTGAAGTTAGATCTTTATACTTCAGACATTCTTTAGTTTTGTTGCTACAATTATAGATTTTTTTTTTTTTTTTTTTGCCTTCTTGGATTTTTATGCCATTGGTTTTGCAGCACTTGGCATAATAGATTATCCGTTTCCCATACATCGGAAGATAAATTATTATTATTATTATTAGAGGATAGTGACCATACAAGTCACGTCCACCCCGAATATTTCCGTGGATTTCATTTATATATTTATACTTTGTTTGTTTAGATTATTTACAAATTATGCATTGTGTATATATCTAAGTAATTACGTAAAATTGGATCTAATCTTCGAGCTATCGCTATTCGTACTCCGACTAAATGAGTCTTTCTTTGTTCCCTTTTCTTTTCTTCTGCTCTTTTTCTTTCCTCTTCTATGACTCTCTCTACTTCTACTTTATATATTCTCCTTACTGAACTAATATGAATATTATGAGCTGCCAGTAAATGATCACTGGTTGTCAACTTACCTTTCTTTCCTTTTGCCAAGCATTTCTTACAAAAATGCGTATTGTCGACGAATGAGCTCACAGAATAAAGTAGGACCACCTTGGAGAGGGTTGAGGATCGCTGTCCTTGGCTCCGGTTGGTAGGTCTCAAATTTTTTTTTTTTTTTCTGGTGACCCATTTTGCAGTACTCGACTTACTCATCTCCTTGCACATCTGATATAGTTCTTTTCCAATCATCCAATTAATTAATTCAGTCGAGGTTCTCTTTGGGATCAACATCATTCTTTTGAATGTCCCCTTCCATAGCATCAATACCTGGTTCCATGTTGCAGCTGTTGGGTCTCCATCCATGAGTGGGAATAGCGCAGCGAACAGTGGCCTGATCATTGTGGCCCACATGTCTCTTCTCCCATTTGACGATGCATGAACCAGATAAGGGTAAAGCTTAGCGAAGATATGCCCTGATTTCTTGCTTATATGCATCAGCTGTGGCTGTACCGTCAGTTTGTTGTCGAGCCAAGTCCCTAGATATTTGTATTTTGAGCAAATTGGGATACCTTCAAAGCTCTCTCGTGCAGGTACCCACTCTATTCGCTCTCCTTGCTTCCTTTTCTTTTCTTCCACCGGGTTCCCTTTCTCGTCTAAGTTGTTTCCGTCTTTCTTCTCATTTGGTTTCATCCATTGAATGTTTCTAGCTTTCCTGTTAGCAAAAACGACAATGTCAGACTTTTTATGATTGAGTAGCATCCCATTTCTTTGACACCATCCTTCTATTACTCTGATAGCTTTCCTTAGCTGCTCCGGACTACTACATATTGCCATTAGATCATCTGCATAAAACAAGAGATCTTCTAGATTTATACTGGCTTGTTCCTGTAGTTCCTGGCTCAGGTCTTCAATGAATATAACTAAACAATGCTGGGGAGATAATAGAGCCCTGTGCAACTCCCCTATTTGGTCGAACTGTGTGCTTCCCGATTCTTATCTTTATTCTAGCATATATCTGCTCCAGGTATCTAATCTCTTCTTCTTGGAAGATATTTTTCTTCCTAAGTTTCTCAAAGAGGAGCTGATGGGGCACCATATTGTATGCGTTACTCATATCAATAAAGAGACCGTAGCAGTGTTGTTTCTTCATACCATTTGTTCGGGTTTGAATTCTGTTAATGGCTCTCCATAGGTTTACGTAGATCCCCATCTGATCTACAAACCCTGTTTGTGCTCGGTCTAATCGCATACACTGATATTCTTTTAGCTTCTCAAGGAATCTTGTTTCTAGCATCTTTAGGATGGGTCCGCTAATCATAATTGGCCTCATTTGTTTCCTTGTAGGAATTCTCGGGAATTCCTTGTTTAGTGGGCACAATCTATACTCCCAAGTTTTGCTAAATCCTGGCAGTGTGTCTAGATCTGTTCCCCATAAGTTTTTGAAGATCTTGGCTGTCGGATTTTTCTTCTGGATTGTGTCTTCATTCATGTTCTCAATGAATTCCTCTTTGATTTTAGTTGAGAACATCAGATCTGACACGCTGTCAAAGGCAGTTGCTTTACCAGTTGACAGAGTGTTGGTTATTCTTTTTGTGAAAGCTTTCGCCGTCAGTGGTTCCAGCTTTGGGAATATACTCTTTTCGATGTATTCTCTCGTGGGATCAATTTGTATTTCTGCAATCGTCTCAGCTAAGAGAGCATCAATTCTCTCTTTATCGGTTACGATTTCCTCGTCCGAGACCTTGATTTGATCGATCACCGCCCCATCTCTCTTCTCATATAGGTTGTATTTGGTGATCTTCCTTAGGTCTTTATATGCGATGGCTGACTGCGTAGAGTACCTAGTTTCCTCAATGTCCTCCCATTTCTTCTTCCAGTGGTTCATTGTCATCGCATTAGCTTGAGCTACATCCTCGGCTTGCAGAAGTTTTTCAAGCAAATCTGTATTTCTAGCGGGCCTTTTTATGAATTTTTTGAGCTCTTTCCTTCTGAGGTATCTTAATTGGGAAAGGTTATGAAAAAATTCCTCTGGATTTTCACATGTTTTGAGTAGCTGGCCCGTTATTTCGTTTATCACCTGCTTGTTTGGCACTTTCACTCTTTTCGCTGCTTCTGGGGATCTTACCTCCATCTGCCAGAGGATGGCGGCATGATCACTGGGAGATTTTAGTACATTATTGCTCTTTAATTGTATATTGCTACCCGTGATTGCAAAATCTAAGCATGCATTACCTCTTGTACTAGATTCTGGCTTTTGTATAGCCAGCCCGAGCTGTTTACAAAGCTTGCTTAGCATGGTGAAGTCCTCTTCATTCGGATTGTTTGCATCTAAGTTGAAATCTCCTAGAATGAGTATATTATTCCACTCGTTCTCAGGAATGAATTTCCTTATTTTTCCGAAGAGTTTTTGAGCTTTATTCATACTCCAGTTTGGCCAATAGAGGTTGCAGATCCACATATAGCTATTGTCAATTCGGGCTTTAATTAGCTTAGTGTCTTTATTAATTCTCTCTGTTGTTATGACCTGGGCTGAAATTTCTTCTCTGACTAGGGTTGCCGTGCCTCCTCCCCGACTTTCAGTTCTTACTACTGTTTCCAGCACTTTCCCTAATGTTTTTATATTATCCACTTGTTGCCATATTTCTTGTAGGCAGAGCAAGTCTGAATTCAGTCCCTTTATAAAATCGACCTTAATTTGTGAGTTGATACTCCTCGCATTCCATTGTAAAATTCTGATTGGAATGGAAGGGTTTGCCTTTTGCATTTCAGTCTCTGATCTGCTCTCCTTCTTGAAGCCTTGTTCGTCGGGTGCAAGTTCCAAGGAGTTTTCCCCTTGGATGGCCACCAAGGGACGAATTGGTGGGGGTCCAAGGGGCGAAGCCCCTTGGTGGCCATCCAATCGGCCACCTCGATTGGTCGGATTCCAAGGGGTGAAGCCCCTTGGTCGGGTTCCGAGGGGCGAAGCTCCTTGGCGGGGATCCAAGGGGCAGAGCCCCTTGGTTGGAGATTTTTTGGCAAATCTCGCATATTTTCCCTGTTCTCCGTCATCGGAAATACCTTTTTTATGCGTTTTTTCCTCCTCTACATCTGAGGAGTGAGATGCTTCAGAACCCATGTTATTTAGTTTTTTAGATGCAGGTGCGGGTGTCACCTGCATCAAATAGCTTTGTTGAGAGGTGGTATGTTTACTCTCTGTGTCCATCATCAATAACTCTGATGATAGACATGAGAGCCTGGAGGAGATTGCCTCCTTGCTTTCTTTGGTCGGGTTGTGATTTGAAGGACTTGTATCTTTGAGATATTCTCCTTCCCTGAGTGTTGAGGCGATGATCTTTCGACTTTGATCCGCTATTATCTTGAACTTGTCCACCAGGATGGCGTCTCCAGCACCTAGTGTCTCTGCAGTTTGGACCATATTTGCATATTGGAGCTGTGTGGCGAAAGCTGCAGGACGGTCGATTGCATCTCCTATCATATCGACATATCCCGTCATTTTTTGGGGGGAGATTTCATCTTTAAGTGCTGTAGAATATCATCATCCTTGTTTAGCAGTTTTGGTCCCGTCTTCGCTGCCCTTCGAGCTCTTTGTCTGCGCTCGTTCGCTGTCTTTCTTTTTTTGCCCTGAAGCTGCCTGGCTTTTTCCTGGTCCTGTTTTCAGGTTAGCGGCAGCTTTCTTCTGCTTGGAGTGAGTGATGTAGGTTAGTTCCTTGATATCAATAATGTTTCCTTCATGATATTCAATGTCTTCTAACTTGTACATCGCCCACTCTCTGAGCATCTTCTTCCCTCTTAGGATTTTAATGCATATCTCCTCGTCGTTAGGAGGAATGCATCTTTGTGAATTAGCTTTGTTTTTAGAATTTACTGCATCAAGGTAGTTCATTAGCTTTCCATCACAGTCCCATAGTTCCTGAAGTGAGATCTTAAAGAAGTTCCCCTCATGTGTGATTATCAGGAGTGTTTGTTCTCCCTTTCTTCCATCGGGTTGCTCTTTATTGGCTTGGCCTTTATTTTCAGGTTTGCTCTGGTTCTTTCTTTGATAGATCTCAGAGCATAGCTTTCTGATTTCCTCGTTGGAGGTAGGATCAGCCTCAGCCTTGCATGCTGAGAGTATTAAGGTTGTAAGCCGATTATTCGACTCTTCCAACAAGTTGAACTTGGATGCAACTTCTCCCCTTATCTGCTTAACTATGCTCGCCTGTAGTTCATCAATGTTGTCCATCTGAAGAATATCAAGACAATGAGGCTCATCGATCTTGTCCTTGATATCAGAGTATAGCTTATTCAGCTTAACCAAGTCATTTAAAGCTGGGTCCGTTAGGCTGCGATAGTTTCTAAGATCTTCGAGGTTACTACTTATTTTGTTATCCAGAGTAGTAATTTGTGTTTTGAGATCTAATCGAGCCTTCTCAGCTTTCTCGATCCTGTTGATGACCTCTGGATGGAGGAAGCTTTTCTTCTGTGCGGTATCCAGCTCTTCAGTCTTGCTTTGGACTGTTTTAAATTTTCCTTCTAACTCGTCTATCCTCAGGTGAGCCTTGTTGACCCTTTCGCTATCTATTCCCTGTAGTTGGACTTCTATGTTCGTAACCTTGGTTTTCAGGTTATTCGAGTCAGTTGTGAGGTCCGTTAGTTTCTTCTGTGCTCCAGACTTTGTCAAGACGTCTTGAGCTTTTGTGGCACCTTGCAAGTCCTTGAGGATTTTGTTGATGTCTCTAATATCGTTGTCGAGTTTGCTTGTCTCCTTCTCGTTGCTCTCGACTTTCAATAGGGCTTTATCTGCCTTGGCTTGGCATAGCTTGAATTGAGCCTCTTGATGATTAGATTTTTCCTCAAGTTCGGCTATCCTTTTGAGGAATTTTGCCGATGTTCTTCTCTCCATCTCTTCGATGATAGAGAGTAGATCTTTTTTTTTTTTTTTTTTTTTTTTCGGCTGAAACTCTTTCAAACTTGAGGTCATTTGCAGAGACATAACTCTCAAACCTTTCGGTTGAAATGCTCTGTCTCTCGAGATTCTTGACCCTGGAGTCTAAGTTCTTGTTTCTTGTTGAGAAGGTCTGAACTTCCTCATCTAGAGCGTCGAAAGAGCCGGTGAGTGAAATTAATTTTAGATCATGACCGTTAATCTGGCCGGTTAGATTTGAATTCTGATCCGAAAGTTTAACGGTCAATTCTTCATTGTACTGAGCAAAGGTTTTCATCTCTTCCTGGAGGTTTACTACGTCTGTGTCACATGAAAGGAATGCTTCATGTGCTTTTTGAACAATCTTTCCCAGCCATAAAAGATCCTCAGCTTGTGATCCATACTTGTTCACCAAGGTTTGAATCTGTTGAGAGTGGCTTGCTATGGCTGGTACGATTTTTTTATTAGCCTCCCATATGACATTAGTTAAGGTCTGGCCTATGTCGTTTTGGGCTACCTTAATCTCGTCGACCTGTGTGCCGATATCGTCAAGCTTAACTGCAGCAACTTGAACTGCTTTCTTAATGAAAGCTTCTATTTCCATAATCTCTGGGTTTGCTCTACCGCAGACTTGATTTTCACCAGGAATGGAGAGTTGATGTACAGGTCTGATACTTGACCTGTCTGATCGTGCATTAGATAGTTTCTGGAGTTCACTGCTTGCCATTTTTCTGTTTATTGTAGATTTGGGATTTTGATGATCGATTTTCAAATTTAAACCCAAGAAGAAATATCTATTTTGGAAGATAAATCATTATGAGCTTCTAAGAGGATTTTAGTTGTCTTTTTTAGTTCGGCAGCACTAGCTGTTAGATTAAAGATTTTTTCTTCTAATGGCTTCTTCTTCTCATCATTCAAATACCGGTTAAGCATGTCTAATTCTCCCTTCATTTTTTGGTCTAAACTTTGAATTTTATCTTTAAATTTATTTTTCTCATCAGTAACGGTCTTTTCCATCTCTGTCCTGCTCGATCGTAGATTCTCATCCTTGTTACATACCGTCTCCAATGTTGGCCCTAGCACCTGAGCGGCTGGAGATATAGACACTGAAGACGTTTGCTCTTGATGAGCATATGTTTCTGATGTGAGATGTGGTGTATGATCTAGATGCTTTATCCAATCTTTAGGAAAAATAATGGTATTTGCAGCACCTAGGGGGCTTACGAAGCTAACAGATGTCAAAGACACCCTAATACGGCCTAGTTGAAGTGTCTTTTTAGTAAAATCAATTTTCACCATTTTTTTGTTGTAATTAAATTTTTTTTTTTTTTTTTCTTTTTATAGATAATTACACTGAAAAAAAGAGCAACATTAGAAAATATTTGCTAAAGCATGCTACTCAAGTCAGTTAACCTTGAGCTTTAAAAAAAAAAAAAAGCATCATTAGAAAGAACTTCTAAGTGTATTCGTCAATTAATAAATAGTTTATTTTGAAAAACAAAGGGAAAAACTAAAGACTTTTTTGTTGTTTGGCTAGAACGAACACAGTACTAGAAGTGATAAGATACCCCTTTCTATATGTAAACGTGAACTATCTGAAGAAATTTTTATTGCATTCACCATAGAAAAAGTATTTCAAAGCAGCCTCTAGAACCTTTTGGTGGAAACGAAAAAAATATGCTCCTGTTACACAAAAGTTTTACGATAGAAAAAAGAAATTTTAAATCACTGTTATCTTTAGTAAAGGCTTCTGCATCTAAGCCTTCAAGATGAGCATCTCAATAGGAAACAAATACAATACCAGTATCAGTTGGGGCAGGTTTTTTTTTTTTTTTTTTCAAACGACAAAAAGAAGAGAAGTTAATTTTATTTAATCGAAAATAAAGCCTTTCAGTAGTTACGTAAACTAGTTTTATTCTTGAACTGCGGATTATTGGTTCGTGAATAAGTCTATTCTGCATATTCTGTTAAATCTAAGTCATAACGGTTTTTAAACTTGATCAAGCCTAATAACTTTAGGACCATTTTCTCTTTGTTGAAGTCTCTTAGGTTTAGAGTCAACCGTTCGAAATTATATCTTGAAAAGTCTGTTATAATTTCGAAGTAGAATAATTGTTCTGGAAGATCATTTAAGGTAACGAATGGCCACATTTTGTCAGCTTTGCAAATGAAAGATTATTCTAAAAATAGATGATACAACTAACTTTTGAACTTTATGAACCTTCCGTTGTCTCGAGACGTTTACCATAGTGTAACTCCAAGACCAACCAAGGTGCTCCTTAGATGAAGTAGAATGCCTTGATGCTGAAACCTTTGTTTTTGAACCTGTAACAATTCTAAAATCGGAGGTAATTTTTCTATTTAATGCTTCTTTAAATGAGCCAAAATTATCAGAAACTCAATTTCTATTCTATGCGGTTCTAGGCTAGAAACTGGCAAATTTAGTATTAAGCAGAAGTTATAACGATGCTTCACACCTTCATGATATAAGTACTACACTAGCCTAGGCTTTTCGAGATGCTTCATTAAGAATAAAATTGCTCTTATATGGAGAACATTTCTTGTCCGGCTTCCCGGTATTAAACGTATACGTGTTTTATTATTTTATTCGGTTGATGGGACGTACCCATCTTCTCATAAGATCACCCTGGCGCTTCGCACTTCAGGTTTACGATATACTAGTATATACATAATCTTTCAGGTGTATGACACTAATAAGTCGTTATGATCTTACAAGTAAAGTTTGAATAGATAATGAAAGTAAATTTGTTTACAGAATGTGGTTTGTAAATATGGTATACAAAATGTATAAGGAGTGAATTTCGTCTTTAGTAAAATAGTGATTCTAGACGATAAGAAAAGAAGAGATGGGTGTCTGAATTTAAAGCCTCCTCTGCTTCTCTCATAATCCTTTTGGCCTTGTTCTTTGGCTTCTCCTTTTGTCCTCTCTGCAGCCTCTCATAGATACTTTTCCAGACGGTGAAATGGGGACCTATCAAGGCTTCTGCCATTTTGGATTTGGCACTCACGTTTTCCTCCTTGCTAGTTTGGCACTCACGTTTTCCTCCTTGCTAGTCTTTGTCCTGATCTCCTTAATCAGATCCAGGACTTCCGTTGGTGGCTGGGATAGTTTCAATTCATCTTGTAGTTCTTTCCAGTGTTTCTCAGTGATATGTTTCACTCCCATCTTAAAGAATTTAGTATGAGAGCACCTTGGGCATTCTGCTGCCTGGAGATTAATTATCTTTGCTAGATTACCTGGAAAGAATGGCTTAGTCGAGTCTCTCAGTTTTGGCCCGCTTTCATTCTGGATAGTCTCTCTTCTCTTCCTTCGCTCCCATTTCTTTTCTGCTCTTGGGCGTGTGTCATCTCCTATGCGTCCTGTATCAAATGGGAGGAGGGCTTCTACTGTTGTATTTGGTATTGAGTTTAGTAGCATCAAAAATTTCCTTTTGCTAGCTCTAACCATACCCGCGAGCTCTTCCCGCCTGATTTCTGACATGTTAACCATTCGGATGATAGGTGCAATATACCTGAAGTTGGGGCTGATGAATACAATCCAAAGATTTGCCCTTAGGGTAAACGAGCAGCACCGGAGCATTGGATATAGTTTATGGTAGATGAATCTCTCTTTTCGGGTTAGCCACTTCAGGTGAGGTATGAGTGTTAATTTATTGTCTAGAAGAACCCCAAGGTACTTGTAAGTAGCCATTATTGGGACGTTCTCTATGAGTTCTCCAATTACCAGTTGAGATATTTTCATTTTTGGTGTAGAGGTACCTGTCCGAATGTACTGCAGTCCTTCAATAGTCCATCTTGGATCATCTTTATTATGCTTTTCTTTAAACTTTTTCCTCCTCTTCCTTTCCTCTTCCGTGATATTCGCGTCTATCCACTCTTGCGTGGCCCTTATTGTTGTTTTCTTGGTCCCGGGGATCTCTACAACACCAGATTTCTTCGCGTTTAGAATGATGCTATTTCTGAGGCACCAGTCTTCTGTTATCTTGATAGCTCTCCTGACTTCCTTCACTGTCAGGAGTATGATAGCATGATCATCAGCATATCCGAAGACTCTCTCGGTTTTAACTTTTAGTTCCTGCTGCCATTCCTCAATGAGAGATTCGGCGTATATGTTAAATAGCGCCGGGGAAATCATGCTTCCCTGAAGTAAGCCTCTCTCTGGCCTCAGCAGCTCCTCTCCACTCTCTAGCACCACATAGGAGTGGATTTCCTTAAGATACTCTACTTCTTCTTTCGTTAGAATCTCTTTTTCCAGAGAGAATTTTATATAGCTTTTCTCTGTCCACCGTATTATATGCGGACTTAAAGTCGAAAAAAAGGATGAACATCGTCGTCTTTGTGTCATTACTCTTTAGGTGCTTAGTTGCTTCTTTTATCATTCTCACTAAGTTAACTTCTGTACCCATTGCAGGTACAAAGCCCGTTTGGGCCCGATGTAACCGTTTATTTAGGTAGTCCTGCAGTTTTGGCAGGAAGCGAGCCTCCATTAGTTTTAAAAGTGGTGACATCACAGCGATAGGCCTTTGTTCCTGAGGTCGCGGGACCTCAGGATGAACTTTATTGAGGAAAATCATCCTTGTCCTAAATAGCGCTGAGGGTAGCCACCTCGCTGCCCAAATATCCTTTAGAATCCTAGCACTGTGATCAGGCGGGCGTTCTTGGCCGGGGCGGGTTTTAGGGGCGATCACAAATGAATCGTCTATACCGTCCCATGCTATCCCTTTTCCGTGTCCCATGAGATTTAGAATCTCCCTAGTCTCTGTTTCTGTTAGAGCTGGAAGCATATGCTTGATCTTCACTTGCGCACTTGGGTCTCTTAGGAATGGAGGCATTTCCTTTCTCTTCTGTATGTTTTCCACAACTTCTAGTAAGAGTTTGGCTACTTCTTTGTGATCTGTGATAATCTCCTCTTCGACCCTCACCTTACTAATGATTGATCCATCTCGTTTACTAAACTCGTCGTACTTTAAAATTCTTCGCCACATTTCGAAAGATAACTTACTTTCCGTAGACCATCTTAGTAACTCTGCCTCGCTCCATTTCTGGGTCCAGTAGAGATTTTTTTTTTTGGATCGCTGGCATCTGAGTAATCTCTGCCAACACAAACATCATCAGTTCCTTGTCTAGGGTTTTGGTTTTTGGTAGCAGCCTTGTTTTTGATGGGTTATCGGCCACTTCCTTCCATTTAGTTGCTGTAAAGTCCCTAAAATCTATTGTCGCGGCGCTCTTCAGCCAGCTAGTGAGCTCTGCTGCAAACTTTTTGTTCGGTATCGCTTGATTCAAATGCGTTTTGAGTGTTTGGAGTCAGCTCTATATCGTCCACAGCTATTAATAGGGGCCGGCGATCGGAGATGTGATCCATAAATGGAAGGTATTCCACTCTTATGCGATTATGTTTATACCCTATTGCGTAATCGATCGTCGAGGAGTACTTGCCTTCGCTGGTTTTTCTCCAGGTCGGTATGCTTACATCATTTTTAATCTCAAGCTCGAACATCTTGAGATATTCGTTAAAGATTCGCCAGGCTTTTTCTTTCGTTGGGTTTATATTTAAGTCCCCAATTATCAGTACTTTGCTCCAATCCTCGACCTTCCTGACGATGGATATGATTTCTTCAAAGAGGTCTCTTATAGTCTCAGCATTACCTTGTGGAAGGTAGATGTTGAAGATCCATAAGCCTCTATTTCCGAGATGCACTTTCACCATTTGTGAGTCAATTCCGACCTTTGTAGTTCGAACCCTCATCTCAGAGGGTGGTAGAACTGTCATAGTTCCTCCTCCTCTCATAGGACGTTCTCCCTCTGTCGGTGCACCATGGTAGATGTGCGACACATATCTGTCTCTTACCATGTTCTCCAAATTTTTCCCTCCGTCCCATGTTTCCTGTATCAACATCGTAATTTTAGTTTCAGTCAGGATTTCTAGTAAAGCCATTTCTTTTTCTTGGTTAATAGCTTTTATGTTCCAGGAGAAGATGCCCCCTTTATTCCATTTATTGCGCATATATTCTATGATCTCCCTTGTCTGGGAGGACCTCCCATTCCGTTGTGCTATTTGTATTCGGAATAGTGGAGGTCTTGGGTTAAGTTGTGTTTTAGATGGAGGTTTCTCTGCCGAGAAGAAGTCCCAGCAGCTGGATTCCTTTTGCAATGCCTTGCAGATCGATGGATCCTTTGTTTTCTTCGCGAATAAAGGTGGTAATATCTCGTCGATTTTCCCTTTTTCGCATCCACGTTGGGCGAGCAGTCCAGTTCTCGCTGGCTGTTCTTGAGTAAGGTGACTCGTTATATACGGTTTTGTAGTGGGGCTTTTTTCGGGTGCCTTCTTTTGCAAAGATTACTCTTGCATTGCTGTTTAAATCGACATAACGGGACTGTGTGTTGAAACCGACAGTTCATTCGGTTGCACTTAGCGTCGAACTTGCACATTTTTTTGGTGTTGTCACCGTGCATCGTGTCCTTTGTTTTTGCCCTGGAGTCATGAGCCTCTATATCATTGGTCTTTCCAGCACAGTGGGATCCGAAGCTTGGAATTCACGTGACTTGAAGTCGC
>JADMIO010879525.1_pt1 | contig 13508 bp, 12 predicted proteins | sample 8958161 | NCBI WGS metagenome assembly JADMIO01 (sample SAMN16585339, study PRJNA669376) | soil metagenome | isolation source: Crop rotation soil | place: USA: Cullars Rotation, Alabama | collected 2011 | reverse complement strand
CGCGACAACTTGTCCACGTGGAATTCTAAGCTTAGGATCCCAATGTGCTGGAAAGTGGCCCCTCCGGGGCCCACATTTTTTTGGTCGCCCGCGTTCGGAGGACCCAACGCAATCGCGTGAGCAGGGTCGCGCAGATCGAGCAATAGAATCACCTCGTGCGAATTCGGGCAGGCGCAGGAACGCATCGAGACTTAACCGATGATCGGTTGGATCATCAAACTGACGGTGGCCGGAAAATTGCCAGCCGGACGCGCATGCCCATCGATAGCCTGAGTCCCTCGTGCGGCGCGGCCGGGCGGACGACGCGGTCCGGTGTCGGCCATCGACGTGCCAGCCGAGCGGGGTCAGCGGTCCGGGACCTCGGCCGAACCGGGCGGGAGCCGGATTCCGGCTGCTTCCCTGGCCTGGATCAGCAGCGTTTGGGCCATCGCCGGGGTCAGGCGGCCGGTGAAGGTGTTGTGTTGGCTGGGGTGGTAGCAGCCGAGCAGCGTGAGCGGGTGCTCGCGGCGCTCGCCGGCGGGCAGGGTGACCCGGGCGGCGTGGGCGAAGACGGGGCGGGGGCGGGGTACCTGCCAGCCGGCCGCGACCAGTGCGGGTAACAGCGCCTGCCAGCCGAACGCGCCCAGCACGAGCACCGCGCGCAGCGTGGGTGCGAGCAGGGCGAGTTCGCGGACCAGCCAGGGCCGGCAGGTGTCCCGCTCGGCGGGCGTCGGCTTGTTCTCCGGGGGCGCGCAGCGGACCGGCGCGACGAGTCGGGTGCCGAACAGGGTCAGTCCGTCGTCGAGCGCGGTCGCGATCGGCTGTGAGGCCAGGCCGACCGCGTGCATGGCGGCGAACAGGAAGTCGCCGGACCGGTCGCCGGTGAACATCCGGCCGGTGCGGTTCGCGCCGTGCGCGGCCGGGGCCAGGCCGACGATGGCCAGCCGGGCGTCCGTCGGGCCGAAGCCGGGGACCGGCCGGCCCCAGTACTCCTGGTCGGCGAACGCGGCGCGCCGCTCGCGGGCGACGCGTTCCCGCCAGTCGACCAGCCGCGGGCAGGCCCGGCAGTCGACCAGCAGCCGGGACAGGCCGTCGAGATCGGTGGCGGAGTCGGCGAGCCGGGGCGGGTCGGTCATTCGACAACGCTGGACTACCTTGCCGCACACGGCAACCCGTCCGATCACGATCTTCTCGGCATAGGGTGTGGGCATGAGCAGCGAGGGCGCCCAGGGGCTGAGTAAGGACAAGAAGGCCGAACCGAACGGGTCGGGCAGCGGGGATGCCGAAACCACCCCGGAACCCACCGATGATCTGGTGACGACTACGCATTCGATCACCACCGACGGCGGCGTTCTGCGGTACACGGCCACCACCGGCCGCGTCGTGTTGCGCAAGGAGGTGCACACCGACGGGGCCTTCGACGGGCATCAGGCCAAGGCCGAGATGTTCTTCACCGCGTACACCCTGAACGCCGGCGACGCCGATGGCGCCGAGTCCACCGTCGACCCGGCCGCCCGACCGGTGACCTTCGCGTTCAACGGCGGCCCCGGATCGTCCAGCGTCTGGCTGCATCTCGGGCTGCTCGGGCCGCGCCGGGTCCTGTCCGGCGATGTCGACGACCGCGTTCCGCCGCCCTACGGCATCGTCGACAACGCGGAAACGCTGCTCGCGCACAGCGACCTGGTGTTCATCGATCCCGTCTCGACCGGTTACTCGCGCGCCGCCAAGGGCGAGAAACCCGCCGACTTCCACGGTTTCACCGGTGACCTGGAATCGGTCGGCGAGGTGATCCGGCTGTGGCTGACCCGCAACGGCCGCTGGCTCTCGCCGAAGTATCTGGCCGGCGAGTCCTACGGCACGCTGCGCGCCGCCGGCCTGGCCAACCACCTGATCGAGCGCTACGGCCTCTATCTCAACGGCCTGATGCTGATCTCCTCCGTCCTCGATCTCGGCACCATCGACTTCAGCGAGGGCAACGACCTCCCGTACGCGCTCTACCTGCCGACCTACGCGGCCGTCGCGCACTATCACGGGCTACACGGCGACCGGCCGCTGGCCGAGGTGCTGGCGGAGGCCGAGGACTTCGCGGAACGGGACTACCCGTGGGCGCTGGCCCGCGGCGCCCGGCTGTCCGAGGATCAGCGCGCCGCCGCGGTGGCCACCCTGGCCCGGGTGTCCGGGCTGTCCGCGGACTACGTCGACCGGGTCGATCTCCGGCCGGAGCATGTCCGGTTCTTCACCGAACTGCTGCGCGAGCGGCGCCAGGTGGTCGGCCGGCTCGATGCCCGCGCGGTCGGCTGGGATCCGGACGCCGCTCGGGAGAACTTCGCCGAGGACCCGTCGTACCAGGTGATCCTCGGCCCGTACACGACCGCCATCAACCACTACCTGCACACCGAACTCGAGTACGCCAACGACCTGCCCTACGAGGTGCTGAGCTCGCGGGTGCAGCCGTGGTCGTACAAGGAGTTCGAGGGCGCGTCGGTCAGCGTCGCGGAACGGCTGGCCGCGGCGATGCGGGCCAATCCGCACCTGCGCGTCTATGTGGCGTCCGGATACTACGACGGCGCGACCCCCTACTACGCCGCCGAACACGTCCTGGCCCACCTGCGGATTCCCGCGCACCTGCGGGAGAACCTCGAGGTCGAGTACTACCCGGCGGGACACATGATGTATCTGCACGAGCCCAGCCGCCGGCAGCAGTCCGCGGATCTGGCGGCATTCGTCGGGAACCGACCGGGAGGTCCGGCAATCCCGGGAACCCGGGAAACCGATGGCGCCGCCTGACTCTTACCTCGGTCCGGGATCTCACCGACGGTCGACAGCCGACGATCCGGGGGTTGTGTGGCAGGCTGACGCTGGTCAGTATCGCTTTCTGTAACCGATCTGCTCCGTCCGGGTACATTGCCTGGGTGGGTGCGGAATCATCAGCACGACGAGTCGTACGGGCGGCACCGCCGCGGAGCCGTGGGATCGAGGGCGTGCGTGCGAAACAACAACCGGGTGGTCATGTCGCTGTCGAGAGTCCGTGCCGGTCGCGTCGCCCCTGACCCGCGCGCCCCGGGACACGGCACACATGGCTGATGACCGAACGCCATCAGGGGGATCGGCGCCGGAGGGGTCGGCGCCGGGGGGACCGCAAGCCGGTGCCGGACCGAGGGATTCGCCGGCCGCGGCCGAACGGCCAGCCGGCCGGTCGGCCGGCCGCGCGGCCGGAACGATGGCCAGCCGGTCCGCGGGCCGGCGCGGCGAGTTCGGGTGGCTGCTCGTCGGTGAGGGCGCGTCCGTCATCGGCGACCAGCTGGCCAAGGTGGCCGTGTCGCTGCTGGTGTTCGCCCGGACCAACTCACCCGCCCTTGCCGCGCTGACCTATGCCCTGACGCTGCTGCCGGACCTGGTCGCCGGGCCGCTTCTGGCCCCGCTCGCGGACCGCTACCCGCGCCGCCGGGTAATGATCGTGTGCGCCCTGCTCCAGGCCGCACTCGCCGGGGTGATGGCGATCCACGGGGTTTACGTGTGGATCCTCGCGATCGCGGTGGTCGGCATCACGGCGGGGCAGGCGCCGTTCAAGGCGGCGCAGGCGGCGGTGCTTCCCGCGGTGCTCGGACCCGACCGGGTCGAGGGCGGACAGGCCCGGCTCGGCATACTCCGCGAGGCCGGCCAGTTGGTCGGCCTCGCCGGTGCCGGGGCCGTCGTCGGCACGGTCGGTCCGGGCTGGGCCATCCTGGGCGACGCGGTCAGCTTCCTGGTGGTCGCGCTGACCCTGGCCATCGGCGTGCGGGTGCGGCCCGCGCCGGCCGCCGCGCGCGCCCTGGCCGCTCCGCGAAGGGCGGCCGTCTCGCTGATCCGCGCCAGCCGACGGCTGCGCATGATCACCTGGCTGCGGCTGCTGTCCGCGCTGACCATCCTGCCGGACGCGGTCATGGTGCCGTTCGTGCGCCAGCTCGGGGCGCCGAACTGGGTGATCGGGCCGCTGCTCGCGGCCGACAGCCTCGGGTTCATCGCGGGCGCGTGGTGGGTCGACCGGCAGGCGCCGGAGCGGCGCGCGGGGATCCTGGTGCCCCTCGCGATCGTGTCGCTCGCCACACTGGTCCCGTTCGTGCTGCTGACGAGGAATGGGCTGCCACCGTCGATCGCTGTGGCAGTCGCGGGCGTGCTGCTGGTCGCGTCCGGTGCCGGGGCGAGCTTCCTGCCCCTCACCACCGCCCAGGCCAGCACGATCGCCCCGGACCATCTGCGGGGCGCCGTGCTCGGGCTGGAACGCACGGTACTGCGCGCCGGTCAGGGACTCGGTGCGGCGCTGGCCGGGGTGTTCGCCGAATTGCTGGGTTCGGCGGCAATGGCGATCGGGGTTGGCGGACTGGTGGGAGCGGCGGGAACCCTGCTGGCCGCGCTACGCGGACGCGCGCACAGCACAGCCCCCGCCACCGTCGAACCGACCACCTCACGCGTCGCGGTCACCGACCATGATGTCACCTCCTTGCCGGAAGATACGGAGCGAAAGGGGTGTGCGACATGATCTTGTCGCACGACGGCGCGAGCGGGACCGGCGGGCGCCGATCAGCGCCAACCCCGATGGTCCGAGGCGGCGTTCGGGGTCCGTTGACCGGTCGGAGCTACCGATCATGCGACTCACCTCCACCACGCAACGCCCGACCCGATTCGGCGCGCAACCACCTGGACAGCCAGTGGTAGCGACCAGTCTGTCAAGGATTCGGCTCCGCGTGCAGTCCATCAGGGGCATATATCCCGGAGTGCGGCATTGGACCCTGTGGACGTTCCCCGTTGCCTGCGTGATCTGGGTGCTGCTGGGCGATGTGGCCGCAACGACCCTCCTCGGGCTGGACGTGTCGCATGAGACCGATCCCACGGCCCGGGAATGGCTGATGTTCGCGGCGCTGGGTCTTGCGGCGACCGCGCACCTGGTGTTCACCCGGCCCGCCGAGGAACGGCAGCGGGCCGCGCGGCTGCGCAAAGGCAAGGTGGAACACGTCGACCAGACCAGCATCTGGCTGTTCAGCGCCTCGCTGCTGCTGCCGGTGTCGCTGATGCTCGGGCTGGTGGTGCTGGTCCGGACCCAGCGCTACCTGATCGCCAGGAAGTCACCGTCCCGGTGGGTGTTCACGTCCGCGTCGATAGCGCTGTCCGCGTTGGGGGTGCACTGGGTCGGCGCGGCGACCGGGCTGACGGCATGGTTGCGCGCCGGGCACGTGGGCGCGTTGAGTACCACGGCCCTGCGCGCGGTGGGCGGGCTCGCCGCGGCCGTTGCGATGTACTTTCTCGTTCAGGCGGTGCTGATCGGCGTGTACCGGGGCCTGCTGACCGGGTCGTGGAGCTTCGGGTCCACCCTGGGTTCGCGGGTGGACAACCTGTTCATCGTCTACACGCTCCTGCTGGCCAGCCTGGCCGCGATGGTCGCCGGGTTCGCGCCGCTGCTACTCGGTGTCATGGCCGTCGTCGCCATCCGTGGCACCCGGGACGAACACCGCAAGTCCCAGTTGATCGCCGAACGCGAACAGGCGGAACTGGATGCCTTGCACGACGCGAAAACCGGCCTGCTCAACGCGCGGGGGTTCGGGCTGCACTCGGAGGCCGCGCTCACCCAGGACAACGTGCTCGGCCAGACCTCCGCGTTCCTGATGTGCGATCTGGACCACTTCAAACAGTGGAACACCCGGCTCGGCCATGTCGGCGCGGACCTGTTGCTCCGGGCCGTCGCGGACACCGTCCGGGCGAACGTGCGGCCGACGGACCTGGTGTGCCGGTGGGGCGGTGAGGAGATCGCCGTGCTGCTGCCCAACACCGACGTGCTGCGCGCGGCGGATGTCGCGGAACGCCTGCGGTCCGCGGTGGAGGGACTCACGCTGACGGTCAGCCGGCCGGCGGGCGAGGGGACCATCAGGGTTCCCGCGCCGGACCACAACGTCCCGCGGTGCACGATCTCGATCGGCGTCGCGGCCGTGCCGCACACCGAGCCGCTCGACCCGATGCTGCCGGTGATCGAGCTGCTGGACCGGATGACCCGCCTCGCCGACGACGCCATGTACGTGGCCAAGGCGACCGGCCGCAACCGGGTGTGCCGGGCCGACGGCGTGCCGATCCCGGGGCAGGGCGGGCCGCCGGCGTTCGAGTCGCCGGAGCCGGCAACGACCTGACGACGGGCCACCCGGTGGCGCGGCCAGGCAACCGGCGCGGCAGGGCATTCAGAGCGCGAGGGCGATGCCGTCCAGGATGTCGTGCTCGCTGGCGACCAGTTCGGTCACGCCGGCCACCCGGGCCACATGCTCGGCCACGGTCCGCACGACGATCGCGCCCCCGCCGATCACGTCGACCCGCCCGGGGTGCATCACGCCGAGCTCGGCCCGTTCGGCCCTGGGCATCGCCAGCATCGAGGCGGTGATGCCGGTGAGCCCGGCGTCGCCGGCCAGCGGCACGCGGGCCAGGTGGATGCGTTCCGAGTCGTAGGCGTCCAGCCCGAGGTGGATGCCGGCCAACGTGGTGACCGTGCCGGCCACGCCGACGAACGCCCTGGCCTCGGCCACCGGCACCGCGTCGAACGCCTCGGCGAGCGCCTTGGCGGCCACCCGCTCGGCCTCGTCGACCTCGTCCGCGGTGGGCGGGTCGGTGTGCAGGCAGCGCTCGGTCAGCCGCACGCAGCCGATGTCGACGGACCGCGCGGCCACCACATGCGCCCGCCGGCCGTCCCAGTCGCCCAGCACCAGCTCGGTCGATCCGCCGCCGACGTCCATCACCAGGAACGGGCCGTCCGCCGGGTCCTGGTCGCCGACCGCACCGGTGAACGACAGCCGCGCCTCCTCGTCCCCGCTGATCACCTCGGCCGGCGTGCCGAGCACCTGTTCGGTCATGGCGAAGAACTCGTCCCGGTTGCTCGCGTCCCTGGTCGCCGACGTGGCCACCATCCTGGCCCGCTCGACGCCCTTGCGCACCGCGATGGCCGCGTAGTCGGCCAGCGCGGCCCTGGTGCGTGCCAACGCCTCCGGTGCCAGCCGGCCGGTCGCGTCCACGCCCTGTCCCAACCGGACCACCCGCATCTCGCGGTGCACGTCCCGCAGCCAGGCGGTCCCGTCGTCCCGGACGGTGACGTCCGCGACCAGGAGCCGGATCGAGTTCGTTCCGCAGTCGATGGCGGCCACACGCCCCATCTGCATCCCCCCTACAACGACGGCGACACCGGACCGCCGAAACGGTAGCCGGTGTCGCCGGGATGGTGTCGTCAGACGGTCGGGGTCGGATCCCCCGCCGGCACGACGTTGTTCGCGGCCGCACCGTTGGCCGGGCCGGCCGGGTCGGGCGTCGGGGTGCCGCACGGCTGCGGGGTCGGCGTCCCACTCGGCGAGTCGGACGGCGGCACCGTGGCCGGGTCCACGCTGTCCGACGGTGGGTTCGGGGTGGGCGACACGCACGATGGCGGCTGGCTCGACGGGGGCTCGCTGGAGGGCGGCTGGCTCGACGGCGGGTTCGACGACGGCGGCAGGCTCGAGGGTGGCTCGCTGGACGGCGGGTTCGACGACGGCGGGTTCGACGACGGTGGGTTCGACGGCGGCAGGCTCGAGGGCGGCTCGCTGGACGGCGGCTGGCCCGGCTGGCCCGCCGCGGGCGGCGTCGAGCCGACCGGCGGGGGCGTACCCCCGCCGGGGAGCTGGGTGACGATCGGCGTCTGGCCCGGGGTGCCCGGGACCGCGGTCACGCCCACCGGCAGCGGGCCCTGGGCCTGGGTGCCCGGCGGCAGCGGCGTCTCCGGCAGCGGCGTGACGCCCTTCGCGTACGCGTTCGCCCAGATCAACACGATCCGAACGTACGAGTCGGAGTGGTTGTAGTTGAACACCGCGGTCGCCTGGTTGGCCGGGACGGACAGGTCCAGGCCGCTGTGGCACAGATAGCGGCCGGCCGCGATGGCCGCGTCGTACACGTTGTTCGGGTTGCCGTTGCCGCCGTACGCCGGCCAGGTGGACGGCAGGAACTGCATCGGGCCGACCGCGCGCTGCCACACCGGGTCGCCGGTCCACTTGCCGCCGTCGACGGCGGGGATGGCGGCAAAGCCGTTGGAACCGTCCAGCCGCGGCCCGAGGATCGGCCGCAACGTGGTGCCGTTGGCGTCCACCATGCCGTTCTCGGCCTGGCCGGACTCGATCTTGCCGATGCCGGCGAGCAGCCACCACTGGAGGTGACAGTTGGGCTGTTCGACGCGGAGCACGTCGGCCGCGTGCGTGTAGGCGTCCAGCACGATGCCCGGGATGCCGAGCGGGCCGCTGGGCAGGTTGGCCTGCGGGCCGGCGCCGGTGCTCAACGCGTCGGGATTGTCCGCGTCGTGCAGGATCTGCGGGGAGAGGGTCGTGTCGTGCGGCTCGGAGCCGGTCGCGCCGAGCGCGGTGGGCACGGACACGTACCGGGCGGACGAGTCCGGCGCCGGGCGGAGATCGCCGAGCGGACCGCGGTGCGCGGCGGTCTGCCAGCCGGGACCGACATCCGCCGCGAGCCCGGCGGGAAACGCCACCAGGGCACACGCGAGCATGCCCATGGTTCGGCGCCTGCGACGGCTGCGTGGTGTCGTCCTGCCGACGTTCCGTTTGGCCTTCGGAACCACCACGAAACCACCCTCCGTACCGCTCCGCATCGATCCACCGGTCGGGACCACCATGCCCTCTCGGCGCCGGTATGTCATCCGAAAGGGGAGCTTGCTCAGCGAATGGCTACCTCTTGGTCACCCTCTTGCCGCAATACCTGCCAGCAGGTGCCAGCGTAGCCACTCTGGGTGTCAATCAATCGGGCGAACAGCACACTCACCGTCCGGCCACCATTGTTGGAGTGCGGCGAGTGTTTCGTCACCGAACGGATTCACCCCGGGCCCCGCCGCCAACGAGTGTGCCAGCAGCGCATGCAGGCATTTCACCCTTAGGGGCATCCCGCCGGCCGTGATATCCGTCCCCAAGGGCTCGATCGCGTCCCGCTCGGCCAGATAGGCGCGGTGGGCGCGCAGGTACCGGGCGGCGAGATCGGCGTCCGCGGCCAGCCGTGCGGTCATCTCCCGCATCAGCCCACCCGCCTCCAGCGTGCTGACCAGCGAGCACAGCCGCGGGCAGGTCAGGTAGTACAGGGTCGGGAACGGGGTGCCGTCGGGCAGGCGCGGGCTGGTCGCGACGACCGCCGGATGCCCGCTCGGGCAGCGGGCCGCCACGGCCAGCATGCCGCGCGGCTCGCGACCGAGCTGGCGGGCGACATCGGCCCGGTCGGCGTCCGGGACGGGTGGCAAGGGCGAACCGGTCACCGCGCTCCCGTGATCGAGTTCCACAGCGTGTCATACCAGCTCGCGGCCGGGCCGGACGAGGTGCCGGCCGGGCCGGGCCCGGTGGCCGGCACGCCGCCGGGCAGTTGGACGACGTACGGGGTCTCCCCGGGCAGCACGTAGTGCAGCCGGGTCCGGGCCTCGGCCTCCACCTGCGCCGGATCGGACAGCTGCGCCTCGCGCTGGGCCAGCTGGGCGTGCTGTGTGCGCAGCGCGTCCTGCTGCCGCAGCTGGGCGGCCAGGTCGGCGCGCTGGGAGAGATAGGTGTGCAGGGGGACGGCGACGCTCAGCGCCAACGCGCAGACCACCAGCGCGAGCAGCGCGGCGCGGCGGGTGGACAGCCGGCCGAGGACCCGGCTGGCCACCGCGACCCGCTTGCCGCGCGCCTGCCGGGTCGACGACCGGGCGCGGCCCCGGACCCGCTGTTCCGCGCCGGCGTCCGCCGGATCGTGGCGGTCCGGCGCGTCCGATTCGGCCGGACCGGGTGCGGACCGCCGGGCGCGGTCGGTGGTGCCGCGCCGGGTCGGCACGCCGCCGGCGGGTTCACCCCGCCGCCGGCGCCGCTCCTGCTCCCGTCCGCTCATGGCCTACCGGCCTTCAGTCCTCCGTCGAGTACCGGGGAAACGCGAGGTCGCCGGCGTACCGGGCGGCATCGCCGAGCGCCTCCTCGATGCGCAACAGTTGGTTGTACTTGGCCACCCGCTCGCTGCGGGCGGGTGCGCCGGTCTTGATCTGGCCGGCGCCGGTGGCCACCACGAGGTCCGCGATGAACGTGTCCTCGGTCTCGCCGGACCGGTGGCTGATCATGCAGCGGTAGCCGCAGGTGTGCGCGAGGGTGACCGCGTCCAGCGTCTCGGAGAGCGTGCCGATCTGGTTGACCTTCACCAGCAGGGCGTTGGCCGCGCGCCGGCTGATGCCCTCCTCGAGCCGCTCCGGGTTGGTCACGAACAGGTCGTCGCCGACGATCTGGACGCGCTCGCCGATGTCCGTGGTCAGCCGGATCCAGCCGTCCCAGTCGTCCTCGGCCAGCGGGTCCTCGATCGACACCAGCGGGTAGGCGTCCAGCAGCTCCCGGTAGTACGCGGACATCTGCTCCGCGCTGCGCTTCACGCCCTCGAAGGTGTAGCCGCCGTCGGAGTAGAACTCGGTCGCCGCCACGTCCAGCGCCAGCGCGATGTCCCGGCCCAGCTGGTAGCCGGCCTTCTCCACGGCGATGCCGATCAGGTCCAGCGCCTCGCGGTTGCTCGACAGGCTCGGCGCGAAACCGCCCTCGTCGCCGAGGCCGGTGGCCAGGCCGCGCTCCTTCAGCACGCCCTTCAGCGTGTGGTAGACCTCGGCGCCCCACCGCAGCGCCTCGCGGAAGCTCTCCGCGCCGATCGGCGCGATCATGAATTCCTGGATGTCGACATCGGTGTCGGCGTGCGCGCCGCCGTTGAGGATGTTCATCATCGGCACCGGCAACACGTGCGCGTTCGGGCCGCCCAGGTAGCGGAACAGGTCCAGACCGGACGACTCGGCGGCCGCCTTGGCCACCGCGAGCGAAGCGCCGAGGATCGCGTTGGCGCCCAGCCGCGACTTGTCCGGCGTGCCGTCCAGGTCAACGAGCTTCTGGTCCACGATCCGCTGTTCGGCCGCGTCCAGGCCGACGAGTTCGGCGTCGATCTCGTTGAGCACCGCGTTGACGGCCTTCTCGACGCCCTTGCCGTTGAAGCGCCCGGAGTCACCGTCGCGCAGCTCGACGGCCTCGTGCTCCCCGGTCGAGGCGCCGGACGGCACCGCGGCCCTGGCCAGCGTGCCGTCGTCCAGCGCGACCTCCACCTCGACGGTTGGGTTGCCCCGCGAGTCCAGGATCTCCCGCGCGCCGACCTGTTCGATGACCGCCACCTGCGCTCCTCTTTGCCTTCGATCTGTCGTGTCGTGCCGAGCCTATCGGCTCGAACCGGGCGGCCCGCGGAGGCGCGGACGGAGCGGGGCACCCTACTCCCGCGACACCTTTCCGACATCCCCTGTCCAGTTGGCGATCACCATCCGGTCGGCGGTCGAGGAACAGCATCAAGGTCAGTAGCGTTGGGAGCACCATGACCGACGGCACGTTCGAATCGTTTCGCCTGGCGGAAACGCTGCTCACGCAGCGGCGTCCGCTCGAGGCGCTGCGCGCCCTGGCCGCCGTCGTGGAAGCGGAACCCGACTCGCCCAGCGTGCACCTGCTCGCCGGGCGCGCCTATCTCGGCTCCGCGCAGCTGCGCCGGGCGGAGCGGTCGTTCCTGCGCGTGCTGGAACTGGACCCGTCCGACCACTACGCGCATTTCGCGCTCGGCCGCACCCTGCAACGGCAGGGCCGGCTCGCCGAGGCCAAGACGCAGCTGCGCCTGGCCGCCGCGATGAACCCGTCGCCGGAGTACCAGGAGGCGCTCGGCGAGGTCAATGCCCGGCTTGCCGTGCGCGCCGATCGGAACGGTCCGGCCTGAACCCGGCGTTGCCGCGGGAACGCCGAGCGTTGGTCGACGTTCGCGGTGGCAGCGCCGCGCCATGGGTGGGATCCGCTAGGACCTGGCGGCGGCCGCCCGCGCGTAGGCGTCGGCCGCGCTGAACACCTGCCGGCCATAGGTGACCGAGTTGTTGTAGGTGAACGCCGCCGCCCACCAGTCCGCGGGGGCGGCCAGGTCCCGCCGGCCCGAGCACAGGTGGCGGGCGGCGGTCAGCGCGGCGTCGTCGATGTTCTGCGGGTCCGGTGCCTTGCCGTCGCCGCTGGCCCGCTGACCCAGCGCGGCCCAGCGGGACGGCAGGAACTGCATGGGGCCGACCGCGTGGTCCCACACCGGATCGCCGTCCAGCGCGCCGTGGTCGGTGTCCGGGATGCGCTGCACGCCGGGCGAGCCGTCCAGCGCCGGCCCGACGATCGGCCACTGCTCCCGGCCGTCCGCGTTCACCACATCGCCGTGGTGCTGGCCGTGATCGGACTCGATCCGACCGACGCCGGCCAGCATCGTCCAGGACAGGTGGCAGGCCGGGTTCCGCAGGGCGGTCAGCGCGGCGGCATGCGCGTAGGCGCGCAGGACCCGTTGCGGGATATCGGTCTTGCCGGACACCTGGTTGATCCAGTGCTGCCGCGGATCGTTCGGGCCGGGCACGGAGGCCGGCAGCGGGGGCGCCGCGGTCGGTACGGCGCTGCCGGCGACCACGTCGAGAAACGGAATGGTGAACTCCGGAATCAGCGGCCGGGGCGCGGTGCGCAGGCGCGAACCCGGACCCAGCCACGTGGCGACGACCAGGCCGACGACCGCCAGCAGCGACAGGACCAGCAGGGAGAGCAACAGCGACCGGAGCCGACGCCGCCGCGGCCGGTCGGGAAAACCCGGCGACGGTGAATTCGGTGTTGTGAACACGTTTGGACCTCGCCCCGACACCCCGCCAAGGCTAGCTGTGCCGGACGCGGAATGCCGACACGTCCAAGCCCGAACCCGTTCCCGGCCACCGCGGGCTCGGCCCGGGGTCCCTTTTCCGACTTGCATCCGGTACCCGGGTACGGGTTTACCGTCGTGGCATGAGCACGGAGGCGGGACGGATCGAGATCGGCTGGGCGCCGACGGCCTGCACGCTGCCGACGGCGGAGCGCCCGTTGCGGGTCACGGAGTTCGATGAGCTGTTCGGTGCGGCGGTGCGGGTGGAGCGGCGCGCCGCGACCCGGTTGCGGCTGGTGTTGGAACCGACACCGGAGGTCGCGGCGCGGTGCGCGGTCCTCGCGGTGCGCGAGACGGGATGCTGCTCGTTCTTCACGTTCGCGCTGACCGCGACCGGCGGCGAGCTGTGGTTGGAGATCACCGTTCCCGAGCCGCATGTCGGCGTGCTGGACGGGATGCGGGCGCGGGGGTCGGGATGAGCGGCCTGCGCAGCGGGCAGTTGGCCGACGCGGCCGGCGTGAACATCCAGACGCTGCGGTACTACGAACGCCGTGGGTGCGCGGCCTGCTGCACCCTGCCGTTCGGCCTGGTGGCGGTCGGCGTGATCGGCACGAGCGCGGCCGCGCTCCTCGAACGGTTGCTGTGGGTGGTCGCCGGGATCCTCGCGGTGGCCGCCGCCGGCCTCTGGTGGTGGTCCCGCCGCCGGCGCGGCACGGCCTGCGGCGGCGGGTCCGGTTGCGGCTGCGCGGCGCACCCGCAGCCGATCCCGGTCGGGCGCGGGTGGTCGGCCCGGATCGCCGCTCGTCGGCGACCCGCGATGACGG
>JADMIO010817225.1_pt1 | contig 13509 bp, 15 predicted proteins | sample 8958161 | NCBI WGS metagenome assembly JADMIO01 (sample SAMN16585339, study PRJNA669376) | soil metagenome | isolation source: Crop rotation soil | place: USA: Cullars Rotation, Alabama | collected 2011 | reverse complement strand
CGCGACAACTTGTCCACGTGGAATTCTAAGCTTAGGATCCCAATGTGCTGGAAAGATGATGCGCAGACAGACCACGAGTAGCCAGCCGGCATTGGCGGAGCTCTCCTCGGATGACCTGCACCTGGTGTCGGGCAGTGCGATCAATCAGGGCAGCCACGGCGTACAAACGCACGTGCCAGGGCGGCTCAGCCCCGACGAGAGCGAGCAGGGGACGGTCGCCGGCACGGTGCTGAGCGGCAGCGCCAAGGTGATCGGCGCCGACCTGTAGCGCAGAGTCGCCCGGATGGCACGACCGTCCGGGCGTTGCCCACATCCCTGGCCGGACTTGACGCCAGGGCCACTGCCCGGCGCACAATTGCCGAATCCCAGGGAGCTTCGGCGCATGACAACGACCCTGCCGATCGATCAGATGATCGACCTGACGCGCGGCATGATCAGCCGCGAGATCTTCGTCTCATCGGAGTTCTATCGCGAGGAGCTCGAACGGCTGTTCAGCCGCGCATGGCTTTTCGTGGGGCACGAAAGCCAGATCCCCAAGCCGGGCGATTTTTTCGCGTCGCGCATGGGCGAGGAGTCCGTGATCCTGTGCCGCGACGCGGCCGGTTCGGTGCACGTGTTCCTGAACTCATGCCGTCATCGTGGGATGAAGGTGTGCCGCTACGAGCAGGGCAACACCTCGCTGTTCGTGTGCCCGTATCATTCGTGGAGCTATACCACCGACGGCAAGCTGCAGGGCGTGCCGCTCTACCGCTCGCTGTACGAGGGCACTCTGAACCGCGATGAGTGGTCGCTGATCGAGGTGCCCAAGCTGGCGCTGTACAAGGGCACGGTGTGGGCCTCGTGGGATCCGGCCGCCCCCGAATTCCTGGACTATCTCGGCTCGGCGGTGGATCACCTCGATCAGGTGCTGGACTGCCGTGACGGACGGCCCGGCGGGTCGGAGGTGATCGGCGTGCACAAATGGGTCTTTCCGTCGAACTGGAAATTCGCGGCTGAGAACTTCCTGGGCGACACCTACCACAATCCGTCGCACCGTTCGGTCGACATAATCGGCATCGGGCCGAGTGCGCAGCGCGGCCAGAAGGGCCGCCGAGACAACGAGTACAACAAGGGCCAGCATGTGTGGGTCGGTCATCCGGCCGGGCACGGCATGCACAGCGTGCTGATGCCGTCCAACACGGAATACGAGTCGTCCTATGCGCAATATCCGATCGTGGACGAGTACTTCCGCCACTGTTTCTACGAACGCAAGCGACGGCTGGGCGAGAAGGCGCGCCTGATGCCTTTCACTGGCAACATCTTTCCCAACGCCTCGTACCACGGCAGGCAGCCGCGCGGGATCTGCGTGTGGCACCCGCACAGCCCGACGGAAACCGAGGGCTGGCGGTTCTTCCTCGTGGATGCTGATGCGCCGGCGGAGGTGAAGGATGTGCTGCGGCGCTTCTACATGCGCTACGCCGGACCTGCCGGCATGACCGAGCAGGACGACATGGAGAACTGGCTGTATGCGACCGCCGCGTCGCGCGGCACCATCGCCCGGCGCCACCCATTCAACTACCAGATGTCGATGGGCGCCTACAAAACCAATGACCCGATCCAGGGCGACGTATCGCTGCAGATCACCGAGCAGACGCCACGGAACTACTATCGTGTCTACGCATCATACCTGAAAGGCGCTGACTGGGATGCGCTGATCGGACGCAACCGCGGACCCGTGCAGGTGGCAGCGGAGTAGTATGTCATGGATACGATCAATCATCTGATCGACCCGCAGCGCGGCATCATCAGTCGCGAGATCTTTGTTTCACCCGAGCTGTACCGGCAGGAACAGGAAAAGCTGTTCGCCCGAGCCTGGCTGTTCGTCGGGCACGAGAGTCAGATTCCGAAGCCAGGGGACTTCTTCGTGTCCCGGATGGGCGAGGAGTCGGTGATTCTGTGCCGTGACGCGCAGGCGGGGGTGCATGTGTTCCTGAACTCATGCCGCCATCGCGGCATGAAGGTTTGTCGCTATGAGCAGGGCAACACGTCGCTGTTCGTCTGCCCCTACCATTCGTGGAGCTATACCACGGACGGCAGGCTGCAGGGCGTGCCGCTTTATCGTTCCCTGTACGAGGGCACACTGAACCGCGACGAGTGGTCGCTGATCGAGGTGCCGAAGCTCGCGCTTTACAAGGGCACGGTGTGGGCGTCGTGGGATCCCGAGGCGCCCGACTTCCTGAGCTATCTCGGCGATGCCGTCGACCACCTGGACCAGGTCGTGGATTGCCGCGACGGCCGGCCGGGCGGTGCCGAGGTGATCGGCGTGCACAAATGGGTGTTTCCCTCCAACTGGAAGTTTGCCGCCGAGAATTTCCTGGGCGATTCTTACCACAATCCTTCGCATCGCTCGGTGGACATGATCGGCATGGGCCCGAGCGGCCAGCGCGGTGCATCCAGCCGGCGCGACAACGAGTACGCCGGCGGCCAGCGGTTCTGGGTCGGCTTTCCGCAGGGGCATGGTTTGACCGGTGCGTTGATGCCGGAGGAGACCGAGTACGCGTCCACCTATCAGCACAATCCTGTGGTGGACGAGTATTTCCGCCACTGCTTCCACGAACGCAGGCGGCGACTGGGCGAGAAGGCGCGCCTGTTGCCGCTGGTCGGCACGATCTTCCCCAACGCGTCGTATCACGGACGGCAGCCGCGCGGGATCTGCGTATGGCATCCGCACAGCACCACCGAGACGGAGGGCTGGCGCTTCTTCCTGGTGGATGCCGATGCACCGGCCGAGGTGAAGGACGTGCTGCGGCGTTACTACATGCGATATTCCGGTCCGGCCGGAATGACCGAGCAGGACGACATGGAGAACTGGCTCTATGCCACCGCTTCGTCGCGCGGGACCATCGCGCGGCGCTATCCGTTCAACTACCAGATGACGATGGGCGCGTACAAGACCAATGATCCGATTCCCGGCGACGTATCGTTGCAGATGACGGATCAGACCCCGCGCAACTACTACCGTGTCTACAGATCGTATCTGAACGGCGCCCCGTGGGACGAGCTGCTCGGGCGCCCGTCGATCAGCGCGGCGGCCGAGTGATGTCATCGCTCGCGCACTACCAGCTCCGCGACGAGATCGAGGACTTCCTGTATCTCGAGGCCGACTTGCTGGACCAGCGGCGGTTCAAGGAGTGGCTGGATCTGCTGGCCGAGGACCTGGTGTATTTCATGCCGATGCGGCGCAACGTGAAGTTCGGCCAGCACGCGGAGCGGGAGAACACCAGGCAGGGGGAAGGCATCAGCTGGTTCGACGAGGATAAGTGGACGCTGGGCAAGCGGGTCGAGCAGATCCTGACCGGCGTGCACTATGCCGAGGAGCCGCTGTCGCGCGTGACTCACATGGTGAGCAACGTGCGCCTGCTGGACGTGCGGCCGTCAATGGAGGAAGCGCGCGAGGTGACGGTCGGATGCCGCTTCCTGGTGTACCAGAATCGCATCGAATACGAGAACTTCACCTTCGTGGGACGCCGCATCGATGAACTGCGGCGGGTCGGCACATCGTGGCAGATTGCCAGGAGGGAGATCATCCTGGAGCAGAACGTGCTGCTGGCGAAGAATCTGAGTATATTCTTTTGAATATACTCCGGTCTCCCGGCCCACGCGGCGATGCGTCGCTGCCGCAAGGCTGCGCAGGGCGCACGAGAGGGCACCATCAGTGATCGAACTTTCCAGCGTTGCGGTAGGCAACAGGCTCCGCCTGGTCGGCGATATCACGGCCGAGGTCGTGGAGATCATCAACGACGAGTGGGCCAAAGTCCGGCTGGTGGAAGTGCCTGACGGCGAGCCGGGCACGGAGGAGCTCTGCCACGCCACCGACATCATCGAAGTCGTGTGATGCTGCGGGTCGGCTTCCTGCCCAGCGACTTCAACCCCATGGTGCTGATGCTCGGCGAGGCAGAGGACCTCCGCCTGCTCGCCGCCGTGCTGCGCCGTTTCGCGCGCGAGCAGGTCGACGTGCCGCTCGATCAACTCGGCTTCTGCGCCGCGACTGTCACCCAGGTGACCCTGACCGCATCAGCCGGTGCGCCAGGGATTCAAGCCGAGGGAGACAGCAGTTTTCTATGGCGCCTTACCAAGGAACGGGCCGGCGCATTCGCCGAGCAGGTCGACGGGCTGGCCACTGCCACACGCACATCGGGCTCGGAATTGCTGGAATGCACCACCGAGGAAGAGATACCGGTGAAGGTCTCACGCGGCGAATACACCAACGACTTCCTGCTGGGTCCTGCCGCATAGGGCGCCCCGGATGGTGCGACAACGCACCCATGGCGGCCTGGCAATCCCTCCGCTGGTTTCCTTCGTCCAATGGCCGGCGCCCGCTTCGCGGGCCGCCGAACCTTGAACACGAGACACAGCTAGCCTGGAAAGCCGGCCAGCACGCCGTCCAGCACATCGATCATCTGATCGATCTCCTGCTGGCTCACCGTCAGCGCCGGCATGAACCGCAATGCATCGGCTCGCGGGGCATTCACCAGCAAGCCGCGCGCCATCGCCGCATCGGCCACCTCCGCTGCGATGTCACGTTGGAGGTCGAGCGCCAGCAGCAGACCCTTTCCCCGCACCTCGCCGCAGCCATGCCGGCGACCCAGTGAGTGCAGACTATCCGTGAGATAGCCCCCCAGTTGTGTGACGCGCTCGAGGAAGCCGGGGCGCGTGATTTCATCGAGCACCGCGCAGCCGGCCGCCGCCATCAGCGGATTGCCACAGAACGTGCCGCCCTGGTCACCGTATTCGAAGCAGCAGACGTCGCGATGGGCGACCAAGGCGGCAAGCGGAACGCCGCCCCCGATCCCCTTGCCCAGGGTCATGATGTCGGGCGTGACGCCGGCATGCTCGAAGCCGAACATGCGGCCAGTGCGGCCGATGCCGGTCTGAATCTCATCGAGGATGAGCAGGAGGCCCAGTTCCCGCGTCAGGGCGCGCAGCGCCCGCAGGAACGGGACCGTGGCTTCGAACACGCCGGCCTCGCCCTGGATCGGCTCCAGCATCACCGCGACGGTCAGCGGCGTCACCGCAGCTTCCACCGCGGCCAGGTCGTTGAGCGGCACCTTCACGAAGCCCGATACCTTCGGCTCGTAGAGCTGCTCCCACTGCACCTTGCCGGACGCAGACATCGTCGCGAGGGTCCGGCCGTGGAAGCCGTGGTCCATGGTGATGATCTCATGCGCCCCACTGCGATGCATCGCACCCCACTTGCGCGCGAGCTTGATCGCACCCTCGTTCGCCTCGGCACCGCTGTTGGCGAGGAACACCTGGTGCAGTCCGCTGTGCCACGTCAGCAGGTCCGCCAGGCGGATCATCTGGTCGTTGTAGAAGGCCGGGCTGCAGTTGATCAGCCGCTCCGCCTGCCGCGCCAGCGCCTGCGTGATCGCCGGCGGTGCGTGGCCCAGGCAGTTCACCGCCCAGCCCTGGATGAAGTCGAGATAGCGACGGCCCTCGCTGTCGGTCAGCCACGAGCCCTGGCCGGCGACGAACACGACGGGCGGGCGACGGGTGATGTCCATCACCGCATCGAACGTGCCGACTGAACTGGTCATGAGTGTGCTCCTTGCTGCTGGTGAGCCGGAGCGACAGTGACCCTGAAAGCACGAAGGCCCCCGTCGCTGCCGACGGGGGCCTTCGTGATCGGTCTGCGGCAAACCTATCGCGCGCGCAGCCTCGATGCCCCCGTCGAAGGACGGCGGCGTCGGCGGATGACGACGATGCGGCTTGCGCTGATCACGGGTGCGACATGCACGCAAGGATGGCGGATGTCAACTTGCCCCTACCCGCCCAGCCGATTGCCGAGTGGTCGCATCCAGCCATGCGGATCGGGTGCCGTGCCATACTGGATGCCGACGATGGTGTCGTACAGCCTTTGCGTCAGCGTTCCGGTCTGGCCGCCGTTGATGACGTAGCGCTCGCCCTTGTAGCCAAGCTCGCCGACGGGGGAAATGACCGCCGCGGTGCCGGTGCCCCACATCTCCAGCCGCCCGGCCTGTGCCGCCGCGATCACCTCGTCGATCGCAATCGGCCGCTCGGAAACCCGCAGCCCCCAGTCGCGCAGCAGCGTCAGCACCGAATCCCGCGTGATTCCAGCCAGGATCGCCCCGTTCAGCGGCGGCGTGATCACCTCATCGTCGATCTTCAGCATGATGTTCATGGTGCCGACTTCGTCGAGGTAGCGATGCTCGACGCCGTCCAGCCACAGCACCTGAGTATAGCCGGCCTTCTGCGCCTCTTCCGCGCCGAACAGGCTGGCGGCGTAGTTGCCCGCGGTCTTCGCCGCACCCAGGCCGCCCTGCACCGCCCGCACATAGCGGTCCGAGGCCAGGATGCGGACCGGGTTCATGCCCTCTTTGTAGTAGGCACCGACCGGTCCCAGGATGACGAAGTACAAATACCGGTTCGACGGGTGCACGCCGAGAAACGTCTCGGTCGCGATCACGGTCGGGCGGATATACAGCGACGTGCCCGCCAACGATGGCACCCAATGCTGGTCGACCTCCACCAGGGCGCGGATGGATTCCTCCACCAGTCCCGGATCAAGCTGCGGGATGCACAGGTAGTGCGCCGAACGGTTCAACCGGCGCGCGTGGTCGGGCAGGCGGAACAGCCGGACACGCCGGTCCTGGCCACGAAACGCCTTCAGCCCGTCGAATATCGTCTGCCCGTAGTGCAGCACGCAGCACGCCGGATCCAGCGTGAACGGCCCGTACGGCACGATGCGCGGGTCGTGCCAGCCTTTCCCCTCATCGTAGTCCATCAGGAACATGTGGTCGGTGAAGACCTTGCCGAACGCGAGAGTCTCATCCGCGGGCGGCTGCTTCGGACTGGTGGTCCGGGTGATGGCAATCTGGGTCAATGCCGGTCTCTTGGACGTTGGGTGGATGACGACCGGCGATACTACGCCGCCATCGTCCGGATGTCGCGCCCAGCGATGCGGCCGGCGGGCAGTCGTCAGGCGGCGTGACGGATGCGCCCCAGGAACTGGTCAATCCGTGCGCCAAGGTGATCGGACTGATCAGCGAGTTCGCCAGCGCCGGTCAGGACGCTGCGGGCCGCCTCCCCGGTTTGGCCCACCGCGTCGGTGACCGAAATCATGTTGCCGCTGGCGATGCCGCTGCTCGCGGCCACGTCCTGGACGCTCTGGGCGATCGCCTGCGTGGCGGTTCGCTGCTGCTCGACCGCTGCCGCGATCGCCGCCGCCACCTCACTGACCTGGCCAATGGTCCGGCCGATGCCGGCAATTGCCGTCGCGGCATCCTGGGTCGCCTGTTGCACCGCAGCGATCTGCGCCGATATTTCGTCGGTGGCCTTGGCTGTCTGACTGGCCAGGCTCTTCACCTCACCGGCCACCACAGCGAAGCCCTTGCCTGACTCGCCGGCCCGCGCCGCCTCGATCGTTGCGTTGAGTGCCAGCAGGTTGGGCTTCCAGGTGCACCGCAGACCCACGGCGCACGAAGTCCTCTGTCGTCCCACACCGTCCGTAGTAGATTGGAACAGAATGGCTATTTGGCTGAGGCTGCTCAGCAGGGTCGGCCGGACCGTCCAGGGTCGTTCCCCCGTATTCTTGGGTAACCTAAGCCATTACGGGTAATACTACTGGTAACGACGGCGGCGGTCAGCTACGGTCCGGAAACTGGTCAGGAACTACCCGTGCTCAGAAACGCGCTCTCCGCCAAGACCGTCGCCAGCCTCAAGAGCGGCAAGCACCGTGATGGCGAGGGGCTGCAGTTCGAGGTCAAAGGCGGCAGCCGCCGCTGGACCTTCAGCTACATGTGGGGAGGTCGCCAACGCGAACTGGCCATCGGCAAGTATCCGGCGATGTCATTGGCTGAGGCGCGAGCGAAGCGAGCCGCGCTACGCGAGGCCAAGGACCGAGGGTTGGACCCACGAACCGCGCTGGTTGGTGCGTCAGTCCCTAGGGCAGTCTCCTTTCGCCGCGACATGGAGACCTTCATCGTTCATATGGCCGGCCAGTGGGTGCCGGAGCACCGGAAGCTGTGGCAGCAGTCAATGGACCGAATTGCCGGGCCGCTGATGGACCAAGCCACGGCCAGTTTGACCCCAGCCGACGTGCTGAACGTTATCCAACCGATCTGGGAGACCACCAACGAAACCGCGCGGCGGGTCTTGGGGCGGATCGAGCAGACTATCGAGCACGCCATGGCCGTAGATCCGGCACGGTTCGGCAGCTCCAATCCGTGCAGCAACGTCTTGCGGCTGCTTCCTCGCATGTCGGTCCCCGTAAGGCCGAGGCCGGCGATGCCCTGGCGGGATCTGCCTCGCTTCTACGCCGACTTGCAGCAGCGGCCGGAGACGCCAGCGCGCGCGCTGGAGCTGCTGTTGCTCGCTTGCTGCCCCAGGACGGGGGAAGTGCTGCAGGCGACCTGGAGCGAAATCGCTGGCAACCGGTGGAACGTGCCAGCGGCGCATATGAAGTCAGGCGTCTCGCGGACCATCCCGTTGAGCGCGGCTGCAATAACGCTGCTCGATAGCATCAGGCCGGCTCAGGCGACCCCTGACGCGCTAATCTTCGGTAGTCGTCGGCGCGGTGGATCTGGGCGTCGGACAGACGACATGATGCAGAACCTCCTCCGACAGAAGATGAACCAAAGGTACACTGTTCACGGTTTCCGATCTTCCTTCATGGATTGGGTGGCGGAGGTTCACCCGCAGCGCCTCATGGAGGCTGAAAGGGCCCTCGATCACCAAATCGGCACCCCAGTGCAGAGGGCATATCTACGGACGGATTTGTTGGAACAGCGTCGGGAGCTGGCCGAGCTTTGGGCGGGTCATTTGAGAAGCGCTATGGGATCGGCGGTGGCAGTTCCTAGTTAATCCGGTAGGTAGGTAGCAACGGCCACTGCGACATGAGAGCCACAGCCGTGACGGGAGCGCAACGACCATTCACTCTGGTTCACGCTGCCTTCCCAAGCGTTCCAGCCTGTGGGCAACTTCGGCGCCCTCGTTCCAGGCATCAGTCTCAAGAACATGGCCTCGACGGGAACGCGCCACCAAAGTCTCGTCCGCCGTATCGTAGATGGTCCAGCGATAGGGCGCGCTGTCTCCGCGCCATCGGGTTACTTCCACCCGATAGCGTGGGCGGCCGGTCTGCACACGGGTGCGACCAGACATGGCTGGATATTAGCTTATGTCATATTCCTGGGCGAGCACTGCTTATCGGGGCGCTTCAGCGGCTGGCTGATGCTGGTAGCCGATTGGAGAGATATAGCCAATCGATGAGTGACGGCATCGAGTATTATTATCTGCAAGAAACCTTCGATGAACGCGCACACCGTACTTCTGGCGTCGGCTTGCGTCTTGAACCGACACCGATCGCTTCGCAACACCTTGAAGGAGAGTTGCGATGACGCGGCGCAGGCGGCGTTCGGATCGGTCTGGTCGAGCACCACTGTTCTCACCAGGTCGTCCGGTGGTCGGGGGACGAAATGAGCAGCGGCAGTTATGGGCGGGGATCGCGGCAGGTATGGCAAGCCAAGCGGCGCCAGCACGCCAGTCACCACGCATGCTACCGTGGCTGAGGTGCGCGAGATACTACTGCGATCTGTGCAACTCCTGCTGCCGCGACACGCCGAGGTCCCCGTGGCCCATCGGGCGTAATCGCCACTTGCTCACCCTTCTTCAGCAAGGCCATGGCCGTGCGCATGCTTGTTACACCGCCCCCGCTGGACGAGCCGCGAAGGACGTGCACCCCATAGCGATGCAGAATGGACCCTATCATCGTTCCGTCGCGATGGCACATGCCGGTCGAGACGAGCTAGCCAGGCAGATCAATGCCATGCCGTCGGGCGTTCGGCCTCCTGGCGAGCTACCGGGCGAGGTTCTCCAGACAGCGATGCCTCAGCGCCCGCGTCTCGTATGGTGAGTCGTGATAATGGCTCCCCGCTGCTCGTGATCGGATTTGCAGTTGAGGGATGTTCCCGCGGCGAAGTGTCACATTGGCGGCGGGCGCTTAGCGCCCGCCACTGCGTCAGTTGAGAATTTTCAGAGTTTTCGGGTCGAAGCGCACGGGCTCGTACTGGTTGGGTCCGTTCTGGACAACGACCACGCCGCGCACGAAATCGACCGCGACAACTGAGATCGCTCCTCCCCCCTTGCCGTGCTTGGCCATCTGGTTGTCGTTGAGCAGTATTGTGGCGATGACCCCCGAAATAGTGTTGCCGGCGGTTGCCCGCTTCTCAACTTCGGCACGGGTCGCGGCGTCCATTTCACCAAGGAAGGCGCGCTCGAAGGCAGGTGACGGTGTCGGGGGCGGCGGGGGGGTCTGGCCCTTTACAGGCAGTGCCATGACACCCATAGCGGCCAGGGCAGTACAAGCGAAGGCAACACGACGAAGGCTCATCCTTCTTATCTCCTTCAATTCAATGCGATCTGACCGACGCCACACGGCGATTTCTTCCGAGGTGAGGGATAGATAGCCGCCGTCCGGGTACGATGCACATCGAAAAAACGGTAGCCCTGTTTGGGCGCTGGCGCAAAAGCCGGCCGAGTCGCGGAAACGGCGTGTGCTCGCAACGACGGCTACATGAGCGACGCCGGACCGACCGGTTGAACTCGACGTGGCGCTACGGGAGCACCCTGTCCGCCTTCAGCTCCACAGCGTGTCGCATACGGTGCATGGCATAAATGAAGTTCTGTATTCGCTGCTGGCCGACAGGTGAAACCCTTGTGTGAGAACGAACTGGATGATCGACGCGGGACGCTCGGTGCCCGGACCTGGTCACTTGCTACGCCTCCAGCAGGATCTTTGCTCGACACATCCATCGCGGGAAGCCTGTCGAGTTTGTCGGGCGGCCAGCCGCGTTTTCTCATCTTCAACCCCCGCACAGCTGCCACCAAATATTGCGAGATAGCCTGACCCAGCCCATTCTGTTCCGGGAAAAGTTCTGATGGGGGGGGGCCATGGCCCGTAAGAATGCGTTCTATGCCCAGTCCGGCGGGGTTAGTGCCGTAATCAACGCCTCAGCCTGCGGCGTTATGCAAACTGCCCGCCAGCATTCAGACCAAATCGCTAAGGTTTACGCTGGCCGTAATGGCATCATTGGTGCGCTGACTGAAGATTTGATTGATACAAGCGTGGAGTCGGACGTAGCGGTCGCCGCCCTGAAACACACCCCGGGTGCAGCGTTCGGATCCTGTCGCTACAAGCTCGGGTCGATCCGCGAGCACCGCGCTCAATACGAGCGCTTGGTCGAAGTATTCCGCGCACACGATATCGGCTTTCTTTTCTACAATGGTGGCGGTGATTCACAAGACACCACTCACAAAGTCAGCCAATTCAGCATTGAATGCGGCGACCCAATTGTGTGTGTCGGAATTCCCAAGACAGTGGACAACGATCTAGCAGTAACCGACTGTTCACCAGGCTTCGGCTCAGCAGCCAAATACCTTGCCACCTCAATTCGAGAAGCGGCGTTCGACCTTGCGGCGATGAGTCGTACTTCGACCCAGGTGTTCGTGCTGGAAGTTATGGGCCGACATGCAGGCTGGACCACTGCTGCATGTGCGCTCGCAGCCGAGCGGGAAGGCGACGCGCCACACGTTTTGCTGATGCCCGAGGTTGCATTCCATGAGGACCGATTTCTCGCGAAGGTGGACGACGCATTTCAGCGATACCGGCACTGCGTTGTCGCAGTTTCTGAGGGAATCAAGACACCTGACGGTCAGTTCCTCTCCGCCGGCTCGGTGGACGCCTTCGGCCACGCGCAGCTGGGAGGGGTCGCGCCGCTTGTTGCCAGTTTAATTAGTGCCAAGCTTGGCCTCAAGTGCCACTGGTCCGTTCCCGACTATCTCCAAAGGTCCGCTCGCCACATCGGCTCTAAAACCGATGCCGAACAAGCCTACGCTGTCGGTCGCGCGGCGGTAGAATTCGCAATCGCCGGAAGGAGTGCGGTGATGTCAGCGATCCGTCGGATCAGCGATGCGCCCTACAGATGGGATATCGTGGAAGCGCAGCTGTCCGAGGTCGCCAACAAAGAAAAGGCGTTGCCTGCCGACTTCATTAATCCCGACGGCTTCGGTATCACCGAGGCGGCTCGCAGGTATCTGGCGCCGCTCATCATTGGTGAAAGTTATCCGCCATTCAAAGAAGGCCTACCCGACTACGCAAGGCTGCAGAACGTGGCAGTGCCGAAGAAACTGGCCAATGCATTTGCCGTCGAATTTTGATCACTCTCAGTGCGTCAAACTTCATCCGATCATGCGCTAGCTAGAGCAGCCATTTCTCGAGGGCCTCCAGTATGGCAGCCTGCTGGCACATGGCCTGATCCGCGCCAGCTTCGTGCCGGAGGCGCCGATGCAGGAGATGCGGGCGCTGCTGCGCACGCGCAAGCAGTTGGTGCGCGAGCAGGCCAGCCACATCCAGCGCATCCAGAAGACGCTGGAGGACGCCAACCTCAAGCTCGCATCGGTACTCACCCAGATCATGGGTGTGTCGGGCCGCTCATTCTCCAGGCGCTGATCGACGGCGAGGATGACCCGGACAAGCTGCTCACCCTTGTGCAGCGCGGTGTCAAGGCGCAGCCAGCGCGGCTGCGTGCGGCTTTGCAGGGCCGCATCACCGAGCGACACCGCTCCGCCTGCATCTGCGTGATGTTGATCCGCTCGACACCGCCATTGCCGAGATCGACGCGGAGGTGAACCGTGATCTCGACCCTTTCCGTCAGGCGGTCCACCAGTTGCGGGCCATCCCCGGCATCAGTGATCTGACCGCGCAGGTCATCGTCTCGGAGATCGGCACCGACATGAGCCGCTTCCCCACTGCCGGCCATCTGATCTCGTGGCCGGCCTATGCCACGCAATGATGAGAGTGCCGGCAAGTGCCGCTCGACACGGCTGTGCAACGGCCCGCCGTGGCTGAAGACCGCAATTGTGCAATGCGCCTGGGTTGCCAGCCGCGAGAAGGCCAGCTACTTGCAGGCCCAATTCCAGCGCCTGCGCGCCACCGGCGCGGCCCCAAGAAGGCCATCTCCGCGGTCGCCGCCTCGTCCGTACCGGTCAAGGAGCTCGGCCGTACTCCGCAGACGTGGCGCTCGCATGCCAAGCTACTCTCTCTCTCTCTCTCTCTCTCTCTCTCTCTCTCTCTCTCTCTCTCGCCGTCCATCAGCTCGTCCTTTCCCATCGTCCGGCGTCCCTTAACCCGAACCATGTCTCCATCAGCAACCCGACCAGCTCATCGCCGGCTGGGTAATGCCATGTCCTTATGGCCGACATATCGTAGCAGTAGCCAAGTACGCTGGCGGTGCTGCCAATGTTTCAGGCGCAGTCTTGGCCGGCAAGCAAAAGGGCCTAGCCGGAATTCAGACATTATCCGACTCCGTCGAACGCGCCCCTTTCGTTGCTGCCGTTTGTCCCCAGGACCAGCCTATTATCTCAGGCATATCGTCACCGTGCCGGTGAATGTACTCCTCGCTTTCCAGCACAGTGGGATCCGAAGCTTGGAATTCACGTGACTTGAAGTCGCGG
>JADMIO012610944.1_pt1 | contig 13510 bp, 7 predicted proteins | sample 8958161 | NCBI WGS metagenome assembly JADMIO01 (sample SAMN16585339, study PRJNA669376) | soil metagenome | isolation source: Crop rotation soil | place: USA: Cullars Rotation, Alabama | collected 2011 | reverse complement strand
CGCCGCAACGCCTGTTACCCCCCCGCCTGATGAGACCGCGGCACTGGAATTGCTGACACTCCACGCCCCGCCGGAAACACTGGCAGATAATGTTATAGCTGCGCCCTGGCAAACTGTCGATGGGCCGGAAATTGACCCGGCAGTTGCAGTGTTCACAACTGTGATCGGGTAATGCACTGTTCCGGTGCCGCAAACATTGGTTGAAGCATAAAAAATGGTATCGACGCCGAGGCTTACCCCGGTTACTACACCCGAGCCTGATACTGTGGCTATGCTCGTTGCATAGCTGCTCCATGTGCCACCGGGAATGGATGTGCTGAGCGCCGTGGTGCCGCCCAGGCAGACCGTACTGCTCCCCGTAACTGCGCCAGCACCCGGCGTAGCTCTTATATAGATAACTTTGGTGGATGTCTGATGCCCGTAAGCCGTGTAAGTAATGGTATCAAAGCCCGGCGAAACACCCGTAACCACGCCCGAAGGTGAAACGGAGCCGCGCGAATTGCTACTGCTCCACGAGCCGCCGGAGATATGATTACTAAGCGTTATGGATGAGCCGGTACAAACGGTATCTGCACCATAAACAACACCTATAGTATCTTCAATAGTGTTAATTGTGGAATTGGTAAAAACCGCAGGATTATAATCGAAATATATCCCGGCCTTGTTAGCTATCTGTGTGCCGGCCGCGAGGCTATCGGGCGGAATAATATTGTACGAAATATAACCGATGCTCCCGTCTGGATCGCTGGCGCTGTCTGGCAGATAAATATCATTGAACCTGAACTTAATAACATTACCAAACTGGTAAACCAAAACCGGCGAGCTGGAGCTGATGACCTGCAGCGTGGAAATATCGAGGTTGCTATCCATGGTATCCGCAAGGGTTATGTTTCTCGCCGGGGCACTGCCCGTATTCTGGAAGTGAATCATGTAGCTTAAAGGCGTCGCGTTCGGTATGTAGCCCTGCGCGCCGAAGCCTTGCGGGGAAACCTGTTTTTCGTTGGGATCCCAGGATGCGCGCACCTGTTGCTGCCATGTGTAGGTATTGTTTGTAAGATCGGGATCGGTTATGGTTGAAGGCGAAACATAAAGTGTATTGCGGATGGTGTCGAATACCGTTGCGGTAGTATCCGTTGAAACTTTTACTGAGCCATAAAAATCGAACATACTCGCAGCAGTGCTGAAATTCCATCGCAAGGTATCACCCGATACAGAGGTTGGCGACGGTCCCGACCTCATGCCAATATAAGCAAGATTGGTATCAATAATTAATGTAACAGTCGAATTCAGGGAATCGCACATAAAGCCCCATGCATTACTGCTCCATATATTAATATAACCCGTGTCGCCAGGCGTAAACCGCCAACCCCAGCCGGAAACACTCATATCCATTGCAGTGGGCGATGAACAGGTAAATGCAAAATCCTGTGTGTATGTACTGCCTGCCGTGGATGTAAAAGTATATATCCCGGTGGAGGGGCATGATGGTGTAAGTGTAGCAGCCGACGAAGCATAGGAGCCTGAGGCACCGAAAGGATCTGATATAAATGTATAAGAATATCCATCTATAACTTGAACCGCATAATTGCCGTTTTCATCGCACCATCCATAAGAAGTCGTTCCCAGTGTGGTATTGATTAAGGCGTATGGCCAGTAGCTCAGCCTGACTTCTCCTGGATCTATCGTACAATTGGCATTAGAATCAATGTACAATGTACCGCTTAATGGTGAGCAGCTACTACCTAATACCAGGTCGTAGGTCATGCCTCCATAGTCAACGGCAAATGCAGGGGCAGACCCACCTGCTGAGTCGACATGAATAGAGGTATAAACACCCGCCATTGTAAAGGTGTGATTGAAATAAATTATATCACAATAAAATTCTCCGTGTGAATCATTAATAATAGGCACAATAATCGTTGTGTCCGTACCATCGCCAAAAAATACGTGTGCGTAAACGTTTGGGCTTGTGGCTCCATAGTCGGTTATGGTTCCCCCAAAGCTGTAAGATTCGGTGTTGGGCAGCGAACAATGCGATGTACCAGCGACACATACCATTTCGGTATTACGGGAACCACTTCCGCAATCGTAAATAATATTTTCTTCTCCATCAGCATGAGCAGTGTACAGCCCGGAAGAAGTTATGGCATATACGGAAGGCGTAAAACCTCCGGTGGAACTATAAACGTGATTTAAAGAGTAAGTAAAGAAATAAGTTGACCCCACTAATACGTACGGGACGACATGAATATCGGTACTGCCATCTCCATATTGTATGACTATATATGCGGAATCCGTTGCTGAAGGATAGCCTGTGATGGAACCGTTAACCTGGCAGTTTACAGTTGTCGGTAAAACGCAGGGAGATGAGGCAACATAATCGCTTACAGAGACGGAAATGCCGGTAACTGTCGAGCTGCAGTTAGCCCCCGCGGTGACAGGTGGTAGCCCACACGTATCATTAGCCCCTCCGGTTCTCCAAACTATCACCGTGGGTCTGTAAATACCGGGAACAGTATACGTATAAGTTCCCAAATTACTAAATACTGACCCAAAGCCATACGTGCCTGAAGCGGACCAGAATGGCAACCGGTATGTTCTTACTGGATAGAAACCATAAGCTCCGTCTCCATAATCTACTTCAATAGTTACAGAATCTCCTGAAGCTGGGCTATCGGCTATCGTACAAAATAATCCGGCGGCGAATGTAGCTGGTAATACACAACTCGTTGATACAAGGCTATCGCTTTGCAGATGGGAGTCCAGAGGAGTAAATGCAACACCTTGTTTTGTGATACCCTGCGGTGTATACGTAAAATATGAATAGCCGGCCGAGTCAACAAAAAAAGCAATATCTAACCACCCGGGATTTAATTCAGTATGCCATGATTTATTAATCATTCCTGTGTGCATGTTTATCTTTTTTATGGTTGGCTCGTCCGTGTACTCGTAAACGTAAAGGTTACCACCGGAGTCTATGCCGAGATTTTTCGGCTGAAGCGACGTCGCCGTTGCCGGGCATCCCAGAGGACGGCTGCTACCACCATCGCCTGCCACCGTTGCAATTACTCCGGAAGGGTTGATTGCTCTTATCCTTTGATTCCCATTATCAGAGATGTAAATATACCCGGTTCTGCTACCCACTATATCGTATGGATTATTTAACAGTGCAGCCGTTGCCGCTCCGCCATCTCCTGAAAAACCGCTGCTACCATAGCTCCCGCCGATTGTGTTGACTATTCCAGTCGCGGCAGTTATTTTTCTGATGCTGTTCCCGTCAATAAAGAATATATTACCCGCAGTGTCCACAAATAAGCCAATCAGGGAACCAATCCCTGCTGCCGTTGCAGGCCCGCCATCACCAGAAAATGAGGAACCATTCCCGGCAACAGTCGTAATAATGTCCGCAGTATCAATTTTCCTTATTCTATTACCATCAATGAGAAAACAATTTCCCCATCTGTCAGCGCACAATCTGGAAACGGCACCGAGTAGCGCAGCGGTTGCCGGTCCTCCGTCGCCGGAAAAACCGGAAGTACCATTTCCTGCTATAGTAGTAATTAGACCTGTCGCATTAGTCACTTTCCTAATCCTGCTACATGAGTTGTCAGCTATATAAATATCTCCGTTTGCTCTTACAGTAACGCCAGTGATATTGCCAAGGCACACTGCATAACTAGTGGCATACCCACCGTCCCCGTCACCACCGGTATAAGAACACGTGCCTCCTCCATAAGAGCCAACAATATAACCACTATACTGCCCCTCAGCACCCGAAAACCAGCAAATAAAAACCAGCAAAGCAAAAATCTTTTTCATAAGCGTATTAAAAATAGTAAAAAGCGTTGGCTTTTTTATTTGAAAGATAGATATGTAAAAAGGGCTGTCCAATAATAGACAGCCTTTTTTACAAATAGGTTTGGTTGACTGAACAATTAAATTTCTCGGCACTTCTGTGTTCCGTCCGAGACACGGCCATTTTAATGTAGTTCAAGTATTCCGTTACCCCTTATCAATCCTTAAATAACTGCAACTTATTCAAGCTCCGGTACAAGCCGTCTTCAATGGCTATTAATTGCTCGTGGGTGCCGCTTTCTTTTACGCGGCCGTCATCAAGCACAACTATCTGGTCGGCTTTTCTGATGGTGGAAAGGCGGTGGGCTATCACAAAAGAAGTACGGTTGCGCGTCAGGTTGTTGAGGGCTTCCTGCACAAGCGACTCTGATTCAGAATCGAGGGAACTGGTAGCTTCGTCGAGCAATAAAATAACGGGGTCTTTCAGTATTGCCCGGGCAATGGCCACGCGCTGGCGCTGGCCGCCGGAAAGCTTTATACCCCGCTCCCCTACCACCGTTTCAAAACCCTCTGGAAAACTGCTGATGAAATCATAGGCATTGGCCTGCTTAGCCGCGGCCATCACTTCTTCGCGGGTAGCGTCCGGTTTTCCGTAGGCGATGTTCTCATAAATAGTACCACCAAACAGCAATATATCCTGCGGCACCAATGCCATTTGTTTCCGTAACTGGGTCAGGGGAATAGTGGTAGCATCAATACCGTCGAAAAATATTTTTCCTTTATCTGGTTCATAAAACCGGAGCAGCATGGAAACGAGCGTACTTTTTCCTGCGCCGCTTGGCCCCACAATGGCTATTTGCTGCCCGCTCTTCGCTTCAAGGCTGATGTCCTTTATTACCTCAATTTCCTTGCGCGATGAATAGCTGAACCCAATGTTGCGGATAGAGACATTTCCAGCCAATCTAAACTCATTGTGTACTTGAGTACTGGCAACCTCAACGTTCTCAACATTCTCTCTCAACAGCTCACGGACCCTTTGCGTAGCGCCTAACGTCTTTTGCAGCTGCGTATATAAGTCAGCAAAACCGGCCATGGTGCCCCCTACGAAGGCGGTATATACCACAAATGCCGTTAGATCTCCAAATGAAAGCAATCCCTGCTGCATGAGCCCGGCGCCGTACCATACGACAAGAACGATAGCCCCAAACACACTGAACAACAGGAACGAAACGAAGAAACCGCGCATTCTGCCATTTCTGATGGCCAGTTTTACGAGGTTGGTGATGCTTTTATTGTACCTGCTGATCTCGTACCATTCATTGGCAAAAGCCTTTACATTGCTTATTCCCTGCAGGGTTTCCTGCACCACTATTCCTGAATCGGCAAGCTGGTCCTGACCTTCCTTTGCGAGGGAACGTATGCGCTTACTGAATATGAGGGCTATTGCTATAATAAACGGTATTATGGAAAGCATCAGCAAGGTCATTTTCGGGCTGATGTATAAGATCAGCCCAATGCCTATGATCAGCGTGAGTACGCCCCTGAGTATTTCCGCCAGCACGGTGGTTACGGCGTCCTGTATCTGCGAAATATCTGCAGTTATGCGGCTGCTGAGCTCTCCCACCCTTCGCTGCGCGAAAAAGTCCATGGGCATTGTTATCAGCCGTTTGTAAATATCCTTACGCATGTCTGCAACTGCATTTTCGCCTACCGACGTAAACAGGTAAATACGCAAAAACGAAAAAACCATTTGCAGGCTCAGCACCGAGATCATGACCAGCGCTATGCCGCCCGGAGACAGCGCCAGCGGTCCCTTTAACTCGCCATGAGCGCTATCGATCAGTTGTTTGAGCAGGTAGGGGAAGGCCATTGTCGTGCCGCCTGAAAGAGCTATAAATATTAAACCCGCTATAAAAACGCCTCTATAAGGCCGCAGGTAATTAAAAATGATCAATGATTCCCTTACCGCCTCCCGGCTGAATTTTACTTTCGGTGATTCTTCTGCTGGTATTTGTCTGCCTCTGGCCATTTAATTAGTCGTAAGTGATAAGCTATTTAGTTGTAAGTCGTAAGTCCTGCTTTATTAGTTCTAAGTGATAAGTCGCAAGTCCCGCTCCATTTTGTCCGAAGTGTTTATTTTTATCTCATAGTACAAAAGTAGTCAGAAGGGGTACATGCTTTAAGAGATTTCGGTAAAAGGCGGGGATTGGTCGGTAAAGAGTGGATAGTTTCGGGGGGATAATTCACAAACAGAATCTGTAAAACCTGCCAATCAAAGGTTAAAACCGGCTCTAAACGATGGTTTTACGCTTTAAATGAAATATACTTTGGGCTGGAGACAAAAATTAGTGTGCAATATTCTTTTTTTTTCGCAAAAAAATGTAGCTTTGTTTATTGCTAATTTTTTATATTCTATTACAATGCAAGAAGGTACAGTAAAGTTTTTCAATGAGACCAAAGGATTTGGTTTCATCACCCCGTCTAACGGTGGCCCGGACATTTTCGTACACGTATCAGGCCTGATCAGCAAGATACGCGAAAAAGACAGAGTGTCGTTTGAAGTCCAGAATGGTAAAAAGGGGTTAAACGCAGTAAACGTACAATTAGTTTAATTTACAGCGCCGCACTTTAAATCATTGTAAGACGTGTACTCCACGTCTTTTTTTATGCAACATAGTAGTCCGAGGGCAACGCTTTTGTATTTGCGGCTTCGCTTACTTCAGATACACTCTTTGGAATTCGGTGAACATTGCGGCTTGCGCCTTGCGTGAGCCCTAAAATTTAAAACAGTTACACACTAATAAAATATGGTTCAGGTAGGTAAGTACAATACCCTTAAAGTAGTAAAAGAGGTCGCTTTCGGTATGTATCTCGATGGTGGCGAAGAGGAAATATTGTTGCCCCGGCGCTATGTGCCCGCCGGCCTGAAACCCGGCGACGAGATAACCGTTTTTGTATATCATGATAACGAACAGCGGCTGACCGCCACCACCGCCCAGCCTGTGGGCGAGGTGGGCGATATCGTGATGATGGAAGCCGTTGATATTACGCCAAACGGCGCGTTTATGAAATGGGGCATTATGAAGGATGTATTCGTGCCGGTTTCACAAATGTCGTCGCGCATGACGCCCGGTAACTCCTACTTTATTCTGCTGTTCATTGATGAGAAAACAGGCCGCGTAACCGGTACCGAAAAAATTGACCGCCACCTCAGTAACAATGATCTTACCGTGCAGGAAAACGAAACGGTTGACCTCGTTGTTTTTCAGAAAACGGATATAGGGTACAAGGTAATTATTAACAACAAGCATCTTGGCGTGCTGCATTTCAATGAAGTATTTCAGGAACTGGAGGTTGGCGCTAAGCTGAAGGGTTTTATAAAGCATATAAGACCCGACAATAAAATAGATGTTTCGCTGGGCACACGCGGTTACGAAAAAGTAGAAACTGAAGAAAGCAGGCTACTCACCATGCTGGCCAATAACAACGGCTACCTGCCCTACAACGACAAATCGGACCCCGCAGAGATATACGCATTCTTTGGCGTGAGCAAAAAAACGTTTAAAATGACGCTGGGCGCATTATATAAAAAAAGAAAAATCTCATTTACGCAGACAGGGATAAAACTGGAAGAAGGGTAAACTTTTCCGAAGCGAAGGAAGGCTTGCTTTCTTTCAGATCGCTGTGAAAACGCAATACCTTTGGATGGCAATGTGCCGGTTGCCGCAGCTCTGCGCCCCCGCTATTCTTTTGAGGTCGTCAATTTATGGTACGGGAAATTCATTTTTTACTTATCTCACTTGATGTGCACTAATTAAATCGTGAGTGAATTCTATTTGGCCTATTACATCCTGCAAATCAACATTATTAAATTTATTCGGATCATAAATTACAAGTTCGTATTTTAATCGAAAAACACTTAAAATATTTAGGGCCTCCTGCAGCACTAATGAACTCACTTTATCCAAATTCTTCTCAATTAAAAAGAGGCGACATGTCATTCTGCATTCAAAATTACCTGTACAAATTATTTCAATAAAATCTAAGAAATATTCTGAACAATTTAAGTTTTTTAAGGCATAAATTAGTGTACCTCTTTGATTTTCATTCGCAGGATTCTTTATTTCTTGCATCAAAGGTCCAACAGCTTCATCTGCATTAAGGTCTCTCAAGCATATTGCAATTGCATTCTTAAAACCAAAATCAGTAGCCTTGTCTAATAATAGATTGATCAACTTAGGTATTGCAGTTCCGTCCTTTAGTTCGGCAATTTCTCTTATTGGTTTGGTTCGCTCTTTTTCAATTGCAATTCTCTTTTTTATTTCCTCAATATCTCGTTTCATTTTTTGCAAATTTCAAGGATAAATCTAACAAGTGAAGAGCCGAAAGTTATTCAGTAACAATAAATTTTAAACCAAAAAAAGTCGCCGGGCCTACCACCTTACCGTTTGCAGGACAAAAAGTCCCGACATGAGTCAGGACTTTTTACAAATATCTACAATTTTTAAAAATTATCTCCTGATATCCATTTCCTTTATCAGGTTATCGGCGTGGCCCATTTTATCGACGAGGAAGAGGATATAGCGGATGTCGCAAACTATTGTCCTTTTATACTTTTTGTCGAAAGCGATATCCCCGCTCATTGCTTCCCAGTTGCCATCGAAAGCTGCGCCCGTGAGCTCGCCATCCCCGTTGATGCAAGGGCTGCCCGAGTTGCCGCCGGTAATGTCGTTGGTAGTGAGGAAGCAGGTGTGGAGCTTGCCGTCTGCCTTATCTGCATACTGTCCGTAATCGCCTGCCTTGTAGAGGTTAACGAGGTCGGCAGGCACATCAAATTCTTCATTGCCGGGCTTGTATTTCGCCATGAGTCCGTCCATGGTTGTGAAGTAATTAAAATGAACGGCGTCCTGCGGATCGTAGCTTTTAACCTGCCCGTAAGTAACGCGCATGGTAGAGTTGGCATCCGGATAGAACATTTTATCAGCTTTCCAGATCATCATTTCGCGTACATATTCTTTTGCCAGTTCGGCTTTTTTATACGAGAAAGCCTCCATTTTAGGCTGGTAGTTTTTCGTAAAGTTGTTTACAAAGCTCATAGCATATTGAACAGCTGCATCATTTTTAAGTTTTGCCAAAGTTGGTTTTGCGCAAAAAGCATTGAATGCATTGCTGTCCAGAATGAATGTATGTGAGAACACATAATCGGCATAAGACTCATAAGTAGTGCCGGTAAAGCAAGCCAGCTCATCCTTGCTCTTTGGCTTCGCGCAGTTTTTCTTGCCTACACATTCTTTATTAAAGATAACCTTTGCATAAATATCCGGCAGCTGGCTTTTATTCACGCTGTCGTAGAACATCTTCGTCATTTCAGCGAACAACTCTTTTTCAGTGCCTAAGTCAAACTCCTTAACGAGAGCGCGGCGCGTGGTCTGTGCCTGAGTTGCGTATTTTTTTACACTATCTTCATTTAAGGTAGTGGTCCTTTCGAGGTAGTCGTACATAGGTTTCAACCCTGCAGCCATTTTAGAAAGCGAGCTGGCTTTAAAACACTCTGTATAATAGGTGGAATGTTTCGCATAGGGCTTAACATCTTCATAGGCTGCGGCAAATTTACTCATCAGGGTGGGGTCGGTACCACTGTTCGTGCGCGCCCATTCCGTGAATTTATCTTCGCTCTTCTTCTTTTTATCTACCACGTTCAGGCGCTTCAGCTGTTCAGTCTGGCCAATGAAGTATTTCCAGTAATTGGCGATCCTCGAATACAGGCTGGTAATCTGCAAATAGGTAGATTTGTTCATATCCATGTGGCGCTTCATAATAGCGAGACGCAGATCGCGAATAGCAACTATGGACGGGTTAACTGTATTTATAGCCAGATCAACCCCGTAGGAAACTTCATAACGGTTGGTGCGGCCCGGATAACCGAAGATCATAGCATAATCGCCTTCCTGCTGTCCTTTTAAAGACACTGGTAAAAACTTACCGGGGTGGTAAGGCTTGTTATCGGCGCTGTATTGCTTAGGCTCGTTATCGGCGCCTGCATAAATACGGAACATAGAAAAATCGGAGGTATGACGCGGCCACATCCAGTTATCGGTGTCGCCGCCAAACTTACCGAGGCTTTTAGGCGGAGTGCCCACCAGACGTACATCGGTATATTTTTTATAGATGAGCAAAAAGTACTGGTTGCCATTGAAGAACTCTTTTACATTAGCTACCAGCTTGCCTTTCTGGCCTTCACGCTCTTCAATTACCTTCTTTACCGCTTCAAATTTCTTTGTGTATTCCTCGCCGGTTGTTGTGCCCACGGCGGCTTTCACCTCCGCGCTTACGTCTTCCATGCGCTGAAGGAAGAGTGCCGTAACACCATAAGCAGGTAATTCTTCCTGCATATTATGCGCCCAGAAACCATTGTCCAGCAGGTTACGCTCAACGGTACTCAGTGTGGCTATTGCATCATAACCGCAATGGTGGTTCGTGAGCAGGAGGCCATTGGGGGATATCATTTCCGCAGTGCAGCCGCCTGCAAACTGCAGGATGGCATCTTTCATGCTGCTGTGGTTAATACTGTACAGGTCTTCTTTAGTGAGCTTGAGGCCGAGGCGCTGCATCTCATCATAATTCTTACCAATAAGCGAAGGTATCCACATACCTTCATCGGCACGGGCGCCGGCCAGCATCATTACCGCAACAAAAAGTAAAAGCGTTTTTTTCATTAAAATTTTTTTATTGGCTGCAAAAGTAATTATTAACCTTCACTTATTGTAAGGGGATAAAAAGGGGGAGAATTAAAAAAGTTTGATGGGCGTTGCGACCGCTATAGGATTAGCCCCTTCAAGGCAAAACGAAATACACCAACTTAACCGAATCGAAAAGGAAAATATGTGGCGCCAAAAGAACAGAATTGACGTCTCAGGTTTCATAAATTCCGATACTTTTACTGGCGATAATTAGTGCCTGCTGTTGTGCCTGTAGTTTTGTGCCCGACCAATTTAACGATGGCCGCATACATAACATTGCAAATTTACTTCTATGGATATTGTTTTTTTTGAAACCCCTGCTCTCTTTAGAAAGTGGCTTATGGAACACCATAAGACCGCAACAGAATTATTTGTAGGTTTTTACAAAAAAGGCTCAGGAAAAGCCAGCATTACATGGCCGCAGTCGGTCGATGAAGCGCTTTGTTTTGGCTGGATAGACGGTATCAGAAAATCAATCGATGATGAAAGCTACTTTATCCGGTTCACCCCAAGAAAGGCCGACAGCATATGGAGCGCCATTAACATAAAAAAGGCGGAAGAGCTCACGGCAAAGCACCTGATGCAGCCGGCAGGGCTGGAAAGCTTTGCTAAAAGAAAGGAACATAAATCGGCCATATATAGCTATGAAAAGGAAGCCGCCGAGCTTGCGCCCGAGTACATTGAGCAATTCAAAGCCAACAAAAAGGCGTGGGCTTTTTTTGAAGCAGAGACCCCTGCGTACCGCAAATGGATGATCCATAAAATAATGGACGCAAAACAGGAAAAAACAAGGCTCGCCAGGCTGGAGGCATTAATAAAGGACAGTGAAGCGGGCAAACGGCTGGAGGAAACTATGAAATGGCGGAAAAAGTGAAACGGCAAAAAAAAAATGCTGAACTTCGTATTGCTCCACTACAATACCCCACGATCCGAAAGAAATTCTTAACGGGAACAGGCACCCATAGCGATCTTTTTTGATCGGCATCAGCCGCCGCGGCTTAGCCACCCGTTTTTCATCAAATCCGCTTATTTTTGCCGCATCAGCGCGATTGCCAACATATTAGATTCACCTATAGAATTCCTGAAAGGCGTTGGGCCGCAGAAAGGAGAATTGCTGCGGCAGGAACTGGGCCTATCTACCTTTGAAGATCTGCTGTTCCACTACCCCTACCGTTACTTCGACCGGACGAAGATGACCAAAATCGGGGAGATCAACGCCCAGACCGAATATGCGCAGTTTGCAGGCAAGCTCATTAACATGGGTATTGAGGGCGATGGCCACAAAAGCAGGCTGGTTGCCACGCTTTACGATGAAACCGGCAGAATAGAGCTCATATGGTTCCAGGGCATAAACTGGGTGAAAAAGAATGTTAAGGAAGGCGAGCGCTATATTGTTTTCGGTAAGGTGGCTCAGTTCAATGGCTTTTACAACATTTCCCATCCCGAGGTTGAACCACTGAACAATGAAACAAATATACCCGGCATGCAGCCGGTATATCCTACCACAGAAAAACTACGCATCAGGGGCATCACCAACCGCTCGTTCGCAAAGCTGACACAAAGCCTTTTTGAAAAAATAAAGCCGCACGATATCCCTGAAATTTTGCCTCACGGTATAATGGCACAATATAATTTGTGTAACCGCTATCATGCCTTGCTATGGCTTCATTTCCCCGACAATGAACACCATGAGCAACTAGCCCGGCACCGGATGAAGTGGGAGGAATTGTTCATATCCCAGTTAATGATCGCACGCCTGCGTGTGCAGCATATGGTGCAGCAAGGATGGGTATTCGGGAAAGTGGGCTGCTATTTCAATAACTTTTTTAAAGACCACCTGCCCTTTCAGCTTACCAATGCCCAGAAACGGGTGCTGCGGGAAATAAGGCAGGACACCGCTACCGGCAAACAAATGAACCGCCTGCTGCAGGGAGATGTGGGCAGCGGAAAAACCATTGTTGCGTTAATGACCATGCTGCTGGCTATGGATAATGGTTTCCAGGCATGCATAATGGCGCCCACGGAAATTCTGGCACAACAGCATTTTTTTAGTATTTCCGGCCTGCTCGAAGAAATGGGTATTACCATAAAACTGCTCACCGGCAGTGTGAAGGGAAAGGAGCGTAAAGCCATATTGGCCGGACTTGCAGATGGCTCCCTCCACCTCGTTGCAGGTACTCATGCGCTCATAGAAGACACCGTAGTATTTAAAAATCTCGGTCTTGCCGTTATTGATGAGCAGCACCGGTTTGGCGTTGGCCAGCGGGCCCGCCTCTGGAAGAAAAACGAATTGCCGCCTCATGTGCTGGTAATGACCGCCACGCCCATACCCCGCACCCTTGCCATGACGCTGTATGGCGATCTCGAAGTTTCGGTGATAGATGAGCTGCCACCGGGCAGGCAGGAAATAAAGACGGTACACAGGAAGGACATTACCCGTGCAAAAGTGATGGAGTTCATGCGGAAGGAAATTGACAAGGGCAGGCAGGCTTACATTGTTTACCCGCTGATAGAAGAAAGCGAAAAGCTTGACTATGAAAGCCTGATGGCCGGTTACGAACAGGTTAAAATATGGTTCGATGAAAGCAAGTACCGCATTGCCATGGTTTATGGCCGGCAGGAAGCCGGTGAAAAGGCACGTAATATGGCACGCTTTGTAAAGGGCGAAGCGAATATACTGGTGGCCACCACTGTAATTGAGGTTGGCGTAAACGTGCCCAATGCATCGGTAATGCTCATTGAAAGCGCCGAACGCTTTGGCCTGTCGCAGATGCACCAGCTCAGGGGGCGCGTTGGCCGCGGGGCGGAGCAGAGCTATTGCATACTGATGACGGGCGTAAAATTATCGAATGAAAGCCTCAAACGCATCCAAATCATGGTCTCGACCACCGATGGATTTAAAATAGCCGAGGAAGATCTGGCCATGCGCGGCCCCGGGGATATGTACGGCACCAAGCAAAGCGGGGTAATGAAAT